>Ga0134121_10002059_pt1 | contig 17887 bp, 7 predicted proteins | sample KB301_FD_96463 | JGI IMG/M metagenome (GOLD analysis project Ga0134121, IMG submission 96463) | Terrestrial soil microbial communities without Nitrogen fertilizer from Kellogg Biological Station, Michigan, USA - KB3-0-1 | ecosystem: Environmental > Terrestrial > Soil > Unclassified ... | reverse complement strand
TAAGCGGGAAACGCGGAATCGAGGTCGTCGCGCGCGATCAAGGCCCCGGGATCTCCGATGTCGCACAGGCGATGCAATATGGTTTCTCCAGCAGCAAAGGCATGGGAGTCGGGCTACCGGGCGCCAAGTGGCTGATGGACGAATTCGACATCCACTCCAAAGTCGGCAAAGGAACGACCGTGATCATGAGAAAATGGACGCACTAGCATGAGCACGACGCTTTTCCACCGGAAGCCTTTCATTCAATGGGCTGTGGCCACCCGGGCGCTTCCGGGCCAGTCGGTTTCCGGCGATTTGCATTGCATGCAACCTTTCCCCACCGGCGCGCTGGCAGCGGTGGTGGACGGCCTCGGGCATGGCGATGAAGCCACCGCTGCGGCCAGGACCGCTGTCGCAATCCTCGAGGCGAACGCCGACCAGTCCGTAATCACGCTGGTCAAACGCTGCCATGAAGCCCTGGTGAAGACCCGCGGCGCGGTGATGACCGTCGCCTCACTCAACGTGCTTGACGGCACCCTGAGCTGGATCGGCGTCGGCAACGTCGAAGGCCTCCTGCTTCGCGCCGACGCCAAGGTCACCCCCCGATCCGAGCACACGCTGCTGCGCGGCGGCGTTGTCGGCTACCAACTCCCCGCATTGCACGCCGGCGTCGTGCCGGTTGCTCCCGGCGATCTCCTGATCCTGGCCAGCGACGGCATACGTAACGGGTTCGAACCGGGCGTGGCTCTCACCGATCCGCCGCAACAGATTGCCGACCGCATCATGAACCAGCACTTCAAAGGCACCGATGACGCACTGGTGCTGGTGCTGCGTTTTCTCGGAGCGCGCCATGAATAAGTCGATTGGCGAACTGTCTGAACGTTACACCGCCTCGTTGCGGAACTACCTGACAACGGCAAGCGAAGCGGGACTGCAGGACGCGTATGATCTGGGGCGCCACGCGGTAGCCAATGGTCTCGGAGTCCTGGACGTCGCCAAGATTCACCAACAGGCGTCCGTCGCGGTTCTTCTGCCCGCATCCGGACAAACCGGAAACACGCGGCACGCGCGAGCCTTGGAGGATTTCTTCATGGAGGCGTTGTCCCCTTTCGAGGCTCACCACCGCGGCTTCCGCGAAGCCAACGCGCGACTCAAGGATTTAAACGAAATCCTGGAGCGGCGCGCCGCGGAACTGGCTGCCACCAACCGGGAACTGAGCCATGAAATCACCCGGCGCAAGGCCTCGGAGGAGATGTGGAAGCGCTACGAGTCGATCGTCAACACCTCGCGCGAATTCCTGACACTCGTCGCGTCCAATTACTGTTACGAAGCGGTAAACGACGCCTACTGCCATGGGCATAAAAAACTCCGGGAGGAAATCCTGGGCTCCACCGTGGCCGATGTCTGGGGAAAAACCACCTTCAACACCGTCATCAAGAAATATCTCGACCAGTGTTTCGGCGGCGACGAAGTTCATTATCAGGCGTGGTTCAGCATGGCCGCGCTGGGCCGCCGATACTTTGACGTCAGTTATTATCCCTATTCCGAAAAAGGCGGTGTGACGCATGCCATCGTCGTCACCCGCGACATCAGCGACCGCTGGGAGGCGGAACAGGCGGTGCGTGAGAGCGAAGAACAGTTCCGCACCTTGATGCAATCGGCTACGGACGCCATCATCGTCGCGAACAGCAAAGGCTCAATCACCGCTTGCAATCGCGCCGCGCAGACCATGTTCGACAGAACCAGCGAGGACGTTCTTGGTCAGCCCATCAGCCTGTTGATCCCGGAACGTCACCAGGCAGGATACGTATCCGGAATCAGGGGCGCGCGCCACCTTTCCGCGCCGGGCCTGATCGGCAAAACCGTCGAACTGCGCGGACAGAAAAAAGACGGGACCGAATTCCCTTTGGAACTTTCGCTGGCGGCGTGGGAGACGGCGAGGGGGCGGTTTTTCTGCGGCATCATCCGCGACATCACCGAACGAAAACGGGCGGAAGAGGCGTTGCGCAAAAGCGAGGAGCATTATCGTGACCTGTTCAATGAAGCCAGCGCGATGCAGGAGAAACTGCGGGAGCTTTCGAGCAAGATCCTTCATACCCAGGAGGAGGAACGCAAACGCATCAGCCGCGAATTGCACGATGCGGTCGGCCAGGCGCTGACCGCCATCAGCGTGAACCTCCAGTTGCTCAAAAAGAAGGCCTCCCGGGTCGGCGGAGACCTTGATGCCATCGTGACCGAGACGCAGCGCATGCTCGAACAGACGATGAACGACGTGCACCGGTTTTCGTATGAACTGCGCCCGGTCATGCTCGACGACCTCGGCCTGATTATCGCGCTCCGCTGGCATATCAAGGCATTCACCAGGCGCACCGGCATCAAGGTCAGTCTTTGCGGTGATTCGGCCGTGGAAAAACTTTCGAACGAACCGAAACTGGTGATTTATCGGATCGTGCAGGAAAGTCTGACGAATGTTTACAAGTATGCCGGAGCGAAAAAAGTCACCATCGGAATTCGTAAAACAGCGACCGGAATCAATCTAAGGGTGAAGGATGACGGGAGAGGATTTCGGGTGGACTGCGTGTCGGCGGCTTCCAAGGACAAAGGCGGCCTCGGGCTCATCGGCATGCAGGAGCGTCTGCGACTGGTCAACGGACGGTTTGACGTGGAATCGGCGCCCGGAAAGGGAACACTCATCCAGGCGGCGATTCCGTTCCAGGCCGGTAAACTCCAATCAACTCGGAAAACATGAATTGAATTATGCAAAAAATAACCGTGCTATTGGCAGACGATCATACCGTGGTCCGGGCGGGTCTCCGCGCGCTCCTCGAAGCCGAGGAGGACATCAACGTTGTCGGCGAATCCGAGAACGGGCGAGAGGCGGTTCGCATGGCCAAACACCTCCAACCGGACGTCGTCGTGATGGATATCGCGATGCCGTCGCTCAATGGATTGGAGGCGACGCGGCAGGTCACGCGCGAAAGCCCGAAATCCCGGGTGTTGATCCTGTCCTCCTACAGTAACGACGAGTATGTCCAGCAATTGACCGACGCCGGCGCCACCGGTTATCTGGTCAAGCAGACGGCCGCGCAGGATCTGGTCGCGGCGATTCGCGAGGTGAAAAAAGGAAACGCCTTTTTCAGCCCGGCCATCTCCAAACGACTGCTCGAACATTTCCGCACCATGGTCAACCGCCCGCCCGGTGAGAGGAAGAGCACCAAACTCACGCCCAGAGAGCTGGAAGTGCTCCAGTTGGTTGCCGAAGGATACGCAAATAAACAAATCGCCGCCGAACTGTTCATCAGCATCAAGACCGTCGAAAAACACCGGGAGCAGCTGATGCGCAAGCTGGACATCCACGACGTGGCCGGACTGACGCGTTACGCCATCACCAACGGAATCATCGAAACCGCGCAAGGCCTCGACGCGACCCGCCCTCACGCCTGAGCCTGATGGTAGCGCCCGAAGGAAATCAACCTGCCACCACGCAGTAAAAGCGTCGCGCGGTCCCGGGGACTCGCGAATCCGTCCAGGTCGTGGTCAATCCGCCCGCGACGATGGGGCCGCTGATATCCGACCAGCAGGAGTCCGTCGGATCGTCCTTCACGGCCACCTGATACATCTTTCCCGGAACACTCGGCCACGACAGGGTCACATTGCCTCCGCTGTCCTGACTCAGAATAACCTGGAGAACGGATTGTGGATCGTTCGGGTCTGTGCCGGCCGCGGCCTCGTCCGCGTCGCTCACTCCATCGCCGTCCGTATCCAGTCCGATGCTTGCCCGCGGCGCCAATTCGTTGTCGTGAATCGTAACCGTGGCGGCGCTGGACGCACCGATGTTGTAAGCGGCGTTGGCTGAAATCGTGAGGATGGCGGTCTCCGTTCCCTCCAGATCTTTGTCGTCCACCGGCACGATGGTGAGTGTCACGGCGGCCGCTCCCGCAGGGATCGTGATGAAATCCGGCATGTCGCCTTGCGGGCGGCGATAGTCGTTCCATTTCGTTGCGGTGCCGCTCATCTGGTAACGGATTGTCAGCGGAGCCGCGAGGTCACCGGACCGAGTGAAAGTAAACTCGCCGGGTTTGCGTCCCAATTCATAAGCGTCCGCGACGGTGGCGGTCACGCTCACCGTCGTAAAGCCGTTGGTCGAAAAAAAATTTGTCGACGCGAAAACACGGCGGCCATCCGGCCACTGCGCCTCGACCTCCATCCATTGTGTCCCAAGGTTGACCGGCGCAAAAGTGAATGTGCCGCCAAAGGCCGGCTCCTGAGCGGCGGTTTCCCAGACAATCCGCGCTCCCGTCAGGTCCAGCCCCGGCGCCTCCAACGCGACCGTGACCGGCGCGCCAACGGTGGTTTGCCCGGGCAGGCCGTTGACCTGTGCCAGGACCGGGCTCCAGGCCCGTGTTTTCGCCGGAGTCAACGTTGCCACAAACGCCAGGCTCGCCAGCGCGCGCGCCTGATTCACCGCCACGAACTCCGTGGTGGTATTGAACGCATCCGCCCAGCGATCGTAAAACGGATAAGGCGCGGCCGCCGCGCCGTCCGAAGGAAAACTCAACGGGCCAAGCTCCGATCCGTAAGTGTTGACGTATTGGAAGCCCGATTGAATGTTGCCCAGCGGAATGCCGGACGGCGGCAGCACCCGGCGGTCGTTTTGCGCGTATTGGTGCACAACTTCGCGCTGTCGGCGCCAGCCGAGGCCCGTCACATAAGTCACGTTCACCGGATTGCAGCCGCCCTCGTAGTTCAGGTTGCTTAAAATGGCGTCGAGATACTCGCGGCGCGGGTCCGCGAGCAGGTCGGGCCTCGGATAGAGTTGGTAGGCGACCGTGATGTCGAATGCCCGTTCGCTGGAAAAATACCAGCCGGTGTTGCGCGCCCGTTTGTTGTCGAAGGGAAAACTGGTGCCATACGCGTTGGCCTGCGCCCATCGCAACTGGTCCTCGGCGCCTTTCACAATCGCGTTCTGACATTTCGTCAAATAGATGGGGTCGAGTTCGCTCAACTTTCGCCTGCCCGTTTTGACGGCGAACGCATAACTGCGTGTGGCGCACCCATACGCTTCAAACAACCGCCACCAGCCCCAATGCACCGTGTCCGGATCGACGGGATCGAACCACTCCTTGAGCTTCTCCTGGCAGGACGGGTCTCCGGTGGCAAGAAACAGTTCACACGCCGCCCACGCCAGTTCGTCGTCGTGCGTGAAGACGTCGCCGTAATGCGTGATCTTCTGGTACGCGCCCGCCTTGCCGTATTTGGCGATGGCGTTGGTCAGGAACGCCCAGCCCTGTTGTGCCCTGGCCAGATAGTTCGTCGCCGCGGCGGGAAATTGCTTTTTGAACAACGGCGAAGAACCGCACTGCGCCAGCGCGGCGACAGCGGCGGCGGTCGCCGTGGTGTTTTTGGGCCACACGACTTGCGGGTCACCGCGTTCCGGCAACACGTTGTCTTCGTACTCGCGGTTGCGCGGGTAAACCAGAAAATAGAAGCCGCCATCGGTGTCCTGCATCTTTGCCAGAAAGTCCGCCTCCCATTTTGCCTCCTGCAACAAATCGCTCTTGCCATCGCCACTCTCGGGAATGCCCAGATTGTCCAGATCACCCACTCCCGTGAAGGCGTCGGCGGCGAAGACAAGATAGTGGATCAACGCCGCGCTGTTGATGGTGTATTTGCTGTAATCGCCCGCGTCGTGATGGCCGCCGGAGACATCAATCTGTCCGGTGCGCTGAAACGGATAGCGTTGCGCCGCCTCATTCACGAGCTTCGGCGCGCTTTGCGGCGGGTTGTCCGAATTGATCTGCACCGCGTAGTTGGAAACCGTCCGCCACGTGAAGTTAAAGGAGGACTGCGGCACGGGAACGCTGGCCGGCGCTGTGTGGCACGCGTCATGAGTGAAACGCGTGAACGGCAGTGCGTTGTTCGTGCCGCAGCGCTGGTGATACAACCCCAGCGCATACGTCCGCGCAAAGCCCATCGCAATTCCGTCGTCAATTTGAAACGGCAGGGAAGTCCCGAGACCGGGCACCACCAGTTTGTATTCGCCGGCGTTGGTGAAACTGCTGAAATCGGCCTCGAAGACCTTTTGATACGGCGTTGGTGTGTAGGTGTAACCGGAGTCGGGTCGCGGCTTCAGGGATCCCTCGTAAACAAACGCACCCGTCTTCGAATCAGCGAGTTTGAAACCGACCGAAGACGGAATGCTCATCTCTCCCAGACTGCCGAGATAATAGCCGACCATCGCCTTTTTGGGAAACGACGGCACGTAACCCACCTGGTTCACATGTAAGGCAGGATTGAACCGCATCGGGTCCATCGTCGCCACGAACTGGGCGCCGGTCGGCCAGTTGCCCGCAGACAGGCTTTTGACTTCAACCGTCTGACCCTCCGTCACCGGAGTCGTCAATTGCAGGTAAAGATAATTGCCGATGCGCAGGTCGCGCTGTTTGAGCGGCGCGTAAAGCGGACGGCGCTTGAAACCGACCGACGCGACCGTGTCCGGTTGTCCGCCGACTGTCACCGCCAGGCTCTGCGGCGAAGGGAGAATGGGCTGCCCGTTCGCATCCACAAAATTCCAGGTCGTGACGGGGGCGGTCCCGGGAGGTTTGGTGTTGATCAAATCCAACTCCAACAAATCAGACGACAGAATGCGCAGCTCGTTTGCGCCCGGCGCGGGCATGGCGAGGTTGTTCGTCAACCCGGCGTCTGCGCCGAGTGAAGTGATCGTCGCCACCAGACCGGTCAACAGTGTTATCGAGATTGTCCCGGATGTACCATGTGTTGTTGTCATGCGGCGCATTTCATTCTTATTTCTCACAAATCGTACCCCCGACTCGCCGCAGCAGCCAATACCATGCATCCGCATCCGTCAATAGGGTGAACCACCCGGTTAACGGCTCACGAATGTAGGACAGCGATGAAAATAAAAATGGCGGCCGCGAAGCGGCCGCCATTGCGGAGGCAGTTGGGGGACCTGGCTAATTCGTCACATAGACCGAGTAGAAGCGTTGCTTTGATGCGCCACTGCTGCTGTCCGTCCACGATGTGGACGACCCCGCTGCCGCGATGTTGCCGCTCACGTCGGTCCACGGATCCGACAGCGTGTTCTTGTACGCCACACGGTAGATCTTTCCGGCCGCGCTCGCCCACGTAATGATCATACCTCCGCCGCCGGGGGCTTTTCGGACTGAAGTGATGGGGACCGCGTTTCCAGAAATGGTAATCGCAGCGCTTGCCCCGGATCCTATCGTGTAAGCCGCGTTCGCCGACAGCGTGAGCGTGACCGACCTTGAACCAACCAGGCTCGTCGCCGACTTTGGCGCGACGCTCACCACAACGGAGGCGGCGCCTGCAGGAATCGTCGCCGAGACGCTGAGCGTGTTGTAATCGGTCCCGTTGACGGCGGTGCCGCTCAGAACATAATTCACGGTTAATGCGGACGCCGTGTCGCCCACGCGCGTAATCGTAAACACACCGCTGTCGAGGCCGACTCGCGACGCGTTGGCATCGCTCGCTACGACGGTCACCGTGGGTGTGGACGGAACGCTACTGTCGTTATCCAGGATGGTGAGAGTTACGCTTCCCGATGTGCCGACGGTATAGGTGGCGCCCGGTTGAAGGGCCAAAGTCGCCGACTCGGTCCCTTCCACGAGCGCGTCGTCCACCGCCATAACCGTAATCGTCACTGAACTGGAGCCCGCGGGAATTGTCCACGTGTCCGGCATGTCCCCCTGCACCGGCCGACGATAGTCATCCCACTTCGCCGCCGTGCCGCCGGGCTGCAATGTCACCTCGAGATCGCTTGCCGTGCTTCCCGTCCGCGTCAGCGTGAACGACGCCGTATCTGTCGGGCCCTCCGTCGCCGTCGCATCAGTGCTGGTGATCGTCACTGTCGGCAGGACCGTCACGATCGCGTTGCTGACAATGACCGAGACGCCGGTCGCCGTACCCTGATTGCCGGCGGCATCGCGTGCCACTGCGGTCAGGGTGTGAGAGCCGTCGGCAACCAGCGTCGTGTTCCAAGTCACGCTGTAGGGCGCGCTGGCGTCTTCAGCGCCGAGGTTGGCGCCGTCCAGCTTGAACTGCACACCCACAACACCGATATCGTCCGAGGCATTGGCCGAAACGGTCACCGCGGCGCCGGAAACTGCTGTTCCGTTGGAGGGTGAAGTGATCGAGACGACGGGCGCAGTGGAGTCGAGGGAATGCGCGTTCGGCGCGAGAACGATGTGATTGACCGAGACCGGCGCCACAACCAGAGGCAGGCCGAGCGCAGGCAACGTCACCGCCACCGTTTGAATCTGCTCCGGCCCGGCGACGCCCAGCGGGTTGTTGTCGCTATAGCTTGCGCCCTTGAGTTGCTTCCAACTGATGACGTTCCAGCCCTCGAATCCCGAGATTGTCGCCGCGCCGGTCAGGCTTTGGTTGACGACGAAGAGGTGGACGTTTCCAGTCGCCGGATCGCGGAAGGTGCGCACCGTCGTCCAGGGAAACTGGACCGCGTTGCCGATATTGTCCGTGGTCGAGCCCATAGCGCTTGAGAAGCTGTTGGCCAGGTAATCATAGCCGTAGAACTCCTGGGCCATTTGATAGACAAAGAACATCGGCGTGCGCGTGACATAACCGTCTCTCACCTGGAGTTGCGCATGCGAGAACCCTTCCGCGATGAGCGTCCAACCTGAATCCCAGGCGACGTTCTGGCGCATGGATTCGGCCAGCCATCCGGCCCAGTGCATTGCGCTGAACATGTCGTTATACATGAACTGCGAAGTGACCTGAATCCCGTGCTCACTGAACCCGAGTTTCCACCGGCTCGGGTCGCCCAGGCCAGCCACCGTGTTATCGTCGCGGATCGCGTTGCGCGTGTCCTCGACGATCCAGAGGAATTTTGTGTAATCGGACTTCCAGGTGGACTTCGGCATCCAGTAGGCGGCGTTCGGATTGATCGAGACCGGGAAAGCCCGCTTGAAGTCCTCCTGCACGGTCGAGAACTGGTAGTAGTGCTCCAGATCCATGAAGCTGAAATCGCTCGCAGTCACCGAGCTCATCATCGGCCAGAACCACGGCCTTTGAGGATCGTCTACATATCCCATGTCGTGAACGTGGAGACCCAGGGAGGTGCTCACGCCGCGGTTGCGGATGGCAACGCGGAATCGTTCCGCCTGCGGGCCATACAGCGCGCCGGTCGATGCACCTTCGATGTTGTAGGGTTCCGAGCCGATAATGAACGCCACCACCGGATACGGGTTCACCTGGCCGCGTCGCGCCCGCAGGTTCGCCCAATTGAAACTCTCCGGTTGCGAGAAGAAATCGAGCGTCGTTGGCAGGTTCTGCCACTCCGATTGCGGTCCGGCCGCGCCGGTAAGGTATTGCGCCATCGCCGCGTAAAATTGCGGCGTCTGCCAGGTGTAGCCGTAACCGTCGTAGCCGAAATTACTCGAAGGAGCGTTCGTGAGATATAGCGGAACCGGAATGTTGAGTATGAATTCCGCGTTGCCTGTTGCGCCAAAAATCTTCAAGGCGTCCTCTGGCGAAGCCGGCGTGCCATTGTCCGTGCCGTCCCAGGAATAGTAGGAATGCACCGGCGCCTGCGAATCCCACGAGTTGAGGTCGAAGCGATAACCAAAGCCGGTCGCGTCCGTCTTGATGTCAACGAGGACGGGCCGCGAGGATTGCTTCAGATACGGAGCGGCCTGCTTCACGACCGCGAGGCTGTCCAGCCAGTAAACGCCGCCCAGGCGTGGCTTCCAGTTATGCGTCACCAAACCGACCCAGTTGGGGAGCGTGCCGATGGACAGGTTGGTCGAATTGGGGGAGTTGCTGACGGTGATCGTGGCTGTCGGAGCTGTGGTTTGATTGCCGGCGGCGTCACTGGCCACCGCCGTCAGCGAATGCGTACCGTTGGCGACCGAGGTCGAGTCCCAAGTCACGCTGTAAGGCGCGGCGCTCGATGCGCCGCCAAGGTTCGCTCCGTCCAGTTTGAATTGCACGCTGGCGACACCAACGTTGTCCGACGCATTTGCCGAGACGATGACGGACGAGCCGGACACGGTCGCGCTGTTCGCCGGCGAAGTCAGCGACACCGTCGGCGGCGTGGTGTCGCCGGACGACGAGGATGTTTGTTGAGATTTGCCGCTGTAATCGAACGAGGCGCGGCCATCGAACAGAACAAATTGCATTCCCGAAAGCGTGTTGCCTTCAAGCCCCACTGAACCGGCCGCCACTTCCAGTCGCGCCCATTGTCCCGCCGCCGGCAGGGAGCCCGCCGGATATTGGCTGGCGGTGCCGTTCGCTCCCCACTGAATCAGGTTGGCGCCCCAATAAGCGGCGTGAGCCCACGACCCGCCGTCCGACCACATCAGCATGATTTCCTGCGGCGGGTTGGACGGATCGAGATAAACGTAGGTGAACAACTTGTCGCCAACGCTGACCGGCAGCGTCGCGGTCGCGCCGGAGAAATAATGACTGTGCACACCGGTCACCAACGCGGATTGATGCGCCAGCGCGCCCGAATACGGAGTCGGGTTGCCGCCGACCCAATTCCATGAATCGCCGTAATCCGCGCTGGTCCATGCCCCGGTCGGCACCGCGTCGTTCACCCAGACGACGTCATTGGTCGCCGACGCCGGCGGCGGATTAGTCGAAGTCGAATTGCTGACGCTGACGGAAATGGAAGCCGAAGTGGTTTGATTGCCGGCGGCGTCCCGCGCCACCGCAGCCAGAGTGTGCGAGCCATTTGCAACTGCCGCAGTGTCCCACGTCAGGCTGAAGGGCGCGCTGGCGTCCTCGACGCCAAGATTGGCGCCATCCAGTTTGAACTGCACGCCCGCGACACCGACGTTGTCGGACGCGTTCGCCGAGATAATGACGGACGAACCGGACACCGTTGCGTTGTTGGCCGGTGACGAGAGAGAAACTGTCGGTGCAGTGGTGTCTCCCGCCGGGAGAGACGCTCCGCCCACCGTCCAGAAAATCCCCTGGCTGGCGTTGTAATAACTGCCACTCGGTGTGCTCTCCAGTTTCACCGCGCGCACCATGTAGGTCGCTCCCGAAGGCGCGCTCAAATCCACAAAACTTGTGGTGGCGAGCAGCGAACCGGTCAAGCGCGTGAAGGGGCCGTTGACTGAAGTCGCGCGGTAAACGTGATACCCTGACGGCAAATCCAGGGAAGGCGTCCAAGCCAGCGTGGCGATACCGGCGGAAATTGTGCCTCCCAATGAACCCGCCGGCGCAATCGGATGCAGGCGCAGCGTCGGGTCACCCATCAACGCGATGTGAACTTCGTGCGCCGCAGTATTGATCTGGTTCTGGTAAAGGTTTGCGTTGTTTTGAGTAAGCCGCGCGCAGTAGCCAATCGTTTCGCCCAGCCCCATTGGATGAACGAACCAGTGCGGACGGCCCGACCACGCCGCCGCGAGGCCGTAATCCTTCGTGGCAAGAACCGAGCGCATGATGTCGTCTTCGTGATCCCAGTCGCCGAGCCAGCTGCCGAACAGCAAAGTGAAAACGGCGTGCACGTTGTTGTTCACCACCTCGGTCGTGTTGGCGTCGTTGTAGAGACCCGTGTTGCCCAGCCCGCCGATGGTCGAGTAGCTGCCCGCGCCGCAGCCGTAGGCAAAGAGGTAATCGTTCGCGGCCAGTTCCGGCACCCATTTTCCCCGTTGATCGTTGTAGATCACGTTGAGATTGGCGACGTTGTTCGCGCCGACGCAGGGAACGAATCCGCGGAATCCACTCGCCGCAAACGCTTCACCGTTCCGCACGCCGAAATAGTCGCCCACGATGCCGCGGCGCTGGACGTTCAGCAGCTTGTGCCGGAAGTTGTGGTCCTTGTTGAGATACTGACGGAGCAATTCCTGTTCGCTCGGGAAGCTCGGAGGACCGCCCCACACCAGGCGGCCCGGCATGTTCGCGAGGTCAACCCGGCCGACCTGCAGTTCAACTGCCGAGGGAATCGTCGTCTGGTCGAATTTGCCGTCGCCCGGAACGTTAGTCAGGCGCGCGGCGTCGGCAGCGTCCGTGTTGACGGTCTGGGTGTAGTTGACGGAGTTGTCGGTCCAACTGCCGTCCATGTCGCCGTAATAAACGTCGGCGGGCCAGGCACCGTAGTGGTCCGGGTGACCGTCCGGATTCAACAATCCGGAATAGGGCACCGGCACGTGGCCGAAGAGAAAGACGGCCTTCACGTTCGCCGGGTCGGCGTCGTAGTCCGCCTTGATCAAATTCTTCACGTTGACGACCGCGTCGTTCCGCGCAACGTCGTGGCGCAGCACCGTCCAGCCGTCGCCTGCGAGGTCCTGCTGCAAGCGGGTCAGCTCGGCGGCGAGACCGGATGCGTAAGTGTTATCCACGATGAGCACCACTTTGCCGCGGCTCTCCACCAGCGGCACGTTGATGCCGGCCTGGATGTAGCCGTAACCGGTGTATGAGCCGGCATTCTTCACCACCTGATATTCGTAGGCCAGACCGGCGACAGCGCTGGTATCAGCATAACTTGTGGCGGTGCCCGCCAGCGCTGTGCCCCCTCCCCAGGAAATCGCACCGGGAGCTTTCCGAAAAACCGTGTAGCTGTTGGGAACAACGCTCGTGTCCTGCGGCCAGCTCAATGTGATTTGCGGCGGGGAACTCTGGACGGCGCAACTGACCTGCACGGCATAGTTCCAGGTGGGTTCAATAGCCAGCCCGTTATGGGTTATGCACCCCATTGCGACAGCGGCTAAAACGGCACAAAATGTTTTCTTCATCGTGCCGTTCAGGCTACGGACTGCTGATTTTTTACAAAATCGGTGCTGGTCTGATTATCTTGTCGGAATTGAGAAGTTGTTTTTGTCGGCGTTTGGCCTACACGCGCGTCAGTGTTTAGCTACAACTCGAGCCTTCAATCGAGGTTTTCACCGGTATTCCACGTAAAAATCGCGTTTCCGAATGGGGCTGTTGAGGTGCGTGCCTACTCGAAAGGCTTTGACCAGAAGATCGCGCCTATCTGCAACGACAGCTTGAAGCCAAAGTCATCGCGGTCGCGCCCAGCGATCGAAGCCGACAACATTCTGGTCGTGGCGGTGAAGGACGCTCAGTGGCCAACGCATCACGGCGACGCGTTTCCACGCGTCCACCGGGATTGGGGTTGCGGTCCGCCGCGCGCTCTGAAACTGATTCGCTACCGTTCCGTCCGGTGGCCCTCGCGCTGCGATTCGACGGCGTTGCGCCGGAGGTGATCGCGGTGGACGCAGTAGAGGTGACCGTTATAGGCCCTGCCGGTGTTGCTCGAATCTATCTCCATATTCGATTCGATGTGATGCAGGTGATAACCCTTTCCGAGCAGGCCCTGCGCGAGTTGTTTAACGTCCACCCCTGAATGAACCTCGACGAACAGACGGGGTTGGCAGGTTTTCAAAGTGTGGGCCATGCCTTCGAGAACCTCCAACTCGGCTGCCTCAACGTCGATTTTTATAAAGTCCGGCGGCGGCAACGGACGGGAGGCAAGCTGGTTGTCGAGTGAGTCTATTTCGATCTCGATGCAAACGGTGTCTCTCTTTTTCCGAAGGCTTTCCTGATAGCTGTCATTCATGCTTCCGCGCGCCGGCTCGTCCGGCCAGAAGACGAGTTTGCTTTTGCCTTTGCTGGCCCCGAGGCCAAGCGGGAGCAGTTGAACGTTGCTCAGCCGGTTGAGTAGAACGTTCTCCCGAATCCTTTGGCAGTTGGCCGGGTTGGGCTCGAACGTAAACACGCGCCCGGCGGGGCCGACGGATTTCGCGAAGAAGAGCGTGAAAATACCCTCATAACCTCCAACATCGTAAATGGTCTGGCCTTCCCAATCCAGGTCGAGCAGGAATTTTTCTTCCGGAGACAGCGCGCGGGGGATGAAACCAAAGCCGCCTTTGCGAATCAGCCCCGCGGCGACGCCCTGCCGGATTTTGTAGGTCCAGTCTCGCGAGCGGAAGAACGGACGGAGGACGTTAAGACCGGAGGTCAGCGTTTTCATGGCGATCATAGAGATTTGAGTGGAGACAGGTCACGGTGGCGGTGAAACACCCGGTGACGTGCCACCGACGCCGATGTTCACACCCACAGGATTCACATTGCGCGACACGGCGCGCGCGCCCTCGTTGATGGCGATCGTCTGGACGAACGTTTTCAGAATCATGTCCGCGTAACGGACAAGGGTTCGATAGGGAGTGAATGGCACATAAACGATATCCCCCGGCTCGAGCAGGACATCGGATGCTTTGCCCTTCACGATCTCTTTGTAATCAACGACCGCAATCTTCGGCTCCACCATCGAGCCGCGGACGATTGCCACGTGCGAAAGATAGGCGTCCTTGATCGTGCCTTGCGCGCCGGCGATGGCGCCTACCAACGACATGCGTTCACGGTAGATCACGGATCTGGCCTGCGCCACCGCGCCGAGCACGAACACTTCCTTGGCCGTCGCCGAGGGCACGTAAATGAAATCGTCCTGGCGCAAATAAATGTTTTGAGAGACGTCGCCTTTCTTCAAGAGCCGTTCGAAATCGACGGACAACATTTGACCGTCGCGAATCACGAAGCTGCGGCTCAAATCCGCGATGTCGTCCGGAAGCGCTGCCGCACCCGGACCGCCCGTCAGGGACGCGAGAGCGGGCGGACTGGCCGGGCCGCCGGCTACTGCCAGCGCTTCGAGCAATGTCATCGGCCCGCTCATGGGATAAATCCCGGGCTTGCTGAGACTGCCCAGCACCCAGACATGCCGGCTTTCCACACCATGCAGGGACACGCCGACCTGGGGTTGTTCCCTGACGTATTTCAACAGCTCGCGTTCGATGAGCGATCGCGCGTCCGTTACCGTGAGTCCCCAGACATCGAGCCCTGGCAGCAGGTAGAAATAGATTTTTCCGTCCGGGCCGACCATGTTTGTGGAACGCGTCGCGGTGTCGCCGAGGATCTCAAGCTCCAGAGTATCGCCCGGGCCGAGCGTAAAACGGTTCGTCGGCGGCGCGAGCCAATCGGGATTCAACCGATTCGTCTCCGCCACGGACGTCAGATTCGTCAGCGCGACGAGTTTGGCCGTTGTCGTCGCGTGAGCGTCAAAGCGCGGGCCGCTCGCGGTCTGGCAGCCCAGAAGTATTGCGAGGGTCACAGCGCCCAAAAGACATGCCATTGTCCGTTTCATATTCCATCCAGAAACCGCGAAATCATTCGATGATGGGGGAACGGATCAAGGGGCCGACGTTCCCCCCGGTCCACACGATGACAGCCGCCTGCACAAACGCCGTGACCGCCGTGTCGAGCAGTTCCTCGGCTTTGATCCACGGCCGCGAGTGGACATATATGATGTCGCGCGGTTCCAATTTGAAATCTCCGGTCCGGGCGGAAAGTACCGCATTGGCGTCCACCGCAAAGGCGGTCGGCCGGTTCAGCGAGCCGCGGACCACGAGGACTTTCTTCTTCCATGCGCGGTCCGTGAAACCGCCCTGCGACGCAATGGCACCCAGAGCGGACAGGTTGGGTGTGAAGGGGGTCGGGCCCGGGATGCGCACCTCTCCAACAACGTAAACTTCCTTGAGTTCCATTCGGGGAAGATAAAGATAGTCGTCCGGTTCCAGGGAAACGTTCTGCGACAGGTCTCCGCGCAAAAACAGCTTTTCAAAATCAACGTCCATCCTTCGACCCCGCCGCACGAGAAACGTCCTTTGCAAGTCGGCAATCTCGATCAGGCTGCGCTGACGGAGCCCCGTCTCCAGCCCGCGCGCGCGCGCAATGGCCTCAATAATCGTGGTGGGGCGGTCCAGTGTGAACACGCCCTTCTGCACGACGCTGCCAAGCAGAAAATATTTTTTGCTGTTGAACGTCACCGGCGAAATGATGGTCCGTGGCGCGCGGTAATACATGGCGAGGGCTTCGTCCATTTTGGCGCGCAGTTCATCGATCGTCAGCCCCGCAGCCTCGATGTCTTGCGCCTGCAGATAACCGATTCGCCCGTCCGGCCCGACGGTGATGGCGAACCGGGTCATCTCAGGCCTTCCAAACAGGGAAAAATTGAGCACGTCGCCAGGTCCAAGCGTCAGCCGCTCCTGCCACGGCGCGCGCGGCCGTGAAGCCGCGACGGAGAAAGAGGGTTTCGCTTCGGAGGGTTTGTCGTCGCTCGTCACGGAGCGCTGCGCGGGTGGCGGCGCATTCGTGTTGACCACCGTATCCTCTGCGTGTGCCGCGAAAGGGCTGAGCGCGAACATCAGCGCAACGCTGGCCACCCATTGAAGCGCATGCTTCTTCAGAACGGGGACGGACTCGCGATTGAGCACGGAACCGACGAGATTGCAGTGGGCATGACGCAAAACCTGCAACCGGGCGCGCGTCTTGATCGGATCGGATTTGTTGTCGCTGAGCCAGATCAGTTGCGGGAGATTCTCCGACAGCAGGACGGACTCAGGCACCGAGGCGGGCGGCAGTTCGACGAGAATCACAACATTCTCGATCTTGCGCCAGTGTTGCAACGCGGCGCTCCACTGTTTGCGCCGCTCGTAGTCCCACACCCAGCCCGGTAGCGGAATGTGCACGACCGGCGGCGCGTCCGGAGCAATCAACTGATCCGCGACCTGCTCGGGATGCGCAAGCGCATCGCGCGTTAATGCGCCGTCGTACGCCCTGGCAGTCGCCAAAGCGGTCTGCCCGGAAGCGGCGGGCGGCGCCACCGCACCGGCGCCCAGCTTGAGATGCGCGCCTGACGCTGTGTGTGAGCCGCAACCGGCGCCCCCTTCAGCTTCGGGCGCGCCGTTGTCATCCGCGGGAGAAGGCCTCGTGGCAATGGTCAGCACTCGTTGGCCGCGCTGGCCGGCGGCCTGGCTCAACAGGTTGATCCAGGTCGAACGTCCTTCGCCATGATCTGACGAAGTGAAACCGCACACGATGCCATGGCCCGGCGTATGATTCAGTTTGTCCTGGAGGGCGGTCCAGGCGTTGAAGGCCCATTCGTTCCGCTCCGCCGCGCTCATCGTATTCAGGTCGGCCAGCGTGGCGAGCACCGGCAGGCCGGTGACGCGCTGGACATCATCGACGGTTTTGATCCGGCGATCGGCAATTTCCGTGAACAAGACCGCGCACAAACCGAGCATCGAACCCACGAACGCGCCAAACAACGTCAGGACCGCTATCTTGAGCTTCGGCCCGGAACGAATGACATCGTCTTCCGTCGCGGGCGAAAGGATACGATAGTAACCGGTTGGATCCGCAGCAAACAACTGCGCTTCCCGCAAACGGCCCTGCAAGACCGAGCGGGATTTCTCAATCGCCTCGATGCGGCCTTCGGCGCGCTTCAGAAGCGCGTCCAGTTCGTCAGCCTTGCTCCCCGGCGCATCGCCCTTCTTCGTGTTGATTACACTTCCGGCGGCGTTGGTGGACGCCGTTGCAGGCGCGCCGGCATCAATAAGTTGTTGTTCCAGCGCTTCGACGACCGCGCGCTGCTGTTGTACTTCCGGATATAGAGGCGTGTATCGGGCGTTCAAGCTCAACAGTTTCTTCCGCGCCTCCTTGAGTTCGAGCCGGATTTCCGCATCGGACACCGCCGCCTTCGGCAGCGAGCGGGAAACCGAGGCCAACTGCTGCTTTGCCGCCTCCTGCTCGCCCTCGTTTTCGCGCAAACGCTCGCGCAGATAGGTGATGATCCCGTTCGCTTCGGTCACCTGCATTTCCTTCGTCAGCGACGTGGCTTCCTCGGCAAATAGATTGGCGAGGGATATCGCGTTCGGCCCCGAGTTGGCCAGCACGGTCACCGTGATGAATTCGACGTTGCGGTCCGGCGAGAGCCGCATCCGTTGCGAGAGCAGTCTGGGGGACAACGGCGGCGAGCATTTCGCGCCCACCCGGTGCAACAGCTCCTGCGAATGCAACAGATTGCGGAACGCGGGCTCGGAAAGAGGCTGCGGGCGGAAGGCCTCTC
>Ga0134121_10002058_pt1 | contig 17889 bp, 17 predicted proteins | sample KB301_FD_96463 | JGI IMG/M metagenome (GOLD analysis project Ga0134121, IMG submission 96463) | Terrestrial soil microbial communities without Nitrogen fertilizer from Kellogg Biological Station, Michigan, USA - KB3-0-1 | ecosystem: Environmental > Terrestrial > Soil > Unclassified ... | reverse complement strand
CAACGGCTTCAAGCACGAGAACCCATGGGCCGCCCAGGTGCCGCCAGAGCGGCTGCCCAAGGAGCGCCGCCCGATCGAGATCTTCGGGATCACGATCGCCCACCGGGAGCGCCAGATCAACCTGGGCCGGCCCTTCATGGCGCGCTTCGGCGACATCGCGCGCCTCGAGGCGCACGCCCGCGACGTGCAGGTGACTCTCAAGAGCGGAACCGTGTTCGACCTCGACCGCTTCGAGGCCAGCGACTTCGACGACGGCGTGCGAGTGTGGGACGGCAAGCGCGGCGTCGTGAACCTCGACACTCTGCGGATCCGCACCATCGAGCTCCTCCCCACCGCCCCGTCAGGCGCCGCCCTCTATAGATTGCACGGTACGGTGCACACGCGGCAGGGCGACTTCACCGGTTTCGTCCAGTGGGACCGGGAGGAGTGCGTCGGCACCGACAAGCTCGACGGCCACACCTCCGGCGGTGCGCTCAGCTTGCGTTTCGACACCATCCGCTCCATCGAGCGCCGCCCGCGCGACAGCTCCCTGGTGACGCTGCTCGACGGCCGCGAGATCGTGCTTTCCGACATCCGCGAAGTCGGCCACGAGAACCGCGGGATCTACGTCGACGACCGGCGCTACGGCCGGGTGCTGATCTCCTGGGACGCCTTCGAGCGCGTCGACTTCAGCTCCGGCGGCAGCGGCCCCGCCTACGGCGACTTCCCGCCGGGGCGCCCGCTCACGGGCAGCGTCACCACCCGCGACGGCCGCCGCCTCGCCGGCCGGCTGGTCTTCGACCTCGACGAGAGCGAGACCACCGAGACGCTCGACGCCCCATCTCAAGGCGTGGACTACACCATCCCCTTCGGTCTGATCGCCTCGATCGTATCTCCCGGCAGCGAAGAGCGCGGCGCCCAGCGCGCCAGGGTGACCCTCCGTAACGGCGAGGAGCTGCAGCTCGAGCGCACCGGCGACCTCGGCGAGGGGAACGCCGGCATGCTGATCTTCATCGACGGCCGTCAGCGCCCCGAGTACGTGCCCTGGAGCGACGTCGAGCAGGTCGACTTCGACCGCCCGCCGGCGATGTCCCCGCCGCTGCCCGCAGAAAAGTTGCCGTAGATCCCGGGACGGCGCTGTAGATCTGGAGAAGTCGCCCCACACCTGGAATCTAAAACGATCGGGTCCGACGTCCGCAGCCGGTCATCGTCGGCTCAACGCTCCTCGCCGGTCGCGAGGGGCTCGGGCTCGTCCGTCACGAACTCCCGGTAATGCTCCCAGCGGCCGAGGATCGCGTCGACGTAGCCGACCGGCTCGGTCCCGCGTGCGAAGCCGTGCTTGACGACCGGATCGTTGTAGACATCGCGTTTCGATTTGCGGATCAGCCAGTACGCCACGTCCTCCCACGAAGCCGCATCGTCGCCGTTCTTCGAGGCGAGGCGGACGGCATCCTGCACGTGGCCGAGCCCGACGTTGTAAGAGGCCAGGGTGAACTTGATTCGTTCCTCCTGGCTCTCGACCGAGGTTTCCCAGGCGCCGTCGAGCTGGCTCAGATAGCGGCAGGCTCCCTCCACGCTCTGATAGGGATCTTGAGGGTTGACGCGCAGCTGGTGCGCGGTGCGCGGCATGATCTGCATCAGGCCGATGGCGCCCGCCCAGGATCGAGCTCGCGGATTGAAGTGGGATTCCTGATACGACTGCGCGGCGATCAGCCGCCAATCCCATCCGGGAATGCGCGCGCTCTCGCGAAATGCGTCGTCGTACGGCGAGAGGCGTCCCGTCTCCGCCGTCAGGTAGCGGCTCTCGACCCGCACGTGGTAGCCACGACGGTCGAGGAAGTACTTGCGGTAGAGGGTGTTCAGCAATCCCGACTCGCGTTTGGCCGCGAGCCAGCGGTTCAGCGCTGCGTGGAGATCCGGCGAGCTCTTGCGGAGGGCCCAGACCACCGGTTGCGGAGGACCGATCGCCGGCTTGATGACGAGGTTCCTGTACTCGCCGGTGCGCAGCGCGGCGACGTTTTCCGCGGCGACGGTGTACCTGATGTCTCCCTGCGCGAGCCGCTCGATCAGCTTGTCGGTCGACTCGTCCACCTCGACGACCTCGATGTCGTCGGCCAGTTGCGTGTTGAGCTCGAGAAGGCGCCGGCGATACGGCGACACCTTGGCCAGGTGAACAGGCTGTCCGGCGAGCTCCGACGGGCGGGAGACGAGCCGCGCGCGGATGGCGATCGAGCCCGGCGTCGTCTCGCGCTTCTCGCGGGCTGTCGCCTCCTTGACCGTCGGAGAAGTCCCGGCCGCCGGCGAGCCGCCTCCCCGCTGCACCACGACCGGTGCGGTGGAGTAGAGCGAGTCGGTCATCAGCACCTCCTCCTCGGTCGGGGACGCGGCCAGCTGCGCCGCGACGACGTCCCCCTCGCCACGGTTGAGCTTCTCGAAGAGGAGCCGGCTGTCGCGCACGACCACCGGTCTGAGGCGAAGCTTCGATTCGCTGGCGAACAGGCTGAGGAGCTCGTACTCGTAGCCCATCGTCTCGCCGCGGTAGATGAAATAGCCCGTCGAGTTGAAAGTGAAGAGCACATTGAGGGTCTTGTCATCGGCGATCTGGGGGAGATCGCGCGCGATCGGCGGGGCGACGGGGGCGGCGGCGCCGGTCGCCTCCAGCGGTTTGGGGACGGGGGGACCGGCAGCGCGCTTCGCCGCCCGCTGCGACGGAGTCTCGCCGCCGCAGGACAGCACGAGGAGCGCCACGACGCCGAGGACCGCCGACCTCATGACCGAGATCTTATCCGAGCCTCCAGGCGAATGTTGGAGTCGCCCGATCGCGTCGTGAACCAGATGAACAGCGCCCTGAGGACGCGGAGGAGCCCGCCGACCCGGGTCGCCGTACCGGAAGCGATGCTCTCGGCGACCATTTCTTAAGCGATTTCTGATTACTTCGCTGGCACTTGGTCCCGCCGCACCTATATACCCGGCCGGATGCTGCTAGACTAGACTTTGGTGCGGAGAGCAGCGATGAGGTATATCTTCGAATGGGATCCGACCAAAGACCGGAGCAACCGAGCCAAGCACGGGGTCGGCTTCCGCCAAGCGACACCTGTCTTCCGCGATCCTCTGGCCGTGTCGATCTACGACGAAGACCACAGCATCGATGAAAAACCATGAAGGACGAATACGACTTTTCACACGGGGAGCGAGGGAAGTTCTACAGCCCGGACGCAGAATTCGTGACTCCTATCTATCTCGAACAAGACGTCATCGGCTATCTGAGTGAACGTGCGCAAGCCAAGGGGGTCGAGATCGAAGAACTGATCAACGACATGCTGCGACGGGACATCGCCTTGGTCGAAGCCGTAAAATGAGCCACTGATCCTACAAGGTCAGCCCCTGCCCCCCTCCGCCGTCACCGGGCCGGGGAGCGAGACCGCCCGCTGGCTTCTTCGGTGTTGTCTGCGCCGATACAAGCTTTGAACCCTTGGGGCCGGCTTCCTGCCGTTCCCCAGAAGTTTTAGCGACTTCTATTTTATTGGCTGGTACCTATCGCCGCCGGAAACCCCGGCCCGCGGCCGGGAGCGCTCACTGAGGTTCGCGCTCTATGCGACGCCCGCCTAAAGATCCGTCTCAAGTTCGAGACCTCAGCGTCGCGGTGAGGTTTTCACCGGCGGAAGCGGAGCATCTCCGCGAGCTTGCTGACCAGCTCGGGCTTCCGCTTCGCACCTTTGTTCGGCGCACCGTTCTTGGTGCGAAGCTCCCGTCCCCTGTACCCGCGGTCAATTTGGAGCTCGCCCGCGACCTGTCCCGGGTGGGAGGCAACCTCAACCAGCTCCTCCACGCCCTCCATACCGGCAAGGTCAAGGAGCCACCTGCCGTCGACTTACTGGAGCTTCAGGCCCTGCTCGCTCAGGTGCGCCACCAGCTCCGCGGCGAGCCCTCTTGATCCGCAAGTTCCAGAGCCCGGCGCACGAGCCGTCGGGCCTTTGGGATTTTCGCCGGCGAAAATAGCGACACCTGCCGAGCTTCGAAGAGCTATCGACTCCGCGCCGCCCTCTCCACGGCCGCTTTGGCCTTCTGCGCCAATTCCAGGGTGGCTGCCTCCCGCCGGGCGGCCTCACCCTCATGAGGACTCGAACCGCAGCTCCTCGTCGAACCTGGCGCGGAACAGGTAGCGAAGGAGCTGCCGGGCCAGCTTTTCAGACACCTGTTCGCGCTGCCATATAGCCACATTTCCTGCGCGGCAAAATCCAGGCGTATATGGCCTGGCAGGCTCCGGGCTTCCTCCAGGCGCCCCAGGCCGGCGGCGATGATGGCACCGCCATGCTACGGGCCCACAACCTGCGCGGGCTCCCAGGTTTAGTGTCACGCTTTCGGCTTCCTGAACACCCTAAGCTTACGGACACCGGAAATAGCCGTGCTCGGGGGTCCCTCTCCTGTGGAGAAATCCATGAGCCTGACGCAACCGAGAACCGGTTCGCCTTGCCTGCGCCGCTGCGCCGGCAACCTTGTCGTGGCTGGTCTCCTCCTGGCAGCCCCCGCTTTCGGCGAAGGCCCTGGCGAGGTGTTCAGCCCAGGGGGTATGTATTGCCCCGCGAGCGACGCGGACCTCGATGCGAAACCGACGCCCCCGGCACCCGACTTCGCCAACATTACACCAATCGACCCGGCGTACCTCGACTGGCCGGCGACCTCCAATCCCCAGACCATCATCCCACTGGGAGTAGACTCCTCGTCGCGGTACTTCAACTACAATAACAACCTCACCGTCCTGGTGGGAGTGTCCGCCGATATCGCCTGCCATCTCCACCTCGGCTCAGGCAGCGACATCTGCACCTTCGACTCGACGAAGCCGAGCTACTACCAGAAAGCTCTCTCCGATGCTGCCAAGAAAGGTCTCAACAAAATCCGCCTCCTGGTGGTCTACCCCGGCCTCGAGCCCGATCTTGTGACAAGCGCCTGCTACAAGCCGGTCAATCCCGATGACCAGCCCTTCGAGTATGTACCAGGAACAGGGGGTGCCCTGGGCTATTGGCGCCTCGACAAGAGGAACAAGCAGTTCTTCCCGTAACCTTCGCACGGTCGTGCAGTTCGCAGGCAAGAAGGGGCTCTTCGTCGAAGTCACCTTCTTCGCGCCCTGGTTCGGAGTTTGGGAGTATGGGCCATGGAACGTGAACTATGGCCGCGTTGGCGACAACCTGGAGCACGTGGGCTTCACGAGCCGTAGCGACTTCGTATCGATCGCGCCGTCGGGTGATACCACCGCGCTCGCCAGGGTCCGTCAGATCCAGAAGGACGTTATCCACTGGACGATCGATGCGCTATGGGATCAGCCGAAGATCTACTGGGAGATCGCGAATGAGCCGGAGAACCCTAATCCCACTCCCACACAAGACTGCGACCCCACCGATCCGCCGGCCGTCGATGCCGCAGCGGTCAAGTCGTGGCAGGAAATGATGATCAACGAGGTGGTGACCTACGAGGCGCAAAATTATGTGAACAGCAATCGCGCCCGTAAGCTCACCCGGCCCCACCTCATCGCGGTCCAGCCGTATTCGCAGGGTGGCGTCAGCCACTATGTGGGCAACCCCAACGTTAGTGTCATCAATGGCCATTACACGAGAGTAGACAGCGCACCCGCAGATCTGGGCGCCATCGCTCTCGTCCGGTTCGCTGCCGCGTCAGGTCGAGTCATTGGCTTCAACGAGGGGAAGATCAGCGGCATCGGTGGAGGCGGAGGTACGGCAGGCAATGGGAAGCCAGACTCTGCGCGCGCGGAAGCTTGGGAGTTCGCGCTGAATCGCGGTGCTGCCTTCGACCATTTCGGCTACTACTACTCGGGAACCGACGGGGGCAATGTGAGACAGCAACTCGGTAAGCTTAAAAGCTTCCTGGCCACGCTACCTCTGAGGCAACTCGCCGTTGCAGCTGATCCACCGACGTGGATCGACTTGGAAAATTACGATGTCTCGCGGGGTAATCCAACCTTCAAGTACTGGGCGGCGCTCGAGCCAAAGGCAAATGCTACTGGCACTCGAACATACGTCGTCTACCTCCATCATAGCAAATCGCGGCAGCTGGGATTTGACGGTTACAATCCACAGATTCTAAACATTCCTCCCTACTACAGCGCCAACGAAACATATAAGATCTGCTTCGGCTCGGCGAGCGGAACGTACGAAATCGAGTGGATCTGTCCAGAGAAAAATGAGGTCACGGGAAGCCAAACACTTCAGTGGCCTGCTTCAACCTGTGTGCGTACAAAGCCCCCAAATCCCCCGGACTGGTCGGGCTGGGTGACAATCCAGCCCCCGGTATGGCCCGGAGGAAGCGCCCCTGGGTGCCATTACACCTACGATATCCTACTTCGCATCCGGAAAACGGGGTAAGGAGGTTCAAGTGACGTGGTATAGAAATCTGAAATTACATCTGCTGCTATCCGGGGTGCTTCTGTTCTTCTCTTCAGCCAGCTCGGGTGCGACTGAACTCCCGGTCGCGCTCTCACCTGAAGAGGTCGAGTGCGACCGGCAACAGCTTGAGCACCTCGCCCTCCGAATGGTTGTTTCCGAAGTGGAGCCGGGAGCTGAGGCACTGAATCCGTCGCTGTTTCTGTGGCGACAGGCCTCGGGAGGAGCCTCGTACAGCGGCCTTGCGGTGACCGACAGCGTGCGAGAGGACAGCCTTGGCAAGATCCGGGATGAACGGCAGCTTTCGATAGAGATGGTCTTTGGCGAGAAGGGCGACCTGCTTGATCCGAGGCGCCCCTTGCTTCCCCATGTGACGATTGCACGGAGAAGTCAAGATTCCAACCTGGTGGTGGCTACGTCCGAGCCGTGGATGACGATCACAATGGAGGTCGCAGCCCTTGTGGAAGATCCTTATGTTCCGAAAATCCCGCTCGCCGTCAACAGCCTCAAAACTAACAGCGGCCGCAGGCAGCCCCTTTCAGCAGCCGACGCATTGGGGCGGGGACTTCTCGCTGATGGCCTCACAAGGCCGTGTCATGCGAAGCTGACGGCCTTCGACGAAAGGATTTTTCGAATCCTATCCCGCACGCTTCGGCTTACTAGATGGTTTACACTCCTTGGGGCCGGCCCCAATGACCCGACTGCTTGGAACATTGTGCTATTCCGCGGCGGAGACCCTCATTTATACCGAGGTACGATCCTTGGATATCAGAGGGTCCGTAATGATGATGGTACTACGACCTTCAATCGACTTGAGCTGACCGCTTTGGAGTTCGAGATTCACTGGGATGCGGAGGGCAGGCTAACGGATGGTGAAATCCGGTTGTTCCCACAGCCGCATACCGGTAGGTTATCGATCTTCCTGCTTCCGCCGATGCTTCCTGGCCGAGACCAGCAGAGGGAGGGTACCTTTGCCGGCAAACCTTACTTGAGATTCGACTATACCGATGCACCGAGCAACATCTTAACGGCTCCAGTCAATTGGGGGGACCTCCTTGCAAACTCGAGCTGGAATCAGTAGAAAGGATATAAAGTTGCTCCTCAAGCTCGTGCCAGTGGGTGTGATTGCACTCGGGGTGGCCGCAGGTCCGGTGCATGGCTTGACGCTGCCCGTGGTGACCGAGACGGAGTCGAATAACACTCCTGCCACAGCCAACCTGCTCGATCTCAGCAGCGGCAGGGCGCTCGGCACGGGAGCCATCAGCGCCTCCGGGGATGTCGACTATTGGAAGATTACGGTGCCGACCAATGCGCGGATCTGGGCTTTCGTCGACACCGGGGGACCGCAGACCGACATTTCGCGGGACAGCGTTCTGACGCTCTTCGACAGAGACGGTACGACCGTTATCGAGACTGATGAGGACGACGGCACGGGCAACGGGGGTGATCTCACGGTCGAGTCGGTCCTCTCCAGCGTCATAGCCGGTCGGCAGGTCGCGTCCGCGGGGACGTACTTCCTGCAAGTCAGGGAATCCGACACCGAAACCATCGGCCGGTATTCTCTTTCTGTCGTCATCGCTTCGACGGCAACCTTGGAAATCGAACCTAACAACAACCTTGCGTCGGCGACGCCCCTGGTGACGAGCTCATCTCCGATCGCTGCCCGGAACGCGGCGATTGCCGATACCAACAATGAAGATTTCAACGACGACGACATCGACTACTACTCGATTGCAACGACCGTCGGAGATACGATCCTCGTCTCAGCCGACGGCGACCCCGACCGCAATGGGGTGCAGACAGACGTCGCTTTCGACATTCTCGACGCGACCGGCAGACTGCTTCTCGAAGTTGCCAATCACGGCGACGGCCCGGGTGGCTCCGGGACAGGATTCATCGGCGAGGGCGCGACCCTTACCGTCGCGACCAATCCGGTCTATGTTCGTGTGCACGGCACTTCGTCGGTGTCTGAAGGGTCGTACCGCATCATGGCGGCGTCTCACGCGTTCCGCCCGCCCTCGTCGGTTTTCTATACAGTGCCGCCGTGCCGGGTCGCGGACACGCGGACGGGTGATCCAGGCCTTATGACCTCCGGGGTTGTGGAGTGGTTTCAGGTTGGAGGCTTGTGCGGAATCCCGTTGACTGCCGATGCGGTGGCGTTCAACTTCACCATGGTCAGCCCGACCGCGAGCGGCATGATCACCGTATGGCCGGGTAACCAGCCGCCGCCCACTACGCTTGTGCTCGCTTTTGCCGCCGGGGCGACGAGGTCCAACAACGCCGTGATCGGGCTGGCCACCGATGGCTTCGCCGACATCCAAGTAGAGGGCTCGCTGTCGCCCGGGGCGACATTCCACTTTGTTATCGACGTTACCGGCTACTTTGAGGATAATTAGCCTGCCGCTCCTTGGATTTTCGCCGGCGAAAATCGCGAACTGAGAGCTATCGACTCCGCGCCGCCCGCTCCACGTCCGCCTTGGCCTTCTGCGCCAGCTCCAGGGTGGCGGCCTCCCGCCGGGCGGCTTCACAGAAGAGCCGAAGCGAGCGCACGGCTTCCCGGCGAATGCCTATGGCACTGAAAATCCGCTCCAGCGGCCCGGCGAGCTTTTTGACCGCGGCGTTGTTGCCCTGCTTCAGCCAGTAGAGGGCCAGATCCAGGCCCGCCAGGGCCGCGTCATAGGGGAGCGGCGGCTTGCAGCGGAGGAAGTCGTCGCAGACCAGAACCAGAATTGCGATCGCCTCCTCCGTCCTCCCCAGGCCGGCTGCCACGCGCGCGGTGAGCCAGCGGGTCCGCAAGCGAGCCAGCGCCCCGAGCTGGTCCGCCAGCCTCTCGATCTCTGGTATCAGCTCTTCCGCCTGGTCGGCCTTCCCCAAGTTGCACAAGCAGACGGCCGTGTTAAACCGCAAGACGCAATGATCGCGCGGCGAGCCGGCCGCCTGGACGTAGTGCTCCGCTTCATGGAGGGTGGCCAGGGCACGCTCATAGTCCTCCATCTGCTCCAGCGTGGCTGCCTTGTTGAGGAGGATCGATCCCCTCCTCTCCGCAGGGCTGATCCTGAAAGCCTCGTCGTGCAGCGCGATCGCTTCGGGGAAGTGCCTCTCCTCCCGGCAGAGTGATGCTTCGAGATCCAGCGGAAGGCTCTCGTCGAGAAGCGGTGGATCGCTCGGAGAAAATGCGTCCCGCAGCTTTGCCGCCTGATCGAAGGCGTCCCGCGCCGGGGTGAGATCGTTGCACACGCGGAGGGCGTTCCCCAGGATCGGCAGGGCAAGGAGGGCCTCGACGCGGGCGCGCCAGCTCGCAGTGCCCCGGACCTTCCGGGCGACCTCCAGGGCGAGCCGGGCAAGCTCAAGGGCGTCCGCCGGAGCATCGGCTGCCACGGCCTTACTCTCGTCACACAGGCGCTCGACGAGGCTCCAGATGCGGAACGCGACCGATTCCCGGACGAGGCGGGACCGCTGCTTGGGGTCAAGCCGGCTGAGGCGCTGCCACAGCACATCAGCCCGGCTGCGGTCTTCCGGCCGCGGCCTCCCCGTGTCCTCCCACGGCTCGGGTGCTGGCTCAGGAGTGAGGAACGCGCCCGCCTCTTCGATCGCCATCAGGACGGCTTCGGCGATCTCCGCGGTGAGAGGCTCACCCGGTGCGGCAGCCCGCTCCCCGGCGAGGCCCCAGGCTTCGGCGAGGCGTTGAGCGTTGAGCAACCTCCGAAGGAGCTCCAGCTGGCCGCGCGAGATTCCTGCCTTTTCCCCCAGGCGGGCCAGAATCTCCGGCGCCGGAGACCTTTTGCCCTTCTCGTAATTCCAGAGAGCCCTTCGCGACATCCCCACAATCGTTGCAACCTTTGTCAATCCCCCATAACGCAGGCGGAGGCGCCGCACGAAAACCGCACCCAGGACCCCCGCAATCGGATCGTCCTTCTCGTCCGTCATGTGCCCTCCCTGGCGGTGTGTTCCCATTTTGAGGCCAAAGCGTGGACTTTTCCAGGCCGGCAGCAGGCACCATGGAGTCAACGGGAACCGCCCGGCGCGGCCATGGAGGCCGCCCCGGAGCGTCTTCCCCCGAAAGGAGCCTGCCATGGCTCGGTCCCTGATCCGGATCTCCGTCCTCTTCGTTCTCACCATCCTGCTCGCCGCACCCTGGAGCGCCGCGGCGTCCCGGCAGGACAACGCGCACGCGCCGCAGCTCCTGGGCTGGCTTTGGAACCAGGTCGCCGCCCTCTGGAGCGATATCGGCTGTGGCATGGACCCCGGCGGCAGCTGCGGCCAGAGCTCGGTTCCAAGCAGCGACATCGGCTGCGGCATGGACCCGCACGGCGCCTGCGGCCAGATCTCGATTCCGACCAGTGACATCGGCTGCATTGCCGACCCGAACGGTGGTTGCGGCGCTAGCGCGGTGCCGACCGGCGACATCGGCTGCATCATGGACCCGAACGGCGGCTGCGGCCACTACTAGGCCTTCCCGCCTGGGCGGCCCCCCTTCGGGGGGGCCTGTCGTTGCACTCTTTCGATGGCTTCGGCCGTCCGCCGGGCCAGCTCCACCGTGGCTTCCTCCCGACGTGCGGCCTCCCAGAAGGCCCGAAGGGCGGCCAGGGCTTCGCGCTCAATGTTGAACGTTCGAAAGACCGCCTGCATCCGCCCCGCCAGGAACATGACCTCCCGTGTGTGCCCTTGGTCAAGGTGGACCGCGGCCAAATCCATTCCAGCGAGAGCAGCATCGTAGGGGAGCTCGAGAGCCACCAGATCGTTGAAGACCTGCTCGAGAGCGGCAATGGCCTTGGCGATCCGCCCGAGGCCCGCATCGATCAGCCCCTCGTTCCAAAGAGTGCGAGCGAGATCCAACTCATTGCCTCCGAGCCGCAGCACAACTTTGCGTATCGCCGGGACGAGAGCCTCCGCGGCCGTCCAATTGCCGAGCTTTCTTTGAGCCACCGAGAGATTGAACAGCAGGACTTTTTGATCTACCAACTCGTCCGCCCTCTCGACATGTAGCCGCGCCTGTTGCAAGGCCTCGACGGCCCCTTCCGGGTCTTCCATCTGATCGAGCGTGGCGGCCTTGTTGAGGAGGATGTGCCCCGTTCTCGCCTCTGGACTGACCTCCAGGGCTCGTTTGTAGAGGTCCAAGGCCTCCGGAAACCGCCGCTGCTCGCGCCGGAGCGATGCTTCGAGATCGAGGGGCCACCCCTCGTCCAGGGGCAGGAAGTCGTCGTCCTCTCCCGCTTCCCAGCACGTCCAGGCCCTCTGGAAGCCCCCGTCGGAGGCGTCGAGGTCATTGCCGACCCGGTGAGCGTTCGCGAGAGCGAAGGTCGCCCATCCTTCGAGGCGCTTGCGGCGGCTCTCAGGCCCCGGCACGAAGGGGACGGTGAACAGGGCGAGCTCGGCCCATTCAAACGCCTTGGCCGGCGTATCGGCCGCGGCGCGGATGGACTCATTGGCCAGGCGCTCCACCATGGCCCATGCCTGGTAGTCCTCGGCGTTCTGGATCCGTTCGCGCCGCTCCTGCACCGTGGCCAGCTGGCGGAGGTGCTCGCAGCACTCCTCCGCGCGCTGCCGGTCGCGCGCGAAGCGCTCCTCGCGCTTCTGGCGGACCAGGAGCGGATACACGCAGTGCGCCACATGGAGCCCGATCAAGCCGGCGCCCACCAAAGAGCGGCGGTCGTCCTCCTCCTCCGGGGTCACCGGCTCGGAAGGCGGCGCCGCGGCCCGCACCCACCGGCCGAAGAAAAGAGACATGTCGAGCGCCACGGCGGGCAGCTCCATGGGGGCGATGATCTTCTCCGACTCCTGGCGGCTCGGCTCCTTCCGCCAACCGTTTTCCAGATTGGTGATGACCCCCTCCGAGACACCGTTCGCCTTCCCGAGCCGCTTCGCCGCCCAGCCCATCTCCTCGCGCAGCCGCCAGATCGCTCGACCCCGCGGAGTCGGTTTCGGTTTCTTTCCTTTCTTGCGCCCCATGGGCCGGCCCCCTCCAGTGTGACAGCTTTCCACTATCTGGAGGTGTGCTGAAGACCTCCAGGCGGGACACCTTGACAGCTCTCTACAAGTAAAGTTGCCGGAGACCGGGTACCCAGGGACAGCTTTCTCAGAATTCCGCCGGCAGGCGTGACCGCGGCGAGACGACGGTTCCAGAGGATGATCCCGAGCTTTACTCTGCCGGCCGTGATGATGACCTTCGAAGACGAGCTGCTGCAGAGGTTCTGGCGGGCGTTGCGCAAGCGCACCGGACATTCCGCCCCCGCCGGCGTGGTCCATGCCGCCGAAGATTCCACCCTTTGGGGTCGCTTTCTCGTGCGGACGCCCGCGGCCATCGAAGAGGAGCAAGGCCGCCGGGCCGCCGCCGAGGAGCTGCGCGACGAGATACTGAGCTTCGAGCCTGCGGAGAGACTCGGCCATCTCGCCGATCCACGCTTCCATTCGGAGGATCTGCTCGAGCTGCTGCTGGAGGAAAGCCAGGAGCTCCAGGCCGCCGATGCGGAAGCCGCGGCATTCTGGGCCCGGCTCGCCGGCCAGCTCGCTGAAGCTCTCCGCGATAAGAGGTTCCTGGGCAGCGACGCCCAGGTCCGCGCGGGTGTGCGGCACGGCAACGCGCTGCGCCTCGCTGGCGACCGGGAGGGAGCCGAGCGCGCCTTCGCCGCGGCGAATGCCCATCTCGACGAGGACTCTCCCGAGCTGCCGTTGTACGCCCGCGCCCTGGGGGTGCTCCGCTGGGAGCAGCACCGCCTGGCCGAGGCGGTCAGCCTGTTCGAGCACGCAGCGCGCCGGTTTCTCGTCGAGGACCTGGATCTCGACGCCGGGCTCAGCCTGCTCCTCCTCGGTGTCCTGCATGGAGAGACCTGTACGCCAAACCGCGGCTTGAATTTTCTGCTGCTGGGGTGGCGCAAGGCCGTTCCAACCCCGCAGCCATGGCTCAGCTTGCGCGGCGGCTTTCTCCTGGCGGTACGCCTCGTGGAGGCTGCCGAGCTCGCGATCGCCCGCACCGTCCTCGACCAGACCATGGAGCTGTACAAGCAGATCCGCGACGAGCACGAGACCCTCTGCGGCTACCGGCTGGAGGGCGCCGCCCGGGCTCGCCTGGGGGAGATCGGCCAGGCCGAGGAGCTCCTCCAGGGGGTCCGGCAGACCCGTCTCAGCCGGCGCCATCTCCCGGAGCTCGTCTTCACCTCGCTCGACCTGGCCGTTGTCCTGGCGGAGCTGGGACGGGACCCTGAGATCGAGCAGCTGGCAGCCGACGTCCGGGGGTTCGAGCCCGAGGAGGGCGGCGTCTTTGCCGTCGAGGCCTTCCAGCTGTTCCAAGCCTTCCGGAGCCAGGGCCACAACCTCCGGCGCAGCGCGGCCGCCGCGGCGGCCGAGTTCCGCCGCCTGTGCCGTCTGTTCGCGGTTCCGCTGGACCCGATCCCTTTCGTGTGAAAGCTATGGTCGCGACCTGCCGTTCACCGTTCTTCGCTTTTGGTGCCGCTAGCCAACGAGCGGCCCTGCCGCCCCTTGGCCTGCCCGGCCAAGGGGCGCTTTTTGTATGACGAACCGACCTGGAGCGCCGACGCATGGGGCTGAGCTGGAACCCACGACGGCTGCCCTGGCCCAAGCCCGGGAGCAGCTCCGCCACACCATCGAGCGGCTCTCCGAAGCGCGGGCCGACCTGGAGGCCACGGCCGCGGGTCTCCGCCTGCCCGAGCACGAGGGCGACATCGAGGGGCCTCTCGCCGGACTGTTCGAGCTGGATGCAGTGATCCACTGCGCCGTCCACGACCACCTGAAGCCCCTGATCGCCAGCCTGCGCAGCCTGCTCCACAACTGCACGAGGGAACAGCTGTGACGAGCTGCGCTGATCGCCGCGCCATGAACCGCTTTATGGCCGGGACCGCCAGCCGGTCTGAGTGCCGCGAAATCGTGCGTCATCTCCTGGCCGGGTGCGCCCCTTGCGCTGCTCTGCTCGAATCGGCCTTCCAGCAGCCGGTTGAGACAGGGGCCTACGACGAGGTGTTGACGCGATTGATCGATGCTGTGCCGGCCCAGGCCGGCTGTTCCTGAGGAGTCGCCGAGATTTGATCCGCTCTTGTGGTCCATCGGCTTGTCTTGGGGGAGACCCCGTTCTATCCCTCTTTCCTCAGGGCGAGCCTCTTTTTTCACCGGAGAATGTGGAGACATGCGATGCGAGGGGGAATGTTCGCCGAGCTGGGAAGGACTCTGCGCGACTTGCGCGAGGCGATCGGCCTCACCCAGGCCGCGCTCGCCCGCAAGGCCGGCGTGGGTAAAAGCCAGCTTTCCAAGTATGAGCAGGGCAAGGAGCTTCCGAAGCTCGAAACTCTGGAGAGGCTCCTCACGGCCCTGGGCGCCGATCCTTTGACCTTGTTCTACACCGAACACCTTCTGCGGCATCGGGCCGAGATCTTTCCTATCGCGGTCCTCATGACGACGACGCCGGACCTCGACGATCCGGCACTGGTGAGCTTCCGGCGCCTGTTTGGTCATTTCCTGGAGGCGTTCGAGATCCTCGTGGCGACCCGGTTCCGTAAGGATCGCCAAGCCACCAGCTCAGACCAGGAGGGATCGTGGAACCTGAAACCGCGCACATGATCCAGACTCTGCGAACTGTCATGCGAGTCCTCGGATTCCGCAATGCCGATCTCGAACGCAAGCTCGGCCTGAGCACGAGCTACCTGAGCCGCCTCTCCAGTCGGCGGAGATGATCATCCGCCGCGGTCTTCCGGCCTCGGTGGTCGGGCAGGTCAGACCACCTTCCTAGGCACCCCGAAGGCCCCACTCCACATCGCGCCGCAGCGCCTCGCGCTGCAACTCGATCTCGGTGAGTGCCTCGAGGCCGATTTCGTGGAGGACCTTTTCGCGTGGAATGCGGCCGAGCAAGAATCCTTCGACCAGCGCCTCGCGATAGAGGGCTTCGACTCCTGCCCGCAAAGCCTCGGCGAGGACCATGGCCTCGTCTTCGCCACGTTCTGCGACGAGGAAGTCCAGGTGTTCCGCGAGCGTCCGGTCTTTCATGGTCGATCAGTCTACCATCGGCCGGGCACGCCTCGGGACGGGTCTCAAGGCAGGGACCGGCCCGCCGCCCACGGGCTGGTCCCCCAAGACGGTAAGACAGAGTCGGGGGTGCCTGCCCCCGGCGCTCTGCTGCTTCCTACTTCTCAAAGAGTGCGCCGCTCTCCGGCTCTCCGAGGGAGAACGCATGGGGAGAAACGGCATGAACGAGCTGGAGGTTAGAGCATGAAATGCAGGATGTCAAGAGTTGGCTCTTGACAGGGCCTCTCCCGTCTGTGCATACTCCAGGGCGTTGAAGTCGTAAACGGCGGATGCTCATCCAGGTTCGCCCTCAAAAGAATGGCAGTTCCCGGTGCCAATTCCGGCGCCGGTTTTCGAGCCCTCGGGCTCGAGGAAAGGAGAAGCATCATGGCTCAGGAAACCACCAACGCAGGGAAGCTGGGAGCGCTGACGCGGCTGAGCTCCGCTCTGGCCGCCAACGCTTTCGAGCTCGCCCACCTGGACGGGCCGATCGGCCGGCTCGACCAGATCCTCAATGCGGCTCTGGACGTCGCCAAGCAGCAGGCCGCGCTCACGGCCAGCAAACAGGAGGCGACCAAGCGGCAGCAGACGCTCCTCGCCGACGGCGAGCGGGTGGCCGACGGAATCCGGAAGTTCCTCAAGGAGTTCTACGGCCTCCGCTCGGAGAAGCTCGCGGAGTTCGGCATCCAGCCGTTCCGCGGGCTGCGCCGCCCGGCGAGCCCGCTCGATCCGGGAGCGCCTCCTCCGCCGGAGCCCACCACCGAGTCGGCCCCCCTCCCCGCCTCGCCCGCCGAATCCGAGTAGCTCCAGGATCCCACCCTCATCCCGGGGGAGCGTGGCCGTCACGCTCCCCCCCTCTTTCCTGCCGCCGGACATGCCAAATTCTCCAGACGGAGCCGTACATCCCGAGACAACGCCGCGCTGTCGCGCGATCTGCGGCGACTTCTCCGGATGTACGACGACTTCTGCGGATGTGGGACGACTTCTCTGGATGCGCGGCGCCTTCTGTGGATGCAGGGCAATGTCTGCGGATGTGGGACGACTTCTCCAGATCTGCGGCGTTGTCTCTGGATGCGCGGCTCCGTCTCCGGATGCGGGACGGCTTCTCCAGATCTACGGCTCCGTCTACGGATTGACCGCGGCTTCTCTGGATGTGGAGCGACTTCTCCGGATGCGCGGCTCCGTCTGGCGATCTGCTGCGGCTTCTCCAGATCCAAGGCGCCGTCTGTGGATGTGGGACGGCTTCTCCGGATGCGCGGCTCCGTCTGCGGATCTGCGGCGGCTTCTCCAGATGCAGGGCGCCGTCCCGGGATGCAGGGCGACTTCTCCAGAGGCGCGGCGACTTTCCGGGATGGATCGCGACATCTCCAGATCTACGGCGACGTCCCTGGATCTATCGCGCCGTCCCCGGATCTACGGCCGGGGAAGGGCCTTACGGACAGCTCGCGAACGCCCCCGTATCCTGCACCGGCTTAAAAGCAGTGCCCTGCGGATTGATGTACTGCTTCGACGCTCCGGTGCGGGTGTCGGTGACCGTGAGGCGCACCCGGGTGTTGGTCAGGCCTCCGGCGAAGACCCAGTAGCGGTTGTTCACGCCGCAGCCGTCGAGCACCTTGACCACCACCTCCACATTGGCTGCGTCGAAGAACCAGAAATAGCCCGTATCCGAGGTCAGCTCCACGGCGCGGCCGGCGCCGGTGTTGCCGTCGCGGGTGGTCCAGGTCGCATCGATCCGGAAGCGGGACCCGTTGAGGCACAGCCGGGTGTCCGACGTTGCGCAGCTCCCGCCAGATGGGGCCGGCTGCCAGCCGCGCTGGATGACCTCGAAGTCGGAGGCGTGCAGCGAGGCGAAGGCGGGATTGAGCACGTCGTTGTTCCAGCGGGTGTCGTGGGTGCCGGTGATGTACATGTCCGTTCCGTTGTCGGCGAGGATCAACCCGTAGGTCTTCATCGCCTGGAAGATCCTGCGGACCTCGGGCGGGTAGCCGGAGATGTCCTTGTTCGCCTTGAGGCGGAGGCGTGCGCCCATCGGCAGGGCATCGGGGCTGCTGCTGTTGCCCGCCGTGTGCGAAGCGGGGAAGACGTGCCCGTTGCTCCGGCTCACCGTGAAGCGGAAGGCGTGGCGGATGGGGTCGGTGCCGAAGGCCTCTTCATGGCGCACGAGACCGGGGAGGATGGCGAGCCCCGCGGCGTCTGCGCTGGTCCATCCCTCCGGGCGGCGCGCGTTCGAGTCGAGAGAGAAGGTCGCCCCCGATCCTGCCTCCCAGCGGCTCTGCGCCGCGTTCCACCGCGTGTGGTAAAGCTCGAAGAGGAGATGGCGGTCGCGGTCGACGAGCAGCATGTGGCGGTCGCCGGAGACGTCCGCGTTGCCGGGATAGCCCCCTTCGATGTAGCCCGGCTGCGTCTTCGCCGCCTCGGGGATCGGGTAGCCCGGCGGCCGGCCGGGCGCGCCGTCGTCGCTCTCGTCCCCGAACTCGACGAAGGTGACCGGCACCAGCGGCTGGGT
>Ga0134121_10002057_pt1 | contig 17900 bp, 6 predicted proteins | sample KB301_FD_96463 | JGI IMG/M metagenome (GOLD analysis project Ga0134121, IMG submission 96463) | Terrestrial soil microbial communities without Nitrogen fertilizer from Kellogg Biological Station, Michigan, USA - KB3-0-1 | ecosystem: Environmental > Terrestrial > Soil > Unclassified ... | reverse complement strand
ATGGTGCCCCGCGGCGCCGATGCTGTGGTGATGGTGGAGCATGCCGAGTCCGTGGGGTCGGAGGTTCGAATATCCCGTGTTGTAACAGTGGGCAGTGGCATTTCGTTTGTCGGGACGGACATCACCGCGGGAGAGACCGTGCTTCGGCGGGGCTGCCTGCTGACCAGTCGCGACACGGGAGTACTCGCCGCCATCGGTGTTCCTCGTGTGAACGTCTGGAAGCGGCCGATTGTCGCGATTCTTTCCACCGGCGACGAGATCATCGCTCCTGGCGAACCGATGGCGCCGGCCAAGGTCTACGATTCCAACAGTCAAGTGCTCGCTGATGCGGTGCAGGAGTCAGGCGGCGAGCCGCGGCGACTCGGCATCACTCCAGACGACGTCATCGCCTTGCGCGCAAAACTTCGCGAGGCATTGGCGTTCGGGGACATCGTGCTTCTCACGGGTGGAACTAGTAAGGGCGAAGGAGACGTTTCATATCGGGTTGTCGCTGGACTCACCGATCCTGGTATCGTCGCCCATGGCGTGGCTCTGAAGCCCGGCAAGCCCATCTGCCTCGCGGCGACGGCAGGCCGAGCGGTGGTCGTGCTTCCCGGCTTTCCGACGTCGGCTATCTTCACCTTCCATGAGTTCATCGCCCCCGTGATTCGCTTGCTGGCGGGACGAGGCTCGGAGGAACGCCCCATTGTTTCCGCCACACTTCCGGTTAAGTTAAATAGCGAAATTGGCCGCACGGAATACGTTCTCGTGGGGCTTGTTGAAACGATGGGCGAAGGAACCGGCACCTCGCTTGCGGCGTATCCTATGGGGCAGGGATCCGGCAGCGTGACCACGTTCAGCCGTGCCGACGGTTTTGCCACGATAGGCCGGCACGAAGAAATCGTTCACGCCGGAACCATTCTCGACGTCCAGCTTCTTGGCCGCGGACTTCAATTGGCCGATCTGGTCGTGATCGGCAGCCACTGTGTTGCGCTGGATTACCTGCTGGGCGAATTGGAACTGCAAGGCGTGCGCTCGAAGTTTATCGCCGTCGGCAGCACTGCCGGGTTGGATGCTGCCAAGCGAGGCGAATGCGATCTTGCCGGCATCCACCTGCTGGATGAAAAGACGAACGAATACAATCGGCCTTTCCTGGTACCGGAGCTTGAACTTGTTGCGGGTTATGGTCGACTGCAGGGCATCGTCTTCCGTTCTGGAGACAAACGCTTCGAAGGCAGAGCCGCGCAGGACGCCATTGCCGCAGTTGTTGACGATCCCGCGTGCATGATGGTGAATCGCAACAAGGGGAGCGGGACGCGCGCTCTGATCGACCGCCTGCTTCGGGGCGCAAAGCCGCCCGGATATGCAGTCCAACCGCGGAATCACAATGCTGTGGCTGCCGCAGTCGCACAAGGCCGGGCCGATTGGGGAATGACACTGGACACGATAGCTCGAAGTGCCAATCTTGGCTTCCTGCCAGTGCAGGCGGAACAGTTCGACTTCATCGTGCCGCGCTCGCGTTCAGGGCGTTCCGGGGTAGTCGCATTCAAAGCGCTGCTGGAGAAACCAGGCACACGCGAAGCCCTGATACGGCTGGGGATGAAACCATGACCGCAGCCGGCATCGTCCTGTGCGGTGGGAGATCCACAAGGATGGGCGTTCCCAAGGCCACGCTGCCTTTCGGTAACGAAACCATGCTGCAGCGTGTGGTGCGTCTGCTTCAAACCGTAGTTTCCCCGATCATCGTTGTTGCGGCCCGCGGGCAAGTGCTGCCGGAGCTTCCGGATAACGTCGTCGTCACTCGCGATGAACGCGATCAGCAAGGACCGTTGGAGGGGTTGCGCGCCGGGCTAAGCGCGCTGCCCAATTCCGTCGACCCCGCCTACGTCACGAGTTGTGATGTTCCGCTGCTGGAGCCTCGCTTCGTAGAACGCATGATCGAACTGCTGGGGAATCAAGATATTGCGGTAATGGAAATCGATGGCTTCACTCACCCACTGTCCGCGGTCTACCGGCGGCACACGCTGCCGCACATCGAGTCCTTGCTTGCACAACAGAAGTTGCGTCCGGCGTTTCTCTTCGACCTCATGCGTACGCGTCGCGTGAGGCCTGAGGAAATGGTATCGGTGGATCCACAGCTTCGGACGCTGCGCAACCTCAATACCAAGGAAGACTATCTGCAGGCTCTCGCCGAGGCCGATCTACCAGCCACGCCGCCGGTGATATTCGATCAGTAAGACTAAGCGTCGAGGCTCGCACCTCAGGGAAGCTACGCCTTGCTCCTTCCTGTCAGTACAGTGGCTAAGCGCCGGATCGAAGAAACGCCAGGATCGAATCGCTCAGAGCCGTGCTGGGTTGGCCCTGGCCACATTTGTCAGTGCTCGCCTGAAGCGAAACGTGTCGGCTCCAGCAGTGATCGAGTCCGGGAAGTTCCGTGAACATCGCGGAGTCGCGAAAGGAATTATTGACGGCGGTGACTATTGCTTCGTGCGCGGCACGATTGGTGTATGGATCGTTATCGTATTCGCCGTGAAGAACCTGGACCCGAGTGGCGACTTTGGCCCAGGCGCCGAGTAAATCAAGCGGAGCGAATTCTTGAAAGAAGCGTTCGCTTCGGCCCGGGTATGGGGGTGGCGGAACAGATAATGTCCCATACACGCTGATGCCGGCTACCTTCGTTTCTGCGGCCAGGAGCGGTGCGAACACGCCTCCAAGAGAAATTCCCAGGAGATAAACGCGGTCCGGATTCACCGACGGATGCGATCGAAGCGCTCTGAGAGCCGCCTGATAACCAGCCAGTTCTTCCTTGAACCCAATCGATTCGCAGGGAGCTCCCTGGCTGTCCCCCACGCCGGACTTTTCCACACGCATCGTGACAAAACCCTGGGCGCCGATTGTATGTATCAATCCGGGTTGGGCAATGGTGGGACTGAAGGGGGAATCGATCGAGCCACATCCCCCACCCTGGATCAGCAGGACGGCTGGAAACCGGTTATCGGAAGGACGTGCCGGAATCGATAGAATAGTTCGCAAGCGAACCTCGGGGAGTGCGACTACCGAACTGTAGTGAACCGTAGCGTCGGCCATCTGCTCGAACGGGAACGGCTTCAAAATCGCGTTTACCGTGCGGCGATTGCCGTCTCGGCGCAGCTCGATCTCAACGGACTCCCCTCCTTTATGGCGCCCGATCAGTGTTACGACTACCTCGGGCGCCGTGGCCGGATGCCTGTCGACTGCCTCGATAACATCGCCAACGACAATCCCGACGGCCGCTGCGGTGGAATCCGGCGCCACCGACGACACGCGCGCGCCATTGTCCGCTTTCTCCAGGCCAACTCCGAAGTACCCGCGCCGGGGAAGAGGATCATCTCCCAACTGGGCGAGTACAGGATGGGACAAGCTCAACAGTCCAATACTCACCAGGATTAGCCACCCTGTAACTTTCATCGTGCCTCTTTCAGTCGATCTTCTCAGAACAGTAATTATCGGACCGCGCGGAGAAACTAAAGAGGCGCATCCCGATTGCGAGTCCCAGACGCTGCGCAGAGGATTCGGAACGATGCTCTGACGACAATTTCAAGAACCGCGCCACCTTACTTTGCGACGATAGGTTTGACGGTCATCCCCGTGTGCTTTGCGGCGAAGGCCCAGATGTCCGCACGCTCCGCAATCTGCCTGTCCAGGGGACGATACCCATGGCTGCCTTGTACCTCCACTCGAATCAGCACGGGATTGTTACACCCCGCGACTCCCGCTTGAACCGCTTGCAAGGCTGCCGTAAATTTGAAGGAATGGCTGGGCACCACGCGATCGTCGTGGTCAGCCGTGGTCACCAGCGTAGCCGGATAGCACACGTTGGTTTTGATGTTCTGTAGCGGCGAGTACGCGCGCAGGTACTTGAATGCGGTCGGATCCTTCGACGCTCCGTATTCGACGGCCCACGCGGCTCCGCCGGTGAATCGATCGTATCGCAACATATCCATGACACCCACCTGCGGCATCGCGGCTGCATAGAGATCGGGCCGCTGAGTCATGACTGCCCCGACGAGCAGTCCGCCGTTCGATCCGCCGTTGATGGCGAGGTGCGCCGATGAGCTGTACTTTTCGCGCGCGAGATACTCTGCCGCCGCGATGAAATCGTCGAACACATTCTGTTTTTTATCGAACTGTCCGGCCTGATGCCACTTCTCGCCGTATTCACCGCCGCCTCGAATGTTCGCGAGCGCGTACACGCCTCCCTGTTCTACCCATGCGATCACGCTGGGACTGAACGTTGGCGTCTCGGTGATGTCGAACCCGCCGTAGGCGTAGAGGATCGTTGGATTCTGTCCGTTCCTCGTCAGGTCCTTGCGGTGCGTGATGAACATCGGCACCCGCGTCCCGTCTTTGCTGCTGTAGAACACGCGTTCGCTGACGAACAGCGCCGGATCGAACGTTAACTTCGGCGGATTGAATGCCTGGCTCATCGTTGTTTTTGAATCGTAAACGTAGGCCGTAGAGGGTTGCAGCGGCGAGGTGAATGAATAGAGGATTTCCGGGCGGTCGAATCGGCCTATCAGGCCGCTGGCAGAACCGAGTCCAGGGAGTTTCACTTCTTTCGACTGCTTGCCGTCCAGCGAATAGACATACAGGACTGAGGCGACGTCCTGCAGCCGAAGTACGCCAATCTGACCGGCGACCATCGAGGCGCTTTCGATCGGCATGGCGCTTGCCGGAATCACGGTTGTCCAGTTCGCGGGTGCGAGCTTCGTCACAGGAGTTGTGACGATTTTCCGGTTCGGCGCATTCTTGTCGATCTGAATGAACAATTGCCCGTTCGCAACGCCAAGCGGGTTGTAGTTCGCGTCCTGACCTGTCACGACAGGCACGATCGCCGCGCGTACGTTCGGGCTGCGCGGGTCGCCGAGGTCGGCAAGGTAAAGCTCGTTCTTGTCCGTTCCTTTCGACGTAAACACGAAAAGATAGCGTCCCGTTTCGTCAACCTGCCCCGACACGAACCATGAAGGGTTGTCCGGGCGCTCATAGATCTTCAGGTCCGATGTCTGGCTGGTTCCCAGTTTGTGATAGTAGAGAGTCTGGTGTTCGAGCTTCTCCTCGAGCTGCTTTCCTTTAGCGGGTTCAGGAAACCGCGAGTAGAAGAATCCCAGCGCGTCTTTCGTCCATTGCGTCGAACTGAACTTCACCCACCTTACGATGTCCGTCGTGTTCTTGTTCGTGCCGAGGTCGCGCACGTACAAGGTCACCCAATCCGAGCCGCCTTCGCTCTGGCCGAACGTAAAATATTTTCCGTCCGGTGACGGCGTGAAGTCCGATAGCGCGATGGACCCGTCCGGCGACAACTGATTCGGATCCAACACCATCTGCTCCGGACCCGTCAGCGTGGCGCGGCTGTAGCGCACGTTCTGTTTTTGCAGGCCGGAGTTTTTGGAGTACCACCAGCGGCCGCCTTCCCAATACGGCACGCTCGTGCGCGCGTAGTTATAGAGCGTGGTGATGCGTGTATTGAATATGGCGCGGCTTGGGAGTGCAGCCAGATAGGGCGTCGTTACCGCGTTCTCGGCGCTTACCCAGTCGGCGACTTCCTTGCTATCGATGGCCTCGAGCCAGCGATAGGGATCGGCAACCTTCACACCGCCGTAATCGTCTACCGTGTTTGTTTTTCGAGTCTCAGGATACTTCAGGCGTGCCTGCTGTCCGAGAAGCAACAAGGGAAGGATGACGGCGAGCAACGCCAGCGCATAAGTTCGCGGACGGATTGGAAGTGGCAAAGGCATTCTCCTGGATTCCGGTTGACTCTACCGCCTTAGTCTCTGCCGGTCAATTCAGGGAGTCTATCTTGTGTTGCCGGCGCCACGACTCGACCACGGATAGCGGAATTCCGCGAGGGCGGTCAGGAGTCATCGAAAATTAACGTTTTTTCTGCCTTTTTGACTTGTCGTTTTCCGTTCTCAGATGTAAGAAATCTGTCTTACGTTTGGACCCAATTTCCAAAAACCCGAAGATGAACGAAAACACAACGCTGTCTCAACTGGCTCAGCTTACCGGTGCATTCGTTGCGGATCGGAATACGTCTCCTGCGGAACTCGACCAGTTGCGAAGCAACGTGGCGACAGCATTACTCTCGCAGCAGTCCGCTGAACATATACGGCAATCCTTCCGATTTGAAACCTTGCCCGATTTTCATACCAGGCATCTCGAGACCGACGACCTGAATCATCTGGAGAACCTGCTGCAGTCGGCACGAGAAAACATCGGAAACCCCATCCGGGCATTCCGTCGCGAGGTGCCCTTTATCAGCAGTCAGGTACGGGGCAGCGTTCCGGATTGGGCCCGCGGCGCCCGAATTTTCCAGACCATCGGCCCACTGATCGACAATCAGGGACGCAGATTCTGGTGGGACTTCTACACCATTCGCCCCGGCGTTCAACTGTTCTTACAGGGCTCGACCCAGCCCGCCATCGTGCTTTCGGTCGAGGTATCCTGGTTTGCGTTTTTGTTCCAGCATCACCAGGACTATGACATTCCGCAATCCAGCATCTGGATCAACGCACGTCTCCTCTCCGCCGCAGCTCCGGCCGATCAATACTGCGGACTGACCGTCAAGAGTGGAAAGCTGCATCTCTCCCAAAACGTCTCTCTAAATAATAGCCGGATGGATGTGCCATCGGGCACAGTCATCACCATCACATTGAACCTCGCGCAGCAAACCGACTCTTCCATTTCGCCCGACACGACAGGTGCTGACGCAGCCAACTCGGAAGTGGTATTGCCTGCGAATTTCAGTTTCCGGTTCAGCAACTCCGGCTGTGAATTGCTGGAGGCCGGAGATGCGTCGTGGACATTGTACGATCAGCCCGACACGTTTAGTTTTATCCACAATCAGCCTGCTTTCTATCTTCCAGGTATCAACCGCGTCTGCATCCCGTATCAAAGTGCCGAGGCGGAGTTTCAGGTTCGAAAATGCCAATCTACGGTTTGTAATCTGGAGGGCACGGCTCCTGTCGTTCAATCCGCGTGGAGTCTCAGCTGCGCCGTCCTCGATGTGAATCAACCCCTCGAGGCCAGCGGCATCGGCGCCATGATGATTCAAACCGAATCAGGAATCTCTGCCGGCTGGATGGGCTTGAAAGATGCAAACCTCAAAGAAAAGGCGTGGGCCAATCTCCGAAAGCCCTGGATTTTGCTGGAGCCCGGGCGCATCGCAATCACCGAGCCGAATGCCGGTAACACCGGCGAGAACGCCTCGCGGCAGCAGTACAAGTTATGGAAAAACTCCAAAGGGCTCTGGAACACCATCGACCTCCAGTACACCGACAGTTTTCTTTTTTTCTATAACTGCCTGCAGGCCGGTAATGAATCCGTCCTGGCGTTAGCGGATTGTAGCGCTACCGTCGACAAACCGGTCGATGTCTCCGCCCGCCCTTTCGAACTGAAAAGTAAACAAACCGCATTTCTGCTCAGCTGGTCGATGGCCCTGCGGCTGTTGTTTCTCTATGACGATAATCTGCTCGTCGATAACAATTCTGACCCGAACAATTTCATCCCGGTCTTCCAACCGAAGGCGATCGGCCTGAACAACGCGCTGCTCACGGTTTCACCCATCACCGGTTTTCTTCTGGCTGCCGAACTCAAGAACGAAAAGGAATTGAGCCGTGCGATCCTGGTTTACTCCTTCGGGCTTCTTGGATACCTGCCGACGCTTCCTGATCCCTATGCTGCGAACCTGGCTGTTTTCCAGAGGGTGTATCGAAACTACGAGGGTTTCATTAGAGAAGGCGGCATACCGGTTACGGCGGTTCAACAGCTGTTGATCGCTCTGATGAACTGGGAAAACGCCTCGGAACCTGGCGTGGCCTTTGTCTGGGGCGATCTTGCCGTGACGCAATACTCCGCGTATCAAAGCCCCGGATTTCCGATCGATTTGCAGAAGAGCGAGCCGCTGGCCGTTCAACAGACTCAGCAGGCGGCGATGCGGCAAAACAGGATACTGGCAAGCCAGTACGAAGCAGCGAATATGGCGGGCCAGCCGGGCTATCCGCAAAGCAACGCCGCTCGAGTTACCGGGCGAAATCAAAACTACAGTTTGTTCACGCTCCTCGACGTCAGTACCAATGCCGATCTGCTCGGCGTCGATGTGGGATTCGTCAACGATCAGTACATTTTTGGAGAGACCTTCCACGTCGAACCCCTGCCTGCCAATCAAAACCCGATGGCGATACAGGGCATGGATGTCGTGGCGTCGAGCCGCTTCGTTCGCATTTTTGCCTCCCCGCAAATCAGCTGGGAGCCCGTGCTCAACATCGCGTTTCCGTTCAATGCCACCAACGACCCGCCGTTCGGCATTCTGCGCTACGACAATGACGGCGTCCCCGCCCTCATCGGAAACACCGGGGTGAAGCCGGTGTCATTGGCTCCGATTCCGCTGACGAAAGAGGTTGTCACACGTTTTGCGAACGATCTGAACTTCAAGGCGTGGAGCGTGTTCACGCTTCCCAACGGAATGGTGGCGCTGGGACGGTACAATCAGACCAATTCATATCTGCCCAAGCCCAACTCCGAGGGCGCCCGTCTTGAATTGATCCAGGCTGGCTTTTCAAACAATACCGAGGCGGGACTTCAGATCGTCACCCGAGCCGGTGTGAATCCGAACGAAGACAATACGGTGTTCGAAGGAATGACCGTTCAGGAAACGAACGTCAAACCCATCTCCGGATCAGGTGTCTGGAGCATATTGGGCAAGACCGTCACCGATATTTTCAATGGTGAATTCGGCGCCAGCGGCGTCATCGACCGTGGCGTTCCCCTGGAGCGGTACGACTTTACAGGCTATGGCGCGCAGGTGTTCAGCCACTGGCTGAACAACGATGCGGAAATCGCGCAGGTGTCGCAGTCGATCTTCGATGTCTGGCGCGGCCGCGTTGCGAAGGAAATCATCCAGGTCCGAAGCCTGATTTATCCCTGGGCGATCCGCGTGGTGCGCACCATCACGATGTACCGCGGTTCCACAGGATTTGAATACCGAGTCGACAGCGGCTGGCGCGCCGACAGCGACGGAATCTACGATTTCAGGACAAAAAACGAACCTACGGTGAACTATGTCTTTCATCCGGGCCTGGTGCAGGGCGTGTACAACGTTCGGAACATCGTGGAAGTCGATCTCGCGCCGTTCACCAAATCCTGGTTCAAGAACTATGGCGTGTACGTGGATCCGAACGACGGCATCGCCAAATCCGTTGGTGGCGGTATCACTCTCGACGTGGAATTGATCCCGGTCCAGTTCGACGCGGATGTGTTTATTCACGATGTGGACGGCACTCCGCTGGATCCGAAGGGCGTGCCGAAGGGGAAGTTCGTTCCTTCGAAGAGAATGCTGGGTTACCTGCAAAAGGCGCCCCGCGGCGTGATCATCGCGTCGCAGGATTTTGCATCATTGCTCGACCTGCAAAACGGCCTCGGCGGCCCGGTCGATTGCCTCTTGAACCTCAACGGGGCCGGACAGAAAATGCGGGCCAGCCGCGTGGAAGTGAATCACAGCCAGGATGCTTCCAATCAGCTAGTATTCGTCACTGCTGCACAGGGAATGCCGGTTCTGCCCAGGGACGGAAGCTGGAGCTTGGTGTCGCACGACAAGACATCCAAAAGGGTAACGCCCATCACCGATTCCGTTGTTTCCCTGATTCGCAAAGGCGTGCTGGGTTCTGCCGACGACCTCGGCAATTTGCTTCCGAAAGAAATCGCGAAGGCCTCAGAGTTATTCAAGGTTGCCGAAGACCGGCTCACGCAGTTCGGATTTCTCCAGAATACCGATACCCAGAAAGTCCTGTATCGCAATCCCCTGTTCAATGCAGGCGAGAAGCTTTTGCACAGCAGCAAACCCGACCTCGGCGATGCGTACCGTCTGCTGAACAGCACCGGCGTTTTCCCGGACCTTGGCAGTCTTCCCTCCATCGATCTGGATGCAGCCGGCTGCGCCACGAAGATCATCGAAGAGGGATATCAGATGGTGGACAAGGCCGCCAACAATGTCCTGAAACCATTGAACCAGCCATTTCCTTCCAACGCGTCGTTTACGTTCATTGACAAGCCGGGGATCCTCAAGGTGTACGTGGAGTATGCCAGCACCGACAAGGACGGGAATGTGCTCGGCCAGGGTTTGCTGAACGTCGATCTGAACAGCCAGGCGAACAACTGGGTGAACAAAATGAATGACGTCACCATGGTGGTCGACCTGGTGAAGATGAAACGGCTTTTTCTCATCAAAGGAAAATTTGACACGAAGAAGGGCGCCGCGCCGGAATTTGCCGGACCCAAACTCATTCCAGGCAACGATCTGAAACCCATCGTCGAGATCCTCGAAGTTCTGGAAGTCATCGGCACGTCCAGCGACTATGCGGATGCGGTGAAGAAGGGGCTGCGTGTTGTGATGAGCAACAGCCCCAACAACTGGGAATACAAATTCCAGGCGGACAAAGAAATCCCGGTCCTCCAGTTCCCGCCGGTCTATCTGGATGGTCCCACCACTCCCCTGCGGCTGGAAGCCAATCTGAAACTCGGAGTCTATTTTAATTTGGCGTTACCCACGCCGCCCGGCGGACTTCCCGCGTTAAGTGCAGGCGGCTTCATCGAGTTCGGAGCCAAGCTCAGCGTGATGTGTGTCAGCCTGGCGCTGGCCACCGTCTATGCCGTAGGGCAGGTGACCCTTCGCATTTCGGCAGACACGATAACGGGTCCGAGCCTGTACATGAAGATGGGCTTCGGAGTCGAATTGATGGTGGGCATTCCCGTGGTCGGTAACGTGAGTGTCCTTTATGCGGTGGGCGTTGAAGTGTCGCTTGACACCGGCCAGATCACCATCGGAGCTTTCATCCTGTTTCGCGGGCAGGCGGAACTGCTGGCCGGACTCGTCTGCATCACCATCCAGATCGAAGCCGCAGGCAAGATTCACAAGACCTTCAGCAACCCAAGCCGCACCGACTGTATTGCCCAGGTCACATTCAGCATTGATATCAGCATCCTGTTCGTCATCGATATCCACGAGTCCGAAAGTTGGCAGGAGGCCAGGCAAATTGCCTGAAGGGCACCGAAGCAATGATATCCAAATTAAGCATCATGGCGTTCCCGCAAAAACAGGTGGGAGCAAGTTTGTTTCTCAATGTGCTCTGCGTTGTCCGAAACTTTGATCCCCTTGTCGACAATGCCATCACCGGGTTCTCGCCGGCGTGGGTGGATGCAAATCTTCGGCTGCAGGCCATGGTTATTGATAGCCTGACGGATTATCCCCGCCTGGACCTCGCGGCAGTTCCTCATGACTTACCGGCAGTGCAAATGGCGCCGGAAGCCGCCGGTGTCTTCAACGCGTTGAAGAGCCGGTTTAAGATCACGCGGACAGACCGGGCCGACAACACAAAGGTCCGTGACGTGAAGAAGTATTTGCCGCAGACCTACCGGCAATCTTTCAATTTCATTGCACCACGCAACAAGAACATCGGAATGGTGGGCGACGAGTATCATTGCGCCGTCAAAAAGAATCCGGCCCCCGATCCGACGTTTAAGCAGAGCGCGGACGATACGAGTTGGGGCAAGGTTTTCGCCTATTGCCTGCGGCACGCGGAACTCGCAAAGAAGTGCGGCTTCATCCACCAGCAATTGAAAATCGAACTTGACGCGGGAACCTATAAAAACGGCGGATGGTTGTATGTCGATCTTCATCCGGAGTGCAGCTACTTTGCAGCGGCGCAGGCCGATCCCAATTATGTGAAACGTTATGCAGCGCGCATACCGAAGCTCGACCTCGCCGCGGGGCGGATTCTTTTTTCCGCAGTCGAGTTCCCGGTGCTCCTGAACAATTTGCCGCCGGGACCGGACGATCCTGTCGCGCCGTCATCCGCGATTCTGGACGAGATGTTTCTCGAAGCCGCCGAATACGACGACGGGTTCTGTAAGGTCGTTCACAACTACCAGCCTCTATCCAACAGCCTGATTCGCGAAGAGCAGGACGACGAATATCCCGTGACCAACGACATCGGCATCCGGTTGGGATGGGACGACGAGCAGATCGCAGCCTGGCATGCGCGCCAGCTTGGCTCCGACCCGGGCACCGGGAAACGGCCCGACGCCCCGCTGGGAGTGTGGCAATACCGCATCGACGTCCGGGAAAAGAGCGCGGACCCCAACAATCCCAAGCCGTGGACATCGCTTTGCCGGGTTCGCTATGACAAGAACGTCATGCTCGATGCCGTCCCCATTGCAGCAACAAACGATGAGATGGAAATGGGAGTGGAGGTATATCCATCGCAACTGGATGCCGATCCGAACGGAAGCTTCTGGCTGCCGTCTTATTTCTCGCAGTGGATTGGCAACAGCCTGGTGCTGCAGGACGAGGATGCCATTGCTATTTACCAGAAGGATAAGATCGATAAGAACCATCTGAGTCCGGGCAACACGTACGATCCACCTGGAGAGCTTCCGTTCAAAGCGGCCAGGAACGATTTCTATAAGGCGATCGGGCTCGATGCGGTCGCATTGCGCTACGGCCACAATTACGAATTTCGTGTCCGGATGACGGATACGACCAGCGGCGGCCCTTTGGTTCAGGACGAACCGGTATACGGCGCGCCTTCGCCCTTCACCGGTTGCTTGTTCGTGCGGCATGTGATCCCGCAGACATTCAATTTCATTACGCCATTGCCTGCAAAGGACACCGAGATGTTTGCGGGCGATGTGCTGAGTTTGCGAAGGCCGCTGCTCGGATATCCGAGCGTACTCTTTACCGGAGCCTACCTCGATGCGGTGCAGAAGCTGATCGACGACGGCAATGCCGTTATCGCCGCCGATGCCAAGCGCGATATCGGACTATACGATCCCGACGTCGACCAGATGCAGGTGCTGGTGGAGGTGAAATCTCTGGGGATGGATACGACCATCCTCAAACTCGATGGCAAACTGAGTGCGAAAGACAACTATGCGTTGTTGTACTCGACCTTGCGCAAAATGCCCGCGGACTTCGATGGGCAACTGGACGTTGCGTTCACGTTCATCGACGCGCCGGTGCTGAACTTCAACGGCAGCACACAACTGCCGGATCTGGGTTTGAATACCTCCGGCAAAACAAGTATTGATGAACGTCCGGACCTGGTGCTGCCGACGGCCCGGGATATTCGAATTACAGTGCGCGCCGTCACAAAAACCAGGCCCGATTACTACGGCGGCGTCAATCCCGACGGCACGAACCGGACTTTCCTGCTGGGCATGCCGTCTTCGTTCATCGTCCGAAAGGAAGCCACTTCCGAAAGCAGTCTTTTCAAACCCACTGGCGAACAGGTGATGATTCGGGGCATTTACCTGCAGCCCGATGAGCCGGTTGGGGTGACGGCCAATATCAGCCAGATGCTTGTGGCGAATGAGGCTGCCGGCAATCAGATACCGGACATGATTCAACGCCTGGCCACGGCCGTCGGCGTGGACAACAAAGGTGTGTCGCTGTTGGGCAAGCAGGGTCAGCGCTGGCAGTTCGGCGTCAGCCGTTTTGTCCGGCATACTGCGGCTCCAGATAATTCGAGCATTACCTTTGCGACAAAGAGCGATCTGTTGAATCACTGGTTGGTTCCTATCACCTTGCTGCTGGACCGCGATTGGAGTTGGGACGGTGTGAAGCCGGTATCCATGGAGCTGTATCGCCGCAGGATTTTTCTACGTGACGCCATGGCGTTGATGGGAGAAACCGATCGCGATGCCTTCTTGAATGCCCACAGCACCGAGAACATTATGTCGGATGCCGCAGTCACCGCAGCCGCACCCGAAGAGCGGGTTGGAGATCTTGAGCTGAAGCGGACCATTAATATCCAGACGCTGCTGAAACCGGATCGCAGCCAGACGTATCTTTGTTTTCTGGACGCAGTCGAACCCAAACAGCCCGATCCGGCCAGGTTTCCGGACGAGCTTCTCGTGTCGTATCGCGTGACGGTGAACTATGTGATTGCTGTACCTCACGACGATGATGTCAGACTTTATCTGCATTTGCCCATCACCACACCGCCGGCCCAGATGCCGAAGATTGTCAGCGCCGGTCTGGCATTCAGCAAATATGTGCGGGACAAGAACTACGCCAACACGGAGACTCGCCAGCGGTATCTTTGGGTGGAATTCGACCGGCCTCCATCCGATCCAGACGACGTGTTTTTTGCGCGGGTCCTGGCATACGCCCCCGACACCCTGCTGGCACGGTGGGAACCCGAACTGTTGATCGCACCCCGGGAGCCCGCCCTCGACATTGATGCGGAGCCCATCCGCATGATTACGGGTGCCAACAGCGACGACAAGAGCGGTTTGAGCGCCATGCAGGAAATGATGCCGGCGAAGGACAGCATGGTTCATTTCCTGGTGCCTTTGCCGAATGGCATGCACGTCGATGCCCCGGAGTTGTTCGGGTTTTTTACCTACGAATTCCGGGTCGGGCACAAGCTGCAATGGACGACCGCGCAGGGCCGCTTTGGAAGGCCGCTGAGAAATACCGGCGTCCAGCATCCGTTGCCCCAACTGTATTGCGTCGTCGATCACAACGAAAATTACATTCTCGTCAGTGCTCCGTATGCCCAGACCGTCTTCAATGGCCGAAACGTCACGTCGCAGCCGCCGCGAACGGAAATCTGGGCCCTGCTTTATGCGCAGTTCCGCATGGCCGACGACAGCGACGAACGCAACGTGCTGTTGTCGGACCGCAGGCTCGTGATTCTTCCGCAGGACAACCCCTTTGCGCCCACCGGCGACACTAACGTCTCACCGCAGGGCATCACGGGTTGGACCAACAAAGAAATTTCAGATCTGTTGCAGCTGTATGGTTTGCCGCCGGCCAGTACGCTGAGTGTGCTGTGTGTCGAAATGCTGCCCGGGTACGAGAACTTCTTTGTCAACCGCAACCTGGATCAAAACGTTGCGGGTGCAACGTATTACAAAGCAGCAGCGCCAGTGACGGCTGCGGACTATCGGCAATATGTCGAGCGGACGCATGCAGTCATCGAGCAGACTCGAGCCCAAGTCCTCGCAAGACAGCGGCAGCTGGAGGCCGAATTGTTCAGCTATTTTGCCCAGGTGGACGCCGAGGGTCCCAGACCGATGACGAGCGACCTGGGAAATCATCGCATCCTGCGAACGTCGCTACTGGTTTCGGTTCCTGAAGTTTGTTGCAAAGTGTGATGAAGTTGAGCAATCGTTCCAATCGCAATTGTTACAAACAGGCCCATCCTCATGACGCCTGAAACCCAAACTTGGCTTGCAGCAGGTCCTCACACAATCCAACTCGGCTCGCGATATCCTGGATGTTCAGAGTAACTGTCCCACCCTGGTGCGCGCGTCCACAAGTCCCTGCTTGAGCTTCGGGCTCAGGTCCATGTCCTGTTCGGTCAGCAACGTGTATTTCACAGAGTTGGTCGGCAGATCGTTTGAGAGCGCTGTCACGAGGTCGAGCAGCACGTTGTAAGCGCCACGCGTTTTCGACGGATCGACGGCGATCTCTGGATTGTTCAGTGCGGCGAAGGCGGAGCAGTCGATCAGTTCGCCCAGTTCGTTGAGGTACACGGTGCCATTGATGACCTGGCATCCTTCCGACCAGGTCTTCACGTCGAATTTCATTCCCTTCCCACCCCAATGGACGTTGATGGAGCCGTTGGCTTCCAGCCCATTGTTCAGATCCGTATCGTCGAGGCGCAAGTCGGCTTTGGAGCGGACCACCAGAACTCCCTGATCGAGGCGCTGCGGCCGAAGGGCGAGGAATTGCCTTTGGTGCCAGCCGAAGTGATAGTCGTGCTGACCCTGGACGAGGAACGGCGCACCCGCCGCATTTTCAGAAGCTCCTGGCTCGGTGGATCCTTGAAACTTGAAGACGAGTCCCTTGATCAACAGCACAAAGACGTCATCAAATTTGCCGCTCATTTCATTGCGACGGATGCCGACCAGATGGATGTTCCCAGGCGTAAAGTCCCATTGGGCGACGCTTCTCGTGTCGGTCGCCCGGCTGAAGGCGGCGACTAATTGGAGCATCCGGTTAGGACTAGCGGTGTATTTCTCCTTGACCTTGTCGAGCAGCGAAAGCCAGTCGGTGTATTCAGTCTCCTCTAACGTGCCAGCCTGCCAGGACGTCAACGTCGGCGCCCATCTTGTCGTGGCACGATTGTCCATCCACCGTTTGAGATGCTTTTGCGAGGCTGGGCCGAAGCGGCCATCGGGAAGACAGGAAAGCTTTTCACAGGAGCGCACGTATTCCTGGAAGAGTCTCATTGCCGACAAGGTCCGGTAGCCACAGATTCCATCGACTTTTCCGCCAGGGAAGAAACCCGCTGATTTGAGCCCCAGTTGAACGTCCGCAACTGTCATCGGTTGCGCCATGTCCGGCACGCACGGCTTGAAACTGAGTTTGTCCCTGCTTTCCACGATATCGGCGAGGCGGACCCGCGTGGTCTCTTCCATTTGCTTGACGTAGGCCTCGCAAGCACCCGCGGGCACGCCGGCGTCAAAGGATCCAAGTTGAATCACAATATTCCTCCTTGATTTGCGCAAATCATGCAGCCGCAAGTTGCGCGAGTCAAACTCGGAACCTACAGGCAGTGTGAAGCGGCTACATTCATTCCGTCAACTTTCGGTTGGTGCGCGAATTTTAGGGGAGGATTCCGAGAGGGAATGCAGCGTTAGTCCAGTCCGCGATTAAATCGTCATAGTAGCTATGAGTGGGCGAATAGACTCCGTGAGCGTTCATCCCTAAAATTAAAGTTCGCACGGGCATGTTGATGGTAATGGGCGTCGTTGACGTGCTTCCGATTTGATGCCAACTGACGGGATCGAAAACCGCGACCGAACAAATGCCAGTTGTCGTATCGTACTTCGCCGTAACCCAGTAAAGCGTGTTGGCGGCAACCGGAATCGGCGTACCGAGGAATGTCGTCGAGTTCATGACCGAATGGGCCCAGATTCTGGGTCCCGGAGATCCCACGTAGTCTTTATATTGGACTACGCATGACGTTGTGCTCCCGGCCATCGTTAAATAGTCGTAATTTCCATATGTATTGACAGGACCGACCTTCACAAACATTCCCGCAGACATCGTTGGCTTGAAATTCGGCGCGAAGGAATAACGCGCGGTGTCTATTGTGCTACCGCTTACGTGATCGTAGTCGAAAGACCGGGTGCCTCCGCTTCCATACAGCTGGCCACCTACTTTGACCGGCGCGGCAAGTTGACCATTATCTCCATTGCTGACCTTAAAATTGGTCAAAGTTGTCGGCAGCAACGACCATATTCCCCCTGTCCCGTGGGTCGCTGCGGAAAGGATGGCCGTCGTAACTACGTCGCCGTTATTACCTGCCTCCATGTCGACATACAAATCCGCAGTGATCACGCGAGTAACTGAGATCGTAAAGTTTTGAGTAATGGACAAGCCGCCCGAGTCAGCGGCGCGCACGGTGATGGAGTGGCTTGCTGCCGATTGATAGTTGATGAGGCTGCCATCAGCTACGGACACCACACCGCTGAAAATTCCAATGGCAAACCGCCCTCCGGCATTATCGGTCAGGCTGTAGACGATCGTGTCGCCCGGGTCCGGATCGCTCGCCAGCGCCGTTATTCCCACCGTGGTGCCGTTGGGGGCCTGTTCCGCCACCGTGTTGGGGGCCGCATTGCCATCGATGATACTTGTTGGCGCGAAATTCACGTCGGTGACCGCGATCGTGAAGGCTTGCGAAACAAACAGGCCGCCCTGGTCGGTGGCCCGCACCGTGATGGTGTGGCTGGTTGCCGCCGTATAGTTCAGCTGGCTCCCATTGGCTACCGTCACAACCCCGCTCGATGGGCCAATCGCAAACCGTCCGACCGCATCGTCCGTCAGGCTGTAGATAAAGGTGTCGCCCGCGTCCGGATCGCCCGCCAGAGCCGTT
>Ga0134121_10002055_pt1 | contig 17905 bp, 18 predicted proteins | sample KB301_FD_96463 | JGI IMG/M metagenome (GOLD analysis project Ga0134121, IMG submission 96463) | Terrestrial soil microbial communities without Nitrogen fertilizer from Kellogg Biological Station, Michigan, USA - KB3-0-1 | ecosystem: Environmental > Terrestrial > Soil > Unclassified ... | reverse complement strand
CGCGCGCCGACGCGTTGCATCCGGACACGTTGCTCGGCGACGCCGTGTCCCGCGTGGAGGGTCTCCGCGCCGCGAGCGAACGCGCGCTCGCGCTCGCGTGGAGCGAGCGCGAGTCGCGTCCGCTCGCGGCGGACGGAAGCATCACCGGACTCGGCGCCGCGGCGAGCTCGGCGCACGTCATCGGCATCGTGAAGTCGCATCGGACACTGTACGCGCCCGCGGCGGCGCTGACGTCGCTCTACGCGCTCCCTGTCGGCGCCCGCACGCCGGCCTTTCTGCTCACCCCGTCGGACGGCCGAGCGCAGGCACAGAGCTGGTACCTCAGACTTCGTCCCGCGTCGGCCGCGAACCCACTGCACGGTCTCGTGCGCATCGAGATCGCCCCGGCTCGCGACGTCAGCGCTCGTGCCGACGAGGCCTCGCGATGGGTGCTCGCGGAGCGCACACCCATCGCGCTCCCCGACGCGCGCTGGGACGTCATGTCCTACGGCATTGCGCGGTGCGAGGCGTACCTCAAGCGCGGCCTCGCGCTCCGAGCGCGGACGTAAGCCATGAGTCTCGGTCTCGTCGTCGCCACGGAGCGGCGTCCCAATACGCCGCATACGTTCCACTTCTGGACCGCGCTCAGCGCCCCGGTGGGGGTGGGCACCATCGTGCGCGTCGATACCGACATCGCGATCGACGGCCAGCTCGCGGTCGTGTATGGCGTTGTCACCGAAGGCGAGAGCTGGACCGATCTTCAGTCGGCGCTGCACGACGTCCTCGCGCGCGACGGCGATCCGTCGAAGGCCGCACCGCCGACGGAGCGCGCCGAGATCCGGCTCTACACGGCGCAGGTGCTGCGCCAGGTCCCGGACGAGCCGATGCAACCGGTGCCGATGGGCCGCGTGCATCTCGCAACGGACCAGGACATCGCGCTCGCGCTCCGCATGGACGCGTACCTGCGCGAAGATGACCGGACGGCCATTCCACTTGGCGTGTATCGCGCGGGCGGAACGGAATCGCCGGTGTATCTCGACGCGGATTTTCTCGTCGGCCCCGAGTCGGCACACCTCAACATCACGGGCATCTCGGGGCTCGCGACGAAGACGAGCGCCGTCGAGTGGATCCTGTCATCCGTCTTCGCGCACTTCCCGGCGTCCAAGGGAACGGTCGCGGCGCTCTGCCTCAACGTGAAGGGCCCCGATCTCTGCTTCCTGGACCAGCCCGCCGCGCTTCCTGCGGCGGACAAGGCGCTCTACGAAAAACTCGGCGTGCCGGCGCGCCCATTCGACAGCGTCGAGTACTACGCCCCGTACACGGCCGCCGGCTGGTCACTCGCGACGTACCGCTCGCACGAGGCGCTGCAGGCCAATGTGCACGCGCTCTCGTGGGGACTGAGCGAAGTGCTGCAGTACGCCGAAGTCCTTCTCAACAAGGACGACGTAGACGCCAAGGCCGACGCGCTCATCGATTTCATTCGCGAGCGCGTGGTGAACGCGCGCTTCGAGGACGATCTGCTCTCACGCACGCACGAGGTGCGCAGCTTCGCGGACCTCGATGACTGGTTCAAGGACGTGTTGCGCTCGATGGAAGCGCAGAACCGCGAGATCTGGCGCACGCATCACGTTGCGACCATCCGGAAAATCCGGAACCGCCTGTCGAACATCTCGACGCGCTGCCGTGGACTCGTCACCGATGACGCGGTGTCGAGTGACCTCCCATGGGGGAGCTTCGCCGACCGCACGGTGTATGTGATCGACGTGGCGCAGCAGGAGGAGGACGCGCAGGATCTCATTTTCGCGCGCGTCATCTCGCAGCTGCGGGAGCATCTCGAACGTCGAGCGCTGGGCGTGGATCATGTCATTGTGTTCGTTGATGAGCTCAACAAATACGCCCCCGGCGACGGAGCCGACACCTACGTTCGGAAGATGCTCCTCGACCTGGCCGAACGCGGGCGCTACCTCGGCCTGGTGCTCTTCGGCGCGCAACAATTCCGCTCCCAGGTTCATCGCCGCGTGGCAGGGAATTGCGCCACCGCACTGTTCGGACGCATGGATGGTGATGAGCTCGCGACGCCGGGTTATGCCACGCTGGGCCCTGCCATCCGCACACGGCTCGCCACACTCGAAAAGGGGCAGCTGATGGTGCGTCATCCGCATTTTTCGCAGCCGGTATTCGTGCGCTTCCCCCGGCCGTCGATGTTGTCGGGCCGCGACGGCGCCGAGCGATTTCCGCCGGAGCCTCCGCCGAGCATCGAGAGCGCCGTGCTGCGTTCGTTGCGCACGCTCGACGCATCCATCACACTCGATTTCGTGAAGGAATTCGTCGCCCTCCACGATGAACCTGATGTGCTCCGGGCGCGCAATGCGACCCTCCGCGCGCGGCCGCGCGATGTGCGCGGATATTTCCGTGCGCAGTTCAAGGGCCGTCTCGCCGCGACGCCCGTCGCGCCGTCCACGGTGCGTCCACTCCGGCCGGCGCCGACCGATGATCCCTACGGCTTCTGAAATGATGCGCGCGTTCGCTTCTCTCGTGGTATTTGCAGCGGCAACCGCGGCGCCGCTGTCCGCGCAGCAACGTGTCATGCTCGAAGCGCGGCCCAAACCGGGCGACACGCTGCGTGTGACGCTCGATCATGTCTTCACGATCACGGGTGGCCCGAAGAACGCCCCCGATTCCGCCACGACAGTGTCGACCTCCTACCATATCGCGACGCGAGACGTCGCGGAGCGAGAAGACCGCGGCGGAACGATCATCCGTGCGCGAATCGACACGGTGCGCATGAAGACCAGCGGCTCCATGGGGGCGAGTCCGTTCCCGGGCGTGGACCGTGGCATGGAAGGCATGACGGTGAAACTGCGCGTGATGCCTGATGGCAGCTCGGAGCTTGTCGAAGGACAAAAACAACTCGACAAGGAACTGGTGGCCATGCTCGGCGCCATGCCGGCGGTTCTTCCGACCGCGCCCGTGGCCGTTGGCGAAAGCTGGGTCCGCGACCTGCCGCTGCCCGCGGATGGTGGCGACGCCGGAAATGCGAGCGGCACGCTCAAGGCGACGTTCAAGTTCGATTCGCTCACCAGCGGCGGCGACGTCGCGTGGGTGTCGATCCAGGGAAGAGTCGTCTCCGATGGCAAAGCTGCGAAGGATGGGCCCGGGATCGGCCAGCCCAGCGGCACCCTCGCGGGACTCCTGCGCCTAGACCGAAAGCGAGGCTGGCTCGCCGAATCCCGCGCGACCGTCACGCTTGAGTCGGTAGTCACCCTCGCCGGCGGCGGCCCGCCGCTCGTGGTGAAGGTGCACGTGAACCAGGTAATGCACACCGCCCCCGCGCGCCGTTAGCTCCCGTTCTCTCCGTCTCCCGTTCTCTCGCGCTGTCCCCCTGTCCCGCTGTCCCCCTGTCCCGCTGTCCCGCTGTCCCGCTGTCCCGTTCTCTAGTTTCCGCTCCAGAGTGCGCCTCGTCCACCTCGCCGACATCCACCTCGGCTACCGACAGTTTCAGCGGCTGACCCCTGCGGGTATCAATCAGCGGGAGGCGGACGTTGCGGCGTCGTTCACGCGCGCCATCGACAGGGTCATTGCGCTGGCGCCGGACATGGTGCTCTTCGCCGGCGACTTTTTTCACCAGGTGCGTCCCGCGAATCCCGCCATTCTGCACGCGTTCACGCAGATGGCGCGCCTCGTGCGCGCGATTCCCGATGCGTCGATCATCATGGTCGCGGGCAATCACGACACGCCCAGGTCGCGCGACACGGTGTGCATCCTGCGCCTGTTCAGTCAGCTGGGCATTCATGTCGTCGACACCGAGCCGAAGCAGCTTCGATTCGAGGACAAGGGCGTCACGGTGCTCTGCGTTCCCGACGCACCGCAGCTCGGCATTGATCTCACGCCCGATCCGGCGGCGCGCTACAACGTGTTGCTCGCGCACGCCGAAGTGCGGGGACTGTTCCCGGAAATCGAAGGACGCGAGCGTTCCACGCTCAAGATCGAGCGTGCGGACATCGCGAATCCCCAGTGGGATTACGTCGCGCTCGGCCACTACCACGTGTACCGCAAAATGGCCGAGCGCGCGTGGTACTGCGGTGCCATCGAGTACGCGAGTCCCGATCCGTGGGGTGAACGGCGCGAAGAGATCGAAGAGCGGATTCCGGGAAAGGGAAAGGGGCTGATCGAGTTCGATCTCGGTACGCACTCGCACGTGTTTCATCCGCTGCCGGTCTCGCGCGAGTACATCGATCTCGACGCGATCGAAGGCACCGGACTCGGCGCAACGGAGCTCGATCTGCGCATTGCCGCGGTCGTGGAGAAGTGCAAAGGCGGCATCGACTCGAAGGTCGTGCGACTGATGCTGCGCAACGTGCCGCGTCACGTGGCGCGCGACCTCGATCACCGCGCGCTGCGCGAGTTCCGCCGGCGCGCGCTGCATTTTCATCTCGACGTTCGGCCGCCCGAAATCACGCGCACGTCCGCCGGCGCGCCAGGCCGGGCGGTCACGCTCGCCGCGCTGCTCGGTGACCGGCTGCGCACCCGGCCGCTCGACACGGACCTCGATCGCGCGCATTTCGTCGAGCTTGGCATGGAGTATCTGGCGCGCGTCGACGGCGAGGCGCCCCTCGTCCTCGACGATGGAGCGAGCACGCCGTGAAGCTCCGCGCCATCAAGCTGACGAACTTCCGGCAGCACGCCGACACGTCCATCGAGTTCGGCCCGGGCATCACCGGCGTCATCGGACCGAACGGGACGGGCAAGACGACGATTCTCGAGGGGATTGCCTGGGCCCTGTACGGCAACGAAGCGGCGCGCGGCCGCCGCGACACGATTCGTTTTGCGCGTGCGGACGCAAAGGCTCCGGTTCGTGTCGATCTCGATTTCGAGCTCAGCGGGCACCGCTATCGCGTGTCGCGTGGCCTCACGTCCGCCGAGCTCTATCTCGACGGGGCCGAGCAGCCAATCGCCAACTCGCTCACGAGCGTGAGCGAGCAGTTGCAGCGCCGTATCGGCATGACGCGGTCGGAGTTCTTCAACACGTATTTCACCGGCCAGCGCGAGCTGGGTGTGATGACGTCGCTCGGACCAACGGAGCGTGCGCAATTCCTGTCGCGCGTGCTCGGGTACGAGCGGCTTCGTGCCGCGCAGGACCTCGCGCGCGATCGCCGGCGTGAATTGGTCGGGGAGCTGAACGGCCTCCGCGCCAGCATGCCCGACCCGGCCGTGATCGCGCAGCGCGTGGCCGATGCCGTTGCGCGGCTCAGCGAGGCGACGGCGCGTGCCGACGCTGCGCGAAAAGCGTGCGATGAGAGTGAACGCGCGCTGGCGGTCCTTGCTCCGCAGTGGACCCAGGCGCAGGCCGAGCGGGACCGGCGGCAGCAGGTGGCGGGTGAGCTGCGGATTGCCGACGCCGATGCTGCGTCGCGCGATCGCGAGCGGGAGCGTGCCGCGGCCGTGGTGCTGGAGGTCGATGCCGCCGCTGCGGATCTTGCCGCGATCGCGCCGCAGCTCGCCCCGCTTCCGGACCTCAAGCGTGAATGCGCGGCGCTCGATGCGCTTGCACAACAGGACGGTCGCCGGCGCGCGTTGCTCGAGAGCATCAAGGCCGTCGATGCGGAGCTCGTGCGCCTCACCGCGCGACGCGGTGAGCTGGCCGGCGTCTCACGCGCGCACGATGACGCCGCCGCGGCGCTCGAGGGTGCGCGGGTCAAACTGACCGCCGCGGAGGCGACGCTCGAAGCCGCGCTCACCGCGTGGGTGCAGGACAAGCAGGCGACGATCACCAGGCGCGATCATTTGCGGCAGCAGTTTTCGGATGTGCGGGAGCAGCGCGAGAAGATCGTCGAGGCGGGGGAGGACGGCACCTGCCCGACGTGCCAGCGTCCCCTCGGCACGCACTTTCGAAGCATGCTCGATACGCTCGACGCGCAGATGGAGGCCATCACGGCCGACGGCAAATGGCTCAACCAGCGTCACGAGCAGCTCGAGAAGAAACCGGACACGGTGACGCAGCTCGAGGACGCGAGGCGCGGCCTGTCGAAGGACGTCGAGAAGATTCAGCAGCGAGTGGCGACGTCGCAGGCGGGCATCAAGGAACTGGCGGAGCTCGACAAGGTCATCGCGCGCCAGGAGATCCGGCTGCAGGATCTGAAGGGCGAAATTGCGCAGGCGGCGGAGCCGTACGACGCGACGCGCCATGCGGTGGTGCGCCACGAGATCGAGCGGCTCGCGCCCCTGGAAACGCGGGCCACCAGGCTCGCGGCGCTTGCCGATCGCGGCGCGGCGGTCCGTGATGCGCTCGTCGCAGCTAAAGATGCGTGGCGCGCAGCCGTCACGCGGGCGCAGGCCCTGCGCGATTCGCTGGCGACACTCGGTGGCGACGACGCCGCGTTCGACACCATGCGCGTGGCGTTCGAACGCGCGCGCGCCACTGTCGAGGCCGCACGTCTTGCGCTCGTGAAGGCGGAGACCGAGACGGCGGCGGCGGGCGACGGCATGCGGGCGGCGGAGCGCGACAAGCAGGCGTTCGAGCAGGCTCAGCAACGCCTCGATCACGTCACGCGCGAACGCAGGCTGCACGACGAGCTCGACCAGACGTTCACGGATCTTCGCACCGATCTCAACGCCGATCTTCGTCCGGAAGTCTCCCGCATTGCCAGTGGATTCCTCGAACAGCTCACGAGCGGGCGGTACAGCGAGCTCAGCCTCGACGACCAGTACAACATGGTGGTGGTCGAGGACGGCGCGCCGAAGCCGGTGATTTCCGGCGGCGAGGAAGACCTCGCCAACCTCGCGCTGCGTCTCGCGATTTCGGAAATGATTGCGGACCGGTCGGGGCGCTCCTTCTCGCTGCTCATCCTCGACGAAGTGTTCGGTTCTCTCGACGACATCAATCGTCAGAACGTGCTCGATCTCCTGCAGGCGCTGCGCGATCGCTTTGAGCAGGTCGTGCTCATCACGCACGTCGACGCGGTGGCGCAGGGATCGATCGATACGCGGCTCACGCTGGAGCGCGATCTCGAGACGGGCGCGTCGATCGTGCATGTCGAGCGCGCGGCGGGATTCGAACCCGCAATCGAAGCGGCGGTCGCCTGATGTCGCACCTCAGCCTGCCCGACGTTCGCGGACCGTTTCCGATTACGGACGACGACATTGCGCCGCTCAACGTCGTGTTCAGCGACGCCTTCACCGATCGCTACCGCCGCGACGGGATGGTGGGCGTGCGCGTGCCGACGCTCAATCACGCCATCTGGAAGTTCTCGCTTGCCGATGCCGGCCTGGGCGCGATGCTGTGGCGGGACGCCGACGGCGGTGTGGCCGCGTTCAACGTCGCGCACCTGTCGGGCACGGAAGGATGGATGGGGCCGATCGCCGTGCGTCCGGACCTGCAGGGACGTGGAGTCGGCAAGACCGTCGTCCGCGCGGGGATCGACTGGCTCCGCGGCCGCGGCGCCGCCGTGATCGGCCTCGAGACGATGCCGCGCACGGTCGACAACATCGGGTTCTACTCGACGCTCGGATTCGTCGCCGGGCCGCTCACCATCACGTTCACGCTCACGTCCGCAAACGGCGAGTCGGTGGACCGGCTCGGCAAGTACGGCCCGCGCGAGCAGGACGCGCTCACCGCGGAAATGCAGCTGCTGACGGCGCGGTCGAGCTACGTCCATGATTTCACGCGCGAAATCCGGCTGACGGCGGAGCTCGCCATCGGCGATACCGTGCTGCTGCGCGCCAGGGACGAGCTTGTGGGGTTTGCGCTGTGCCACACGGCGCCGCTGGTGGAAGGGCGCGTGCGCGAAGAGCTGCGCGTGCTCAAGGTGGTGCTCGCCGATCCCATGTATGTGAGCGCGATGGCACGAGCGATCGCGGCATTCGCGCGGGAATCTTCTACGCAGCGTGCGGCGCTACGCGTGCAAGCGGGTAACGATCGCGTATATCGCGCCATCGTCGGTGCGGGCGGGCGCGTGCGGTGGACCGATCTCCGGATGACCCTCGACGGCTACCCCGAGCATCCGACGAGATGCGGAATCGTGTTGTCGAACTGGGAGATTTAGGGGCAACGGGCAACGGGCGAACGGGCGAACGGGCGACGGGCGAACGGGAATCACCCGTTGCCCTTTGCCCGTTGCCCGTGGCCCTTGCTGATGATTCTGTGTAGAAGCAAAAACACTCCCGCCGTGAACAGCGCGTGCACCCAGCCGCCCCAGGAGAGCGCGGTGCCGACGACCCACACTGCGAGCATGACGATGGCCAGCACGATTCCCGGATCGATCAATTGACGCTCCTCTTTCGCAGCACTAGCTTGGTTCCACGGAACGGAGAGAACTACTTTTTGAGCCAACAGTCCTTTCACGTGGGTACCGACAACTGTAACGACGTCATGCCCTGAAGCGGGGAAGGCGGAAGTATGGTGAGGGCCTCATCCATTTGACAGGGCTTCAAAAAACCCTCTTCGTTTCGGATCTGGCGTTGGCCCCGTCCTCGTGGCGGGGCCTTCGCGTCTCTGCGGTGGCGCCGCGGGGCGCACATCGTCAACCGCCATTTGTGCCTCATGCCAACTCTGACGGTCACACGCCGACTGCACTTCAATGCCGCGCACCGCGTGCACAACGCGACGCTTTCGGATGCGGAGAATCGCGAGCTCTTCGGCAAGTGCAATAATCCGAATTGGCACGGGCACAATTACCTGCTCGAAGTGTCGGTGACCGGACCGATCGATCCGAAGACGGGGTACGTCCTCGATCTCGCGAAGCTTCGCGATCTGGTGGAGCGCGAGCTGGTGTCGCATCTCGATCACAAGAACCTCAACCTCGACGTGCCGTTCATGAGCGGCACGAATCCGACCACGGAAAACCTCGTGGTCGCCTGCTGGAAGGTGCTGGAACCGCACATTGAGCCGGCGCGTCTCAGGCGGCTGCGCCTCTGGGAGACCGATAACAACTATGTCGACTACGAAGGTGAGTGACGGACGGCGGCGCGCGTCGGAGAGCGACGCGTTCACCACGCTCATTCCGGATCGCGCCAACTGCCAGGTGGAGTTCGAAGGATTGGTGCGCCGCGAGCTCGAGATGATCGGCGAGGATCCGCAGCGTGATGGACTGCGAAACACGCCCAGCCGCGTCGCGCGGTCGCTGATGTGGCTCACGCGCGGCTATCACATGAGTCTCGAGGATGCCGTCGGCGACGCCGTCTTTGCCGAAGCGCACCGCTCCATGGTCATGGTGCGCGACATCGAGGTCTATTCGCTGTGCGAGCATCACATGCTGCCGTTCTTCGGCAAAGCGCACATTGCGTATATCCCGAACGGGAAGATTGTCGGGCTCTCGAAGCTCCCGCGCATCATGGAGATTTTCGCGCGGCGTTTGCAGGTGCAGGAGCGGCTCACCGAAGAAGTGGCCGGGGCCATCGAACAGGTGCTCAAGCCCCTCGGCGTCGGCGTCGTGATCGAGGCGCAGCACATGTGCATGATGATGCGCGGCGTGGAAAAGCAGAATTCGCGCACCATCACGTCGGCGCTGCGCGGTTCGTTCCGCGACGACGCGAAGACACGGGACGAATTCCTGCGGCTCGCGCACGGGCCCGCCTGAACGCTTCCCGATGACGGGGCGGCTCGAGGGACGGCGCGCGGTCATCACCGGTGCGTCGCGCGGAATCGGCGCGGCCATCGCTCGCGCACTCGATGGCGCAGGCGCGTCCACCCTGCTCGTCGCGCGCAACATGCCGGCGCTCGACGCGGTCTGTTCGAGTCTCCAGCGTGCGACGCCGCTTGCGCTCGACCTCGCTGACCCGGCGGCCGCGTCGAACCTCGCCGCCGCCGCGCCGGGACTGTTGGGCGGCGACGCCGACATTCTCGTCAACAACGCCGGAATCTTTCCGGTGGCGTCCATCGAGCAGACCACCGACGACGTCATCGACCGGTCGCTCGCGCTCAACCTCGGTGCGCCCCTGCGGTTGCTGCGCGCGTTCCTGCCCGGCATGCGTGCGCGCCGGTCGGGGCACATCGTCACGATCGGTTCGATCGCCGATCGCGTTGCCTACGCGAAGAACGCCGCCTACGCGGCGACGAAGTTCGGCGAGCGCGCGCTGCACGAAGTCGCGCGCGCGGAGCTCGGCGGATCGGGCGTGCGCGCGACGCTCATTTCCCCCGGACCCACGGATACACCGCTCTGGGACGCGCTCGATCCCGACAACGATCCGTCGTTCACGCCGCGCGCGAAGATGCTGGGCGCCGGGGCCGTGGCCGACGCCGTGCTGTGGGCCGTAACGCGTCCCGACGACGTCAACGTCGACGAGCTCAGGCTCTCGCGCTCGTAGCACCTCGCGTCAATGGATCTGGCGTTCGCGGAGCGGCTCGTGTGTCCCGAAGGGCACGCCGAAACGCCGCTCGTGGTTCGCGCGGACGAGGTCGCGAACGGCCAGCTCCTCCGCGGCGTGCTCGGCTGTCCGGTGTGCACGAACGAATGGCCGGTCGATCAGGGCATCGCGCGTTTCGGGCCGCCGACGTCGCTGGCCGCTGCCGCCTCGCCCGACGCCACGACCGCCGCGGCGTTACTCGGATTGACCGAGCCGTCCGTGGTCGTCTGCGACGGAGCGAGCGAAGAGCTGCTGCACGCGCTTAGCGCCGATTACCACGCGCTCATCATGGCGATGGACGTCAGCGAGGCCGGAACGGCGGTGAGTGTCGTCGGGGCGAAGCGCGTACCGCTCGCGCATGGCGTCGCTCGCGCGGCCCTCCTGCTGCGCCCGGCCCGCGACCCCGGCTTCGTCGCCTCCGCAATGGCCGCAGTCACCACCGGCGGACGCGTCGTCGGCGCTGCTGCGATGGCGGTGCCGGAGATGGTCGACGTGCTGGCGCGAGACGCAAACGTATGGGTGGCGGAGACGAGGAGCGCGCCCGTGGCCTTACTGAGAAAACCGAAATGAATACTGAGAAAAATGAAATGAAAATTGAAGTGGAATAACGAAATACAGATTTCAAGTCTCAAGACCGACCCGCCGTGTCTTCGAGTTTCAACTTGTATTTCGTTCCTGCATTTCAATTTTCATTTTGTTTTTGCAAATCCCGGTACATCTCATCAATCACGTCCCGGTAATTCTGGTCCACCGCCTTGCGCCGCACCTTGAGTGAGGGCGTGAGCTCGCCGCGCTCGATCGAGAATTCGTGTTCGAGCAGCGTGATCTTCTTTGGCGTTTCGAACTTGGCCAGGCCGTCGAACGCCTCGCCGACTTCCTGCTCCATCTTCGCCTGCACGGTCGGCATGGCGAGGAGCTGGGAGCGGCTCGTCCACAAAATGTTCTTGAGGGCGGCCCATTTTTCGAGATGATCGAAGTTCGGCACGATCAGCATGGACGGGAATCGCCGCCCCTCGCCGATCAGAACCGCTTCGCTCACGTACTTGTTGAGCTTGACGCGATTCTCGATCGGCTGTGGGGCGATGTACTTGCCGCCTGACGTCTTGATGAGGTCTTTCTTTCGGTCGGTGATCCGGAGAAAGCCGTCCTCGATCGCGCCGATGTCGCCGGTCTTGAACCAACCGTCGGCGGTGAACGCCTCCGCGGTCGCGTCGGGTTTGTTGAAATAGCCCTTCATGACATTCGGGCCGCGCGTCAGGATCTCGCCGTCGGGCGCGATCATGAGCTCCGTGCCTTCCACGGGTTTCCCCACCGTGCCGATCCGAAAGTTCTCGGGCGTGTTGACGCACATGACCGGTGACGTTTCCGTAAGGCCGTAGCCTTCGAGGATCATGAGTCCCGCGCCATAAAAGAACTTGTTGATCTCGGGGGCGAGCGGCGCGCTTCCGGATACGAAGTAGCGGAGCCGTCCTCCGAGCCGCGTGCGCAGCTTGGAGAACACGACACGTTGCACGATCGCGTTCTCGATCGCGAGCAGCGGTCCGACGCTCCGGCCTGACAGCCGGCGTTCCGTCCATTTCGCGGCGACGCCCCGGCCCCAAAAGAAGATGCGCCGTTTGACCGGGCCCTCGCGCAGCGCGTTCTCGAGCACACGCGCGTACATCTTCTCGTAGAGCCGCGGCACCGCGCACATCACGGTCGGGCGGACCTCGCTCATGTTGAGCGGGACGGCGTCGATGCTCTCCGCGTACGCGATCGTGGTGCCCGTGGCCCACGCGAGATAGTCGAACGTGCGCTGGAAGATGTGCGACAGCGGAAGAAAGCTCAGCTCGACGTCGGCGCCAAGAAAGGGAATCTTGGAACGCCCCGCGAGCACGTTCGAATGAATGTTGTCGTGCGTGAGCATCACGCCCTTTGGCGTGCCCGTTGTGCCGGAGGTGTAGAGCAGCGTGGCGACGTCGTCGGGCTTCGCGGCGTGCGCGTGCGCGAGCCACGCGTCGATCGCCGCAGGAGTTTCGCCCGCCGCACCGCGGGCGAGCAGATCGTCGAAGGTCATGTCCGCGCCGTCCGGCGCGGGTGACGCGAAGCTCACCACGTACCGGAGGGAAGGGACCTGCGACCGGATCTCTCTGACCTTTCCCGCCTGCAGCCCAGTGGACACGAACACGAGCACGATGCCCGCGTCGTTCATGATGTATGGGAGCTGCTCAGCGGGAAGCGTCGGGTAGATCGGGACGTCGGTGATCCGCGCGGTCAGGCAGCCGTAGTCCGCGATCGCCCACTCGGGACGATTCTCGGAGAGAATGCCGACGCGCTGCTCGCCGGTGATGCCGAGCTCGCCGAGTGCGAGCGCCACGCGGCGCGCGCGCTCTTCCACCTCGCCGTGCGACATGCTGTGCCACTGTCCCCCCGACTTGTAGCGCAGTGCGTCGGGCTTGTCGAATCGTGCAATCGATTCAAAAAAAAGATCGGTCAGGGTCCCGGGTTCGGGCCGTGGTCCGCCGCTCGCGTATGCGGCGGGTCCGGCGCCGGCGGCCGGTGCGGACGTGGCCGTCACGCCTCAGCTTCCCGCCGACCTGAGCTGGACCACGATCCGGACCGGCGAGCCCTTGAGCGCAGCGCCGAGCGCATAGGCCTGCGCAATGACCACCAGCGAGTCGTCGAACGCCTGGCTCTGGGTGAGCGACTTGGAATTGAAACGCACCTTCCGGGAAGCCCGTCCGTCCGTGCCCGTCGTGTCCTCGAATGACCGGCGATTGGCGTCGTCGACCATCCACGCGAGCGACGTGTTGTCCGTTGCGATCGGCGTGCCGGCGTGCTCGAGCGTAAACCGGACGATCCACCCGCGCACGGGGACGGGAGGCGACGCGGTGTTCGACAGGATCTTCACCGTGACCGGTCCGCTCGTGTTCGAAACGTCATCAATCACTTTGTAGCGGAGCGTGTCGACCGTGCCGTCGGCGACCATACTGTCCGGGCGCGGCGTCACCATGATCGTGAGCGGGCGCGATTGCAGCGTCCCGGCCTGCGCGAGCACGCGCACCGATTGCACGTTCGGCGCCGTCGACGTGAAGATGCCCTCGGACGACACGGTCGCCCCGGTGTCGAGCAACACGTAGGTGATGCCGGCGCTCGCGATCACCTGGCCGTCGGCATTGAGGGCCGCGGCGTGCAGCGGAATCACCGCACCGGTTTCGTCACGCAGCGTATCGCCGCCGACCACCGCCGGATAGGGCAGCGAATCGAACTCGAGCGCAACGACGGCGCTGGGGTCACTGCTCACTTGCGTGCAGGCGCCCACGACGGCCGCCGCCACCACCACCGCGGGCGCGACCACGCGCACCGCGACCTGCGAAAATCGAATCACTTCGGGAATCGCTCCGTGAGCAACGTCGCGAGATTCACGTACGCCTGGGCCGCTGCGTCCGACGGATCGCGCACGACGACAGGCTGACCGGCGGCGAATGCATCAGACACGGCCACCGTTCGCGGCACGACCAGGTTCAGCATCAGCGACGGCGGAATGTGCCGGCGGATGTACTCCGCGGTTCGCTCGTGCGCGGCGTTTCCGCGCTCGAACATCGTCAGCAGGATTCCGTCGAGCGCGAGCTGCGGATTCGCCGCCACCATGGATTGAATACCCCGGAGAATCTGCGGTGTCGTCTGCAGGGCGAGCGGCTCGCACTGGAGCGGAATGAGCACGCGTTCGCTGTGCTTGAGCACCATGGCCGTGATCGGTCCGAGGCCCGGCGGCGTGTCGACGACCACGACGTCGCAGCGGGTCCGCGCGGTGTTCATCATCTCCGCGACCATTTCGCCGCTCGCCACGCGCTGCATGAAATCTTCGTGGCTCACGTTCTCGGTCACCGATCCCACGAGCATGACCCGCATCCACGGCAGCGCCGTGGGCATCACGACTTCCTTCAGCGTGTGCGTGCCGGCGAGGTAGTCGGCAAAGCCGTGCAGCGCGTGCCCCTTCTTGAGCGCGCTCCCGTACCGCACCGCGCCTTGCGGGTCCGCGTCGATCACCAGCGTCTTGAGTCCGCGCCGGGCGAAGGCCGCGGCGAGATTGACGACGGTCGTCGTCTTGCCGACGCCCCCTTTCTGGCTGACCACTGTCAGGACGTGCCCCATCAGATGACTCCGGCTCCGTCCTGCGCCTCAGCGCCGTCCTGTGGCGGGTTTCGCAACCGGTCGAGCGTTCTGCGCGCGTGCTCGATCCACTGTGCGCCGTCGTTTCCCTTTGGAGGGTCCGCCAGAAACGCCGACAGGTGTTGTTCGGCGCCCTCGAGGTCGCCCCTCTTGATGAGCAGGAACGCGAGGCCGTAATGCGCGCCCGCAAGCTCGGGTTTGAGCTCGAGCGCGCGGCGGTACGACCGGATCGCGTCATCCAGGCGGCCCGTCTTCGAATACGCGATGGCCATGTTCTGCAGCACGCGATGGTCGTCGGGCTTGTCGCGCAACGCCAGACGGTACGACGTGAGCGCGGCGTCGTAGTCGCCCTGGCGTTCCAGCGCGAGCGCCTCGTTGAGATAGTCGAGGCGCTGCGGCCGGATTTCTTGATCGGATTTGGTGCCGAACAGACGGCCCAACCAGGACATGCGTGCGGGGGTGAAGGCGACGTGGGAAAGTCTAGACCTTCACCCGAGGAGGAGCAACCGCGCGCAGCCGGTTTTCAGGAACTCCCTTCGGCCATTTCGGCCTCGCTTTCGGTCTCCCATTCCTCCTGATCCTGATCCTCGTCGCCCTCTGCTTCCTCCTCGTCACCGGCAATCCCGCCTTCGAGCTCGGCCTGTGGACTGATTTCGTTTTCTGCGAGCTCGGTGAGGCGTTCGTCGGCGGCCTTCTCCTCCTCCAGCGTCTCTTCGAGGATTTCGGCGACGTCGTTCATGTCGAGCATTTCCGCGTACGCAACGGCCGAGCCGTATGCGGCGATCTCGTAGTGCTCGACTTTTTGCGCGGCGGAGATGATTGCGGCGTCGAGAATGGCGTCACCGCCGTCTTCGTTGATGACCTCCTCACCCTCGTCGAGCAGTCCTTCCATGCCGCGGCATCGCTTGCCGGTCGGCCGCTCGCCGAGCAGCTCGAAGATTTCGCGCAGACGGTTTACGTGTTCTTCCGTCTCGTTCAGGTGATCCTCGATGGCCTCCGCGAGGTTTTCTGATTTGACGGCGCGGGCGATTCGCGGTAACGCCTTGGTGAGCTGATTCTCGGCGCTGTAGAGGTCACGCAGGTTTTCAACGAGCAGATCGCGCATGGTGTGCAGCATGGTCGCCTCCGCGAAATTCGCTGTAAAAAAAGGATGGGGCGCCTCCGTACCCGCACTGCATCACGCGGTTCCTCACCGCAAAACCCGCCGATCGGTACGCGTTGTTGATTGCGCGAACGCACTCCCGGAACCAATTCTCGCGCGGGCGTACTACGAGTTTGGCACGAGCAATTTCAAACTCAACAGCATTCACAAGCGAGGTGCGCATGGCAACGTCAACCCGAAACCGACAGGGTTCGCGCAGCGGAAGCTCTTCCCGGTCGCGGAGCCCGGGCGGAAATCGCTCCACTCGCAGCAGCGGCAATTCGCGCGGGTCGAGCAGCGGCAGTCGTTCATCCCAGTCATCCCAATCGTCGCGCGGTTCATCGCGCGGCTATTCGCAGTCCAATCGCCGTCCCTGAGACGAAGAAGGCCGCTACGAATCCCAAGGCGAACACCGCCGCCACGACGGGCACCAGGGCCAGAGCTCGATGGGGCGCTCCGGGCAATCCCGCCGCGAGTACGGGAACGACTACGGGAACGGGCGCTCGAACGAGTACGGAAACGAGTCGCGTGGCCGGGGGTCGCAGGGCGGGCGCGGCCAGAGCGGCAATTACCAATCGCGCGGACAAAGCGGCAATCGCGGACAGCACCGCGATGACGAAGGCCGCTTCGAGTCCGGTGGCGAACGGCGGCAGTCACAGCGCCGCTCGTCCGAGCGGTTCAACGAGCCCGGACGCGCCGACTGGAATTACGGCGGTGGCCGCAGCTCGGGTGGATATGGGAACGGGCGCTCACAGAGCGAAGAGCGAAATTCGTCGCGCGGTTCGGGACGGTCGTCGGAGCGGTCATCGGACCGCTCGTCCGGCCGCTCGTCGGACCGCTCATACGGCGGTTCGTCCGGCGGTTCGTCAAGTCGTTCAGGCGGGTCGCGCGGGTGGAGTCAGGGCGGCGACTGGAACCAGGGCGATGAGTGGAACGAGGGCGGTGGCGGCGCCGAGGGACGGTATGAATCGCGGACGTCGACGCGCAACATGAATCGCTACAACGACCACGCCAATCTGCGCTACGGCGATGAAAACATGGATGCGGACGAGGAACAGGGTTCGTCCCAGGGCCGCTCTTCGTACGACGAAGAGGATGAGGACTACGAGGAAGACGAGTCCTACCGCTAGCTTCTCACTCCGGTACGCACCGAACGCAGGAGGGCGACCAGCAGGTTGCCCTTCTGTGTTTCCGGCGCCGCGAGTACGTATCCCGTATCCCGTACCCCGAAACAATGCCCCGACGATACACGATTGATCCCGCCAAAGGCGTCATGCACGTCGAATGGCCGCTCTTCGGCGAGCTCTCTCGCGCGCTGGCCCTCAAGGTCGCACGCACGTGGAATCCGCAGATCGTCGTCGGCATTGCCACGGCCGGCGTTGTGCCCGGTGCCGTGGTCGCCGCGATTCTCGGCAAGGAATTTCACTCGGTCGTGATTTCGCGCCGTCTTGAAGCGACGGAAGAACGGGAGACGCCCGCGGTACTCGGCGCCGCGCCGCCCGCCGTGCGGAATCACCGCGTGCTGATCGTCGATGAGACCTGCGACTCCGGAGAGACGATGCGTCTCGCCGTGGCCTCGATCGTCAACGCCGGCGCGACGGAAGTCCGCACTGCAGTGAGTTTCAAAACGGGATCGTTCGCGCCCGACTTCTACGCACTCGCGACGGAAAGCACGATCGTGCTTCCGTGGGATCGCGAGGTTCTGGTGGGAGGAGAGCTTGTGCCGAACCCCAAGTACAAGCTCTGAGGCGGTCTTAAGGGCACGATACTTCACTCATTCAAGAGAGTTCGCCCACCGCGCTCTCGTACGAGCTCCCCGCGGCCATACGCTCATACACGTGCTGCATCACTTCCGCGGATCCGGCGACGAACCTGCATTTCGATCCGCCGCATGAACGGCATTCCACTTCCAGCACGGCGAGCGCGCTGTTCGCAACGCGGCCGAAGAAGTCGGCAAAAAGTCCCGTCGTGAAGTGACATCCCGGATGCTCGAGCTGCGCATCCGGATCCGACTCCGCCCATTCGGGACAATCGATCGTCGCGACGACCGATCCCATTGGGGACACGTCCACGCGCCCCCATCCAGTGTCGCCGAAGAATGCGCCGACCTGTGTGGCGAATGCATCCAGGGGAAGCGCCTCGGGCGCGTCGGCGCCGCGTGACGACAGCCATTCACGGAACGCCGTGAACACCGTTTCGCCGCCAGCGTATCCCGCCTGCTGCAGGTACGTCGCGTATCCGGCGCCGGCGTCGCGCCTGAGCGCGCCGCGCAGGGCCGACAGAGACGCGCGG
>Ga0134121_10002054_pt1 | contig 17907 bp, 10 predicted proteins | sample KB301_FD_96463 | JGI IMG/M metagenome (GOLD analysis project Ga0134121, IMG submission 96463) | Terrestrial soil microbial communities without Nitrogen fertilizer from Kellogg Biological Station, Michigan, USA - KB3-0-1 | ecosystem: Environmental > Terrestrial > Soil > Unclassified ... | reverse complement strand
CCCTCTCAGAAGGTGAGTCAAGTTGAGATAGAGGCAGGCGATAGCGAGGGTCGCCTGCCTCACATTTTTTGCGGTTGAACTTGTGCTTTGTGCTTGCTAATTTGAGAGCGCAATGAACATCGGCATTACGGTATACCCCACCTACGGCGGCAGCGGCATCGTTGGCTCTGAGCTCGGCAAAGAACTCGCTAGCCGCGGTCACACGGTCCACTTCATTTCTTCGGCGCTGCCTACCAGATTGACTGAGCTCAACGAGCGCGTGCGTTTTCACGAAGTGGAAATGATGTCGTACCCGTTGTTTGAGCACCAGCCTTACACGCTCGCGCTCGCAACGAAGATGGCGACCGTCGCCGAGGAAGAGAATCTCGATCTGCTGCACGTTCACTACGCGATTCCACACTCGATCAGTGCGATTCTCGCGCGCGAGTCGCTTAAGCCGCGCCGGCGTCTGCCGGTTGTCACCACCTTGCACGGCACTGACATCACGCTCGTCGGGGCTGACAGATCTTATTTGCCAATCACGCGTTATGGAATTGTGCAATCTGACGGCGTCACGGCAATCTCGAATTACCTGAAAGAGGCCACACACGAGATCTTTCATTTCGACGACATCAAAGTCATCCCGAATTTTGTTTGCCAGTACGACTACAAGCGTCTCGAAGTGAACAGCCTGCGCGCAACGCTCGCGCCGCAAAACGAGCCGTTGCTGGTCCACGTCTCGAATTTCAGGCCTGTTAAGCGACCCGTCGATTGCGTCGAGATCCTTGCGCGCGTGCTGAAGAAGGGCGTGAAGACGCGGCTGATCATGGTCGGCGACGGCAGTGAACGCACTAACGCCGAACATCGCGCGCGCTGTCTCGGGATTTACGATCAGTGTTCATTCGTGGGCAAACAGCCGCGCATTGTCGATTATCTTTCGGCGTCGGATGTGTTGCTGCTGCCTTCGGACCAGGAGTCGTTTGGACTGGCGGCGCTGGAAGCGATGGCGTGCGAGGTTCCGGTGATTGCGTCGCGTGTCGGCGGTCTACCGGAAGTCGTGACCGATGGTGAGACCGGGTTTCTGAGCCCGGTCGGCGACGTCGACAAGATGGCTGCGGACGCCGCGCGTTTACTTTCCGACGAGAAACTGCGCCGCGAGATGGGCCAGCGAGCGCGCGAGTCCGCCATCGATCGCTATTGCACGGACTGCGTGATTCCTGAATACATCAGCTTTTACGAACAAGTCATCGCGAAACAATCCGTCTGAAATCTGTGAGCACGCATTCACTGATCGTCGGCACCGCCGGTCACATTGATCACGGCAAGAGCGCTCTCGTGCGCGCTTTGACCGGCATCGATCCCGATCGACTTCCCGAAGAAAAACGTCGCGGCATCACGATCGATCTCGGCTTTGCCGATCTCGAGCTGGATGATCTGCGCATCGGGTTCGTCGACGTTCCTGGACACGAGCGCTTTGTCAAAAACATGCTCGCCGGAGCGCATGGCATCGATCTGCTTGCACTCGTGATTGCTGCTGATGAAGGCGTGATGCCGCAGACGCGCGAGCATTTCGACATCTGTCGCTTGCTCGGCGTCACCAATGGTCTCGTAGTGATCACGAAGACAGATCTGGTTGATGAAGAGATGCTGGCGTTGGTTGAAGACGACGCGCGCGAATTGATCACGGGATCATTTCTCGAAAGCGCGCCGCTTGTTTCGGTGAGCTCGCGCACGGGCGCCGGGATGGACCAGTTGAAGTCGCAGCTTGTCGATCTGGGCCGGCGTGTGCCGCCGCGCTCGAAAGATTTCACGACGCGTCTCCCGATCGATCGCGCGTTTTCGATGAAGGGATTCGGAGCGGTCGTCACCGGAACGCTGATCTCCGGGAAGATTACGGAAGGCGACGAGCTCGAGTTGTTGCCGTTGAAAGTCAACGTGCGCGTTCGCGGGTTGCAGGTGCACAACAAGTCAGTTCACGAAGCACATGCAGGACAGCGAACGGCTGTGAATCTCGCCGGCATTGATACGGCGCAGATCGAGCGCGGGATGGTGCTTGCGCCGCCGGGCCGTTTGCGGCCGACGCAGGTTATCGATGCGTGGATCGACGTATTGCCCGGCGCGCCGCGCGCGGTGCGTTCGCGTTCGCGAGTTCGGTTTCATATCGGCGCGACGGAAGTGCTGGGACGCGTGCGCGTGTTGGGTGGTTCGCAGGTAGAATCCGGAAGCGGTGGTCTCGTGCAGTTACGGCTGGAAGCGCCGGTAGTGGCTGTGCATGGCGATCGGTTTATCTTGCGGAGCTACTCGCCCGCCGAAACGATCGCGGGCGGAGTGATCGTCGATCCGTTTGCGACGAAACATCGTGGACGCGAGATGGACCACGCGCTCGAGCTGTTGCGCTTGTTGATGCGTGACGAGCGAGCGGCGAAGTTTGAAGGGTTCGTGCGCGCCGCTGGAGTTCGCGGCGTGCGTCTCGCGGATCTTGCAGCAGCGACTGGTTGGACCAACGAAGTACTCGCCAACGTGGCGAAAGAAATTGCATCGGTGTTCGAAGTTGGTGGGCTTTATATCGCCCGCGACAGTTTTGATCGTCTCAGCACTGCGCTGATGGCTGAGCTGGAGCGTCATCACAAGCGCGAGCCCCTCGCGCGCGGCATGCTGCGCGAAACGTTGCGCGAGAAAGTCTTCACACATTCCGCGCCCGAGTTATTCAACGGCGTGGTTGCGCGTCTCGAAGCAGAAGGCAGAGTAGTTTCCGAGAAAGACATCGTGCGTTCGAGTAAACACAGTGTCGGTTTATCTGATCAGGACGTGACGCTCAGAGACCGTATCGAACAGATCTACCTCACGGCCGGAGTCGAAGCGCCCTCGCTCGACGACGCAATGACAAAAGCGAACGTCGCCGCCGCACAACGCGCCCAGGCTCGCAAGCTGCTGCAACTCTTGCTCGACGATCGCAAACTCGTGCGCATCCAGGGCGAGATGTTCATGCATGCAAAAGTGATCGAGGATCTCAAAACAAAACTCCTCACCTACGCCTCCCAGCACGAACCCGATCGCCTAATCGACGTCCCCGCCTTCAAAGACCTCGCCGGCGTCTCGCGCAAATACGCCATCCCCCTCCTCGAGTACTTCGACCGCGAACAAGTCACCCGCCGCGCCGGCGACAAGCGCCTCATCCTCAAGCCTCGGTAAAAACGTTCACTGGTCTAATTTTTCGTATTGACACTGGTCCAATATAAGAGTAGAGTCCCGCGCACTTCCCCCCGCTCACGTTCCAAGCCTCAATGATTCCGGATGTGCACAACTCATGACTAAACAAATTCTCAAGTCGCTTGTTTGCTGCCTGTTTCTGTTCTCACTTCAGGTATTGTTAATGAGCCAGGGTTCGGCCCAGACCGTTACCAGCTACAGCCCAACCAAGGGCTCAACCCCTGCTTCGCTGGCGCCAGGGGCGCCGGCGAGTTCCTATGCACTGAGCGGGTTCGACTCCCTGAATCCTTACAATCTCAGCATGAATTTTCGTTTGCCGTTGCTGCAAGTTGGTGGTAGGGGCCAGGCTGGTTACACGATGACGCTGCCGATTCAGCGGCACTGGCGCGTCAACAAAACAGTGACGGACAGCAGGATCGGTTGTCAGGCATGTGAAGAGCACATCGTAACGTATTCAATTAGTCCTAATAGCGACTGGTGGCATCCAGAGATCGGCGAGTTTGGTCCGGGAATGATGGCGGCCCGGTATTCCGGATTCAACCTTCTTCAGGGATGCTTCTCTGATACGCGTTATTGGCAGAAGGCTTTGACGCGATTGACATTCACTGCTGCCGACGGCACTGAATATGAATTCCGCGATCAAGACCATGGCGGCGCCCCACTGGATGTGCCGAGTTGCAACCAGGGAGCCTCGCGCGGCCGTGTGTTTGTTACGGCTGATGGCAGTGCCGCAACCTTCATCTCTGACACGCCGATCTTTGATTCGGTGGTTCCAGTGTCAGCGGATTCTTACTTCTTAGTTTCCGGTTACATGCTGCTGCGGGATGGGACGCGCTACCGCATCGATGAGGGAAAGGTTTCGTGGATTCGAGACCGTAATGGCAACCAAACGCGGTTCGAGCCCGGTAAAATTATAGATCCCCTGAATCGTGAAATAACGTTTTCATACGAGTATAACGGTACCGGAATATTGCTTGCGAAACAGATCAACTTCAAGGGCTTTAACGGAGCGACGCGGACGATTCGAATTCTTTATGACGATCTCGGAAGCGCTTTCCGTCCCGCCAATGCCCAGCATCCCGCCGAAACAACCAGGACGTTTGGACAACTATTTCCCGGGATAACTGATTGGGGAGAGAACGGTAATAATGCCGGAGAAGAATTTTTCACTCGCGTAATCTCGAGAGTGATATTGCCTGATGGTAGAAGCTATCGCTTTTTCTACAACAGCTATGCGGAGCTCGCGCGTGTTGAGTTCCCGACTGGCGGAGCCTTCGAGTATGACTGGTCTGGCGGAGTAGTAAACATGGGCGGGAGTTTTGATACTGGCCCTAATTACGAAATCTATCGTGAACTGATCGAAAAGCGAGTCTACAAAGACGGAGCGACGCTGGAAGGACGGACGATTCTCGGGACGTGTTCGGATAGTTTGCCTCCAGACCAGGCCTGCCGCCAAATCGATCAAGTCGATCCTGCGGACAACAATAGTTTAATGACTCGCGCCAAACACTTTTATTTTGGAACAGCGGGACCTACCGGCCTCTTCAAGGAGGAGATTCATTACTCAAAATGGAATGAAGGCAAGGAGTTCAAGACCGAGTTATTCGCGAAAAACGGCACTACCGTCTTACAGCGAGTCGAGACAAATTGGGTGCAGCGAACGACCATACCGTGGTGGTCGCCTAACAGCACGCTTTTCGGGCCAGAACCTCAAAATGATCCTCGGGTAACTTCAGTAACGACCACTCTTCCTGATGTAAACAAAGTCTCGCGCCAGGAGTTTGGTTACGATGATGCTCTTCCTTTCAATAATCAATCTGATCTCTATGAATACGACTTCGACGACGGGAAGCCCGGACCATTGGTGCGTCGCACTCATACAACGTACGTAACGGCAGCTAACTATGTAGGAACCGATGGCTTGGCTGTCTACGCCGGCACGGCCGCGCATCTGCGCAGCCTTCCATCGGAGCAATGGATCTCCTCCGACGCGAGTGGGCAATCGAAACGTTCATTTACCAGTTTCCAATACGATAACTATAGTTCCGATTTCACTCACGCACTGCTAACCCCGCGCTCAGACATCACCGGATTGTGCACGACCTTTAACAGCACCGGCGTGTGTGCCAATAGCGCTCCGCAGAATTACCAGACACGCGGCAATCTCACTAGCGTGACCAGCTACATTCAGGCGGCAACGCAAACGAGCCCAGTGACAGTGGCAATGCAATATGACGTCGCCGGGAATGTCGTCAAGTTTCTCGACGCTCAGAGCATTGCAAGCCAGTTGTACTACGCGACGACGCTTGACTATGCCGATCGCTTTGGCAGCCCCGACTATGAAGCGCGGAGTGATAACGGCGCGGCAGAGCTAAACGGTTTGCCGGCTAAACACACCTACGCCTTTGCAACACTGATTACTAATCCGCTCGGTCACACCACCTATAGTCAGTTTGATTACTATTTGGGCCAACCGGTTAACTCGGAAGACGAAAACGGAGTAATTGCCAGTGGACGTTATATCGATTTACTCGACAGGCCCACACAGGTCAGGCGAGCTATAAACACCGCTTTTGAAACCCAAACTACGTTTGTTTACAACGACACGGATCGTATCGTCAGGACTTCGAGCGATCGCGATAACGTTGATGACAATCTGCTGGTGAGCGAAGTCGAATACGATCAGATGGGTCGTACGATTGCACAGCGGCAGTATGAAGGCGGCGCTAACTATATCGTCACTAAGACTGAGTACGACGCGCTTGGGCGACCATACAAGGTCTCCAATCCGTTTCGTCCGAATGAAACTCCGGATTGGACCAGGCAGCAGTTTGATGGGTTGGGTCGGGTGATTACCGTCACCACTCCGGATAACGCGGTGGCTGGTACTAGTTACAGTGGCAACAGCGTGACGGTTACGGATCAGGCCGGCAAAGCGCGAAAGAGTGTGACTGATGCGTTGGGACGGTTGACTGAAGTTTATGAAGATCCAAATGGGCTTAATTACCAGACCAAGTACACGTATGACGTTTTGGACAACCTGGTAAAAGTCGAACAGGGCAGTCAGCAGCGTTTCTTCATGTACGACTCTTTGAAACGCCTGATCCGCGCCGATAATCCTGAACAGGAGACACTGAGCGCGCTGAGTATCACCGATCCGGTTACGAGTCACAGCAACTGGTCCGCAAAATATGAGTACGACAATAACGGAAATCTCACCTTCAAAACTGATGCGCGTGGAGTGGTCACTGAAAACCGGTACGATGCCCTCAATCGACTAACCACTGTTTTGTATCGCATCAACGGCCAGCCGGATCCAAACACCGGAGACAGCGAGTATCTGTACGATAATGCCGTTTATGGCAAAGGACGTTTGTGGCTGACTTACAGGTGGGGCGCGAAACCGTCGCACACCGCGACTGCTGAGTACGATGCCCTGGGTCGCGTGAAGCAGTTGTGGAACCTGTTCGGTGATGGACAGGGCGGCTGGTCAGCCGGTTACGAAGTCTATCGTAACTACAACCGTGCAGGACAAGTTATCTATCAGAAGTATCCTTCTGGCCATACGGTCAATTATTCCTACGACCCAGCCGGACGCACGAGTAGTTTTACGGGCTACCTGGGCGATGGAACCCAGCGCACTTATGCGTCTTCGTTCATTTACAACGCGCGCAATCAAGTGACGCAGGAATTATTCGGGACACAAACCCAGCTTTATCACAAGCTGCAATACAACATCCGTGGTCAGTTATGGGATGTTCGCGTCTCAACTAATGCAGACGTCAACGGCAGTATGAATCGCGGCGGCTTGCAATATTTTTACGATAGCAGTCTTGGTAATGGGACCAGCGGTCCGGACAACAACGGGAACGTGCTTTTTGCGAATACCTATACACCTGAGGATGAACAGAACACGAAATGGGCCATTCACCGGCAAAGCTATAACTACGATTCGTTAAATCGGCTGAAGACAGTTACGGAGTACTTCGTTAATTACTCACATTCGGAGTCACAGCAGTTTGTCCAGAATTACGATTACGACCGCTGGGGTAATCGCACCGTCAACACGGGCCTCATCAACACGGCGTTTGAAGTCGAAAGCGCAAGAAACCGTTTGTATTCTCCCGGCGATCTGGCGCCACAACTACCGGAAGAACAGAAACGAATCAGGTATGACAAAGCCGGTAATCAGATCAAAGATACCTACACCGGCTCCGGCGCCGCGACCTTCGATGGTGACAATCACATCGTCGTTATCCAGGACAAGTTGGGCGGTTCATCCACCTACACCTACAACGCGAATGCGCAACGTGTCAGACGCAAGATCGGTAACGACGAGACGTGGCAGATCTACGGTATCGATGGCGAGCTAGTGGCGGAGTATGCGGCGAACAGTGCCGTCAGCACGCCGCAAAAGGAATATGGCTATCGTGACGGGCAGTTGTTGATTACGGCCCAGCCCGCGCTGACTCCGCCGCCAACATCCGGATTGATTGCGTATTGGAAATTTGACGAGAACACTGGCGCTACCACTGCGGATTCGTCCGGCAATGGACATACGGGAACCCTCACGAATGGACCAGCCTGGACAGCGGGACAAACGAATGCGGCCCTGAGTTTTGATGGCGTTAATGATCAGGTTGTCGCTAATGGTGTGGACGTAACCAATAACTTCACTGTCTCTTTTTGGGCGCAACCGACTGCCACTCACCAAATCGACAGTGAGAGCACCACTGGCTTCGGCGGCACTTCCGGCGAGAGATACGCGATATGGCCGCTGTGGAACAACAACGGTCACGCGGGGGTCGGTGTCTCAGTCGGTAGCAATGGCGTCAGCGTCTACGAACATTCTGACAATTACATGCCCGCGACGCTGGTCTATTCCGGCAGTCTCAGTGGCTGGACGCACGTCACAGTGGTCTACGAAAACAAACAACCAAAGCTTTACCTCAATGGCGGTTTGGTGCGCACTGGCCTCATCAGTCCGATGAGCGTTGTGCATCTCAACCCGGTCGAGATCGGCGGCGATGTATATGGTTACTATGCGGGCAAGTTGGATGACATCAGGGTCTACAATCGTGCCTTGTCAGCGGCTGAGGTGGCGACGCTGCCGAGCGGATCAGGCACGAGCGGGCAGCTCAAGTGGCTGGTACCGGACCACCTCGGCACCCCACGCATCATCCTCGACCAGACAGGCTCGCTTCAGAATCTGAGACGCCACGACTATCTGCCGTTTGGCGAAGAGCTACCTGCTAATACCAGCGACCGCACCTCGGCTATGGGCTACGACGTCGCTGGCGATGGCGTGCGACAGCAGTTCACCGCAAAAGAACGGGATAACGAAACTAACCTGGATTTCTTCCTGGCTAGATACTATTCGAACGTTCAAGGACGGTTCACGAGCCCTGACGAATTTAGTGGCGGACCCGAGGAGTTGTATTCTTTCAACAGTAAGGCCTCATCAAATCCGACGTTCTATTCAGAGTTAATTAGACCGCAATCGCTGAATAGATATCAATACTGTTTCAACAACCCTCTCAGATATGTTGATCCTGACGGACACGATGCACTGTTTGTGACAAACAAAGATACTGGCGAGAAAACTCTTGTGATCCCTATTCACTTCACCGGAGCGAATGCAACCCCAGGACTCATCGCCGAAATCACTGATCGTGCTGCTCAACTGGACACAGGCAATTCGGGAGTGAAAGTTAAGATTCTTTCAACCGACAAACCAATACATGGCGTGCTAAATACTTTAGATTTAAGCCAAGGGCTGGATTTCCAGAACTACTATGCCGGTGAAGGAGTAAATAGAGTCGGTGGTAACAAGGGACACATCAATACTAATGGAGTAGGATCGGCGCCGGCACTCACGACAGCCTGCATTTTGCCGGCATCAAAGATCGTTATGACGAGAAAACTAGAGATCCAAGACATGGGCGGCGTGCTACTCCCCAAAAAGGATACGAGGATAACATCATGGGGACCAACGGCGGCACAAAGTTAACTCCTGGTCAGATCAAAGAAGCGCTAAGGAACAGTTCCACAAAAAAGTGTACCGAAGAAAAAGGGATTATCACATGCAAATGAATCTGTTACTGCTTTTTCTAGTCTGTCTTGTTCCCGTATTTCAGAAGGCGAGTAGTCCGGTTAAGCAGACTCAGACCCTTGTTGAGGTATGGTGTGGGGGTGATGACAATCTCACTCAAGGTGTATGTCGCGCCCTCGACCGTGAAGTCGCCTCGACTCCAGAATTCATCGTAAGTATCGGGGAAAAACCAGGAACACTGATCGTGCGCATTCCCACCAACGTTAATTGGAAGGAGAACGGACAAGGTACTACAGTCTTTTACACTGTGGAGTTTAAGTCGACCAGTGGCAAGAAGCTGGCGACCAAGAAAGGTGCATGCTCAGAAAACGACCTTAAAACTTGTGCCACTCAGATTGTGAGGCAAGCAAAGATCGTCGCTCGCAAACTGAGAAAAGACGATTAAATCGAACCGAAACTGATCCGATTAAAGCCATCAGATTGAAAGGCAGTTTTTTAAGCCGACGACCGCACCAAGCCATACAGTTGCTCACGTACCCGCTCATGACCATCGAACAAAAGACAACTCATCCGAAACGAAATGGCGTAAAATCTCATACCTGTTAGAAGGACCAGAGGGTGGCCATCCAGGCTGCCCGTCCTTGATACCGGATCCTCAATGACCAATCGTGAACGACTATCACGTTAACATTTACTATAGTGAGAAAAACGAAGGGTATGTGGCTGACATACCCGATCTCGAGATCTACTCGACTCCTTATAAAACTCCCGCGGAGGCACTGGCCGCTGTGCAGCAGGCGAAGGAGCAGTGGCTCGCTGCCGCTATTGCCGACCAGCGACCCATTCCGGAAGTTTCTTATCATTCCAACACGTACGACCGCGCGCGCGTAGGTGAGCCGCGACCGGCAGAGCCAAAGCCGTTGGGCGAGGACCAACCCTCGTACGAGGACGATCTCGAGTACATCAAGAAGCGCATCGCCGAACACGAATGCATTCTCTTTCTCGGCTCCGCCATACACGTGCCGCCTCCGCCTGAGCTGCCGCAGTACCAGTATTCGCAAGAGAAAGCACCGCCAATCGGAAATCAGTTGTCGAGAATCCTAGCCGAGAAATGTGACTACCCCGGCGCCGACTGGTGGAACCTGCAAAGGGTGTCTCAATACTTCGAATCAAAAACCAAGAGCCGGTTTCGTTTGGTGGAGGAGATCAAGGAGGCAGTTCACGAGAATCGCGAGCCGTCTCCGATCCTGCGCATGCTTGCTGATCTCGAGTTTCCGATCGTGATCACGACCAACTACGATCATCTTTACGAGAAGGTATTAGAAGACAAAGCAAAAGCAGAAAACCTCGCCGAGCCGTACCAGGTCAGCGTCTACAATCCAAATATCAAGAAGAAGGTGAAGACGGTCGACTGCGCGCGCGTTCCGGATCCAAAACAACCTTACATCCTGAAGATACACGGCGACGTCGATACAGAAGAATCGATCGTTCTGACGGACGAAGACTACATCCAGTTTGTACTGCGAATGAGCGACAAGCCGCCTTATCATCCCTTCGGCAACAACGTACTGGCCCAACTAACACGGTGGCCCACGCTGTTCGTCGGTTACAGCTTAATGGATTACAACCTGCGTTTGCTCTTCAAAACGCTGCGCTGGAAACTGGACGCCGCGCGCATTCCACCAACGTATTCGGTCGACAAGAAGCCGGATGTCCTCATTCGCGACGTCTGGGAAAACCAGCAGCGCTACGTCTCCTTCATCGTCTTAAACCTTTGGGACTGCATTCCCCGGCTTCATGACGAGCTCGTTAAGGGAAAACAAACGTGACCACCATCGCGCCAAATACGACGCCTCTGCCGGAGATACCGTATCGCGGGATCGAATCGTTTCGCTTTGTCGACCAGAGAGTGTTTTGTGCGCGTGAAGAAGAGACGTGGGATCTATTGAGTCACATTCTGATCAATCGCGGAGTGTTGCTTTATGGTGATTCCGGGTCAGGCAAGTCGTCACTGATCAATGCCGGCTTGATTCCGGCGGCCATCAAAGAGAATTTGTATGCTCATCGCCTGCGCGTCCAACCGCGACGCGGGCGCGAGATCAAAGTCGAACGCATCTCCCTCGAGACAGATGATGGTCCACCATATCTGCCTTATGACCTTGCCGACCCGGCGGCCGCTGACGATAAAGCACAGAGTTTTGAAATTTCTCTCGACGACTTTTACAAGCAACTCGACGGGCTGCGCGGCAGATCGGTTGATGAAGCTCGCCCGCTTCTGATCTTCGATCAGTTTGAAGAGTTCATCACGCTCTTTGAAGAAGCAGGCGGGAAGGAGAAGGATGCGCCAGTGCTTCAGGAAAACATTCTGAATGTGCTCACGTCCATCCTTCAGGACGAAGACTTGCCGGTCAAGGTCCTTTTTGTTTTCAGAGAAGAGTATCTGGCTAAGTTGAATATTCTTTTCAAGTCGGCGCCCGAGTTGTTGGACCAGTATGTCCGGCTGCTGCCGCCGCGTGTCGAAGAGGCTGAGCAGATCATCCTCGCTCCGTTTGTCGATGCCGAGCTGAAGCAGAAATTCGCGACCAAGCCAAACCACGTCAGAGAGCTGGAAGGGCTGGCGAAAAGAATCGCGACGCAGATTCAGCAACGCAGCGAAAACGGTTTCATCAATCTCACCGAGCTGCAAATAGTCTGTCGTAAGTTGTGGGAGTCGCGCGAGCCGGCGAAGTATTTTCAAAGTCAGGACTCCGACATTCAGAAGGTGCTCGAAGGTTACTGGGTCGACGCACTCAACAAACTCGGCGATCTCTTCCAACCGTCGATCGCCTTGCTGGGCCACATGGTCACGTCGACCAACACGCGCAACATCGTTTCCGAGCCCGATCTGAAGTTCTTCGAAAAGGACAACTTCTCGGAAGATCAGATCACACGTGCTTTGAACGCTTTGGTTGACAGCAAGCTGGTCCGGCGCGAGCCGCGACACAAAATCTACTTCTACGAAATCGTCAGTGAGTTTCTGGTGCCGTGGATACGCGAAAAGAAGGTCGCTCGTCTCGCGCAGATTGAAGCGAACCGCCTCGCGGCCGAAACTAAGCAGCGACTCAAACAGGTCGAAAGAGAGCGGCGCTATATAACGATTGGAGCGATCGTGTTGGTCTTGTTTTTGGTGGTTGCGGTCTATCTTGGGATTAGAGCCAATAATCTGAAAAAGGACGCTGAGGCGACGAAAGCCCAGCTCGAGGTAACGCAAGGCCAGCTTAAGGCAGAAAAGGAGCAGTCTGAGAATCTCGTCAGGCTCGAGAATCTCCTTACCAGCGATAATGCACAGGTGCGGCTCAACTCTGTGAAGGAGCTAATTCAGCTCGACAAGGAGGGAAAACTGCCACGCGATCTGGTGAAGGTGATCGTGGCGGTTATGACCACTGAAAAAGATAAGGAGATCTCCGCGCTCGCCAGCTATTTCTTCACCACGTTGAAGGATCTCAACGAAGGGGATGCGAGTTCTGAGATAACAAAATCGATACTCAAAACCGCAGAAGAACAGAATAAGACTCTGACTGAAACGCCTTCGACCGCAGCGCTTCAACCACGCGTTTATTTTCAGCTTGCAAGCAACGGGCAGCGCGCGCGGGCGAATAAGATCGCGGACGCTTTGAGGAACAACGGATTTATCGTGCCAGCTTTTGAGGTGGTTGGCACAAGCCCCTCGACTAATCAGTTACGCTACTACAAGACGACGAGCGACGCTGATCAGGACAACAAGGCCAAGCGTGAGCTGGCGCTCGCGAAGATCCGCGAGGCAGACCCACAGGGTTGGTCGCTTACTGCACTTCCGGCTTCCTCTACTGTCCGTCCGAACCACTTTGAATTGTGGTTTGCGGAGGATGGCTCACAGGCGTCCAACCCGTCGCCGAGTCCGAGCCCAACGTCAGCGGAGGTCAAGCTGATACTCACTTTCCGTGGCGAAGACGGGCACTCGATGGTCGTCAACTATCCTCGTCTCTCGCTTGATCGAAATCCTTACAACCCACGTTGGCCTTCTATAATAGTTAACGGCAGCCAGGTAAATGCGCCGCCAGGGAATTACATTTTGCATGTGCAAGTGCTCGGCTACGAGGATCACAGAGCCGAGATCGTGCTCAAGGGCAATCAGGTATACCACGAGGTTCTATTGAAACAGGTGCGCCGCCCCGCGGCTCGGTGAGCTTTCTCTGCGTATCTCTGCGCTCTCTGCGTTTAGGTTGACTTTTAACGCAGAGGACACAGAGATACGCAGAGAACGCAGAGACGCCCTCAAATAATCCGGCTTGCATTCCCCCACCCCCGGCGTTAACATGCAGCCATAATTTGAAACAATTAATTGGCTTTTTCCTTAACCTTCATATCTAATTTCCTGGCCGGAGGTTCAAAATGAAAAGCCTGAAAGATATTCTCGCGATACTGGTGGGAATTGCAGCCGCCGTCGGCGCGATCTTTTATTTTTACAAATTTGTGACCGACCCAAACCCCGCCGGCGGTCACACGTCTGGCTGGATCGCGCTCGGGTTGGCCGCAGTAGCCTTTGTTTGTGGTTTGATATACTTCCTGGGCCACGTAAACAAAGAGGAAGAGATTCACATTACGCAGTAGCGACGCTGACGTTTTACTGACAGCGGGTCGAACACGCGTTTCCCCGCTGCGATGAACTTGCGCCTGCTGACCCGCGACCCCTGATCGACGCCGTTTGTGCACCTACCAAAGCGGCTTACGTGCGCAGACGGCGCCTTTTTGTTACACGATACCGGGGTTAAGAAAAGGAGAGACTCGATACAAATGTTTCCATTGCTGATAATGCTTCTGCAACAGCCGCAACTTCGTGCCACACAGCCGACTTACTTCTTTCCCGTTGCCGTGTTGTTGCTGATTGCAGGAGGCGTCGGTTGGCTAATCGCCGCCGTCCTCGGCTTCGCTCGCTCACCCGCGTTTGGGCCGTCAGCCCGCTGGTTTTCTTACGCCGCGGTCTGCATGATTATTTATCACCTTCACTTCCTGCTGTTCGGCGTCTTCGCGGTGCTCGGCGTCTCAGCAAACTCGGTTGACCTCAGTATGGCGCTCGGCGTCGGCGCATTCTTCAACCTGTTTGTGGTATTTGGGGCGATTTGTGCGATTATGGGTTTTGTCAGACTGACGAATCCGAGATAGTTTGCTACTGCCTTGAAGAATAAAAAACTGCTTGCGGTCGCCGCGCTTGTTATCGTTGGAAGCGCGGCGGTCCTGTTTTTAGTTGCCTCACCAAACTCTGCGTCAAACACGCCACGGCGCGATCAGTTTGTACGGCAGCGCGGCGGACGTTTCATGATCGGGCAAAAGCCGTTTCGGTTCGTGGGCGCGAATGTGGCGGTGATGTATCGCGACGAAGATCGGGCGCGTATGCCTGAAACGTTGCGAGTCGCGGCGCAGGCCGGGATCAAAGTCGTGCGGGTTTGGGCGTTTGGCGAAGGCGGTCCGAACGACGTCAAGCCGATGGCCGATTTTGAAGACTGGCCACGGAATTTTTTCTTCCGGCGCGCTCCCGGTGAGTGGAACGAAGATGCTTTCGTCGAACTCGACAGGGTCATCGCCGAAGCTGCAAAGAATCACATCTACGTGCAGCTTTGCCTGACGAACTGGTGGCGCGACACTGGCGGCGTCACGCAGTACCTGCGCTGGGCCGGTATCAACGATGCTGCCGACGATAGTTACAAATTCGGCATCAACAACGAAAAAGCAATCCTCTTCTACTCGAATCCTGAGACGCGTCGACTCTATCGCGAGCATCTCGAGAAACTCGCCACCCGCAGAAATACGATCACGGGGGTGCTTTATCGTGACGATCCCACGATCTTTGGTTGGGAGTTGATGAATGAAGCACAGGTGATTACGGGGCGCTGGGCCGAGCGGCGGGCGTGGTTCGAGGAGATGAGCGCGTATCTGAAGTCGCTCGATCCGAATCACCTGATCGCGCCGGGCGCGTGGGGCTATCGCTCGTCGTCAGAGCGCCGCGAGTGGCTCGCGGATCATGCGATTCCGACGATCGATTATTGCGACGTGCACAGTTATCCGCGCGACGATCACGACAGTTTTGTCGATTCGCCGAAAGCGTTGCAGGAGTTTATCGAGAATCGTGCTGCCGCTGCGTACTCGTTGAGTAAGCCGCTCGTGTTGGGTGAGTTTGGCATGGGAGTCGAAGGTTACAACGGTGCTTCGCAACTCGATTGGTGGCGCGCGTTTTTCGAAGGGAATGCGCGCGCGGGTGCGGGTGGCGCGATGTTCTGGATACTCACGCCCGATCCGCGCCGTGGTTATGGCGTGACTTATTCGACGCTTCGCGATCAGCAGTTGCTGGCTGAAATTTCGCGCGCGTCGCAGATGTTTCAGTCGTTAGAGTCAGCCGAAGCGCCGTCGTACTTGCAGAAGAGTGAGCGACACCTGATCCCGAGGCAGTTTGCGTGGACGCGTGACACTGGTAATCCAGCGACGTTGCCGCAGATGATCGTCAAGGAAGACAAGACGGTGCTTTATCAGTTCAAGCCACAGATGGCGAGTGCCGAACGTTTCGAGAAGATCGGCGAGGGCTCCGGGTACATTTGGGGATCCGGTTCGGGTTATCTCGAATACACCGTGCCGGAACGCGCGGACCGGCGCAAGGTTAGCGAGATCATTGTCCGCGCGCATATTCAACCGGTGTTGCCGGTCGATGCCTCAACTGATTTCGTGAAGACACGCGTGACACTCTTTGTTGAAGGTTGGAATGGCGGCTCACGCTTGATTCCGGTCGAGCCAAAAGGACAACCCATCATTCAGGAGTGGCGCTTGACCGGTCTCTTCCTGCGCCTGCGAGCCATGCGCGGTCTCCCCCTGCAGATCCGCTTCGAAGTAACCCCTGAATCAGACTGGCTCTACGGCGTCAACATCTCAAACTGGCCCGAAGGCTACGACTCCCGAGACGCCCGTCCCGTCGAAGTCGAACTAAGACATTAGCCACAAAAAGGCACAAAGAAGAACACAAAGGCACAAAACATATTAGCTGATGGCGAGTCGCTCGATGTATCGAGCGAGATCCCTTCACTAATGCTTTTTGTGCTTTTTGTGGCTAATACTCGTAGATCTTGGCTGAGGGAACAATGCCGAGTTTGAGTTCCGCGATGGGTGTGGCGTGATCGCGGAGGGTGGAGATGATCGAATCGTTGCTGAAGTAACGGCGCCCGCGGGCGACGATCACGTAATCGCCGGGCGCGAGTTGTTTTACTGCGTCGGGGTCTGAGAGCGAGATGCAGACGAGATCGGGGCGCTTCGCCCGCTCGGCATAATATGCGGCCAGCGACGGGCTCTCGCTCGCCACACGCGCGCCGGTTCGAGCACCAGTTGCAATCTCCGCAATCACGTCGCGCATGCTCGCGTCGTAAAACTCATCGTGCGGAAAATAATAACCGGCCCAAGTTGTGCCACCACCGATCGAGTTTGTAAACAGGCGAAAGTGCGGCGAGGCGTTCACTGAGTTGATCACTGAGCCCGCGATCACGATCACGGCGATCGTTGCCGGAACGTAATGCTTCACATTTGCCGGCACACGATTCGCGAGCCAGCGACCGGCGAATTGAATGCCGAGCGCGCTTGTAATCAACACGGCTGGCAACACGGTCGTGTAGTAACGCGTAAACTTTCCGCCGGGAAAACAGAACGCCACCACCCACAATAAGAACCAGAAGAGAATGAAATAACGCCCGTCACCGAGCCTCCGTCGAAAGAGCAGCGGCAGGCCCGCCACAAATCCGAGCACAGTCAAGAGGGGCAACTTCACTGCGGTGAAGACGAGGTAAAAGTAAACCGGAATCCCGTTGAGCCAGTCACTGAAACGTTGCGTGTAGAGCTGGCCCATGAACTCGTAACCGTCGTGACTGATGCGCTTGCCGCCAGCAAACAATCCCATCTGCCGCCACGTTTCCGGCAGCAGCACTGTCGGACTAAGGATCAGAAACACGAGTCCCATGATCGTAAAGAAAATGAGCAGTCGTTTCTTGCCGAGACGCCAGCGCGTTTCCGGCAGGCTCTGAAACATCCAGTAGTAGCAGATGCTGATCGTGAAGAGGTGCGGCACATACTTCGACGCGACCATCGCGCCGTACGACGCGGCGGTGAGCCAGTAGTATTTGTTCGGGCTCGTATCGGTGCTTTCAGCGGCGCGCTGCCCGCGCAACCAAAACACGTTCGCCAAAAGGAAGAAGAACACCAGGAACGAGTCTTCTTTAGCGATGCGATTCAAACCGATTGCACTCGGATCAAAGGCCCACAGAGCCGCCGCGATCAGCGCGACTTCAACGCCAAACAGTTCGGAAGCGATCAGGAAGATCAGAATCGCACTGAGCGCGCCGACGATCGTGCCGGGCAGTCGCAGCGCTGTCTCTGGCGCGATTTGATTAGCAGGGAATGAGTTGTTCCACTTTTCAGAGAGGATGATCGACGCAGCCTGGCATGCCTTCATCAGCATCGGATGTTCGCCGTTCGCGCCTGTTAGACCGTGAGCGCGGTAGTCGGCAACGGCGTAGAGTTTGTTGAGCTCGTCCTCGCTGAGACCTTCGGCGCTGAGGCCGGTGACGCGAAAACCAAAACCGGCGACGACCAGAACGATAAGCGCGGCGAAGACGAGT
>Ga0134121_10002053_pt1 | contig 17912 bp, 16 predicted proteins | sample KB301_FD_96463 | JGI IMG/M metagenome (GOLD analysis project Ga0134121, IMG submission 96463) | Terrestrial soil microbial communities without Nitrogen fertilizer from Kellogg Biological Station, Michigan, USA - KB3-0-1 | ecosystem: Environmental > Terrestrial > Soil > Unclassified ... | reverse complement strand
TAGTCGATTGCGACAACCCGATACCTTCTGGATACACCACACCCGGGTCGATATTATCGACACCAACCGGGGTCTCCGGCGCGGAACAGATCTGCGCTTGACAACCAGGCCACTACATAGTCGTGGTTAGTTCCGCGAGCCGCCTTCTCAAGGAGTCGCTTCATGCGCAGTTTCCACCCTGACCGCGAGGCTAACGCGACCGATCCCCTGAGCTCGGACCCGGCCGGCAGCCCGGGCAAACAGACGCGAATCGAGCAGCTCGACGCGCAGGGGGCTGCGCCGGCAAGCGCGCCGGCCTCGTCGAATCCCGCGGTCGAGCGCGCAGAGCGCCGGCTGGCGCGTCCGGGCTACGACTATCTCGCGCCGTTTGCACGGCCTCTGATCGAGGAAGTGCGTAAGCCGGGGAGTGACCCGGCCAAGGCCGCACGGCTCAACGAGCTGTTCGAGGTCAGCAAGTCCGACGGCGCCGGTGAGCTCGCGCCGGTCAAGGCGGCCTCGAACGCCTATCACGCGCGGCTCGGCGAACAGGCGATCACGGAGCTGACGGCGAGACCGCCTTCGGGCGCCGCCGCGGAGGTCCGGGCCGAGGTCGCCAGCGCGGGCCGGTCGCTCGCGGCGAAGTACAAGCCGCTGCTCGAGGACGACGTCCAGCTGTCGGTCCAGCTCGGCGCGATCACACACGGCCAGCAGCCATCGATCGCGATCGACCTGCGCATCGCGCCCAACGACTCGAGCTGGCGACTGTGGCTGTGCTGCGTGGGGCCGCTGACCCAGTGGCTGTTCCGGCGCGAGCCCGCGCCCACCGAGCAAGGTGGCAACCGGGCCGCCACCGAGACAACGCCGCTGCTGACCAATGCGCCGTCGCAGCAACCGCCCATGGCGGTGCCCGAGTCACCGTTGGCCACGGATCACGCGGCGACCGGCCACGGTCAAGCCGCGCAGACCCAACCGCCGGGTCCACCGGTGAACGCACCGGCCTCGTCCGACGGCCACCCGCCGGATGCCAGCGCGAGCCCGACCGCCAAGGACTTCGCCGACAGGTTCGATGCCAAGGGCACGCCGGTCGCGATCCCGGTGGACGCGAAGATCGACACGCTCGGGAACGCCGGGCCCAGCTCCGGCAAGGCGAAAGCGCCCGCCAAGCAGCCCGGCTATGTCGTCAACATGGCGTCGATCCCCAGCGAGGTCCAGGCAGGGATGGCGTCGCGCTACTTCTCCGGCGCGTGGGCAGGTACCAGCGACACCGAGGCCGCCAAGGCTCGCACGGCCGTGGTCGTCGGCGTGAACTCGTTCCGCGGCATGGACGCGGCGGCGGACGCGGGCAAGCAGAACGCGATCGAGGCAGGCATCGGCAAGGTGACCCCCGGCGGCGCCGATGAGAAGATGGCCGTGTTCGGCTACAGCTGGGAGCCGGGATGGCAAGTCGACCCAGCGCCAGTGCCGGCCGAAGCTGCCGCCACGAGGCCCAGACGCGGGCCGATCAGCCTCGCGGAGGTGCGGCAGCAATGGCTTGCCCTGCCCCCGAACGTGCGGGCCGAAGCGGCCACGCTGATGGACAACAAGGTCAAGTCCGACCTGCCATATGGCTTCTTCCGCAACCAGGTGCTCGAGTCGGACTACACCAGGCGCGCGGTCGCCGCGGTCGGCAAGGTGGCCGATCCGGTCCACATCGTCGTTCAGGACGCCGATGGTGGCGTGGCGGCTCCCGCCAAGCAGGATGGGACACAGCCCGGCATCCTCACGGCGTATGACGACGTCCTGCGTGATCTCGAGCGCCATCCGCTGTTGACCATCGGCGGCTACCACTTCAGGGGTTTCCAGTGGGAGCCCGGTGAGCAGCGCACGCAGCGCCTCACCGAGCTGTCGAACGAGATCGACCGCGCGGTTCGCCAGGCGATCGCGACGGTCTATCCTGCGATGCTGTATCCGACCGAGCCGAACATGCTGATCAAGGCGCAAGACGCCCAGCACAACGATGGCGTGTTCGATCGCGGGCTCCAGCAGCCGTTTGGCACCGGCACCGCCGAGGGGCGCACGGCGCGGACGGCGATTCTCACGGCCGATCGGGACAGCGATGACCGGCACCCCGCGCCGGTGCTCTACGCGCCGAGCACGAGCACGATGACGAGCCCGGTTCCCGACCGGCTGGAGCGCGGGCTCACCGTGCCTGCGACCCCCGAGTACGTCGCCAAGGCCGAGAGCGGCGAGCTCAGCAAGGAGCGCACGGGCTCCAGCAAGCCGGCGGAGTCTCTACCGGACCACCGGAAGCACGCCACGCTGGTCGTCGAGGAACAGGCCCAGAACACGCTCAGCTCCCGGCGCCTGGCGTACGAGTTCGTCCGTGCGTTCCCCGTCACCGACCTCGCGAACGGCGAGCAGCTCCCGAGCTCGGCGCAGAGCAAGACCCAGACGGTGTTCGACGAAGCGGGGAAGACCGTCCAGGGCGTGGTCGACGGCAGGAACCAGCCGGGCGACGGTGGTGGGTCGAGCAACAGCGGTGCGGCGGTCGCCCCGGCCCCCGAGCCAGCGAGCTCCGGCAAGGCCAAGAAACCCAAGAAGCCCGCGGCGCCAAAGCCGCCCACTCCCGCGGAACGAGCCGTGACGCGGGCTCGCGAGATCACCGCGGCGATCGTCGCGGCGATGACGACCGAGCAGATGCGGGCCACGCTGGCCGAGCTGCACGGCCTGCTCGACGAGATCAAGGCCGAGGGCGCTGCCCAGACCTCGGCCGAGGGGGACCATGACGGGACCTGAGCTGCGCGACGACTACGAGGCGCTCACGCCCTGGGCGCGGCAGCTCTATCAGGAGGGCAAGTCGACCGCCGACGTGATGCGGGCGCTCTACGGCGTTGATCTCCCGGCGGAGGCGTATGCCTTCGACCGCGCCTACGCCGGTGGCCTGGACCTGCCGCTGCAACGCCTGAAGCACCCCTGGGAGCTCCTGGCCGTCGCGCCGGAAGACGCGGCTGCCGACCTCGACGACATCGACGAGGATTGGTCCGCCGAACAGGAAGCCAACGCGCTCGCCCACTGGCCGCGGTTTCTCCCGCTGATGCAGCTGCGCGCCGACGACGCAACCCACGGTGGCCACGTCATCGGCTACAACCTCGACGAGCTCGCCGCGGGCAAGCCGACGATCTGGGGCTTTCCCGGCGAAGTCCCGGAAGCGGGAGGTGAGCTCGCAGTGCTCGGGCCGTCGCTGCTGGCGGTCCTCCACACGTGGCTGGCCGATCACCATCGCATGCTCGAGGCCCAGCGCAGCTCGCCGGCGAATCGTGGCTTCGGCTCGTTGACGAACGAAGACGTCGAGCAGGCCGCGGATCAGCTATATGCGATCGAGGTGCTGCAGCGCGAGGTCGACGCACGGTAGCAATCCCGGTGCTCACTCGTCGCTCTCCGCACCGATGTTCCAGTACACACTTCGAGACACTCCTCAACATAAGGCCGGGGCGGCGACGCGGGCACTCTCGAGGATCGCCGCGAGGGTCCAGGCGTTGTCCAGGCTCGCGGCGCGGCGCGCGTGAACGGCGGCGCGGTCGTCGCGCGCGAGGATCTCGGCGAACGCGTCGATCTCGACCATGAAGCCGTTCATGCTGGGCACCGGGATGGTCTCGAAGTCGGCCTGCCAGTCGTTGCCGCGCTTGATCCGGTAGCTCGGCGCGGGCGCGCGATCGGTGTGGTTGTGGTAGTCGGTCTCGATCACGCCCGCGCTGCCCGCAATGATCGCCCGGCGATGTACACCGGTGGCGAAGCTGCAGCTGATCTGCGCGATCCCGCCGCCCGGGAACTCGAGCGTCGCCGCGAGCGTTTGATCAACACCGCCCACCCAGCGCGCCGTCGCGGCCACGCTCACCGGCCGCTTCCCGAACACCTGGCGCACGAAGCTCACCGGATAGCAGCCGGCGTCCATGAGCGCGCCGCCGCCGAGCTTGGCATCGAGCCGGATGTTGGCCGCGTCGGCGACCGTGAAGCCGAACGCCGCGAACATCGTGCGCACCTCGCCGATCGCGCCGGACGCGATCAGCCGCTCGATCTCGAGGGTCTGCGGCTGGAACATGTACGGGAATGCCTCGACGAGGACGACGCCTTTGGCTTCGGCAGCGGCGAACATCGCCTGCGCCTCGGCCTCGTTGGTGGCGAGCGGCTTCTCGCACAGCACGTGCTTGCCGGCGCGCGCCGCCGCGATCGACCACTCGGCGTGCATGCTGTTGGGCAGCGGGTTGTAGATCGCGTCGACGCCGCGATCGGCGAGGAGCTCGTCGTAGCTCTCCGCCCGCGCGATCCCGTGCGCGTCCGCGAACGCCTGGCCCCGCGCGCGGTCGCGGCTCGCCACCGCCACCACCTCGACGCGCGACGACGCCTTCGCGCCGACCATGAAGGACCCGGCGATCTTCGCCGCCCCGAGAATGCCAATTCGCAAGCTCATCGCGCGGAGCCTAGCCCAGGCGCCCCGGCCGGGGGCGGTCGGCCGAGCACGATCGAAGAAGCACCGGCCGCGGGAGTTGCGTTAGATCGCCCACCCGCGATCACCAAGGGTCACGGCCACGAGACGGCCGCGGTCACATTGCGATAACAGAGGCACATGGTGGATTCATTGACGCTCGCGCAGGCGCGGGCATTGTGGTGGCAGAAGCAAGCGCTGGCAGGGACCACGAAGAGCCCGCTCGCGACCCTGCTCGGCGCCTCCGGTTGGCTGCGCACGCTCGGCGGCACCGACGTGTACATCGCGGCGCGGGCGCGCCGGCCGGGCATGAAGCGCGCCGAGCTCGACGCCGCGGTCACCGCTGGCGATCTGCGCGTGCACCCGGCGGTGCGCGGCTGCATCTACCTCGTGCCGGGTAGCGCGGTGCCCGATCTGCTCGCGCTCAACGCCGAGGCGTGGCGCGCGCAGACGGAGAAGGACCTCGGCAAGATCGGCAAGACGATGGCGGTGGTTGAAGCCCTGGCGCCGCACGTGCTCGCCACGCTGACCGAGCCGATGACCCCCGACGCGATCCGCAAGGCCTTCAAAGGCGACATCCCGAGCTTCGGCGATGCCGGCAAGAAGGTCGGCCTGTCGTCGCCGCTGCCGCTCGCGCTGCGCCTGCTCGAGTTCGCCGGCAAGATCGAGCGCTCCCTCGAGGGCGGCCGGCTCGACAGCGAGCGCTACCTGTGGCGCAAGACGGCGGGCAAGCTCGGCGCGGCGGCCAAGGATCACGATCAGCGCGTCGCCAACGTCATCGACGCGTTCCTCGGCTTCGCCGGGCCGGCCACGCTCGCGCAGCTGTCGGCGTGGTCGGGACGCGCGCAACGCGACCTGAAGACGGCCATGGGCAAGCTCGACGCCGTGGCGGTGAGCGTCGAAGGCCTCGGCGAGGCCTACGTCCAGCCGGCCGATCTCAAGGCCAAGCCACCGGCGCCGCGCGGCACCGCGCTGGTCGCCTTCGAGGACAACTACCTGGTCAACCACGGCCTCGCCGCGGTGACCGATCCGAAGCACCACGCGATCGAGGCCGACATCTGGGGCAGCGGCAAGGGGCCCGAGGCGCTTGGCAAGGCAGACCATGTGCTGTCGCGCTCGATCGTCATCGACGGCCTGATCGCCGGGTTCTGGGAGGTCGATCCGCGGACCGCCGGCGCGGTGTGGCACACGTTCGAACCGGCGCCCAAGGCGCTGGCCCGCGAGCTCGACGAGCGGACCGCCGACACCGCGAAGTTCCTGCTCGACGAGTTCGGCCACGCCAAGGTGTTCTCGCTCGACACGATGGACGACGTCCAGACGCGCGCCGATCGGATCGTCAAGCTCTCCACGGGCAAGCCGGGCAAGCCGGCGACCAAGGCCGCCAAGCCCAAGCTCGCCGGCAAGACCGTCGCGAAGAAGCACAAGTGAGCCTCTCGCTCGTCGAGTGAAGCTGGCGATCGGCACCGGCCCCGGTGCAGGTGACATCACGTCGAACGTGCACGCCCACGGCGTAGTCGCGATCAGCCGGTGCACGTCGTCCCGGTCATCCGAGGGTCGACAAAGCCACCGAGCTCCGCAGTGTCATTGTGGGCATCCGTCATCAAAACTCGCACGATTGACATTTATTTGTGCGAATGACTGTCCCCTGTTGCCTTCGCGGCCTTTCGGGGTTAAATGGAACGGAGATTTCATCCGCGCCCCTCCTCAATTTGCTGAGCAGGGAGTGTGCGAGGGATTGGATACGAGAAAGAGAGGCGTTGTACTGGTTGGGGCATCGTCCAAGAAGCAAGTCTGCGCACCCAAAGCGTGAGCAGGCCTACGCGCGTTCGAGTTGTCTCGAATTCGCACACGAGCGAGTTAGTCACAATACCGGGTTATCGCAATACTGCGATAGCATCGGGGTTACTTAATCTGAACGGTGATGGAGGATTTTCTCATGTTGAAGAATGGAATGATCTCGTTTTCTGGATGCACATTGCTGGCTGGGCTCATGACTGCGGGCTGTGCCACGGACGCGGAGGCGCCGAAGGCGGAGAGTAACGATGAAGAATCGGCCCTGGCAAGCAAGAGCGACCTGGCCCCGCCCGAAAGTGCGCCGGTGATCGAGAATCTCGTCGCCGGGACACTGAACCTCGGGCCGACGTATACCGAATCCGCGCTGAGCGCACATGGCGGTGGTGGCGGTGGCTACACGGGTCACGTCACTCCGTCGGCGATCATCTATGCGGTGGCGACGAGATCCGGAGCATACGTCGACAATATCAGGTTCGCCTGGTATCAGCCGAGGCGCTGGGACAACCTGTATCAAACTGGCGATTCCTGGGGCAGCACGCCTGGCTTCGGCGGAGGCGGCGGTGGCGACAATGGTTGGTGGTACTGCCCGGGAGGTAAAGGAGTCATCGGACTCCGCGGCAATTCCGGCGCATATGTCGATCGCATCGGCGTGATCTGTGGGGATGTCACGAATCCCAATCCCGTCGATCCGAACAACACGTACTCGCCGCTATGGGGCGGTGGTGGTGGCGGCTGGTTCGGCGAGGACAAGTGCACGTCGGGGCGCATCGTCGATTCGTTCAACGTACGCTCGGGCGCCTTCGTCGACAACCTGCAGGCGATCTGCATCAACGCCCACTGAGCCCACTGAGCCCACCGACCGGGGGCGGATGGAACCGCGGCGCAGAGTCGGCTAGAGTCGGCCCGTGCCCAACCTGCTCGCGATGTCGTTCGAAGGCGACCTCGCGCCGTCGTTCACGCTGCGCTGCCTCGAGGCCGGCCGCACGCTGCCCGATGGCTGGGGCCTCGGCTACTACCCCAAGGGCGAGCCATCGGCGGCGGTCCTGAAGGAGCCGGCGCCGCCGCAGACGTCGATCCGCAGCCAGCTCGCGCTGGCGTGGGAGCAGGTCGCGTCGAACCTGTTCGTCTTGCACATCCGCCACGCGATGTGGGGCGCGCGGTCGGACGCCAACACCCAGCCGTTCTCGCGGACGTGGGGCCGGCGCGACTGGGTGATGGCGCACGCCGGCAGCCTCGATCGCAAGCCGCCCGACGTGTCCGGGCCGTTCGAGCCCGTCGGATCGACCGACACCGAGGCGATCTTTTGCGACCTGCTCAACCGCTGCGTCGAGCGCGGCTGGAAAAACCTCGCCGAGGTCGATCTCGACGTGATGCTCGGCTGGCTCGCCGAGACCAACGAGGTCGGCGGGCTGTCGATGTGCCTCACCGACGGCCGCGACCTCCTGATCCACGCCGATCGCCGCGGCGTCCCGCTGTGGCTCGGCACGCTCGCACCGCCGTACGACAAGATCGCGTTCGGCGATGACGATCTCGACGTCGATCTCACGCGGCGCGGCGCCAAGAGCCGCAAGGGTGCGATCGTATGCAGCGAGCAACTCGTGCCGCGCGATGGCGACGCCGAGCGCGCGCTCAAGTGGCAAAAGCTCGATCCCGGCCAGCTGATGATCATCCGCGAGGGCGCGGTCATCGCCGAGCGCTCGACCGGCGGTGTACTGGAGACCCCGCGCAAGCGGTGGCAGCCGGCGAAGACCGAGTCGAAGACGTTCGACGTCGTGCACCGCACGATCTACAAGTACGCAAAGCCCGTCGAGCGCTCGACGCACGTCCTGCGGCTGACGCCGGTACACGATCGGATGCAGACCGTGCGCTCGCACGAGCTCACGATCTCGGTGCCGTACCAGGGCCGCGACTACGAGGACGTGTTCGGCAACCACGTGCGGCAGATCGCGATCGAGTCGCCGTTCTCCGAGATGGTGATCGAGTCGCGCAGCGTGGTCGAGGTGCTCGACACCGATCCGCTCGGCTTCGGGCCGCTGCACGTCAGCTCGACGATCCCGCTGGTGTGGATGCCGTGGCAACGCCAGATCCTCGATCCGTTCCTCTTGCCGCCCGAGCTGCCCGAGACCGAGCTGGCCGATCTCGCCGAGTACGCGATGAGCTTCGTCAAGCGCAACGACTACGAGCTGCTCGCCACGCTGCTCGACATCAACGACACGATCTACCGCGAGTTCGCGTATCAACAGGGCACGACCAACCTGTTCACGACCGCGTTCGACGTCTACGTCAACCGCCGCGGCGTGTGCCAGGACTTCACGAACCTGTTCATCTGCCTCGCGCGACTCCTCGGTGTCCCGGCGCGCTACGTGTGCGGCTACATCTATACGGGGCCCAAGGCGGCGGAGCTGTTGCCGCACCAGCGCCAGGGCGAGGCGTCGCACGCGTGGGTCCAGCTCTACCTGCCCCAGGTCGGCTGGAAGGGCTTCGATCCGACCAACGGGATCCTGACCCAGACCGATCACGTGCGGGTCGCGGTCGGCCGCAACTACCGCGACGCCACGCCGACGAGCGGCACGATCTTCGTCGGTGGCGGCGGCGAGACCCTGTCCGTCGCGGTCAGCGTCGAGCCTCACGTCGAACCCAAGGTTCAGGTCGGGCCTCCGTCCGAGCCTCCATCCGAATCTCAGGCTGAAGCTCCGATCGAAGCTCAGATCGAATCTCAGGTCGGGCCTCCGGGAGAGCCTCCGTCCGGATCTCCGATCGAAGCTCCGATCGAGCCCAAGGCTGAGCCTCAGGTCGGGTCTGGGATCGAAGCTTCGATCGAGCCTCACGCCGAGGCGTAGATCGGGCCCAGACATCGAGGCCTCACGTCGAGCTCTCTGTGTGACGCGCGGTCCGCCGGCGCCGGGTCGTGTTATCGCTTGCGGCGTGGAGATCCTGAACCTGCACGAGCTCGAACGGCTGGCCCAGGCCCGGTTGCCCAGGATCGTCTGGGACTACTTCGCAGCGGGCGCCGACGACGAGCATTGCCTGCGCCGCAACCGCGAGGCGTTCGAGCGCGTCACGCTGCACCACCGCGTGCTCGTCGATGTCGCGCAGCGCGAGCTCGCGACCTCGGTGCTCGGCCAGCGGATCGCGATGCCGGTCGGCGTGGCGCCGATGGCCTTTCATCGTCTCGCGCACACGCACGGCGAGCTGGCGTCGGTGCGGGCGGCCGGCGACGCAAAGACGCTGTTCGTGCTGTCGACGCTGTCGAACACCGCCGTCGAGGACGTCGTCGCCGCGGCGTCGGGCCCGGTGTGGTTCCAGCTCTACATCTATCGCGACCGCGCGGCGACCGAGGCGCTGGTTGCGCGGGTCGAGGCCGCGGGCTGCCGCGCGCTCGTGCTCACCGTCGACGCACCGCTGATCGGGCGCCGCGAGCGCGACGTGCGCAACCGGTTCGCGCTGCCGTCGGGCCTGACGATCGCGAACCTGCACGGCGCCAGCCACGCGCAGCTGGCGCCGGTCGCGGGCGATTCGGCGCTGACCTCCTACGTCGCCAACCTCCTGGATCCGAAGCTGACCTGGGACACGATCGGCTGGCTGCGCTCGATCACGAAGCTGCCGGTGGTGCTCAAGGGCATCGTGCGCGCCGACGACGCGGTCCGCGCGGTCGAGCACGGCGCGTCTGGCATCATGGTGTCGAACCACGGGGGGCGCCAGCTCGATGCCGCCCCGGCCACGCTCGACGTGCTGCCGCGGATCGCCGACGCGGTGGGCGGGCGCACCGAGGTGTTCCTCGACGGCGGCATCCGGCGCGGCACCGACGTGATCAAGGCGATCGCGCTCGGCGCCCGCGCGGTGTTCATCGGCCGGCCGATCCTGTGGGGACTGGCCACGGGCGGCCGGGCCGGGGCCGCGGCCGTGCTCGGCGTGGTGCGCCGCGAGGTCGATCTCGCGATGGCGCTGTGCGGCTGTCCGTCGGTCAAGACCATCACGCGCGATCTGGTCACCCCTTGATCTGGACCGTGCTCGGCACGCTGGGCATCGTCGCGGCGGTGGTCACTGCCGGCGTGCTCCTCGACCGCCGGTTCGCCCTCCTGCCGCGGCCCCGCGAGCTGCTCGAGGCCGGCAAGCCCGGGATGAAGCTGCCGCCGTACGCACCGGGCGAGGCCCCCGAAACCGCGCTCGCGACCCCGCCTGCCAAGGTGCGGTGCCGCGTGTGCCGGCGCGAAGCGCTGCCGACTGGCGAAGGCGGCGAAGGTGGCGCGGACCGCGTGACCTACGGCGATCGCGAGCTCGTGGTCCGGCGCTATCGCTGCCCCCGCTGCGCGGCGATCACGGCGGTTTACACGACCGAGTGACGATCGAGTGACGAATCCAGTGACGACGGAGGCGCGCCAGAGGATCGTTGATCGTTCGCGCCGCGATGCGAGCGTCCGCGTGCAGTAGGATGGCGGCATGGCGCTGCCCGCGACGCTCCGCAAGTTCGAGATCGCCCTCGCCGACTCCGACCGCGGGGTCTACGAGCAGCTGGACTGGCGCGTCGCGCAGCATCCGTCGGAGAGCGAGCGCTACCTGGTCGCCCGCGTGATCGCGCGCGCGCTCGAGCACGGCGACGGCCTCGAGTTCAGCCGCGGCGGCGTGTCCGATGACGAGGAGCCCGCAATCGTGCAGCGCGACCTGCGCGGCGATCTGCAGGCGTGGATCGAGGTGGGCTCGCCATCGCCCGATCGCCTGCACAAGGCGACCAAGCTCGCCCCGCGCGTCGTCGTGTACGCGTGGAAGAACGTCGATCAGCTGGCCGCCGCGATCACCGAGCGCGGCGTGCACCGGGCCGACGAGATCGTGCTGCGCGCGCTGCCGCCGGAGCTGCTCGACGGCGTCGCGGCGACCCTCGACCGGATCAACCGCTGGGATCTGTCGGTGACCGGCGGTCAGCTGTATCTCGCGATTGGCACGGCACAATTCGAGGGCTCGGTGACCCCGGTCGCGATCGGAGCCTGACGCTCGGGAGCGAATGTCAGCTGATTGTCAGATCGATGGCGTATCTGATCGGCGTGCGGATCTACTTCGTCGGCAGCCATGCGACCGGAAAGACGACCCTGTGCCGGCACATCAGCCGGCGCTATGGGCTGCCGATGATCAGCGAGGTCGCCCGGGCGGTGCTCGCCGAGATGGAGACCTGCCTCGACGCGCTGCGCACCGACATGGACCTCGTCGCCGACTACCAGGAGCGCGTGTTCGCGCGCCAGGTCGCGGTCGAGCGCCTGCACGAGGGGCGGTTCGTCTCGGACCGTGCGTTCGATAACCTCGCGTACGTCGCCGAGCACACCACGAACGCCGCCGCGATGATGAACGACCAGCGGTTTCGCGACTACATGGCGTGGGTCAGCGAGGGCATCGTGTTCTTCCTGCGCCCGCACCAGTCGCTGCTCAAAGATGATGGCATCCGGGCCGGCGTGTCCTGGGATTCGGTGCTGCGGATCGACGGCATGGTGAAGCTGATGCTCGAGCAGCACGGCATCACCTACCTGCCGATCGAAAGTGTCTCGATGCAGGAGCGGGTGCGCGCCGTCGAGTTCGTGCTCGGCCGCTGCGGGCTCACGATGCCCAAGCCAGCGCCGCGGCAGCGCCCGCAGACCATTCCGGCGGCGCGCCCCCCCACCGCCGACGTCCTGAAGGCCAGCATCGAGTCGTGGCCCTACGCGCTGGTCGATACCGGCGACCATGAGGCGTAGGCGCACAACATCATCGTTCACCTGGCGTGTCTGACGCTCTGTGCACCGTGACTTCCCCGGCTGCCAAGGAGGTAGTTGCGCGCAATTACTATGTAAATATCCAGTGACGTGCAGTGGGTGCGCGAACACGTAAGCCACGCTTCATGACGGCATGACCGTATCGTGGTACGCACGCGGAAAACTCGGAGCTAGGGTGCTAACCACCATGCCGGAGCACTACGACGTCCTCGTCATCGGGGGTGGGCCCGCCGGCAGCACCTGTGCACGCGTGCTGGTCGCCGGTGGTGCCCGCGTCGCGGTGATCGACCGCGCCGAGTTTCCGCGCGTGAAGCTGTGTGGCGGCTGGTTATCCCCGGCGATCTGGGATGTGCTCGAGCTCGCGCCTGCGGCGTACCCGCGCGGCCTCTGGGAGTGGCGCACCTGCCATGTCCACTATCGTGGCAGGGACCACGCGATTCCGTGCCACGGCTGGTTCATCCGGCGCTACGAGCTCGATGACTTCCTGCTGCAGAGGAGTGGCGCGGAGCTTCACCTCGGCATCTCGGTCAAGCAGATCGAGCGCGACGCCGATGGCCTGTGGTCGGTCGGCGGCCTGCGCGCACGCACCCTCGTCGGCGCCGGCGGCACGCATTGCCCGGTCGCCCGCATGCTCGCGCCGGCCCGCCCGCGCCGCGCCGTCGGCGCGCAAGAGCTCGAGCTCCAGGTCGGCGCCGACCCCGTCGCGCGCACGCGGCTGGGCAAGGACGGCGAGCCCGAGCTCCTGCTCTTCGACGACATCAGCGGCTACGGCTGGAACGTGCCGAAATCCGACTGGCTCAACGTCGGGTGCGGCACCCTCGACGCCACGGTCACGCGCGGCGCCTGGCGCACCACCCACGATCACCTGCGCGCCACCGGCCACGTCCCCGCCGAGGCCGCCGCCCAGCTAGACCACGTCAAGGGCCACTCGTACTTCCTGTTCGAGCCGGTCCACCTCGACGCCGCGTACCGCGACCAGGTCTTGCTCGTCGGCGACTCCCTCGGCCTCGCCCACCCGATCACCGCCGAGGGCATCCTGCCGGCGACCGTCTCGGGCCGCCGCGCCGCCGAGGCGATCCTCGCCGGTGATCCCGAAAGCTACCCTCGGCGCCTGCGCCAGGATCCGGTGCTGGCCGACTACCGGCGCGTCCACGGCGCGCTGACCGCGGCGAGGAAGCTGCGCGATCGGCTCTCGGCGCTGGCGGGGCGATCCTCCGATTCGGCGCATAAACCATCCGGCGATCAACCACTCGGGCAGTCGCTCGGGCAGCCACCAGGGCTGCCGCTCGAGCCGGCGCGCAACCGTTCCTTGGGACACGCCGCGATCGTGCGCGGCTTTGCCTGGATGTTCTCGGGCGCGAGGCTGCCGGCCCCTCGCCTCCTCGACTTCGTGCTCGGCACGGGAGAGTGACATGAATTCCGCAACCCAGAAGCTGCTCTCGAGCCTCGATCCCAGGCGCGCGCAGGACGTGTGCCGCGACCTGCTCGCCTCGGCGGGCGTCACCGTCGGTGGTGACCAGCCCTGGGATATCCAGATCCACGACGATCGCGTGTGGTCCCGCGTGCTGCGCGACGGCACGCTCGGCGCCGGCGAGGCCTACGAGGAAGGCTGGTGGGACGCCCCGGCGCTCGACCAGTTCATCGATCGCGTGATGCGGATCCGGCTCGGCGAGACGCTGCGCGAGAACTGGATGATCGTCGCGCACGCCGTCCGCGCGCGGATCATGAACCTCCAGTCGATCACCCGCTCGTTCGACAACGTCCACCGGCACTACGACATCGGCAACGATCTCTACGAGGCCATGCTCGGCGCCCGCATGGTCTACACCTGCGCCTACTGGCCCAACGCCAAGACCCTCGACGAGGCCCAGGATGCCAAGCTCGACCTCGTGTGCCGCAAGATCGGCCTTGCGCCCGGCATGCGCGTCCTCGATCTCGGCTGCGGCTGGGGCGGCTTCGCCGCGTTTGCCGCCGAGCGCTACCACGTCAAGGTCACCGGCCTCACCGCCGCCGAGGAGCAGGTCAAGTGGGCGCACGACCACTACGCCCACCTCCCCATCGACATCCGGCTCGCCGACTACCGTACCGCCACCGGCACCTACGACGCCGTCGTCTCGATCGGCCTCATGGAGCACGTCGGCTGGAAGAACTACCGCGGCTACATGGAGCTCGTCGATCGCCTCCTCGCGCCCGGCGGCGTCGCCTTCGTCCACACGATCGCCGGCAACCGCCCGCGCACCCACATCGATCCGTGGTTCGACAAGTACATCTTCCCCAACTCCGTGCTGCCGACCCTCGCCCGCCTCACCGCCGCGATGGAAGACCTGTTCGTCGCCGAGGACATCCACAATATCGGCGAGGACTACGACCCCACCCTCATGGCCTGGTGGCACAACTTCGACGCCGCCTGGCCCACCCTGCGCGCCAGATACGGCGACGCCTTCTATCGCCGCTGGAAGTACTACCTGCTCGCCAGCGCCGGCTCCTTCCGCGCGCGCTCTCAGCAGCTGTTCCAGATCGTCATGACCCGCCCCGGCACCCCCGCGCCCCGCGACCGCCGCGGCTGAGCCGCTGCGAGTCTTCGAGGCCCTGACGCCGCCCGAGTGGGCCATACTCACTTCGATCGCTTGCCTAGATTTGATCGGATGTTTCGGGCGCCATGACGTGAACGGGTCGTGCCGGCTCGCGTGACAGCGACTCGTACCACTGCTGGAACTCCGTTCTTGGCGGCCTGACGCCAAAAATCAGAGTGCAAATCCGACAACCAGCCGTCGCGATGGCTTCCTGCTACCCCATCGGTCTGAGGCGAAATCGACCTCGTCGATCGAGAAAACAATAATCTCGGTCAGGTTCGACGGACGCGTGACGTGTTCTCGATCACGACCGAACGAGGTCTTACACCGGCTGGTCCACCGGCATCGAGCGAACCACACTCGAGGATGCGTAGGTGAAAGCCGCATGCGCGCAACCGAACTCGCCGCCGACGACTCTTGTTGTCTTCGGTGGCTCCTTGAGGCAATACTGGTGCAGTATGAATGTCAGGGTGGTCCTCGTTGACAATGGCTGCAACCTCGATCGATCGGTGCTGAGAGCGGTCGCCGAGGCGGCGACGATCCAGATGCACCGCGATTTTGGCCGCCCGGTGCCCTATGGCTTCGGCGTGACGGCGACCGTGCGTGTCGCCAAAGATCTAGACGATATCCGCAAAGATGAGTGGGTTCTCGAATATCTTCCCAAGCTCAAGCTCGAGTCGGGGGGGCCCCTCGGCTACCATGAAATCGCACCCAACGGTCTCCCACGGATGATCGTCTTCCCCTTCCTGGATGATCCGCACATGCGCGGCCTGGTCGAGACGCACGAGATCATCGAAACGCTGGCTGATCCTTGGACGAACAAGACGATCCCGGATCAGTTCGGTCGCCTCGTAGCCTGCGAGCCGGCCGATCCGGTCGAACCGAGCTGGTACCCGATCGCGGTTCGTGGAGGCTGGGTGCCCGTCAGCAACTTCGTGACCCCCGCTTATTATTTGCCGCAGCAATATCCCAATGTACCCTACGATTTTCTTGGCCAGCTCCGATATCCAGGAGAGATACTGCCGGGAGGATTCCTGAGCACGTTCTCGCCCTCCTCTGGAGGGAAATGGACGCAACAAACCAACGGATTCCGTCGGCCATACCGCTCCGTCCAGCATGCACGATCTCGTACGAACCGGCGCGCCCGCGGCAATATCCAATATACCTGACGCGTCTGACGCGGCGGTCGCGAGCACGAAGGTCGCTTGGCCAGCCGGATTCGGGAAACCTGTCGCCGGTCGCCCGGCCTGGTCAGCGTCTGGATCGTCAGAGGATCGTACGGAATAACCAGATCAGCGCCACGGCAACGACGAGCACGATCGGCAACGCGAAGCGCACTGGCGGGGCCCGTGGGATGAACGCAGATAACGAGCTACTGGCGACATCCAGATTCACGGATGGCAAGGCCGACGGCGAATCCTCGGTGTCCGGCGTCTCTCTTTGAATGTCATCGAGCAACGTCGGCGCTCCGCGGAATGCGGGAGCGCGATTGCCACGCGCGTTCGGATCGCTCGGCACCACGGGCAGCGCGGGCATGGTCGGCCGCCGACGATAGAGCGCGGTCGAGTCGCTCGGTGTGCGCACTGGGTTGCCAGGCGCGGGCCGGGGCGGAGCCGAGGCCAACGCAGCCGCCGCGGCGGCCTCGCGCGACAGCTTGGGCATCGTGATCGCGGAGATGCGCTCCTCGTCGGTGGATGGCTGAATCACGGGCGATGCACCGGTAATACCCGATGGCCCGCCGCGCTGTAGCGTGTGTGCATAGCGCCGCGTCGTGCGTTCGGGCGGCCGAGCCGGGGCCTCAACCTCCTCGGGCTCGAACAAGGAACCGTCGGGTGCGGCCTCGTGCGGAGGATGACGACCGTGCTCTCCGAGCGCAACCGCAGTACGCGGTTCACTCCGTCGGGTGAAACTACCGGCGGGCGCGCGCTGGATATTGCGGTCGGCCATACCGTCACGCTATCAGTGGTGACCCATATCTCGAAACGGTGGCACCATCACACGATCTGCGTGGTTGTCGGAGGATAGCGCCGGGTTCACCCTGCTTGTGAGGATCTCCTCCGGGTAACACTGTCACCGCGGCTACAGCGCGAAGCGACGAATACGTCGACCATACCCGACTGCTCACCACCCACGACCGCGCGATCCCGGGCCGGCGGCGGTGCACGGCCATGGCGGATCAGCGTGGCTCGTCGGAGCAGAAGCAACACTCGACGCTGCCGTCGGGGGCTGGCTTGCGCTGCTCCTCTGTCACGCAACACGCCATGTGGCAGCGCACGTGATCATATCGATGGGCCGGCTGGAGCCCGATCTCGAGCTCGAGCCGATCCTCGCTCACCGTTACGATTCGCGCGCAATGGTCGCGCAACGCATGAATCGCGGTATCGCGGGCATCAGGTTGCCACGGCTCTCCGAACAGCTCGATCGACAGGTTCGTGGCCGTGGTCCCGTCGGCGTAGAGATCCTCCGACCATCCAAGGTAGGTCCCCATCAATTTTCAACCTGTTCGGCAGCGATACGCTCGAAGCGACCGAGTTCTCGAATTTTCGTGGTCGGGGCCGCTCCCGTGGCACCGGCTTCGACGATGATTCCGGGCCCATGAGGCGTTCCGCTCCCCCCGCCGTGCTGACCGATGAAGTCGCGCGGTTCCAGGCCGAAGTTCAACGCTTGGCGTTCGCCGCCGTTCACGCAATCGTCAAGCAAGAACTCGACCGCCGGCTAGCACAGCTCCAACCCGCGCAACAACGCGCTGAACCGCCCAGAGGGGACGGCGCCTCGAAAGCCGCTGTCGTGCCGGAGGAGACCAAGCCGCGCGAGCCGCTACACGAGCCACCGTCGTCGTCATTGCCTCCGTCGGCGCCATTCTCGTCGTCCTTGCCGCGCGCGCCATCGTCGCCATCGTCGCCGTCGCCGCCATCGTCGCCGTCGCCGGCCTCGTCCTCCGCCATCCGCAAGCGCGTGAAATGGACACGTGAAGCGATCATCAACGAGCTCGCGTCCTGGCTGGCGAGCGGCACGACGATCGACGCAACGTTCGTGACGCGCCACGGGCCCCCGGGCCTGGTTGCGGCGACGCGCCGGATCTTCGGTCGCTTCGAGGCGGCCCTGAACGTCGCCGCCTTGCAGGTATCGAAGCTGTATCCGGACGGTCCGCCTTCGCGCTGACGAGCGCGTCCCTGCGCCGATCATCCGTCGATCGTCCGTCAGGGCCTCAGCGTGGTCATACCAGGCCGTGCGCCGGGATCACCTCGTCGAGCAGAGCGAGCATCGCGTGCCATGACCGCCGGTCCGACGGCTCGTGATATGCGCAACCGGGATATTTCTCGGGATCGATGCCGGGGACCGCGAAGCCTTGACGCGCGCCCGCAT
>Ga0134121_10002052_pt1 | contig 17914 bp, 8 predicted proteins | sample KB301_FD_96463 | JGI IMG/M metagenome (GOLD analysis project Ga0134121, IMG submission 96463) | Terrestrial soil microbial communities without Nitrogen fertilizer from Kellogg Biological Station, Michigan, USA - KB3-0-1 | ecosystem: Environmental > Terrestrial > Soil > Unclassified ... | reverse complement strand
TCTGGCCGTCCGGATTGGTGACCGTGACGGAGTGCAGTCCGGGCGCGGCGGTCGCCGGGTCGATCTCGAGGGTGAAGCCGTCGGGAAACACCATCGGCGGCGCCAGGAGCTGGAGCCCGCCGCTGATCGACACGCTGAAGCGATTCGGGAAGCCGGGCCCGCCGGAATCGTTCCCGGGGTCGAAAAAGCCCTTGGGCGCGGGGTTCGTCGCCTGGATGACCGTCGGGATCCCGAGCGGGTTCCAGGGACACCACCGCGTGACGAAATCGGGCGTGGGAGGCGGCGGCGCCGCCAGCTTCACCACCTGGAGCCCGACCGAACTCGGGCCGTCGCACCAGGGCTGAAACGTCCACATCGTCATGTCGTCGCGCGGGTCGACGACCGTCGAGGACGCGTGCGTCCACGGATGCCGGGTCGGGTCCACCTGGACGGGCGTGTAGGCGTTCACGCTGGCGGTCGCGGCGGTCCAGGTGGTCGAGTCGGAAGCGAAGCCCGCGTAGCGCCCCGCGGTGACGGCATTGAGATGTTCGTCCAGGGCCGAGGTCGTCGCTCCGACCGCGATGTGCCCCTGGCCCGACATCGCCACGGTCGGGTTCAGGAAGGAATTGGGGGAACCGGGAGAGGGATCCGCGAGCACCCCCTCCTCCGCCACGCTGGCAGGGGGGCCGGGCAAGAAATCGGTGATGCGGTACCAGTGCGCCCTGGTCCGCACCCCGTTCCCCTCGACGAGCGCCGCCACGATGGAGGCTTCCCCCGTGATCTTGTCCCTGGCCATGGTCGCGGAGGTCAGGGCGGGCGCCGCGAAATCGGCGAGCGGCTGGTCACCTCCGAGGTGCGGGACGGCCCAGGGTAACCCGAGAGGCGAGATGGCGAGGGATCTCGGAGCCCACAGGCTAGGAAAGTTGCTCCCGGGGTCCTGGATCCGGTAGACGAGGAGCGCGTTCGAATCGTGGTAGGACGTCCCGATGAAAAAACCGTCCTGGGACAGGGGATCGTCGTTGTTGACGCCCACGACGGCCCAGGCGCCGTGGCAGGTCTGGTAAGGGGGAACGTCGCAGACCGTGAAGCCACGCAGCGCCGTCACCTTCGGGCCCGACGCGTTGAACACCTGCGACCTCGGCAGGACGAAGCCGGTACTCAACGCCCGCGAGAGGTTCAGGGGATCCTGCAGCACGGCGCCGATGTAGAGGGCCTGCCGGTCCACTCCGAGGCTGAGAGAGTGGACCACTTTCCCGCCGATGTCGTGAAGGGTCAGATCACCCTGATCCTGGGTGAAATGCGTCAGGGAGAAACCGCTCAGCGGCTCGCTCGCGACGGCGATGAAGATCTCCGAGGGATAAGTATCGGTCGCCGCGATCAACCAGAAGAGGCGCGCGACGCGGTCGTACTGCACCCGCGGGTAGCGGATGGAACCGGACCCGGCCGGATAGCCGAAGAAGGCGTCGAGGTCCTGGTCGAGTCCAACCGGATTGCCCGCCTTGTCGAAGCGCTTGATGCGATGTTCCGAAACCACCAGGACCGAGTCCAGGCCCACCGCCCCGGAGACGATCGGCTGCCGGCCGTCGGACGGCGTCGAGAGTGCCTTGAAGCTCAGAACCTGAGGTTGCGGGGTCTTCCCATCGGCCGGTCTGGTGGAAGCGAGCGAAGAAGCGGCTCGCGCGGGGACGAGCAGAGCGAAGAGCAGCAAGGTCGTCGCGGCCGGGCGCATGGACATGGATTCCCCTGATCCGAAGCTTCCCGAAGTTTGAGGGCTGGGCCGAAGGCTGTGGGGGCGGTTGCGGCGGGACCCACCCCGGAATGGGCTCCCTAGTACCTCCATTCAGGAGGGCTGTCAACGGCGGAGTGAATCGACGGCTCCGGGACGCAGGCGTCCCGCGTCCGGACACTATCGGGTTGCCGCGCCCACCGGCGAGCTCCGGCGGCACAGGGAATCGCGCCCCGGCCGGGCACGGCACGCATCTTGCCATTCCGGGGCCGCGGCCCGCGCGCGTCCGTCGCCGGCTGGCCGCCCGACGTAAGGAGACCCGCGTGGAACAGTTCTTCCAGGACCTGAAGTACGGCGCCCGGATGCTGCGCAAGCGGCCGGGCTTCACGGTGGTCGCCGTCCTGACGCTGGCGCTCGGGATCGGCGCCAACACGGCGATCTTCTCCTCGGTCAACGCCATCCTGCTGCAGCCGCTGCCGCTGCCGGATCGCGACCGGCTGGTCCTGTTCAGCGACACCACCGGCGAAGGCACGAGCCAGGGAAGCCCGCGCGACGGCGTGTGGGAGCGCTTCTCGATGGGGTCGTACCGTCACTTCGCGGCGAGCGTCCCGGCTCTCGAACAGCTCGCCGCCTTCCGCAGCGGCGAGTCGAGGCTGAACGTCGTCGGCGAGAAGGACGGCGCCCCCGAGTCGCTCCTCGCCTCGGGCCATCTGGTCACCGGGAACTACTTCCGGCTGCTCGGCGTCCAGCCGGAGATCGGGCGGGCGCTCACTCCCGACGACGACCGCGATGGGGCCCCCCCTGCCGCCGTGGTCTCGCACGGCTGGTGGACGGCCCACTGGGCGGGCGACCGCGCGGCGATCGGCCGGACCGTCACGGTGAACGGCGTGCCGCTGACGATCGTCGGCGTGATGCCGGAGCGCTTCTTCGGCCTGCGCGTGCGCCGCTCTCCGGACTTCTGGCTCCCGCTCTCGCTCCAGCCGCGCATCGAGCGGAGCGACTCGTTCCTGACCGACCGCGACGTCTACTGGCTGAACCTCGTCGGGCGCCTGAAGCCGGGCGCCACGCTCCAGGAAGCCTCCGTGCAGGCGAACACCGGCCTCAAGCAGTACCTCCGGGCCGAAGGGGGGACGACCCCGGCGGACGACTGGAAGAACGCCATCGAGCGCGGCGCGGTGCGCCTCGCGCCCGGCGGTTCGGGCATCTCCGGCCTGCGGGTCTACTACGGCCAGCCGCTCAAGGTGCTCATGGTCGTGTCCGGGTTCGTGCTGCTCATCGCCTGCGCCAACCTGACGAACCTGCTGCTGTCGCGCGCCGCCGAGAGGCGTGGCGAGATCGCCATGCGGCTCGCCCTCGGAGCCGGGCGCGGACGGCTGATTCGCCAGGTCATGACCGAGAGCCTGATGCTGGCCGTGCTCGGCGGCGCCGCCGGACTGCTCCTGGCGCTCTGGGGCGTCGAGGCGCTTCGCACCCTGGTCTCGAAGAGCGCGCCGATCGACGTGGGGCTGAACCTGCCGGTCCTGGGCTTCACGGCCGCGGTGTCGATCCTCGCCGGGGTGCTCTTCGGCCTGGCGCCGGCGCTGCGGGCCGGGCGGGCCGATCTGATCGCCGCCATGCGGGCGCGGGGCGAAGGCGGAGGGGCGGGACGGCTGCGCACCGGCCTCGCGCCCGTGCTCGTCGTGACGCAGGTGGCGCTGTCGCTCGTCCTCCTGGCCGGATCGGGGCTCCTCGTCCGCAGCCTGATGAACCTGGCGGGGGCCGACGTCGGCTTCCAGCGCGACGGGGTCGTCGTGGTGGACATCGACACGCGCGTCGCCGGCCTCGCGCCGACGGAGCTGGGCGATTACTACCGGCGCCTGCTCGAGCGCGTCAGGGCGATCCCGGCGGTGACGTCGGCGACCGTGGCGACCTACAGCCCGATGGCGGGGTCGACCCGCAACAACAGTCTGACGATCGAGGGACGCACCGCCGGACCGGACGAGGATGTCTCCTCCGACACGATCCTGGTCACGCCCGGATTCGCCTCGACGCTGCGCATCCCGGTCGTCCGCGGGCGGGTCATCGACGAGCGGGATGGTCCGGCGGCGCCGAAGGTGGCGCTCGTCAACGAGGCTTTCGCGCGCGCCTATTTCCCCGGCAGCGATCCGATCGGCCGGCGCGTCGCCATCGGCGACGAGCCCGGGAACCCGCGCTACGAGATCGTCGGCGTCGTCGGCGACGCGCGCTACAACAGCCCGCGCGAGCCGGCCTCGCGGACGATGTTCCTCGCCATGATGCAGGCGCAGGACCCGTCGGCGTACGCCAGCGACCTCGAGGTGCGGACGTCCGGCGACCCGATGACGGCCGTCCCGGAGATCCGCCGCGCCGTGACCGAGGTGGATGCGCGCGTGCCGATCGCCACGGTGACGTCGCTGCGGCAGCAGGTGACGAGCTCGGTCGGTCCCGAGATGCTCCTGGCGCAGCTCGTCAGCACCTTCAGCCTGCTGGCGCTGGTGCTCGCGTCGGTTGGCCTGTACGGGGTCGTGTCGCAGGCGGTGGCACGCCGGACCAACGAGATGGGCATCCGCATGGCCCTCGGCGCCGATCGCGGGCGCATCCTGGGGATGGTGCTGCGCGAGGCGGGAGGGCTCATCCTGGTCGGCCTGGCCCTCGGACTTCCCGGAGCGGCGCTCGCGGCCCGGGTGCTGACGACCCAGCTCTACGGCGTGACGCCGGCGGATCCGGCGACGCTCGCGCTCAGCGCCGGCGTCCTTCTGGCCGTGGCGCTTCTGGCCGGCTACATTCCGGCCCGCCGCGCTTCGCGCGTCGATCCCCTGGTCGCGCTGCGGGCCGAATAGGCCGGCGCTCTTCGCTCACGGGACTCCTCCGCCACCACCGTGCAGGATGCGGGGCAAGGATGCCCCGGGGTGAAGACCCGTCAGGCGGTCGTCGTCAGGCGGTCGTGATGCCGGCGAACAGATCCTCGTAGGAGGCGGCGGCCCGGTCCCAGGAGAAATCCTCGGCCATGGCGCGGTGCTGCAGGGCGCGCCAGGCCTGGCGGCCCGAGGCGCGCAGGGTCATGCCGCGGTGCGTCGCGTGCGCCAGGCTGCCGGGATCGAGGCGGTCGAAGACGAAGCCGGTGCCGCGGCCGGGATGCTCGTCCACGTCGCGCACCGTGTCGGCGAGGCCGCCGGTGCGGTGCACGACCGGGATGGTGCCGTAGCGCATGGCGTGCATCTGCACGAGGCCGCACGGCTCGTAGCGCGACGGCACCAGCAGCAGGTCCGATCCCGCGACCACCTGGTGCGACAGCGGCTCGTTGAAGCCGATGAAGACCCCGACATGCCGCGGATGCTCGGCGCGCAGGCGCTCGAGCCCGGAGACGATCCGCGGATCCCCCGATCCGAGGACGATCAGGTCGGCGCCGGCGCCGATGAGCCAGGGCGCCGCCTCGACGAGGATGTCGATTCCCTTCTGATCGACGAGGCGCGACACGACGCCGAGGATCGGCCGATCGGCCGGCTCCGCGTCCCGCGCCGGCGCCGGCACGGCGGCCGGCGCGATGGCGCCCGGCGCGGATTTCTTCGACTTCGTGACTTTCGGTGCGCGGGCGGCCGACTTCCTGGCGGCGGCGCCCAGCGATTGCGGCACGCGCGCGCGCGCACCGGCCGGCCGGGCCGGCGGAGCCGGGCCCGTCGCGAGGCCGAACGCGGTGCGCAGCGCCTTGCGGCACTCTTCTTTGCGCTCGATCGTGGACGGGTCGTACGTCCTGGCGATGTGCGGGTCACGCACGGGATCCCAGTGCTCGTAGTCGGCGCCGTTGAGGATGCCGACGAGATCGCGGCCGCGATGACCGGCGACCTCGTGCAGCCCGAAGCCCCCTTCGCGCGTGGTGATCTCCCAGGCGTAGCGCGGCGAGACGGCGGTCACCTTGTCGGCGTAGCGCAGGCCACCCTGCAGGAAGTTGACGTCGCCCCCGGCTTCGATGCCGTACTCGTTGAAAACGGCGCCGCGCACGGGGCCGGGTGGCGCGATCCAGTCGATCGAGTCGCCGCCGAAGCGCCCCTGGTAACCCATGTTGTGGATGGTCTGCACGGTGCCGGGACGCCGGCCGCGCCACGACATGGCGAAGCGCGCAAACAGCGGCACGAGCGACGCGTGCCAGTCGTGGCCGTGCAGGATGTCGGGCGGCGCGGCGGCGCGCGCCGCCAGCTCGCAGACCGCGCGCGACAGCAGCGTGAAGCGCCGGTCGTTGTCGTCGTAATCGCCGCCGGGCGGGCCGTACAGGCCGTCGCGGCCGAACAGCTCCTCCGACTGCACCAGCGTCAGGCGCACGCCCTCTTTCAGATCGCGCGACAGGAAGCGGACCGGCACGCGCGCCCACCCCAGCGGCACGGCGAGGTAATCTTCCGACGGACTGTAGGAGAAAGGACGGCGGTCGATCCGCCCGTAAGCCGGCAGGAAGACGCGCACGCGGTGGCCGCGGCGCTGCAGAGCGGGTGGGAGCGCCCGCACGACGTCGGCGAGGCCGCCGGTCTGCGCCAGCGGACTCATCTCCGCCGAGACCATCCAGATGTCGAGCCGACGCACGACCAATCCTCCTAGATCCGGTCGGGGCTGGCGAGCAGGTGCCCTTCCGGCACGTCCATGACCCGGTCGAGCTCGCGCAGCGCCCGCGCCGCCTCCTCGGGCGGCGTCGGGTTGATGAAGAAGCCGCTCCCCCACTCGAAGCCGGCCACTTCCGTCAGCTTCGGGAGGAGCTCGACCTGCCAGTGATAGCGCTCCGGATGCTGCGCTCCCGGAGGCGCACTGTGGATGACGTAGTTGTAGGGCGGGTCCTTGAGCGCCAGCTTGTAGCGCCGCAGCACGTCGATGAGGATCTCCGCCAGGGTCGACGTCAGCGGCGGCGCCAGCGTCTGGAAGAACGGCTCGTGCGCCCGCGGCAGGATGGACACCTCGAACGGGAAGCGCGACGCGAACGGTGCCAGCGCCACGAAGTCTGCGTTCTCGGCCACGAGTCGCCGCCCGTCGTGCAGCTCCTGCTTGAGAATGTCGCAGTAGATGCAGCGGCCGCGGAAGTCGAAGTAGCGCTCGACTCCCTTGATCTCCGACTCGATGCGGGCCGGCGTGACCGGCAGGGCGATGATCTGCGAGTGGGCGTGCTGCAGGCTGGCGCCCGCCGCCGGGCCGTGGTTCTTGAAGACCAGGATCGACTGGAAGCGCGAGTCCTTGAGGAGATCGAGCGTGCGCTCGCGGAAGGCGGTCAGGACCTCCGCCATGTGATCGCGCGTGTACGACGCCGGGTCCTCGTCGTGTCGCGGCGTCTCGATCACGACCTCGTGCGCCCCGATGCCGCGCATCATGTCGTACAGCCCCTCGCCGCGCTTGTCGTCACGTCCTTCGATGCGCAGCGCCGGGTAGAGATTCGGGACCACGCGCACGCGCCAGGCGCCGTCGGGCCCCGGCTCGGCGTAGCGCAGCACCTCGCGCGGCGTCTCGGCCTCCTGCCCGGGACAGAAGGGGCAGGGCGCGGCGCTCGGCACCGCCGTCGTGTAGCGGCGGAACGGGTTCGGGCGCTGGCCCCGTCCGCCGGCGATGATCACCCAGCGCCCGAGGATCGGGTCCTTGCGCAGCTCCGGCTCGTGGGTCGTGGGGTGCGGCGTCACCTGCTCACTTGGGAGAATCCGGCTTGCGGAACCGCAGGACGAGGTTCGCGGTGAATCCGGGCGTCGTGCCCGCTTCATTTCCGCGCGGGAGGCGCCAGCATAGCGCAAAGAGGGTCCCCTGGTAAGCCTTCTCGTAGCGCACTTCGGCGCGCTGCAGCGTCTCGATCGGCGACGCCACCAGCTGCGCCAGCGGCGGATCGGCGCGCACGTCGAGCGCGAAGCCGAAGACCCGGTCCTCGAGCACCAGGCGCGCCGCGTCCGCCACGGACACCGCCTCCCCCGGAGCGTCTTCGATCGGCTTTCCGCCGCCGGCCGCAGGCGCGATGACGCGGCGGCGATCGGCTTCCTTCGGCGTCAGCAGCGTGAGGGCCAGCAGGGTTCCGAAAACGCCCCCGGCCGGGGCGCGCCGGACGTCCCAGCGGACACGCAGCCCGGCCTCCTCGTCGATCGACACCTCGCGCTCGAAGGCGACCTCGTCCTGATCGATGTGCAGGCGGAAGCCGCGCCCCGTCATCTCCCACGACTGCGGGCGCCCGGACAGGAGCGTCATCCCCTCGAAACGGGCCAGCGCTTCGGGTGACGGCGGGGCCGCGGCGGTGAAATCCCGCAGGCTCCGAAGCGGCAGGATGTCGAAGGCGCAGCCCTCGAGATCGCTTGGCGCGATGCCGACCTTCTGCTCGTGGGGAGACGCGACCGCGCCCTCGCCTTCGCCGCCGTGCGTCAGGTCGGCCCCCTCGTGGTACGACTCGCGGAAGCGCGACAGCACGTTCGTGACGTTGAAGCGGCTCTCGAGATCGTCCAGCTCGACCAGCGTGCCGGCATCCGACGGGCGGAGGAACGCCTGCAGGCGCCCGCCGCGCAGGACGACCTCGTCCTCGAGGTCGCCGTCGAGATCGATCCGCAGGGCCGCGGGGGCCGGCCGCTTCGCGAGGAGCGCGTCGGCCTCGAGCAGCGAGTGATAGAGGCCGTGGCGCAGGTGGCTGTAGTAGATGCCGCCGAAGAGCCCGTGCCAGTAGGCGCAGTTGCACTCGGCGCGCAGGGCGGCCGTCAAAGCGGGGGCGCGATCCGCGACCGACGTCTCGAGCGCCCGGGCGCGCCGCGACGACCACAGCACGTGTTTGTGCAGCTGGTCGGCCTCCGGGTAGCGGGCCAGGAACATGTCCCACAGGCTGCCGCGCACGAAGGCGCGCGCCGCTTCGCGACCGGCCCGCTCGCTGGCCGCGTCGCGGGCGCGGCCGTAGGCGGCGACCGACGCGGCCGGCAGCGCCCACTCCAGCATCTCGGTGTAGGAGGCGTTCGGCACGTACACCTTGCGCGCCTTCGGGTTCGACGCGAGCACGTCGGCGGGCTGCACGCCCCGCGCCGGCCCGTCCGGCTCCTCGAGCAGCGTCATGAACTGCTCGAGCCATCGCTCGCCGTAGACCCAGGCGTGCGTCTCGGGCCACAGGCCGAATTTCTCGGCGTCGTCGCCGTACGTCAGCACCGGGCCCTCGTCGGAGCCGGCGTCGAGCGACGCGCCCGCCGTCTCGAGGTGCGCGCGCACCGTGTCGATCGGCCGGAACGGGATGAGATAGCGCAGCGCCGAGTCCGACGGGAAGAAGGCGATGGCGCGCCCGGCGCGCTCGGTCGCGAAGATCCCGGTGAAGCGCTCGTCGAGCAGGCCCGCGAAGCGCAGGTGCTGGTCGTCGAGGATGGTGTAGCGCACCCCCGCCTCGGACAGGACCTCGGCGAGGGCCGGCTCCCACACCCGCTCGGCGATCCACGCCCCCTGCGGCCGCCGACCGGCGCGCTTCTCCCACCACGCCGCCAGCCGCTCGATCTGATCGAGCGCGTCTTCGCGCGGGATGGCGGGGAGGATCGGCTCGTAGAAGCCGCCGCCGAGCGGCTCGACCTGGCCGCGCGCCACGAGCGCCAGCGCCCGGTCGAGCAGGCCGCGATCGTGCGCCTCGAGCCATTCGATGAGGCAGCCGGAGAAGTGGAACCCGGCGCGCACGCCCGGATGGCGCTCGAAGTGATCGAGCAGCGGCGCGTACGACCGATCGATCGCCTCGCGGAAGACGCTGTCGAAGTTCCCGACCGGCTGGTGGAAATGCAGCACCAGGACGAGGCGCACCGGCGCGCGCTGAACCGGCGACGGGGTCTTCGGCGTCATCGCGGCACCCCGCGATCCCAGCGGAACTCCAGGTCCCGGAGCGGCAACGGCGTTCCCTCCTGTTCCAGCGTGATCGACAAGCGCGCCCGCTCCGTGCCGTTGGCGACGATCGCCTGGGCCGGCACCGACAGCTCGAGGATCTTCCGGGCGCGCGCCTTCACCCCGGCCGGCTCGGCTTCGAGCAGGTTCCCCTCATCATCGAGGGCCAGCCGCGATTCGACCACCGGGCCCTCCGGCACGGCGATGCGCAGCGACAGGCGCGTCCCGGCGAACGGCGCCCGCATCCCGGGCGACGGGGGATCGAGCCGCAGCGCGATGGCGCCTTTCGGCGTGATGGCGCAGCGCAGGGCGCCGATGGTCCGGCCGGCGCGCTGCATGGTGCCGGCGGCGACGAGGTTGGCGCCGTCCATCGGCGCCGCGGTGTACCACTCGAAGTAGTCGCTTTCGAACCCGTCGATCGATGGATCCAGAGCCGCGGCCCTCAACATGTCTTGATCGCGGCCGGCGATGATCGGCCACCCGAGCCCTTCCGGCGGCGGCACACCAGCCGCCTCGCACGCCTGGCGCAGGTGACCGCGAAACAAGGCGTCGAAGTCGGCGCGATAGAGATTGTCGAACTGGCCGTCGAGCCACCAGAACCAGTCGCTCCCCTCCGCTGCGCGCAGGGCCGCCCAGGCGGCGCGGCGCGCCTGCGGGCGATCCGGGTCCTCCAGCGTGGGCTGCACCCGGCGACGCGTCTCTCCCAGCAGGTTCCACGCCCGGTTTTTCTCCGGCCCGCCGATCCAGATGCCGAACGACGCCTCGATCCACGAGCCGGCGCGCAGCCGGCGCACCACGCCGCGCCGCGGGCAGGCGGCGATCGCCTCGCCCACGGTCCGCGGCACGAGCTCCTGCTCCTTCTCGAGCACACCGTACAGGGCGCGCAGGAATCCGGCGCCGGCGTCCGCGTACTGCTCCCAGGGATTCTCGCCGTCGAGCGCGATGAGGGTGACGGCGTCCTCCGCGTCTCCCGATCGCGCCCGCGCCTCGGCGACCAGCTCGGCCGCCGCCTCGCGCGGATCGCGGCGGCTGTAGACGAAGCCGACCCGGTCCGACAGGTCGTGATCGCGGAACAGCAGCGCCAGGGGCGCCCCATCCCCCTCGAGGTGCCACGGCCGGCGAGGATCGGCGTCGCCGTCCCGCTCGGAGGCGCGCAGCACCTCGATGTCGCTCGCCGCCCAGCCGACGCCGCACGCCGCCATCAGCGCCACCGCGGCCTGGGAGATTGAGCCCTCGGAAGGCCACATGCCGCGCGGCCGACGCCCGATCTCCGCCTCGACCGCTTCGAGCCCTTCGGCGATCTGGGCGCGCGCGTCCTTGGGCGCGCGGAAGCGCTCCGGCAGCACCGCCTTCGGCAGCGCCTCGAGCGCCGACTCGGTGTCAGCGAGGAGCGGCAGGATCGGGTGGGCGTACGGGGACGCCGCGATCTCCGCCTGGCCGCGCTCCGCGGCCCCGCGGTACAGGTCGGGAAGCCGGCGCAGGATGTCGTCCTGGACGCGATGGAGCGTCGCGATGTCGTCGCGCGTAAAGGCCCGCCCGCGCCGGCGCAGGGCGGCGATCTCCGGGTAGTCCTCGGGCGCCTTGAACCCGAACCAGGCGAGATCGAACAGCGCCTGCAGGTCGCGCAGATCGGTCTGCGAGAAGTCGCGCCACGCCTCTTCGTCGCCGCGGCGCCGGCGCGCGTCGGCGCGCAGACGGAAAAGCTCCGCGAAGCGCGGCAGCGGACGGATCATCCGCTCCTCCTGCGCCGAGAAGAAGTGCTCGACGAGGAAACGCCGCTGCGCGTCGTCCGCCTCCTCCACCGGCACCATGGCCGCCTCGCGGAAGGTGTCGGTGTCGCCTTTCGTGTAGGCGCGCATCTGCTCCAGCAAGGTCGGCACCAGGTTGAGGGTGACGCGCATCCCGGGGAACTCCTCGAGCACGCGCACCATGTCGTAGTACGACCTCCCGGCGTGGAGGCGCACCCACGGCTGCCGGCAGACGCGCTCTCCCTGCAGGCGGTAGAGCGGCTGGTGCAGGTGCCAGAGGAAGGCGATCGCGGCGCGGGGCACGGCGTTCAGACCCCGAAGCGGGCGTCCGAGGAGACCACGGCGATCCCCTCGCCGCTGACGGTGATGCCGCGCGCCCGGTCCTGCTCGGCGTCATAGCCGATGACCGTGTCGGGGGGGATGCGGATGTTCTTGTCGATGATGGCGCGGCGGATGCGGCAGCGGCGCCCGATGTCCACCTCCTCGAACAGCACGCTCTCGGACACCGTGGCGTAGGAATTGATGCGCACCCGCGGGCTCAACACGCAGCGGTCGATGTGCCCGCCCGAGATGATGCCGCCGTTGCAGACGAGCGAGTCGGTGGCGATGCCGGCCCGGTTCGACTCGCGGTCGGCGAAGACGAACTTCGCCGGCGGATCGTCGCGGCGCGCCGTCAGGATCGGCCAGTCGTAGTTGTAGGTGTTGAACGACGGCGTGACGCTGACGAGATCCATCGAGGCCCGCCAGTACGCGTCGAGGGTCCCGACGTCGCGCCAGTAGCCGTTGTCGGAGGCGGGCGCCCCGGGCACCTGGTTGTTCATGAAGTTGTAGGCGCGCACGTGGCGCTTCTCGTACCAGCGCGGCAGGATGTCGCGGCCGATGTCGTGCGTCGAATCCGACGCCTCGTGATCGAAGAGGACCGCTTCGCGCAGCACGTCGTAGTTGAAGATGTAGTTCCCCATCGACACCAGCGCCTTCGAGGCGTCGCCGGGGAACGGCGGCGGCGTCTTCGGCTTCTCCAGGAAGCGCGTCACCCGCATCGCCGCGTCCACCTCGAGACAGCCGAACTGGTGCGCCTCCTCGATCGGGTGGGGCACCACGCTGACGCTGATGTCGGCGCCGCTCTCGACGTGCTCGTCGAGCATCTGCTGGTAGTCCATGCGGTAGATGTGGTCGGCGCCGAGGACCGCGACGTACGCCGGGCGGTCGCGCTCCATCCGCTCGAGGTTCTGGTACAGCGCGTCGGCGGAGCCGAGGTACCAGCCCTTCCCCTCGCCGAACGCCGCCGGGATCACTTCGCAGTACTGCCCCAGGTTGGACGCGAAGTTCCAGCCGCGCGACAGGTGCCGGATGAGCGAGTACGACTGATACTGCGTCAGCACGTGGATGCGGAACATGTTCGAGTGGACGAGGTTCGACAGGACGAAGTCCACCAGGCGGTAGGCGCCCGCGAACGGCATCGCCGGCTTGGCCCGGCGCCGCGTCAGCGGCATGAGACGGCGGCCCTCGCCGCCGGCCAGCACGATCGCCTGCAGGCGCCGCGAGTCGCCGCCGTACCCCGGCGGTCCCGCGTTCGCGCGACCCACGCCCCCGTCCCCGCGCGTCCCGCGTTCGTTCATCGTGTCCCCCACAGCCCCGGGTCGATCTCCGGAAAGAGATTGTCGCGGGATTCTATGGCCGCCAGCACGTCCACGGCCCGGCGGGCCTCGCCGCTCCCCTCCGCAGCGCGCGACGCGAACAGCCGCGCCAGGCGGTCGAAGCGATCGAGGTGCTCGTGGACCCGCTGGCGCGCGTACTCCGGCGTGGTGCGGTTCTTCAGGATGAAGGGCCAGTCGGAGGCCTGCGCGAGCAGCAGCTCCCGCGCCGCCTGCGCCGCGAGGCGGCGCCGCAGATCGGTGCCGGACGATCGGACCTCGTCGGCGATGGCGGCCATGCGGCGAGAGGCGTCGTGGAGCGGCGGGACGATCCAGTCGTTGTCGCTGCGCAGCCACACGTCGTGATAGCCGTTCTCACCCCACGACGACTCGGACGGCCGCGCCACCTGCGTCACCGGATGCGCCTCCAGGTACTGCGCCGGGCTGACCGCCGCGATCCCCGCGCCGGGAAGACCGCGCAGGACGAGATCGAGCCAGTCGGGCCCTTCGAACCACCAGTGGCCGAACAACTCCGCGTCGTACATCGAGACGACCAGCGGCGGCCGATCGAGGCCGCCCCGCAGCCACGTCATCTGCGCGCGGCGGTTGCCGACGAAATCGGCGGCGTGTCGCGCCGCGCTTCGCAGCGCCGCGGCCCGTTTGTACGGTTCCTTCCAGTCGGTCCGGCCGGTGATGCGATGGTACTTGAACCCCGTCATCCCGCGGGTGCCGGCCGGGTCGAGATACGGCGCGACGTAGGCGTGCTCGAGATCGAAGCCGATGTCGCGGTAGAAGTCGCGGTACGACGGATCCCCCGGATAGCCCTCCTGGCTGCTCCACACCTGCACCGAGGATTCCTCGTCGCGCCCGAAGGCGGCGACGCCGGTCGGACACAGGAGCGGCGCGTGCACGTCGAAGCGGGGCGGGCTCGTCGCGTTGCGGATCGCGTGCGTGTCGACGAAGAAGTACTCGATGCCGGCGTCGGCGACGTACGCGTCGAGGCCTTCGAAGTAGGCGCACTCCGGCAGCCACAACCCGCGCGGCGTGCGCCCGAGCAGGCGCCGGTGCTCGGCGACCGCCGTCTCGATCTGCCCGCGCAGCGTGCCCGGGTCGAGGCGGTGCAGCGGCAGGAAGCCGTGCGTCGCGGCGCAGGTCATGAGCTCGAGCACGCCGCGGTCCTCGAGGTCGCGGAACACCGCGGGCAGATCGCGGTTCCAGCGCTCGACGAACAGGTGCTGGTAGCGGTGCAGGCGATCCCAGTAGAAACCGGCGACCGGGCTGAAGTCGGGGTCCTTGCGGGTGCGCTCCACCTCGCGCCACGCCAGGTGGCACAACCGCCCGAGGAGGCGCTCGTACTTCGCCATCAGCAGCGGGTCGCTGAGCATGGCGAGGAGCGTCGGGCTCAAGGACATCGTCAGCCGCACCGGCGCCCGCTCGCGCGCCAGCTGGTCGAGCGCGTCGAGGATCGGCAGGTAGGTTTCGGTGATTCCCTCGAAGAGCCACTGCTCCTCGAGGAAGAAGTCGTGCTCCGGGTGCCTCACGAACGGCAGGTGCGCGTGCAGGACGAGACCGAGGTAGCCCACGGGGTTCGCGACGCCGATCGGCGGCACGGGTGCTTTGCCCGGCGGTCTGCGGCCGGCCCGGATGTCGGCCGGCGCCTCGGGCTCGCTCCAGAGCGGCGTTGCGGCCGCCACGCGTCCGGCCGGCTCGCCCGCAACGACGTCGTGGCGCGGCACGGTGCTCCACGCAAGCCGTCCTCCCGGCGAGGAGACGGGCGAGGGCCGCACGCTGACGCCGTCGCGAACCACCTCCGCCGGCGACGAGCCTTTGCCCGCACCGCCCGGCTCGAGCCGCCGCGTGGTCGGCGGCGGCAGCGGCTCACCGTGCCCCGCACGCAGCGCCCGGCGATCCATCCAGATCTCCGGGCCCGGGCCGGGCTCGGCGCGCGGGATCAGGAGCTCGTTGCTCGCCAGGATCTCGACGAAGCGTCCGCGCTCGATGAGACCCAGCCGCGCGCGCACCCGTCCCGTCGTGCCGGCCACATCGAGATACCAGGAGCCGCTGCGGAAATCGAACGACAGCCGCTTCGCGTCGCCGCCGTCGCCGCGGCGGGCCTCGTGTTCCTGGCCCGGCGCGTACGCCTCCCCCATCCATTCCAACCGGAGTTCTGCAGGCCCGGTCGCCTGGTCGAGCCTCTGCCGGACGCCGTCGTCGAGCACCCAATAAAGGAAGAGCAACTTCGGGGAGATCGGCAGCAGCACGGCGCGCGCCGGCCCGCCGGGGGCCGGCAGCGGAGGCAGAGGCTCGGGTTGTGGTCCGACTGCTTGTCTGGCCAAGGCCAACCGTCCCAACAGGATGCCTGACGTTTCGAGGAGGGAGGATTCTATGCGCGCACCGAACGGCATGCAATCGCGGGAACTGCGCACGCTGCCGTTGACCCGGCCAGGACTTGACCGCTGTCCCCGCCGTCACGGGCCGGCCGGCATGCTGGCGTCGCGCTCGGGGCGCGGGCTACAATCGCCGTTCCCATGAATAGCTCCCGCTCCACGGACGTCGCCGGCGTCCTCTCCGAGATCGCCGCCGCGGCCTCGGAAACCCTCGAGCTGCAGGCGGTCTTCGACCGGGTGGCGGCGTCGATCCGGCGCCTCATCCCGTGCGATCACGTCGGCGTGGTGCGCATCCTCGACGGCGACTGGGCGGTGATGCACGCCACGACCTTCGACTGCGGCGAGTCGGGTGGGAAGTGCTCCGACCCGTTCCCGCTGCGCGACTGGTCGCCGCGCCTGCGGCCGCGTCCCGGCGCCATCCCGCGGGTGGACGACGCGCCTGCGGAGCTCAATCCGGATTTCGCAGCCGACGCCGGCATCCTCGCCTCGGGCGTGCGCTCGGCGCTGTGGGAGCCGTTCCGTCTCGGCGAGTCCTGGACCGGCGGCCTCTGGCTGACCTCCCCGGAGCCGAACACCTTCACCGAGGAGCACCAGAAGGCTCTCGCGCCGATCGCGACGCTGCTCGGCTCGGCGGTCGAGCACTGGCGGATCTGGGACGCCGAGAGGCGTCGGCGCGAGCGCCTCGACCGGCTGGAGGAGCCGCTCGGCGCGCTGCAGGCGTCGCTCGACGTGCGCGAGGTGTTCGAGAGCCTGTCGGCCGCGGTGCAGGACATCCTGCCGCACCAGTTCCTCGTGCTCGTCGAGATCGACGATGCCGCCGGCACGTTCCGCGTGGTGGCGCACGCCGGCAAGGTGGACATCGTCATCCCCGCGGGCGAGATCCGGTTCAGCCAGCAGGAGATGGAACGGCGGGTGCTGGACTTCGAGATCTACCGCGACATCGAGACCGAGATGCCTCCCGACACCGAAAGGAATCGTTTGATGATCGCCAGCGGCATGCGCTCGTGGCTGCGCGTGCCGGTGCGCCTGCTCGGAGAGGTGCACGGCGGCATCGCCTTCGGTCACCGCGAGCCGGCGCGCTACACCCCCGCCGACGCCGAGGTGGCACGTCGGGTCGCGGATCGGATCGCGCTGGCGCTCGCCCATCACCGGCTCGCCGACGAGGCCCGCACCGCGGCGGAGGCGCGCGAACGGGCGGCGCGGCTCGAAGCGACGGTCGAGACGCTGACGCGCGCCCTCGAGGCGCAGGGCCGCGGCCGCGTCGTCGGCGTGTCGCACGCCTGGAAGGACATCCTGACCCAGGTGTCGCGCGTCGCCTCGTCGGGCACCACCATCCTGATCACCGGCGAGTCGGGCACCGGCAAGGAGGTCGTGGCGCACCTGCTGCACGAGGGCTCGCCCCGGCGCGACAAGCCGTTCGTCGCCATCAACTGCGCCGCCCTCCCCGATCAGCTCCTCGAATCCGAGCTGTTCGGCCACGAGCGCGGCGCGTTCACCGGCGCCACCACGGCGAAGATCGGCCGCATCGAGCAGGCGGCCGGCGGCACCCTGTTCCTGGACGAGATCGCCGAGATGACGCCGCTGGTGCAGGCGAAGCTGCTGCGCGTGCTCCAGGAGCGCGAGTTCCAGCGGCTGGGCGGGACGAAGGCGCTCAAGGCCGACGTGCGGGTGATCGCGGCGACCAACCGGGACCTGCAGGCGGCCATGGAGCGCGGGCAGTTCCGCGAGGACCTGTTCTACCGCCTCAACGTCTTCGAGATCCCCATCCCGCCGCTGCGGGCGCGGCGCGAGGACATCCTGCCGCTGGCGGAATCCTTCGTCGAGGAGTTCGGCCGCACCATGGGCCGTCCCGCCGCCGGCATCTCGCGCGACGCCCGCGAGTGGATCCTGGCGCATCCGTGGCCCGGCAACGTGCGCGAGTTGCGCAACGCCATCGAGCGGGCGATCCTGCTCTGCGACGGCGGCCTGATCACCCGCGAGCACCTGCCCGCCGTGGTCGGACGGCCGGCGGCGGCGCGCGCCGCCGCAGCCCGCCAGGGTCGCAGTGCGGCCGGGACCGAGCCGGCCGCCGCGCTGCCGCCGGGCGGCGTCGATCTCGAGGCCATGGAGCGCGCATTCGTCGAGAAGGCGCTCAAGCAGGTGCGCGGCAACAAGACCAAGGCCGCGCAGCTCCTCGGCCTGACCCGCGCGCAGCTCTACTCCCGGCTCGAAAAATACGGCCTGAGCTGACCCTCAGCGCACGCCGTGACGGAGGCGTTCGGATGCCGCGCGGCTGGCGACGATCTCCCCGCCTTCCTTCAGGACGATCACCAGGCGGCGCTCGTCGTACGCCTTCAGGTGATCGATGGCGTCGAGATTGACGATGTGCGAGCGGTGCACCTGCACGAAGCGCTCGGGGTCGAGCCGCCCGGCGAGCTCCTTCAGGCTGACGTGCAGGAGAAACGCGCCGGCGGGCGTGTGCACCTCGGCGTAGTCTCCCTGCGCGGCGATGCGCCGGATGTCGTGCGCCAGGATCGGCACGATGCGCTCTCCGCGCCGCGCGAACAGGCGCGTCAGGTGGCCGGAGGCGAACGCCGTGCGCGCCCGCTCGGGTGCGCTGGTCTC
>Ga0134121_10002051_pt1 | contig 17915 bp, 15 predicted proteins | sample KB301_FD_96463 | JGI IMG/M metagenome (GOLD analysis project Ga0134121, IMG submission 96463) | Terrestrial soil microbial communities without Nitrogen fertilizer from Kellogg Biological Station, Michigan, USA - KB3-0-1 | ecosystem: Environmental > Terrestrial > Soil > Unclassified ... | reverse complement strand
CCCTTGCCGATGAAGACGAAGATCAGAATGCACGACAGGCAGAGTGCCGCGCCACTAAGAGACAGGAGAAGTCCGAAGACCTGCTGAACACCGAACGTATGAGGCGCGGCGACACCCGCAAGCGAAAGCACACCCGCAGGAAGCAGCACGAGCAAGAGCCCGACAAATCCTGTCGCGTAAGTGAGTGCGCGCGCGAGAATCCACATGGATGATCCTGAAGTTTGAGATTCGATCAGTGCGGCGATATTCCTTCGAGTCCATCGAGTCGGCGCGAATGGATTTCTGCGACGCGAACCAGATCACGGCCGAGCACAGCCAGATTTCGGATAGTTTCACTCAGATTATCGAGCTTGACTTGCAGCCGTTCGTCGGTTGCCTGCATCTCTTTGTTGCGGGCAAAAAGGTCCGCCTGGCTCTGGATAAGAAACTCGATCGCGCGTTCCAGTTGTTCGTTGGTCATACCGTAGTCCAATCTTTGAAAGGGACCGCAAAAGGTGGACCGATTTTACTACAAGCACCCTTCCCGGTCACCGGCCCATTTGCCGGCGAATGTCGCCGATGTTCCAGCCGGTGAGCGTTTCAAGAGCTCGGGCCTCGTTCTCGTGGCGCTGCGGCAGCGTGTCTCGATACTGCGATGCCGCCTGGCAGGTGTCGGTGCCGGTCCATTCCTGGCGCAGCACGTAGCGTGATTGGAAGTTGGCGCGGTCGGCGGTTTCCTGGAACACCAGATCCTCCGGGAAGTGTGCGTTGTCGTAACGGATGTGAAGCCGCGTGAGGAATTGCGGAGTGCCAGCTCCTCCGCGGCCGGGTGCGCCGAATGGGGCAGCGGTCCCGCCTCCGGTTGCTCCCAACTGGCGAAGTTCATCCCCCGACAGGGGATTGGCTGCGCAGGGATCGCACGAGCCCATGTTCCAGGCATATTCGGTAAATACCGTATTCATGTTTTCCCGTCTCACCTGCTCGGAGAACATCGCTTTATAGAAATCCGCGAACCGGTTTCGGACAAAGTTGGGGATGTCCATGCCGGTTGGCAGCTTCACGGTTCGATAGTTCGTTGTCTCGACGCGTCCGCGCTGCGAGATCGCATATACGAACAGCTCCTGAGGCCCATCCGCGTTGACCATGCCGAGCCGTATCGGCAGCATGAATTTCGGCGTTTGGAATTCCACCTGGATTGGCCGCAACACCGTAAACCCGAGACGGGACTGTTCCCTCAGGTTGACTCGCGCGACGAAGAATTTCATGTTCTGGCGGATATAGCTGTCCAAAATGCCGGAAGCGCCATTCGGGATACGGTAGCCATTTTGCATCAGCCAGGTCTGCAGGCCGGTGCTCTGTTGCGCGGATAGAATCAGGATGTCGTACTCTCCGACGGTGTATTGCGCCTCGATTGTCACGCCGAGCGCGCGAGCCTGGGCGGCCGCCCCACCCGCCGCGCCCCCTCGACCGCCGCCTCCCCCTCCACCACGGCCCTGGGCAAAGACTGGCTGGCACGGATTGCTGTCGACATATTCGACAAGCCGAGGCGCCGAATACGCATCGATATGATCGAGCAGCGCGCGGTCGCTCACCCGGATCTGTTCCTGCCGCACGACGGTGGGGACCGGTATGACAATGGCAAATTCCTTCGGATCGCCCTTGAAGTCGTTTGCCATGGTCAGGACGGTGCGGTCGCCGTCTCGCACCAGAACAACCTTTGATGCCTCGTTAAAGATTTGCGTGTCGGCCTTCGCGACGTAGAAACCGCAGAATGCGGAGATTTCGCGGCAGGACCAGATCACCGCTGCCATGGCGAATACCAGAAGGATTGAGCGTTTCATAGGAAATGTCTCCCTGAAAGAAGGGCCGTGAAATCCGGCCGTTCGACGGTTGCGACCAGTCATATTGGGTGCCCGGCAGCAACCAGTCGATGAGGGGCACCGCAATTGACCAGATCGCGAGCGACCACAGCAGACCGTTGGTTCGAAACAGCCGGAATTGAATGTACCAGGCGCCGAGCGCGACCAGGCCTGCGAAGACGATGCGGCCTGCCCGGGAGTTCGGCGTCGTGCGGGGATCGGAAATCATGAAAAAGGTAAACAGAAGCAGTGCGCCGCTTTCCAACCGATGGAACGGAATCGTCATTGGTTCGCCGAGCAGCATCGACCGGCCAACGAGAAGAGCGACATAGCTGCCGATGAACACAAACGTCACGTCGCTGCGAGCTGCACGATTGACGACGAGCCCTCCGAGACATGCCATTAGAAATGCAAAGAAAGCCACGTTACCCCATTGACCAGGCGACACCCAAACCTGCCCGGTGAACAGAATCATGGCGACCACGCCAAAGTTTGTCGGATTGAATAGATGTTTACCTTTGAACCGGATCACGAACTTGGCCGCAATCGTAATTGCCGCCGCGGCGATCATACAGGCGATGGAGTTCGTGCGCAGCAACAGACATAGCGAAAGTCCCGAGATCAGACAGCTTCGCGGATCGAAGCGGGGCAGCCGCCAGACGCGTCCGCACACATACTGCGCGAACAGGGTTGTTCCCAGGATGACGGCAACCGAAGAAAGTGCGATCTCGAAATCCAGCGCAATCAGGCCATACGCCAGCAGCGCCCCGAGCACGGCGATCTGATAGTGACGTGGATCCCGCCAGGTCGTCATTCCTTCGTTGGTCCTCATTGGTGATAACGGCCAACCGGGATATTTCTTAGAAACATTTCTAAGAGAGAAGGAGGGACGTGACCTGAATTTACGGCGATCCCGTCAGTGCGGTTGGCTGCCTTCGAGCAGGTCAAGCCGGCGTGCATGGACTTGGGCGATTATGCCCAGATCGCGTGTTATAGCCACCAGTCCTCGGACTTCGTCCGACAGTTCGTTAAAGCCGGTCAGTAGCATTTTCTGGCCGTTCAAGAACTTCTCATGGCTGCCCAAGAACGCTTCCAGCGTGGTCCGGAACGTTTCCTGCGTGGCTTGAAATCTCTCCTGCGTGGCTTGAAACCTCTCCTGCGTGGTTTGGAATCTCTCCTGCGTGGTTTGGAACATTTCCTGCCTGGCTTGAAGCCTGTCCTGAGCTTCCTGAAGCTTCTGGTGTTTTGCCTCTATTTCCCGGAAGTTCTCTTCAATTATGGCTTGGCGGGCCACGGAGTCCGCCTGGCTCTGAGTAAGAAATTCAATCGCACGTTGAAACTGTTCTTCATTCATCGGAGTAGTCCTGTATGGGACCGCAAAGGTGATTCGATTTTACTACAAAAAAATGTCCGCCGAGTCTGGGTTTCTCGGTAGGATGCGGACCAATTGAAACGCACTCATGAATCGCGAGTGGCTGCGGACTCAGGTGCGCGCGGAGGGTGAGCGCGTAGCGCGAAACCCTAAGAAATGGGGCGCATGAATTGAGAAACTGCAGGGTTGGAGAGGATGGTGCGAAAGGGGAGTTTGGAAGACCCCTCACCCGGTCCGGCAGCCTGCTGGCTGCCGGACCACCCTCTCCCTTCGGGAGAGGAATTGCGCTCGATTACGGGCGCGGCGCCTGAAGTTCCGCGTTTGGTTGGTAGTTGTGCAGCATGTCCGGGTATCCATTCATCGCCAGACGCGTGGATGGTCCCGTGCCGAAATGATGCGCGCGATGCCATGTCTGCTTCGGCGCGTACACAATGTCTCCCTGGTCGGCCACGAATGTGGGAATGCCCGTGATCTTGTACTCGATCTGGCCTTCGAGGATCATCCAGAACTCGCCGGACACTTCATGGAAATGGCCATTGTCGAGCGGGTTGTCGCGATCCGCCTGCCTGCCGCGGATGATATTCGCGAATGCCCGGACATCCCGGACAAATGCAGTCGACGCGAACCGTCCTTCAGTAACAAACGTGTTGAAATCCAGGAATGGCTTGTTGGCCGCATCGTACTTGCCCTTGCCGGAAACCCGCACTTTCACAAAGTTCATGCCTTCGACGGGTGTCGGCGTCTCATCGATCGGATACATGGTCATCGCATTCGCGACATTCACTTCGAGGCGGAGCGACGGCGTGGTTCCAACGGTTTCCATGCTGTAAATGTTGCGGTAGGGAACCTGAACCAGCCAGCCTTTCGACGCCACAAACGGTTCCTGTCCTTCGATCGTGAACCGAATCTGGCCATCCTGGACGACCCACCAGACGGGATTATCCGGATGGAACTGGCGCGGTGTCTTTGCGCCGGGAGCCATGGAGATATAGTCCGCATGGAGCAGGGCGTCGCTGACAACGGTCTGCGTCCAGTTCGCCTGGCCCTTGTGATCCGCGAGAATGTCTTTGATTTTCCAGATGGGCTTGTTCGGAGCGGTCCAACCCGTCGGCGTATTGGGAACCGGCGCCCACGCCAGCGTCTCCTGGCCCTGTCCTTTCACGACGGCCCTCTGGCCAGGGAGTAGTGAAAAGATTCCAAGTACCGCAACCGCGGTAAAAGCAAAGTGTCGAAGGTATCGCATGTATGGCTCCTTATGTCGAGGCTAAGTGCGGGTACGATATCGCACGGAATAGCCGATTGTCCATTTTGGATTGTGGCGATAGAATGGCCGCCATGAAACGATTACTTACAATCTCTGTTGTATTTCTGCTCGCGTCGGCCGCCGTCGCACTCGCCGCCGACCAATTCACCGGCACCTGGAAGCTCAACGTCGCCAAGTCGACATATAGTCCGGGCATGCCGCCGAAGAGCCAGACGACGAAGCTCGAGACCCTGAAGGATGGGATTCGCGAAATTGTCGACCGTGTGAATGCCGACGGGTCGATGACCCACTGGGATTTTACGGCGCAGTTCGATGGCAAAGACCACCCAATCACGGGCGATCCGGATCGGGACATGGCTTCGGTGAAAAAGGTCGACGACTTTACGCTTGAAGTGGTCAACAAGAAGGCCGGCAAGGTTACTACGTCGATGAAGCTTGTCGTCGCGAAGGACGGAAAGTCCCGCACCAACACGGTGACGGGCACCAATGCCGCCGGCGTCGCAATCCACAACGTGTTGTACTTCGATAAACAGTAGAGAAAACCGAAACGGATGGCGTCGTTGCTTCGTCCAACCTTTTCAGTGGATGTAAGGAAAGGAGGGCATGCAAATGTCTCTCATATCAAGAGGATTGGGGATTGCAGTTCTTGGCGCGGCGGTAATGACATCAACCGCCACACCTTCTTTTGCGGAGCGGCGCGTGGCGGTGCGGGTCGCGCCACGAGTCGCCGTCAGAACGAGAGTATTCGCAAGGCCCGCATATGTCGTATCGCCGCGGGTGATCGTCCGGTCGTATGCGCCCTATAGCTGGTATGGTTACTACAGTCCGTATTACAGCCCGTATTGGGACTATCCCTCTTACGCGGTTCGATCGAACCTCGGAGAAGTGAAGATCAATACTCATTTGAAAGATGCCTCGGTTTATGTCGATGGCGGATATGTCGGTCCCATCGCGAAGTTCAAGAAGTTCTCGCTGAACCCCGGCAATCACGACATTGAGCTTCGTGACGGCTCCGGCCGCCAGATTTTCAATCAGCGCGTTCAAGTCATCGTCGACAAAGCCATTGAAATCCGGCCTCCGTCCTGAACTCCGGCTGCAAAGGCGCCGTGCCAGGGAGGTGCGGCGTCCTGTGTCCTCTTCGATCCCGCCTTCGTGAATCTTCGAAATCCATTCTTAATCGCTGTGCTTTAGACCAGTCTCGACATGTGTTATACAGGTCGAACTCCACGATCTACGAACAGGGCCAATTGCAGATTTTTCACATGGAGTGATGTATGACACCTGATGGCTACAAGTTCATATTGACCGCTCCCCTCACAGAGATCATCGACAATCCCGGTTTCTTCATTCAAATGGGAATGGCTTCCATGCCCGGCTGGCTGGAAGGCATTTTCGACAAGAAGTACCCGCATTGGAAACACGTCCCGCTGAATGAAGACGGCTCGTGCGCCTCGGCGCCTGCAGGCCTGCGTGTACTGGAGGAAGTACTAGTGCGGGAGTTCGGCGAGGGTTCCTGTGTGGTGGCGCACCCGGACAGTGTGGACCGATTTATCGGCCCGGCAACACGCGCTGTGGCAATCTCCACGCATAACCCGCTTGGAGTCACATTTGCCGCTGGAGTTTATGCTTCGATGTTCGGCAGCTCCAAGAACCCCATCAATGCGCTCTACGCCATGCGGCTCTTTGAAAAGGTTCGGGCAAACCCGCATCGGGGCGGTTTTCGAGTCATCGTCGGCGGTTCGGGCTCGTGGCAGATTTCCGAAACGGATTCATTTGAGAAGTTCGGCATCGATTGCGCGGTGGATGGAAGAGCGGAATCACGCGACGCCATCGATCTCTTCCGAAAGACTCTCAACGGCGAGTCCCTGCCACGTGAATTGAAGGTGACCCATCCCAACAATCCGTTATCGTTGGTCATTCCGGAAAAGCGAACCGCATTCGGCGTTATTGAAATGACGACGGGATGCGGGCGCCGGTGCAACTTCTGCCTTCCGGATTTGAATCCGCAGATGTCGGTGCCGAAGGACCGAATCATGAAAGCGGTTGCCGCCAATGTGGCGGCGGGTAATTCGCAAATTTCTCTGGCAACCGAAGACATGTTCATTTGGGGCTTCAACGAGCGGCAGCCGTTCTTTTTCCCCAACCGCGCCGCATTGCTGGATCTTCACCGGTCCATTGCGGAACACCCCGGCGTGAAGTGGATGACGTTGAGCCATGCAACCATCGCGCCTGCGGTTGTCGATCCGGGGCTGATTGAGGAATTGTCCGCCATGCTGCTGGACAAGAGTCCGATCCGCATGCCGAACGTCAGTACGCATCCCGAGGGACGGACATTGAATCCGTTGATCGGCCTGGAAACCGGATCGGTGCGGATGGCGCGCAAGATCATGGCGGGGAAATCGCTTCCGTTCGAAGCCGAACAGTGGCCGAGCGTGGTCATCAATGGACTGACAATTTTCAATCGTAACAACTGGATTCCCGTCATGACCCTGATCATCGGAGCGCCGGGCGAAACCGATGATGACGTCCGAGAGACTCTGGACCTGATCTTTGAAATAGAGCGCCGAGGCCTTCGCGTAATTCTGGTGCCTTCCGTCTTTACGCCGCTGAAAGATACGCGCATGGAAGACATGGTTGGCGTCACGGAAACCATCCAGCTGTCGAAGCTGCAGTGGCAGCTGATGATGAGTTGCTGGAAAATCAGTGCCGCCATCGCGCTTCAGTCCTGGTGGGGGCCTGCCGCATGGTCCATCGGCGCATTCCTGTTCTGGGCATTTCGCGGCCGCCGCGTCAACGGACCAAACTTTACCTGGCCGGCCATGCATTTCAGCCGTGTGCTTCCGAGTGCACTGACGTATCGCCTCGGCGGTTTATATCGCGGGAAGCCCATGAAGATTCTGAACCGTTCCGAACTTCTGGAGACAGTGGCTCCCAAATGGAAGCCGTTCTTTGCTCCCGACTCGAAAGCGAAGTCCATGACTGCATAGTTCTGGGATTTTTCGTTTTGAGTTAGAATGTCCCTCTGTTAAAGGAGCAAAACCGATGCACGAAAGGCGAATGCCGCCATTTGGCATCCATCCGCTAGTCGCAGATTGGGAGCCTTTGCCAACGCGCCTGCAGTATGGGTACGACATTATTAACTCCGCCGGAGTATTCGACGGGCACTACATCCGGTGTCGCGCTGCGGAAGAAACGGAGTGTTCCTGCCACGGATGCAGGCATGACGGGCAGATTCCCGGCATGAACGCACGAATCGTCGAACGCCGAGCCACTGCTTAAGAAATCCCTCTCCCGAAGGGAGAGGGTGGCGCAGCAGCGCCGGGTGAGGGGTACAGAAACGGCACCGTCTATTTACCCCTCACCCGGCCCTTCGGGAAACCCTCTCCCTTCGGGAGAGGAACCCACCATCCAAATGTCCAACAACACTTTTCCTAATGGGGCGCTTGGAGGACCAATGTAAGATCTCAGCCGACATGCCCCATCGTTCGCTCCCTTCCCTGATACAGGACCACGGCATAAAGATTCTCGTTCTCACTCATGTCTTCTTCTGGACTCTGATTCCGGCGCTCACCCAACACAACGCGCCTCTGGATGTAGCGGAAGGCTTCGCATGGGGGCGGGAATGGCAATGGGGATACTACAAGCATCCCCCGTTGCAATCGTGGCTGTTGGAAATTACCAGAACCATTTTCGGCACGTCCGGCATTGGTTACTTTGGCCTGGCGGCCTTATGTGGCGGTGTTGCGCTTTGGGCTGTCTATAAAACGGCGGCACTGCTGACCGATAAGACAACGGCCCTTATTGCGGCTGCCCTGACGCAAAGTATCTTGTACTTCACCTTCCTGTCGCCTGAATTCAATCCCAACACATTGCAACTCATGTTGTGGGCGCTGGCGGCCTATGCGTTTGCCGGCGCGCTGATTCTGAAAACAACACGCTACTGGATTGCGCTCGGCGTCATCTTTGCCGCCGGGTTTTATGCGAAGTATTTCATGGCCGTCTGCGGCGTAAGTTTTGTTCTTTTCATGCTGGTCCACAAAGAGTCGAGGCGATGGTTGCTGCGTCCGCAGCCGTACCTGGCATCCCTGATCTGCGCGCTGTTGTGCACGCCGCATTTGATATGGCTGGTTCAGTATCATTACCTGCCATTCACCTATGCGGCAAACCGTCTCGTCCATACAACTGGCCTTCTTAAGAGTGCTTTGGCTGCGTTGACGTTTGCCGGTGCGCAGATTCTGGCATTGCTCCCGCCGATCCTCCTTGGCGCAGTACTTTCCTATCCGTATCAAACCGCAAAAAACGTACACCAATCACTGATCCGCTGGCTGGCGTTCGCTCCGCTCGCCTTGAGTGTTGTTCCATCGCTGATCAGTGGTCAGGGATTACGCAGCATGTGGGGTGTGCCGATCGTGACGTTTGTGCCGTTGTGGCTCGTCACGCATTTTCGCGTTCATACGCTCAGAATTCGATCGTTCGTATTTGCGTGGAGCTGGCTGTTCTTTCTGGTGCTGTTCAGCTATGCCGGCAATCAGATGTTCGCCGCGGATCTCGGTTTCAAACCTTCGCGGGGGCATTATCCGGGGCAGGAGATGGCGCAATTTTTCAGTAAGCTCTGGCAGGAAAAAACCGACAAGCCCCTCAGCTATGTTGTGGGTGATGAATGGGAGGCCTGCAATGTGGCGATATATAGCCCCATGCAACCGCGCCCGCACGTGTGGATATACGGAACAGACTCGGTGAGCCCGTGGATTCATGAAGCGGATGTGTTGAGACTTGGGGCGGTGATCGTATGGAACGGCGAAGAATCAAAACCACCGGCGTGGGTGGATGTATTCGTCTCGCGTTTTCCGGGAACGGAGATTCAGCCTGTACATCGATTCAAGAACATTCCTCTCGGTTCCGCGATCCTGCTGCCTCAACCTTGAATGAAACGGAGAACGTGGGGGCCGAAAAGTAATCCCGAACGAATTGCCCTTTCCCGATTGTCCATGTAAAGACACTTGGAGGCCGATATTGAAACCCATCCTATGGCTCCTGCTTTGGCTTGCCGGACAGCAGGCGGTCCCTCAGAAGTCCCCGTTCGAATGCACCGAGCCGGCGGTTCCCCTTCGCGATGCAAATGGTGCGTCTCTCGGGCCCGTCTGTGGCACCATCACGGGCGTGGTTCTTCGGGCAGGCTCAAACAGCCCCATCGCGAATGCGCAGGTCACGCTGGCTCTAAGCAGCAGTGGATCGCATGCGGACGGATTCATCAGAATCATGGCGGATCGGCTAGGGAAGTTCACCTTTCCTCCCGTCGCTCCCATTTTGCCGCCGAATGGCTATCGCATCACGTCGGATGCGGACGGTTTTGTTAGTAACGGTCCTTCGGGAGTATTGGTCAACTTTCCAGGTCAGCAGAAGGTGCGAAATGTCACGGTATTTTTGGGCACTTACCCCGCTGCATCGGGAACGGTGCGCACGCCGGATGTTCAGCCTGTTGCCGCGGCTCTGATTCGCGCTTACAGAATTCATTACACTCCAATCGGTCGGCGCCTCAGGATCGAGAGAACCACGCTTACGAATGATCTTGGGGAATTCCGAATCAACGCCATTGAACCCGCGGATTACTATGTGTCGACAAGTTACAGCGAACGTGCTCGGGCGGCGCCAATTTCCGGAACGCTTCTGACACCCAACCTTTCGAATCCGGATTCCGGATACGTTACTGCCTATTATCCGGCAGCCATCTCGTCTGCCGATGCCAACGCGTTCACCGTTCTTGCCACGGGAGAAAAGAGCAACCTTAATATCACACTCAAAGAAGCGAACCGTTTCAAGGTTCACGTCCATGTCTTCGGAAATTCGACATTGCTGCTACAGCACTTCAGCATCGCGCTGATGCCGGCCGGAGCCGATCTCGGAGATGTAGAGGACTATGCGGTAAAGGGAAACGGAGGAGAAGATTTTGATATTCGCGACGTCGGGCCGGGCAGCTATACGCTTGTTGCATTCGACAAGGGGCGCATCCTTTCTGAAGCGGTGCCGGTTACGGTCGATCACGATCTGGAGGTGAAGATCCCCGTGTATGACCCGCTCGACATACCTGGTGTTGTCGTCGACGAAGGCGGAAATCCCATTCCTGGGAAAATGAGTGCCCGCCTGGTTCGCACCGATCCCGAACTCGGCCAGACCATCCGCGCGGATGTGGAATCGGGGACTTTCGTGGTTCCCAATGTCGGACCAGGGGCCTACGAAGTCTATGTCGATGGCCTTCCGAGAAACGCTTACATTAAGGAAGTCCGGTTTCCGGTCAATGACAATAAGTTTGGAAGAATACGCATCGACCCGGATAAACCAGCGAGGACCATGGAAGCGGCGACGCAGCGGTGGAAAAGTGATCCTGTCATTCAAGTCGTCGTGACGACGTCACACGCTGTCGTGGAGGGAATTGTGTGGACCGGTGCTTACACCTTGGATGGTCCGATCGTTGTCCCCGGTGCGCAGGTTGTCTTTGAACCGAATCGCCAAGACGCCACGTATGCAGTGCGGGAAGATCGATTCATCATGGTAAACGCGGATCTGGCAGGCCACTTCCGTTTGATAGGCGTTCCGCCCGGGCTTTACACGGTATTTGGTTTCGTCGAGATACCGCAGGATCTCTACTTCGATTCGGAGTTCAACATGCGGATTTCCAATTTCGGTGTTCTGGTGAACGTCATCGACAATGAGACGGTAAAGATGGTGAATTGCGACAGGAGCGCAGTTGAACCGCATTCCGAACAATGCCTGCTGCGAGTACCACGCGAACAGTCCATTGGTGTCGCTCCATGAGATTAATGCGGAGAAGGCTGCAATGAGCTTTCTCCTTGCGGCATTCATGATGTTTCAGTCCGCACCGCCCACCGGAAGCATCAGCGGAAGCGTGGTTCTTGCGGGATCGCAGTCACAATCGCCGCTGATCATGGCGCGAGTGGAATTGTCCGGCGGCCCATTGCTTCCACAAGTGGTTCGCACCGATGGGCAGGGACGATTCGCATTCGCCGGCCTTCCACCAGGAAGCTATCGGCTGCGCGTGACGAAGGACGGATTCCTGCGTCAGGAATACTCCAAGCGTGCGGCGATCGTCATCAAGCCGGACACTCCCCACAAAGAAGTGATGTTTGCCTTGGAACCCGCACCCACCATGGGCGGCCACGTGATGAGCGAGTTCGGCGAGCCGATCGCCAATATCCAGGTGCAGGCGTTGCGCGCCGTATATGGACCGCATGGCGAACGCACATTTGCACCGCTTGCTTCCACGCTCACCGACGATCGCGGAGATTATCGATTGTATTGGCTCGACGCCGGCGACTACATCATCAGCGCATCCTTCGTGCCACCGATTAAAACGCCGGGGAATCCCAATGAACCTGTTCCTCAAGCGCTGTACGCGCCCACCTATTATCCCAATGCTTCGGATCTGGCCAACGCACAACGAATTCCGTTAAGGGCCGGCGATAATTTTCTCGCGCTCGACTTCCGTCTCGTTCGCGTGCGTGCGGTGACGGTGCGCGGATCGACATCCTTGCGGGACACGAGACGGGCGACTTCGATCACGGTGAGACTCAACCTTGCGGGAGACGCGGCCGGCACGGCGCAATACGCGACCAAGTCCAACGATCTGGGCTCGTTTGAAATCAAGAGCGTCGCACCGGGCAGCTACATCGCAACTGCGGAGAGTATGGTCGGTACCGAGCGCTACGCCGCATCCGTGCAAGTCATCGTCCGCGACCGCGACGAGAACGATGTCGGTTTGATTCTCAGTCCCGGGGTTCAGGTTCCGGGCCGCATGACGCTCGACACGGGCGCTGCGGTAGACATGAGCGCCGCACATGTCCAACTGATTTCCACGAATCCTTATCTGGAATCGTTCGAATCCGCAACCGTTCAAGCGGATGGGCAATTCGCCGTCAGTAGAGTTCAGCCCGGTTCGTATGCGATTGAAGCCGCCGTTATGCCGAAAGCTCTCTACATCAAGGTGCAACGTTCCGGACAGACCACCCTGCTTGGCACGCCACTCGCCATCGCATGGGAATCCCCTCCGTCGTTGGAGATTGTGCTCGGCACCGATGGCGGACGCATCGATGGCGCTGTCGCAGACAGCGCCGGCAAACCGTTCGCCGGAGCCCAGGTAGTGCTTGTTCCCAATGCAGAACGCCGCGCTCGCCCCGATCAATACCGCGTCACCAGTTCCGACGAAGACGGTAAGTTCGATTTGCGCGGCATACCGCCGGGCGCATATCAGCTGTTCGCCTGGGAGAATGTGGAAGAGCGCGCCTGGCTCAATTCCGAATTCATGGGGAAGTATCTGGACTTGGGAACAGCAATCACGATTGCCGCAAGCGCCCACGCCATTCTTCAAATTCCGTTGATTCCCGAAAAACAGTAATGGGGTCTGACCCCAATTCAAAGCGCGGCGGCGCGAGCGATGGCCGATGCGGCAGGCGCGCTTTCGATTTTCCAGCACAGGTCCATCAGGCGGCGGATCCGATCGCGAGACAGGATCCCGTCGGCGAGGCCGCTGAACTTCGCTTCAAGGTCTGCGTCGGTCATCGGATGATCCAGGCTTCCCACGGCGTGCTCGACAAATTTCTCGAAGCGGCCTCCACCCTTTATGGTTACGGCCACACGAACTTGGTCTTCTTTAATAGCCGGATCCACGACGGTTGATACTCGACTCCGAAGCGCGGCAACGTTCTTATCCTGAACGGCCCTATCGCTGAACTGAGCCACGCCGCCTGCGCCTTCGACAATCGCGACGGCAGCGGCGTGATATACGCTGAACTTCGCTTCCAGTCCGGTTGCTGGAGCCGTCTTCCCGGTCAGTTCCAAAACGAGCGGATGAACGCGGAGTTCGACGCGATCGATATCTCCGGCAATCAGCTTGTGCTCGTTACGCAGCTGGATGCAGCCATCGATCGTGGGATGAATCACGATTCCGCAGGCGAAGGGCTTGTACGTGTTCACCGCGATCTCATACGTCGCGCCGAGCTTGCTGGTGATCTGCGAATAGTCGCGCGCCGTGCTGAGCACATTGGCCCAACCGTATTTCGCCTCGAGGCTCTGCGTGGAACTGGTGAAATTGCGTGCAGCCATCAGCGCGGAGGTGAGCCCGTTTTGCGCGGCGCGGCCGGGATGGAAGCTCTTCGTCATCGTCCCAAACATTTCCTGAAGGCCGACAGGCTGCGTCGAGGCCAGGCCGAGAGCCCAGAGCATTTGCTGTTCGGAGAGTCCGATCAGCTTGCCTGCAGCGGCGGCGGCGCCGAAGACGCCCGCGGTGCCGGTGATATGCCAGCCCGTATTGTAGTGGGCGGGGTAGACGGCATTGCCGATCCGGCATTCGGCTTCGACGCCCAGGACGAGCGCATGCAGGAAATCCGCTCCGGAAATCGGTTTCGTTTCCGAGAGAGCGAGGATCGCCGAGATGACGGGTCCCGCGGGATGGATGATCGTGCGCAAATGCGTGTCGTCGTAGTCGAGCACGTGAGAACTGATGCCGTTCATCAAAGACGCGTGAAGAATGTCGAGACGTTCCTTTCGCCCGAGAATGCTGGCCTGTGCAGGACCCGAGAATGGGGCGAGCGCGGAAACGGCGATATCGACGGTTTCGTGATGGGAGCCACCGACGGCGCAACCCACATAGTTGAGAAGTGTGCGGGCGGCTTCGTGCCGGATGGGCGCAGCGAGATCTTCGCGGCGCGCGGAGACAATGTAACGCGCAAGGGTGCGGGTGACCTCGGGAGCTGGCGTAGAGGGCGGCGATGCCGATGCCGTAGGGTTTTGCGCCTTACCGGGAACAGCTAAAACCAGTGCGCTGGATGTCCGCAGAAACGCGCGGCGATTGAGAGGGATCATGAGTGGGCCTCCGTTCGGAGGCTATTCTAATCGAAAGAGTCGGTGACGTCTCCTGATGGCTGCGCCCTATCGGGCTTGCATTCGCTCCGCTCATCTCCTGATGGCTGCGCCCTGTCGGGCTTGCATTCGCTCCGCTCATCCGGTGAGTTTCGAGTTCGCAGGGATGCGGAGTATACTCCGCGGAAACCACCGAGAAAGGAAAATCCATGCTGAAAAAGCTAGCGGGTTTCACCACGCTTGCAGTTGTGTGCGCCCTGATTTCCCGTGCACCCACGCAATTTGTTGCACAGTCCGTCAAGGCCAAGGTGGACTTGAAAGCGCCCGCCCCACGTCTCCCGAACGGCAAGCCCGATTTCAGCGGAGTCTGGAACCGGCCCGGCGTTCAGGACATGACGAGGACGGTCACGAACGCGAACGGCACCAGCAACAAGGGAGAACCCAATCCGCTTCCGTTCACGCAGTGGGGGCAGGCGCAGTGGGACAACTACGACCCCGCGGTGTATGGGGACTACGCCGGAAGCTGTATGCCGTTTGGGTGGATACGATCCTTTACGCCGCATCCCATGCAGATCCTTCAGAACAACGAGTACATTTCGTTTTTGTTCGAACAGAGCACGATGTTTCAGGCTGTCAACACCGAAGGGCTACCGCATCGAAAGGGGTGGCCGCCCACGTGGTTTGGCGATTCGCGCGGCAGTTGGGACGGCGACACGCTGATCATTGATGTCGTGAACTTCAATGGCTACACGAAACTGGGTACCATCGGTCATCCGATGAGCGATAAGGCGCACCTGACCATGACGTTCAAACGACCCGATATGGGGCACATTCAATTCAAATGGGTTCTCGACGATCCCAAAACGTATACACGGCCCATCAGTAACGAGAGGGTATTCGTGCTCACGCCGGATGTCGAGGTGTTGGAGTACGCGTGCATGGAAAACAGTATCGCCGTACTTCTGGATGGAAGCGTCAAGCCGTGGGTCGGGTCCAAGGATCAGGACGGGAATATTCTCTACGGTACGGCGCATGACTGGCCCGCATACGACTTCACCAAACAGCAGAAACTCACCGGCGTGATCCGGGAACTCCGGTTCAGAGGAAAGCCTCCCCTGATGAAGATCGAGGTCGATAAAATGATGCTGGACGTCGTGTTGGCGCCAGCGTCGCGAATGGAATTTCGCGGGCTGGAGGAGGGCATGTTGAAACCCGGCGTGACAGTCAGCGTGGTGGCTTATCCGAGCAGGGAAATAAAAGATGAGCTCCGGGCGGAAACGATCACGATCGGCGGACGAACGACGGAGTTGCGCTGACGCGCCGGGGTGGTAGCCAAATTGAAAGACTCTGTGCTCTTATGACCGGTCAAAAGAGAACTTTTTGACTTTACTACCACCCCGGCCTTCGGCCACCCCTCCTGTTCCAGGAGGGGACCCCGTCCACCCGCTACTTCGTTTTCGAACTGGCGAAGAGATTTTTTTCCGGATGCATTCTCGTCGTCGCACTCGGACCTATCCCCACGATCTCCACGATCACTTCTTCGTCTTTCGCCCCGTCGAAGTGATGCGCGCCGGAGGGATGTTTCATAAAGCTTCCCACCTTCAGTGGCACTGTCTTGCTCGGATCGAAGACGTCCCCATCGCCGGTCCACCAGGTTCCTTTGATCACAGTGGCGTATCGGCTCTCCGGATGATAGTGGGGCGTGCTCATCACCCAGGGTGGGAATTTCACCTGAACAATATAGATCCCCGGCTTTTCTGGATCGCCTTCAACGATGGCCGTCTTGAATCCGAGGTCCTCAGGCTTTTCCGTCCATTTCAGGTCTTCTTGCTTGACGCGCTTTACGGGTTCCGGCGCGGATGCTCTCTGCTGTCCGAAGATGGACGAGTTGGCGAGCAGCAGCCCAGACGCCAGTGCAACCACGCCCAGACCTCCAAGAGTGAGTCGATTCATTGTGGTTTTCATGGCGCAGATCCTAACAGAAAATCGGCCGGGGGAATAGTTGGGAGTCATCTTTATTTTAGTGAGACCACAGGAGTTATTGCATGAAGTCCGTCGTTCGATGTATACATTTGGGCATTGGAAATTTGGGAGCGACTCACATGATTCGAACATTGGTGTTTTCACTGGCTTTGCTGCCCCTGGCGGGATACGCCGCCGAAACCGGAACTTCTTCGTCTATCGCCGATGCCGCACGCAGCCGTGATATGGCAACGGTGCGTTCACTGCTCAAGCCTGGCGTGGATGTTGCTTCGGTAAACGCCCCCGGATTTGACGGCACTCCTGCGTTGCATTGGGTAGTGCTGGTCGACGATGTTGCCACGGCAAAACTGCTGTTGGGAGCGGGCGCCGACCCCAAACTTGCCAATCGCCTGGGTGTGACTCCTCTCGGTGTGGCCTCCACGAATGGGAATGCGGAAATGATTCGCGTTCTGGTCGACGCTGGCGCGGATCCCAATGCGCTCGATACCGCAGGGGAGCCGCCTCTGTGGGCTGCCGTTCGCAGCGGCAAGCTGGATGCGGTCACGACTCTGGCAGATCGCGGAGCGTCGCTGGCATTCAAAGATTCAGTTCAACAAACCACGCTCATGCTGGCCGTCCGCGAGAATCATCCCGACATCGTGAAGTATCTCGTCGACAAGGGCACGGACGTCAATGTGAAGACCCGAGTCGGTCAGACTCCGGGCTGGACTCTGCCGAACTCCGTTGCCGGCTTCGGTCATGGTATTGGAATCGTTCGTGGTGGACTGCCGGATCGTGGCTCGCGATACCTTACCACCGGAGGCCTGTCCGCGCTCATGTATGCGGCGCGAGATGGCCGGACCGAGTCGGCCAAAATCCTGGTCGCCGCCGGCGCGGATATAAAGCAGACCGAACCGAATGGCATCACGCCGTTGCTGATGGCCATTACCAACGATCAGATGGAAACGGCCCGCTTTCTCATCGATAAGGGCTCCGATATTAACGTTGTCGACTGGTATGGACGGACACCGCTGTGGGCGGCCGTCGAAGCTCGAAACATGGATGTGGACAATGCGACATTCAAGAACGGAGTCAATCGCGAACCCGTATTGGAGCTGATTAAGGTTCTGCTGGATAAAGGCGCAAACCCCAACATGCGAACGAAGGAAGTGCCGCCGATTCGCCGATTCATTCTGCCCACCACGGGTTCTCTGGAATGGGTCGACTTCACGGGAATGACGCCGTTTCTCTTTGCTGCCCGCGCCGGAGACGTGACGGTGATGAAGCTGTTGATCGCGCATGGCGCCGATCCGAAAATCCCGACCTTCGGCGGAACCACGGCGTTAATGGCTGCCGCTGGAATCAACTGGGTTGTCGATCAAACCTTCGACGAAGGCCAGGCTCAATTGCTCGAAGCCGTGAAACTCTGCGTCGAACTCGGCATGAGTGTGAACGATGTGAACTCGATGGGGCTGACCGCACTCGATGGCGCAGCGAATCGCGGATCTGACGAGATCATCAAGTACCTTGTCGAGAAAGGCGCAAAGCTCGACGTAAAAGATAAGGAAGGCCGCACGCCGCTCAATTGGGCGGAGGGTGTTTTCCT
>Ga0134121_10002050_pt1 | contig 17916 bp, 15 predicted proteins | sample KB301_FD_96463 | JGI IMG/M metagenome (GOLD analysis project Ga0134121, IMG submission 96463) | Terrestrial soil microbial communities without Nitrogen fertilizer from Kellogg Biological Station, Michigan, USA - KB3-0-1 | ecosystem: Environmental > Terrestrial > Soil > Unclassified ... | reverse complement strand
TGGATCACGTAGCCGGCCTTGTTGACGTAGTAATCGGTGGCGGGCTTCCAGATGACGTTGCCGTCGAGATCGATCTTCGCGAGGCTCGAGGCGGTGATTTCCCTGTAGAGCATTCCATACAGGTTGATGAGGATGTGCTCTTCCGGCCCCGGCACCCGCAGCGTGATGTGGTTATAAGTCAGGTCGGTCATGTCGTAGCTGTCGATCAAGCGGTAGCACGCGGCGAGCTCGACACGGGCCTGCCATTCTTCGGGACTCACGTCGTTCTTGATGGAGCGAAAGTCCGTCCGGTAGTTGGGCAATTTGTCCATGGTCGGTGCAAGAATATAGCGATGCGCCTCCTAATGGCAGTCCTTCTTGCGCTCGGCACCTCAATCGCGTTCGCGCAGCCCTATCCGTCGAAGCCGGTCCGGCTGATCATCCCGTTCCCGCCGGGGGGCTCGAACGACCTCGTGGCCCGCGCGGTCGCCACGCAGCTGAGCGAGCGCCTCGGCCAGAGCGTCGTGGTCGACAATCGCGGCGGGGGCGGCGGGACCATCGGCATCAACGCGGCGGCCAAGTCTCCGGCCGACGGCTACACGCTCCTCCTCGTATCGGTAGGCTGGCCGGTCAGCATCGCGCTCAAGTGGATGCCCGAGGAATCGCTGCAGTGGTTCGTGCCCGCCGCGCCGATCGGCACCGGGCCGAGCCTGCTCGTCGTGCCGAACACGCTGCCGGTGAATTCGGTCCGGGAGCTGATCGCGCTCGCGAAAAGCAAGCCGGGCCAGCTGAACGCGAGCGCGGCCGGGCCGGGCAGCTTCCAGCACCTCGCGACCGAGCTCTTCCGCCTGCAGTCCGGCGTCGACATCGTCATCGTGCAGTACAAGGGCGGCGGCCCCGCGCTTACCGACACCATCGCCGGGCAGGTGCAGATGAATATCGGCAGCGCGGTGCAGAACATCCCTCATGTGCGCAGCGGCAAGCTGCGCGCGCTCGGCGTCGGCGGCAAGAACCGGCTCGCCGCGCTGCCCGACGTGCCGACGTTCGCCGAAGCCGGCTTGCCGGGCGCCGAGGCGATGAACTGGTGGGGCATCGTCGCGCCCGCGGGCACGCCGCCTGCCGCGCTCGAGCGCCTGCAGAAGGAGGTCGCCGCGGTCGTCGACTCCGCCGAAATGAAGAAGCGCTTCGAGGTCGAAGGCGCCGAGGCGCTGCACATGGGCCCGCAGGAGTTCGGCGCGCTCATCCAGGCGGAAACGGCGAAGTGGACGCGGGTCGTCAAAGAAGCCGGCATCAAGGCGGAATAGGGGAGAACCATGGAGCGCTTCAAGGCCTACAGGCTTACCGAGACGCCGGAGAAGAAGATCCGCGCGGAATTCGTCGAGACCACGCTCGACCAGCTCGATCCGGGCGACGTCACCGTGCGCGTCGCCTACTCGAGCGTGAACTACAAGGACGCGCTCGCCGCCACCGGCAAGGGCAAGATCCTGCGGCGTCCTTCCGTCATCGGCGGCATCGACTTCGCCGGCACGGTAGTGTCGTCGACCGATCCGCGGTTCAGGAAAGGCGACGCCGTCCTCACGACGAGCGGCGAGTACGTGGGCGTCTCGCACGACGGCGGCTATTCGCCTTTTGCGCGCGTGAAGGGCGACTGGATCATCAAGCTGCCCCAGGGGCTCTCGCTGTGGGAAGCGATGGCCTATGGCACCGCCGGCTACACGGCGGGCATTGCCATGGTGCGCATGGAGCACGAGGGCCTGAAACCGGCGAGCGGACCGGTGATAGTTAACGGCGCAACCGGCGGCGTCGGGTCCATCATCGTCGCCATGCTGGCGAAGACGGGCTACCACGTGGTCGCACTGACCGGGAAGGAGAGCGAAAGCGACTGGCTGAAGAAGCTCGGCGCGAAGGAGGTCATGCTGCGGCAGAGCCTCAGCCTGCAGAAGCTGAGGCCGCTCGACAAGGCGACCTGGGCGGGTGCGGTCGACAACCTCGGCGGCGAAGTGCTCTCCTGGATGGCGAGCACGATGAAGGAGAACGGCGTAATCGCTTCCATCGGGCTTGCGGCGAGCGCGAGCTTCAATACCACCGTGATGCCGTTCATCCTGCGCGGCGTGCGCCTGCTCGGCATCAACTCGGGCGACAGCGCGAACGACGTGCGCGAGCTCGTGTGGCGCCGCCTCGCCGGCGACCTCAAGCCGCCGCTCCTGAAGGAGATGTGCCGCACCATCCCCTTTGCCGAGCTGCCCGGCGTATTCGACGATTTCATCAACGCCAAGGTGAGTCGTCGGGTCGTCGTCGATCTAGCGGAGTGAGCGCCGATGTCCACCGGCCCGGCACAAGGACGCGTGCTGGTCGTGGACGATTCCCGGTTCGTGCGCACGACGTTCGCCACGATCCTGCGCCCGTCGTTCACGGTGCGGGAGGCGGCTGACGGCGAGGAGGCGTGGGCGGCGATCGACACCGATCCGTCCATCGTGCTGGTGCTCACCGACCTCGACATGCCGAAGTTGAGCGGCTTCGCGCTGATCGGCCGCGTGCGCAATTCGACCAACGATCGCATCCGCGGGCTGCCGGTGGTCGTGATCTCGGGCAACGAGGAAGCCGGCGCCAAGGAGCGGGCGCGCGATGCCGGCGCGACCGATTTCATCGCCAAGTCGGCCGAGGCGACGGAAGTGCTGTCGCGCCTCAACAACGTGCTGCGGCTCGTCGCCACGACGCGCGAGCTCGACTCGGCCAAGCGCGCCCTCGACCAGTCCGCCACGCACGATCCGGCGACCGGCACGGTGACGCCGCACTACCTGCTGGTGGAGGGGCGCAAGCACTTTGCGCACGCCAAGCGGCACGGCGGCCAGCTCTCGGTGATGGCGCTGCGCATCGACACGCACGCCGAGATCGTGCGCGACGCGAGCAAGGACATCGCCGAGGTGGTGGTCAAGCGCATCGCCAGGCTCCTCGTGGAGAAAGTGCGCATCGAGGATTCCGTCGCGCGCACCGCGGAGGCGGCTTTCATGGTCGTCGCCGCCGGCACCTCCGCGCCGCAGATGCTGCAGCTCGCGCAACGGCTGCAGCGCGAGCTCGACGAGGCGAACGTGACCTACAAGGGCCAGACGCTGCGGTTTGCCACGAGCTTCGGCGTCGCGTCCCTCAGCCTCGACGCGGTGAGCTCCGTCGAGGAGCTGATGCGGCTCGCCGTGCAGCGCCTGCAGGCGGCGACGAGGCCGAAGGCGGCGTCTCCTGCCGAGCCGAGCGCGCCGCGCCTGCCGCCGGAGCTCGAGCGGGCGCTCCAAGTCCTTGAGGGCCTGGACCTGGCGCGCCTCGGCAAGAGCGGCAAGACGGTGCTGAAGCGCCTGGAGAAGGTGATGCAGGTCAAAAAGCACTAGCAGGCGAGCGCTACACTAGGGCGATGGCGACTTACCGTGAATTCCATCGCCGTTCGATCCAGGATCGCGAAGGGTTCTGGGCCGAGCAGGCCGGGCTCATCCACTGGCAGCGGCCGTTCCAGAAGGTGCTCGACTATTCGAAGCCGCCGTTTGCGCGCTGGTTTGTCGGCGGCGAGACCAACCTCTGCCACAACGCCATCGACCGGCACCTCGCGTCGCGCGCCGAGCAGAAGGCTCTGGTCTGGATCTCCACCGAGGTCGAGCAAACCCGCGCGTTTACCTACCGGGAGCTGCATGCCGAGGTGAACCGCGTCGCCTCGATGATGCAGTCGCTCGGCGTGAAGCGCGGCGAGCGCGTCATCGTCTACATGCCGATGATCCCGGAGGCCGCGTTTGCCATCCTCGCCTGCGCTCGCCTTGGCGCGATCCATTCCGTGGTGTTCGGCGGCTTTGCCGCGGCGAGTCTCGCCGCCCGCATCGACGATGCGAGGCCCGCGCTGATGATCACCGCCGACGGCGGCAGCCGCATGGGCAAGACGGTGCTCTACAAGTCGCTGGTCGACGAGTCGCTCAAGGTGGCGCAACACCCGCCCGGGAAAGTCCTCATCTTCAGGCGCGGGCTCGATGCCAAGATGCCGATCGTCGAGGGCCGCGACGTCGACTGGGCAGCGCTTGCGCAGCGGCACGCGGGCGCGAGCGTGCCGTGCGCCTGGCTCGAGTCGAGCGAGCCTTCGTACATCCTCTACACGTCGGGCACTACGGGAAGGCCGAAAGGCGTGCAGCGCGACGTCGGCGGCTATGCGGTCGCGCTTGCTTCGTCGATGAAGCACATCTTCTGCGGCGAGGCTGGCGAGACGATGTTTACCACCTCCGATATCGGCTGGGTGGTGGGGCACTCCTACATCATCTACGCGCCGCTCCTTGCCGGCATGACGAGCATCATGTACGAGGGCGTGCCGATCCGCCCCGATGCCGGGATCTGGTGGAAGATCGTGCAGGACTACAAGGTATCGGTGATGTTCTCGGCACCGACCGCGATCCGCGTGCTGAAGAAGCACGACGTGTCCTTCATCAGCAAATACGACTGCGCTTCGCTCAAGCATCTCTTCCTGGCGGGCGAGCCGCTGGACGAGCCGACGCACAAATGGATTACCGAGTCGCTCGGCCGGCCGGTGATCGACCACTACTGGCAGACCGAAACCGGGTGGCCGCTCCTCTCTGCGCATCCAGGCATCGACAAGACGCCGCTCAAGATGGGCTCGCCGAGCTTTCCGGTGTACGGCTATGACGTGCGGCTGCTGCATGAAGCAACCGGCAAGCCGGTGGCCGATGGCGAGAAGGGCGTGGTCGCGATCGCGCCGCCGCTGCCGCCGGGCTGCATGTCGACGGTGTGGGGCGACGACGAGCGCTTCGTCAACACATACTTCAAGGACTTCAAGGACCAGCTCATCTATTCGACGTTCGACTGGGGGATCCGCGACAAGGACGGCTATTACTTCATCCTTGGTCGTACGGACGACGTGATCAACGTCGCCGGGCATCGGCTCGGCACGCGCGAGATCGAGGAAGCGGTGAACATGCATCCGAACGTCGCCGAATGCGCGGTGGTCGGCGTGGCCGACGAGCTGAAGGGCCAGATGCCGCTCGCCTTCGCCGTGCTGAAGGACGCGTCCAAGCCGACCACGTCGGACGAAGTGATGCAGACCGTCGACAAGCAGCTCGGCGCGATCGCCCGTCCCAAAGCGGTGCATTTCGTCACCTTGCTGCCGAAGACGCGCTCGGGCAAGACGCTGCGCCGCTCGATCCAGGCGCTGGCGGAGGGGCGCGATCCCGGCGATCTCACGACCATCGAAGATCCCGGAGCTCTGGAGCAAATCAAGCGCGCCCTGGCGTAATCGGCTGGGGTATGCTCGCGCCTTTCCCAAGGAGACTGGCGCAGCATGAAGACCCGACCGATGCTCACGCTCGACGATTGCCGCAAGGTTTCGGCCGCCGCGGAAGCCGAGGCGAAAAGGAACAACTGGATCGTGGCGATCGCCATCCTCGACGATGGCGGCCATCTCCTGCATCTCGTGCGCATGGACGGTGCGTCGCCCTTCAACGCGCGCACCGCGGTCGCGAAGGGCAAGACCGCCGCGGAAACGCGCCGCTCGACGCTGGTGTGGGAAGAACGGATCAAGGGCGGCCGCAATTCGATGCTGGGCATGCCGAAGATCACGCCGGTGCAGGGCGGTCTGCCCATCGTGATCGAGGGCACTTGCGTAGGTGGCGTCGGCGTGTCCGGCGTGCAGTCGCACGAAGACGAACAGATCGCGGCCGCGGGCATCAAAGCCCTCGGCTGAGTGTTGAGGTAGTGCCGATTTATTAACCGTAACTTCTGGGGAGAGGAGACAGACAATGCTTGGCATTCGTATCTTCACCGCCGCTGCATGCGCCGCGGCGCTGGTCGCGTCGACGGCTTTTGCGCAGGTGCCGCCCGCCGACGAAAAGAATCCGAACGAGGCGCTGCCGGAGAAGCACACCTACACGCCGTACGGCGAGACCATCAAGCTCGACATGGCGAAGAAGGTGGCCGAGGCCGCGCTCGCCGAATCAACCAAGCGCGGATGGGCGATGTGCATCACGGTGGTCGGGCCCACCGGCGATCTGGTCTATTTCGCCAAGATGGACGACTGCCAATACGGCTCCATCTCGATCTCTCAGCACAAGGCGCGTGCGGCGGCCAAGTTCCGTCGTCCGACGCTCGCGTTCGAGCGGCTGCTCGGCCGCGGCGACTACTTCCGTTACCTCACCTCGCTCGACGACGTGATTGCATCGCGCGGCGGCAACCCGATCGTCGTCGGCGGCAAGATCGTCGGTGCGATCGGCGTGTCCGGCGGCACCGGGTCGCAGGATGAGGTCATCTCTCAGGCGGGCGTCGCAGCCGCCAAGTAGCGGCGATTGCGCATCCTGATTGCAGGCGCGGGGATCGGCGGGCTTACCGCCGCCCTCGCCCTGCTCAGGCACGGCATCGACGTCGAGGTCTACGAGCAGGCCTCGGAACTGAAGGAAGTCGGCGCGGGCGTGCAGCTCGCCGCCAATGGAACACGCGTTCTCTATGCGCTCGGGGTCGGCGGCGAGCTGAAGGCGCTTTCCTGCGAAGCGCAGGGCAAGGAAATCCGCCACTGGCAGACCGGCGAGACCTGGAAGCTGTTCGATCTCGGGCCCGCTTCGATCGAGCGCTACGGTTTTCCTTACTTCACCGTTTACCGCCCGGACTTGCTCGACGTGCTTGCCCGCGCCGTTCGGCGCGCGAAAACGGATGCGGTCCACCTCGGCGCGCGCTGCGCCGGGTTCACGCAGGATGACGCAGGCGTCACTCTCCACCTGGAAAACGACAGCACCGTGCGCGGCGATGCCCTGATTGGCGCCGACGGCGTGCATTCGCGCATTCGCCAGGGGTTGCTGGGACCGGATCGGCCGGAATTCACCGGCACCATCGCCTGGCGCGGCGTCGTACCGATGGAGCGGCTGCCGCAGCACATGGCGCGCACGGTCGGCTCGAACTGGGTGGGGCCGGGCGGCCATATCGTGCATTACCCGCTGCGCACGGGTAAGGTGATGAACTTCGTCGGCGTGCTCGAGCGAAGCGACTGGCGTATCGAGTCGTGGACAGCGCGCGGTACGCAAGAGGAGCTCGCCGCGGACTACCGCGGCTGGCATGACGACATCCAGGCGTTCATCCGTGCCATCGATACACCCTACAAGTGGGCGCTCATGGTGCGTGCGCCGCTCGAGCGCTGGACATCACGCCGGGTCACGCTTCTCGGAGACGCCGCGCATTCGATGCTTCCGTTCCTCGCGCAGGGCGCGGTCATGGCGATAGAGGATGGCTTCGTGCTCGCCCGCGCACTGGCCGCTTACGGAGTGGAAGAGGCATTGCAGCATTACGAAGCCGCGCGACGCGATCGCACCCGCCGCACGGTGGAAGGCTCGGCGGCGAACATGCATCGATTCCACAATCGCGCGCTGGCCGATCCGGTCGAGGGCAGGAAGTTCATCGACCGCGAATGGGCGAGCCAGCGCATCGCCGAGCGCTATGAATGGCTCTTCCGGTACGACGCCGCGACGGTGCCGATCTGATGGATCTCGAACGCTTTCGCCTGCGCCGTTTCCTCGAGTCGCTGCCGCCGGCAGAGGTGCAGCGCGTGGACGAACCGGTGGCACTCGGCGATGTGGCGGCTGTGCACGACGGCAATGCGAAGGCCGTCTGGTTCCGTCAGGCCGGCGGCGCCGAGCTCGCCGCGAACGTCGCGGCAAGCCGCTCGCGCCTCGCGCTCGCCTTCGAGACGACCCCTGATCGCCTGCTCGCCGAAGTGCTGCGGCGCCTGGGCACTCCACAGCCGGTGGTCGATGTGAGCGGTGCACCCGCACAGGAGGTCGTCGAGGCCGATCCCGATCTCACGGCGCTGCCCGTCCACCTGCAGCATGGCTTTGACGGCGCGCCTTACATCTCGGCGTCCATGGACTTCACGCGCGATCCGGCGCGCGAGGCGACGAACATCGGCATCCGCCGGATGATGCTGCGCGGACGGCGGGAGGCAGGCGTGGATCTCAACGCACCGTCGGACCTGCAGGTGATCTATCGCGCCGCCGTGGCGCGGAAGGAGCGGCTGCCGATCGCGTTCGTCGTGGGGTCGCACCCGGTCGATCATGTCGCCGCGGCGATGCGCCTGCCGGGCGACGAGCTCTTGCTGATGGCGTCGCTGCGCGGCGCGCCGCTGCCGGTGGCGAAGTGCAGGACGAACGACCTGCGCGTACCCGCGGACGCGGAGTACGTGCTCGAGGGCTATCTCGACGAGCGCGGCTATGTGGAGCCGGAGGGACCGTACGGCGAGTTCCTCGGCTATTACGGCGCGCTTAAGACCAACCCGGTGTTTCACCTGACGGCGGTCACGCACCGCAAGGACGCGGTCTTCCAGGCGGCCACCATCAGCGGCCGGCGCCTCGAGCGCACCGACACGGCGCAACTCAACGCGATCCGTGTCGAAGTGTCCGTGTGGCGCGCGCTTGCCGCGGCGGTCGGCGAGGTGGTGGCGGTCTACGCCACGCCTTCGAGCGGTGGTGCCTTTAACTTGCGCGCGTCGGTGCGCCAGCGCATGCCCGGCGAAGCACGCAACGCGATCGGGGCCGTGTTCGCCACGCCCGTGAACGTGAAGCACGTCTTCATCGTCGATCCGGATGTCGATGTGTTCTCGGACGAGCAGATGGACTGGGCGCTCGCGACTCGCTTCCAGGCCGATCGCGACCTCGTCGTCGCGAGCGGTTTTCGCGCCATGCCGCTCGATCCGTCGCTGCGCGGAGCGAAGACCGGCTCGAAAGCGGGCTTCGACCTGACGCTGCCCGTCGGCGAGCGGGGCGGCATCGAGAGCCGGCCGCCTGAGCCGCCGCGCTATGAAGGCCGGCTCTTCGACTCGGTCGAGGCGGCCCTTGCCGACGGGCCGAAGTTCTTCGTCGAGCTCATGAGCGCCCGGGGCAGCCGCGACGGCCGCGAGATCGTGCGCGAGCTGGAACGGCTGCGCACGAGCGGACGCCTCGAGCGCGATGCGGAAGGACGCTATGTATATCGGCCAGCCGCTGCCGCGCATTGAAGATGACCGGCTGCTGACCGGCCGGGGCAGATTCACCGACGACGAGGCAGAGGCGCGGCAGGCGTGGTGCGCTTTCGTGCGCTCGCCGCACGCGCATGCGCGCATCGCCGCCATTCACGCGGCCCGTGCGGCGCGCGCAACGGGCGTCTTGGCGGTATTGAGTGGCGCCGACTACGAGGCCGATGGCCTGAAGCCGATCGATCACGTCCCGAACCCCATCGACATGCACGACATCGCGAAGCGTGCGTTCGACAATCCTCGGCAGTGGCCGCACTGGCCGCTCGCGCGGGACGAGGTGCGGCATGTCGGCGAGCCGGTGGTGGCCGTAATTGCGGAGACGCTAGACCAGGCGCGCGACGCGGCAGACTCGATCGAGATCGACTACCGGCCGTTGGCGGCAGAGGAGACCGTTTGCTTCGACTATGCCTTCGGCGACGCGGCGGCCACCGAGGCAGCCCTTGCGCGCGCGGCGCACGTGCTGCGGCACGAGTTCCCGATCCAGCGCGTGGCCAACTGCCAGTTGGAGCCGCGCTCGGCGTTGGGCGTGCATGGTGCGGGCGGCTACACGCTGTACACCGGCTGCCAGGGCCCGGTGCTGCTGCGGGCGCTGCTGAGCAGAGTGCTCGGCAGCGAGCAGGTGCGGGTAGTGACGCGAGATGTCGGCGGCGCATTCGGCCCGAGAACGTACCTGCAGCCGGAGCAAATCACCGTTTTGTGGGCTGCCCAGCGGCTCGGCCGCCCGGTGCGCTGGACGAGCAGCCGCAGCGAAGCGTTCCTCTCCGATTTCCAGGGGCGCGATGCCACGATCAAGGCCGCGCTTGGCGTCGATGTCCAGGGCCGCATCGTGGGCTACGAATTTCATGCCAGAGGCAATGTCGGCGCGCATACGGTGTCATTCGTGCCGCTGAACAACCTGCGCAATATCCTGACCACCGCCTATCGCGTGCCGGCGGTCTCGGTGCGCGTACAGGCAGTGAGCACGAATACGGTGCCCGCGGTGCCTTATCGCGGTGCGGGAAGACCGGAAGCGCATCATGCGATCGAGCGACTGCTCGATCTCGCGGCAAGCAAGCTGGGCATCGACCGGGCGGAGATCCGCCGCCGCAACCTGGTGACGAAGCGCGAGCTGCCGTATCGCACGCCGACGCAGCTCGTGCTGGACGCGGTCGACTTCCCCGGTTACATGCAGCGCGCGCTGGAGGTGGCGGACTACGAGGGCTTTGCGGCGCGCAAGCGCGGCGCCCGGCGGCCGAGGGGCATCGGCATCGCCAACTACGTCGAATCGCCGGTCGGCGCGCCGCGCGAGCGCATCGAGCTGCACGCGACCAAGGCAGGGGTGGAAATCGTCTCAGGCACGCACTCCACCGGACAGGGACATGAAACCTCGTTCGTGCAGGTGGCAGCCGACCAGCTGCAGCTTCCCATGGACAAGATTCGTCTAAGCACGGGTGACACTGGGTTTGTAAAGGCCGGTGGTGGCTCGCACTCCGACCGCTCCCTGCGCTTCGCTGGCACGCTGATCGTTGCCGCGAGCCGCCAGCTGATCGAGGCGGGACGGCAGGCTGCAGCCAGCAAGCTCGAGGTGCGCGCCGACGACCTTGTGTATGAAAAGGGCGTCTTCCGCGTCGCTGGCACCGATCGATCGGTCGCGCTGCTCGACGTCGCGCCGCTCGCGGCCGAGGAGGAGATCAACGCGCGCATTCCAGTGACGCCGGGTGGCTGCGCGGTGTGCGAGGTGGAAGTCGACCCGGACACCGGAATCGTCGAGCTACTTCGCTACGTCACTGTCGATGACGTCGGCCAGGCGGTCAATCCAGCGATCGTGCACGGCCAGGCGCATGGCGGCATCGCCCAGGGAGTCGGCCAGGCACTGATGGAAGGCGTGGCGTTCGATGCCGACGAGCAGGTTCTCACCGGCTCGTTCATGGATTACGCGTTTCCGCGCGCCGATCAGCTGCCCAGTTTCGACACGGCGCTTGCCGAAGAGCCGACGACGAATAATCCTTTGCGTGTGAAAGGCGGCGGCGAAGGCGGCGTCGTGCCGGCCACCGCGGCCGTCATCAACGCGGTATGCGATGCGCTCGGCATTGAAGACATTGCCATGCCGGCTTCGCCGCATCGGGTCTGGCAGGCCATGCAAAAGAGGTCGCGATGAGAAGTCTTGTTTCGCTGCTGTTCGTCGTAGCGCTCAACGTCCATGGGCAGGACTGGCCGACGAAGCCGGTGCGCTGGCTCGTGCCGTTTGCCCCCGGCGGGCCCGCCGACGTCGTGGCGCGAATCCTCGCCGCCGCGCTGCAGGATCGCACCGGCCAGCCGAACGTCGTCGAGAACCAGCCGGGCGCAGGCGGCAACATCGCTCACGCCGCCGCCTCCAAGGCGGGCGGCGACGCCCACACCCACACCGTCGTCTTCGTGGTGCCGAGCGTGATCACCAATCCCTTTTATATGAAAGCGAGCGTCGATCCGTTCAGGGACCTCGCGCCGGTGATCCATCTCGACAACGCGTCGATGGTGCTGATCTCCAATCCGGCGTTTGGGCCGACTACCGTTGCCGATGTGCTGAAGGAGATCAAGGCGAACCCAGGGCGCGTGAGCTGCGGCTCCTCCGGGGCGCTGCCGTCCGTGGGATGCGAGCTGCTTCGCGCCAATGCGGGGGCGGACATGATCATGGTGATGTACAAGGGCAACGGGCCGGCGCTGAATGCGCTCATGGGCGGCGAAATCAACCTCCTTTTTGATGTCGTGAACATCGCGGCCGGTCATGTGAAGTCGGGGCGCGTGCGCGCCATCGCTTCGACCGCCGCCAAGCGCGGCATTGGCCCGCTGGGCGATGTGCCGGTGATGGCTGAAGCGATTCCCGGCTTCGAGCTCGTCACCTGGCACGGGGTGATGGTGGCGCCGGCCACGCCCCACGCGCTCGTCGAGCGCATCAACCGAGAGCTGAACGCCGTCCTGCAGCGTCCCGACGTTCGCGAGCGGTTCGCGAACTCTGGGCTGCAGATCACGGGCGGGACGCCGGAGGATTTCTCCGCGATCCTGCGCCGCGACTACGATAAATACGGCGCGGCGCTGCGCTCCGCGGGGGTGAAGCCCGAATGAAGCCCGTGCGCCGGGTGGTGACGGGTCATCGCGGCGACAAATCGGCCGTGCTCTTCGATAGCGCCGCGCCGAACCAGAAGCTGCGGCAGGCGTCGGGCCTCGTGTCCACGCTGCTTTGGGCCACGGACGAGCGGCCGGCCGATGTCTCGGGCTCTGGCGACCGCTCGCTGCGCGAGATCGGCGTGCCGCCGCCGCCCAGCGGATCCATCTTTCGCGTAGTCGATTTCCCGCCGGAAGGCGCAGCTCGCTCTCGCGATGCGGTGCTGAAGGAGATGGGCGTGGCGGATGCGGGTGGCGCACGCCACCACGGCATGCACAAGACGCGCAGCATCGACTATGCGATCGTGATCGAAGGCGAGATCGACATGCTGCTCGACGATTCGGAGGTGCACCTGGCAGCGGGCGATGTGCTGATACAGCAGGGCACGAACCACGCGTGGATCAACCGCAGCGATCGCAATTGCCGCATCGCGTTCGTGCTGATCGATACGGCATAATCGGCCGCAGAGGAGGGAGCTATGCAGACTCAAGCAGAACCGCGCCTGTTGTTCCCGGGGTTGCGCTCGTTTTACGCGAGCCTCGAGCCGCTTTCCTGGCTGCTCGTGCGCTGCGCCTGCGGCCTTATCCTGGCGGTCCATGGCTGGGGCAAGATCTCGCGTGGTGCCGAAGCCATGGCGCCGGTGTTCCAGAAGATGGGGTATGACCATCCCGTGCCACTCATCTGGTTCCTGGCGTTCGTCGAGTTCGTCGGCGGCCTTGGCATCGCGCTCGGCCTTTTCACGCGCTTCTTCGCCGCCATGGTGACGATCGAGATGGCAGTGATCGTGTTCGCGCATTACCTGCCGAACGGCTTCTCGTGGCTCAACCGCGGCTATGAGTTCGTCCTTCTCTGGGGCCTTGTGTCCCTGGCCGTGTGGTGGCGCGGCGGCGGCCCGTACTCTCTGGATCGGAAAATCGGCGTCGAGCTTTGACAAGACCCGATGCGTCGCTGATCGAGGCGCTCGAGCGCTCCCACATCCATCCGCTGTGGGACCGCTACAAGCGCATCACACCGGTCGCGCCGCAGCCGAAGGATGCGCCGATGCACTGGCGCTGGCGCGAGATCGAGCCCTTCGCCGAGCGCGCCGCCAAGGAAGTGGCGATCGAGGACGTCGAGCGGCGCGCGCTGATCCTCGCCAACCCGGCGTTCGGCGGCGAGACCGTGACCACGCAGAACCTGATCGGCGCCTTTACCGTCCTCGAGCCGGGCGACAAAGCGGTGCCGCACCGGCACACTGCGGCGGCAATAAGGTTTTCCACGCGCGCCGAAGGCGCGGTCACGATCGTCAACGGCAAGCGCTGCGAGATGAAGGAGGGCGACCTCGTCCTCACGCCGCCGATGTGCTGGCACGGACACATCAACCAGGGCGGCCGTCGCACCGTCTGGTTCGACGCGGCGAACATGCCGGCGATCTGCGCGCTCGACGTGAGCTTCTTCGAGCCGGGCACACGGCAGGACGAGCGCTTCTGGGAAGTCGGCACCGCCGGCTCCGAGGACTACCGTTTTCCCGGCGATGAGGCTCGTCGCCAGCTCGCTGCCGCCTCGCGCGGGAAGGATGGCGCCCGCACCTTCCGTTACGCGAAGAACGGCGGAGCGGTCATGCCCACCCTCGATCTCTACCTCACGCAGATCGATAGCCGCACGCGTATGGCGCGGAGCACGTGGAATTCGATTTGCCTGGTGGTTTCCGGCGACGGCCGCTCGACCATCGGCGACAAGCGCTTCGAATGGTCGCGCCACGACGTGTTCACGATTCCGCATTGGACCTGGGCGGCGCACGAGCCGCGCGGCGCGGAGGCCCAGCTCTTTGTCGTCACCGATCGCGCCATTTACGAAAATCTCGATCTAGCCCGCCAAGAAATCCAGTGATCGGAAAATCGATCCTCAGGGTCGAGGATCAGCGCTTCCTGACCGGTGACGGTCGCTTCATCGACGATCTCGAGCTTCCGGGCGGGTTGCACTGCGTCATCGTCCGCTCGCCGCACGCGCACGCGCGCGTCCGGAGCATTCGCGCGCCGGGCGGCGTGCTCATGCTCACCGGGGAAGATATGGCGGCTGACGGCGTCAATGCGATGCGCTGCGGCTGGGTGCTGCCCGGCATGGTCGAGCCGCCGCGCTTTGCTCTTGCGCGCGGCACGGTACGGCATGTCGGCGAGCCGGTTGCCGCCGTTTTCGCCGAATCGCGTGCGCAGGCCGAAGACGCTGCCGAGCAGGTTGAGGTGGACTATGAGCCTCTTCCGCTCATCAAGGAGGAGCAGGCCTTCAAGTGGGCGCGGGGTGAGCGCGCTGCCACCGAGGCGGCGATGCGCAAGGCGGCGCATCGGGTGCCGATCGCGCTGGTGAACAACCGCCTCTGCGGTGCGGCGATCGAGACGCGCGGCTGCATCTCGACCGGCGATACGCTTTATTGCGGCACGCAGGCGCCGCACCACATCCGTCGCTATGTCTGCGAGGAGCTCGGCATCGACGAGGGGCGGCTGCGCGTCGTGTCGCAGGACATGGGCGGCGGCTTCGGCTACAAAGGCAAGCACTATCCCGAGGAGACGGTCGTCGTGTGGGCGGCGCGTCGGCTACGCCGCCCGGTAAAGTGGATCGCGAGGCGGCAAGAGTCTTTCCTCTCCGACACCCAGGGACGCGACCACATCACGCGTGCCGAGCTCGGCTTGGACCAGGAGGGACGCTTTCTCGCCCTGAGCGTCCTGACGAGCGCCGATCTCGGCGCCTATGTTTCGAGCTTCGGCGCGGCGATCGCCGGCCCGATCTACAGCGCATTGCTCGCAGGCGTGTATCGCACGCCACAGGTCTTCGTCGAGGTCACCGGTATCTTCAGCAACACCGTGCCGGTCGATGCCTATCGCGGCGCGGGGCGCCCGGAGGCCTGTTATGTCTTGGAGCGGCTTGCCGATAAGGCGGCGCTCGAGCTCGGCATCGATCGGGCCGAGATCCGCCGGCGCAACCTCATTCCGGCCAGCGCGATGCCGTACAGGACGCCGGTTGGGCCGACCTACGACTGCGGCGACTTCCCGAAAGTCTTCGAGCGTGCTCTCGAGATCTCGGGCTACGCGAGGAAGCGAGCGCGCGGACGCGGCGTCGGCATCGCGTGCTATGTCGAATCCTCTGGCGTCGCGCCTTCACGTCTCGCCGGCATGATGGGCGCCCGCGTCGGCTTCTACGAATCGGCGCAGGTGCGCGTCGCACCCGACGGCAGCATCACCGCTTACCTCGGCACGCATAATCATGGCCAGGGTCACGCGACGACGTATGCGCAGATTCTCTCGGCGCAACTGGGCGTGCCGCTCGATCGCATCAGCATCGTCGAAGGCGACACCGCCGCCGTTCCGATGGGCACAGGCACCTTCGGCTCGCGCTCGATTGCCGTCGGCGGCTCGGCGCTGCACGTGGCAGGCGCGAAGATCATCGCCAAGGGCAAGCGCATCGCCGCGCACCTGCTGGAAGCGGCCGCGGCCGACATCGAGTTCCGCGACGGAGCGTTTTCCGTCGCTGGCACCGACCGCAAGGTCACTTTCCAGGCGGTCGCAGGAGCAGCCTATGTGCCGCACAACTACCCGCTGGCAGAGCTCGAGCCCGGGCTGGACGAGAACGCCTTCTACGATCCGCCGAACTTCGCCTTCTCGAACGGCGTGCACGTGTGCGAAGTGGAAGTCGACACGGACACCGGCGCGGTGCGCATCGCCGGCTACTGGGCGGTCGACGACATCGGCACGGTGATCAATCCGATGATCGTCGAAGGCCAGCTGCACGGCGGCGTCGCTCAGGGCCTCGGGCAGGCGCTCGGCGAGCACACGGCGTACGACGAAGGCCAGCTGCTTTCCGCCTCCTTCATGGACTACGCGCTGCCGCGCGCATCCGACCTGCCGTTCTTCGAATCCGAGCTCGACGAGACTCAGCCCTGCACGCACAACCCGATCGGTGCGAAGGGCTGCGGCGAGGCGGGGACCATTGCCGCGCCGGCCGCGGTCATCAACGCGCTGCTCGACGCCCTTGACTCTCTGGGTGTGCGGGACCTCGAGATGCCGGCTACTCCGCTGCGCGTCTGGCAAGCCATAATGCAGCGATGATCCAGTCGGCCTTCCGCGCGCAGGAAGTGAATCCCGCGAAGCTGGCGCAGCTCTACCGCAGGGAATTCGAGCTTTGCCGCGTCAGGAAGGGCGAAACGATCGCGGTGGTGAGCGACCTCGCCACGCGGCGCGAATACATCCAGGCGGCGTTCGCTGCGGCGGACGACGTCGGCGCGGACATCTACGAGCTCTGCGTCAACGCTCTGCCGTCATGGACCAAGGTCGGCGTGCCGACCATCGGGCAGTGCAAGGGAACGCTGCAAGCGGTGAGCGCCGCCGACCTGGTTGTGGCCTTCCATGTGCCGCTCTTCACCAAGTGGCTCAAGCAGGTCATGGACGGCGGTACGCGCGTGCTCATGATCATCGACGCCCCCGACGACCTCGAGCAGCTGATGGCGCCGGCGGGGCTGAAAGAGGCGTGCAAGCATGCCGAGGCGCTGTACAAGAAGACCGAGCGCGTGCGTGTCACGAGCGAAGCCGGGACCGACCTCACTTACCAGTGCGGCGAGTATCCGGTGATGACGCAGTGGGGCTACGCCGACGAGCGCGGCCACTTCGATCACTGGGGCGGCGGGCATATCCATACCTTCCCGAATGAGGGCAGCGCACAAGGCACCGTGGTGCTGGCCGCCGGCGACATCGTGATCCTGCCGTACTGCCGATACGTGAATGACGCAGTGCGCCTCACCATCCGGGAAGGCCATATCGTCGAAATTGAAGGCGGCATGGACGCGAAGCTGATGCGCGACTGGCTGGACGATGGCAAGTCATCCACCAGCGACCGCGATCCGTACGCGGTGTCGCATCTCGGCTGGGGCATGAATCCGCAGGCGCTCTGGTACGGCATCGCGCTGCATGGCGATCTGCCGGAGCGGCACCGCGCGGCGGCGCGAACGTTCCCGGGCAATTTTCTGTTTTCCACCGGGCCGAATACGCAAGGCGGGGGCAAGCGGAACACGCGGGGCCATTACGACGTGCCGATGCGCGATTGCACCGTCGAGCTCGACGGCAACGTCGTGATCGAGCGCGGCAAGATCGTCGACGACAAGATGCGCGTCAAGCGCGAACAGCGATAAGGGAGACAACATGCGAGCGATTCTTTTGGGCATCGGCCTGGCGGCAGCTATCACGGCGCAAGCCGCCGACAAGGTGAAGATCGGCTTCATCAGCACGCTCTCGGGGCCGAACGCCTCGATCGGCATCGACATCCGCGACGCGTTCAACCTAGCGATCAAGCTGAACGGCGGCAAACTGGGCGGCCTGCCGGCCGAAGTGCTGGTCGGCGACGATCAGCTGAAGCCCGACCTCGCCAAGCAGTTTGCCGAGCGCTATCTCAAGCTCGAGAAGGTCGACTTCATGACCGGTGGGGTGTTCTCCAACATCGTGCTGGCCATCGCACCCGACTCGATCGAGAACAGGGTGTTCTACATCTCGCCCAACGCCGGGCCGGCGCAATTCACCGGGGCGCAGTGCAGCCCGTTCTTCTTTGCCGCGTCGTGGCCGAGCGAGGCCTACAGCGAGGCGGGCGGCGAGTACATGAACTCCAAGGGGATCAAGAACGCGATCTTCCTCGCGCCCAACTACGTCGGCGGGCAGGATGCGGCGACCGGCTTCAAGCGCATGTACAAGGGCAAGCTGGTCGAGGAGATGTACACCAAGCTCGGCCAGCTCGACTATGCCGCGGAGCTCTCGCAGATCCGCGCCAAGCA
>Ga0134121_10002049_pt1 | contig 17916 bp, 20 predicted proteins | sample KB301_FD_96463 | JGI IMG/M metagenome (GOLD analysis project Ga0134121, IMG submission 96463) | Terrestrial soil microbial communities without Nitrogen fertilizer from Kellogg Biological Station, Michigan, USA - KB3-0-1 | ecosystem: Environmental > Terrestrial > Soil > Unclassified ... | reverse complement strand
GGCGAGCTCCTCGCCGAGATCGAGACGCCCGAGATCGACCAGCAGCTCTCGCAGGCGGTGGCGGCGCGCCAGCAGGCCGCCTCGAGCCTCTCGCTCGCCGCGAGCACGCGCGAGCGCTGGGAGGCGCTGAGGAAGCGCGAGGTCGTCTCGCAGCAGGAAGTCGACGAGAAGCGCAGCGCCGATGCGCAGGCGCGCGCCAACCTCGCCGCCGCCGAGGCGAACGTCGAGCGCCTGCGGCAGACCAAGGCCTTCAACCGCGTGGTGGCGCCCTTCGCCGGCGTGATCACCAAGCGCAACGTCGACGTGGGCGATCTCATCGACGCGGGCGGCGGCGCGGCGCGCGCGCTCTTCGTCCTCGCGCAGACCGATCCGCTGCGCGTGTACGTGAACGTGCCGCAGTCCTATGCGCACCTCGTCAAGCCCGGCCAGCAGGTGAGCGTGACGCAGCAGGAGCTGCGCGGGCAGGCGTTCACCGGCGAGGTCGCGCGCACCGCGGGCGCCATCGATTCGCAGACGCGCACCATGCAGGTCGAGGTGGTGCTCGAGAACAGGGACGGCAGGCTCCTGCCCGGCGCCTACGTGCAGGTAGCGCTGCCGCTCACCGGCACCGGCGCGCTCACCGTGCCGACCAACGTGCTCCTCTTCCGCGGCGAGGGCCCGCGCGTCGCCGCGGTGGGCGCCGACGGCAAGGTGCAGCTGCGCGCGGTGAAGATCGGGCGCAACTTCGGCGAGGTGATCGAGATCCTCGAGGGCGTCGGCGCGAGCGACAAGCTGGTGCTGAATCCGCCCGACTCGCTGAACGACGGCGACACCGTGGTCGTCTCGCAGAAGTGAGCGCGCCGATGAAGCTCCTGCAAATGGCGGCGGCGAGCCTTTTTCTCGCGGGATGCATGAACCCGCCGAAGTACGACCCGCCGAAGCCCGAGATGCCGGCCGAGTGGCGCGTCGAGGAGCCTTTCCGCGTCGCCACGCCGAAGGACGATGCGCCGAAGGGGGCGTGGTGGGAGCGCTTCGGCGACCCGACCCTGAACGAGCTTGCGAGCCGCTCGCTCAGCACGAGCCCGACGCTCGCCGCCTCGGTCGCGCGCCTCGCGCAGGCGCGCGCCAACTTCACCGCCGTGGCCGGGCAGCAGTGGCCGCAGGTGTCGCTCGCCGCGCGCGACTCGCGCACGCGCATCACCCAGAACCGCCCGCTCAACAACTATTCGGCGCCCAACTTCTCCACGGTGCAGACCGACCTCTTCGTCGGCGCGCAGGCGAGCTACGAGCTCGACTTCGGCGGCCGCGTGGCGAGCCTCGTCGCCTCGGCCAGGGCTTCCGCCGAGCAGTCGGCGGCGGACCTGGAGACCGCGCGGCTCCTCCTCGTCGCCGACCTCGCCACCGCCTACTTCAACCTGCGGCAGACCGACATCGAGCTCGACGTCCTCGCCAACTCGATCGAGCTGCAGCAGCGCTCGCTCGGCGTCGCGACCACGCGGCGCGAGCTCGGCGCGGGCTCCGCGCTCGACGTGGCGCAGCAGCAGGCGCTGATCGACACCACCCTCACGCAGATCGACATCCTCAGGCGGCAGCGCGCGAGCTTCGAGAACGCGCTCGCCACGCTCACCGGCACGCCGGCGCCCTTGTTCTCGGTGAAGGCCGACAAGCGCGACATCGTGCCCCCCGACGTGCCGATCGGCGTGCCGTCCGACGTGCTCGAGCGCCGGCCCGACGTCGCCTCGGCCGAGCGCGCCATGGCGGCGGCCAACGCGCAGGTCGGCATCGCCAACGCCGCGTTCTATCCGAGCATCAGCCTCGGCCTCTCCTACGGCCAGGAAAGCCGCCGGCCCAATACGCTCTTCGACGCGCCGAGCGTCGTCTGGTCGGGCGGCCTGAGCCTGCTGCAGCCGCTCTTCGACGGCGGGCGCATCCGCGGCGGCTACGAGGCGGCGAAGGCGGGCTACGACATCGCCGTCGCCAACTACCGCCGCACGGTGCTCACCGCGATGCAGGAGGCGGAGGACGGCATCCTCGGGCTCGCCGCGCTCGAGCGCGCCTCGAAGCAGGCCAACATCGCCGTGGAGAGCGCGCGCCGCACGCTCGATCTCGTCAACGCGCGCTACGAAGGCGGCATCGCCAACCCGCTCGAGGTGATCGTCGCGCAGCAGCAGCTCCTCAACGCCGAGCGCCTCGCCTCGCAGCTCGTCGGCCAGCGCCTCATCACCTCGGTGTTCCTCGTCAAGGCCCTCGGCGGCGGCTGGGAGCGGCGCGACCAGCTCTCGGTGAAATAAGCAGCTTGCGCGAGGCAGCCTAGAGCTGCAGACCGAACTCCCGGCTGATCTTCGCCGCCTGCTCAAAGGTCTCGGCGAGGATCTTCGCCAGCTCCTCCGGCGTGCTCGAGAGCGCGACCGTGCCGGCCTTGTCGCTCATCGCGCGGTAGTCCGCCGACTGCACGACCGCCGCGATCTCGCGGTTGAGAATCGTGATCACCGGCTGCGGGGTGCCGGCGCCCGCGCAGACGCCGAGCCAGCCGAAGCGCACGAAAGGCAGGCCTTTCTCGACGAGGGTCGGGATCTCGGGCGCGGCGGCGAGGCGCTCGGGGCTGGAGACGGCGAGGAGCCGCACGCGTCCGGCCTTGTAGGGCGGCAGCACGGCGAGGGTGGGCGAGACGTACATCTGCACGCGGCCGGCGAGCACGTCCGCCAGCGCATCGGCGCCGCCTTTGTACGGGATGCCGACCATCTCGGTGCCGGTGAGCTTGCCGAGCTCGAGCGCGAGGATGTGCTGCGCCGAGCCCTTGCCGAGCATGCCGTAGTTGAGCTTTCCGGGATTGGCGCGAGCGTAGGCGACGAACTCGTCCCAGTCGTGCGCCGGCACGTCGTTCGCCGCCACCACGCCGTAGTAGTAGCGCGAGACTTGTGTAACGGGTGCGAGGTCGGCGAGCGTGTAGGGCACGCTCCTGTAGACGGCGGCGTTGATCGCCTCGAAGTGCGTGCAGAGGAGGAGGCTGTAGCCGTCGCGCGGCTTGGAGAGCACGTCCTGAGTCGCGATCTGGCCGGCGGCGCCGGGGCGGTTCTCCACCACCACGCGCTGCCCGAGCATGGCGCCCAGGCGATCGGCAATGAAGCGCGCCGGCAGGTCGGTCGGGCCGCCGGCGCTGAAGCCGACGACGAGGCGGATCGGCTTCTCCGGATACTGCCCATGGGCAGCCGAGCAGAAAGCGGAAAGGAGAAGAACCAGGGCGCGCACGGTGACTACTATAAGCTGCGTCCATGGTTCAGAAACAGAAGGGGCCGCGCGCCATCGTCGCGGCGGTGCAGCTGTCGAGCGTAAGCGACGCGGAGTTCGACGCCTCGCTCGACGAGCTGCGCCAGCTCGCGAAGACGCTCGGCTTCGAGGTGGTCGGCAAGTTCACGCAGAAGCGGGCCGGGTTCGACAAGACGGCCTACTTCGGCACCGGCAAGCGCGAGGAGCTCGCGCTCATGCGCGAGGAGGAGTCGGCCGAGCTGATCCTCATCGACCACGAGATCTCGCCCTCGCAGGCGTTCAACCTGGAGAAGCAGGCGGGCGCCGAGGTGATGGACCGCACGATGGTGATCCTCGAGATCTTCCACCGCCACGCCGCCTCGCGCTTCGCGCGCGCGCAGGTCGAGATCGCGCGCCTGGGCTACATGGGCCCTCGCCTGCGCGAAGCGGCCAAGCAGGCCGGGCCGAAGGACCGCGCGAGGAGCGGCACCGGCGGCCGCAGCGGCGGCGAGTCGCACGGCGAGCTCGACCGGCGGAAGCTCCGCGACCGCATCACCGAGCTGCAGAAGGAGCTCGACGGCATGGCGCTCGAGCGGAAGACCCGGCGCGCGCGGCGCCAGGAGCGCGCGGGGCTCGCGCGCGCGGCGCTCGTCGGCTACACCAACGCCGGCAAGTCCACGCTGATGCGCGCGCTCACCGGCAGCGAGGGCCTGGTGGCGGACAAGCTCTTCGCGACGCTCGACACCACGGTGCGGGCGCTCCACCCCGAGACGGTGCCGCGCGTGCTGGTCAGCGACACGGTCGGCTTCATCAAGAACCTGCCGCACGGGCTCGTCGCGTCGTTCAAGTCGACGCTCGACGAGGCGCTCGAGGCCTCGCTCCTCGTCCATGTCGTCGATGCGAGCGATGCCGGGTTCGAGCGGCAGCTCGCGGTCACCGAGGAAGTGCTCGACGAGATCGGCGCGCAAGGCGTGCCGCGCCTGCTGGTGTTCAACAAGATCGACAAGGGCGGCGACGAATCAGGGCTGCGCGCGCGCTATCCCGGCGCGATCGTGATGAGCGCGAAACGGGAAGGCGACATCGCCAAGCTGCGCGAGGCGATCAGCGCCTTTTTCCAGAAGAGCCAGGTCGAGGCCGAGCTTTTCCTGCCGTGGTCGGCGCAGAACCAGCGTGGGGAAATCTTCGCCACCTGCACGGTGCTCGAGGAGCGCGCCGACAACGACGGAGCATTCCTGCGCGTGCGCGGCGAGCCCGAGGCCGTGCGGCGCCTGCACGACCAGTTCGGTCGCCGCTAGATAAGCGGGTATCATGGGAGATGAAGAATTCGGATGTGCCCATGATGGCCCTGCGCCGCGCCGTGAAGATCCTCGGCGGCATCGACGCGCTGGGCGACAAGTTGAACGTCTCGACCGATACGCTCGAGCTCATGATCGCGGGCGAGGAAGCGGTGCCGCACCCGCTCTTCACCCAGACCGTCGGACTGCTTCTCGAAGCGAGCGCCACGCGTCCCGGCCGGCGCAAACCTGATTCGAACGACGGCGGCCGCAAGACCCGGCAGTAGTTCCTGAGCTCGCCCGCCGCCAAGCGGCTATCATGAGCGATGAACCAGCAGCAATCTCGCCTGTCTCTCTCCCCATGAACCTGAATCCCATGATGCACGGCGTGCTCGAGCTCCCCTGGTGGGGCTATGTCGCCGTGGCGCTTGCCTTCACGCACGTAACCATCGTCGCGGTGACGCTCTTCCTGCACCGCGGCCAGGCGCACCGCGCGCTCGAGTTCCATCCGCTCGTCAGCCACTTCTTCCGCCTGTGGCTCTGGCTCACCACCGGCATGAAGACGCGCGAGTGGGTGGCGGTGCACCGCAAGCACCACGCGCGCGTCGAGACCGCCGAGGATCCGCACAGCCCGCAGGTGCACGGCCTCTCGCGCGTGCTGTGGGGCGGGGTGCCGCTCTACCGCCGCGAGGCGATGCGCGCCGAGACGCTCGAGCGCTTCGGCGAAGGCACGCCCGACGACTGGCTCGAGCGCAACCTCTACTCGCGCTATGTCGTGCTCGGCCTGGTGCTGATGGCGCTCGCCGACCTCGTGCTCTTCGGCATCCTGCCGGGAAGCCTCATCTTCGGCGTGCAGATGGCGTGGATTCCCTTCTGGGCGGCCGGGGTCATCAACGGCGTCGGCCACTTCCACGGCTACCGCAACTGGCAGACCGACGACGCGAGCCGGAACATCGTGCCGTGGGGCATCCTCATCGGCGGCGAGGAGCTGCACAACAACCACCACGCCTACCCGAGCTCGGCCAAGCTCTCCAACCGCTGGTACGAGTTCGATATCGGCTGGCTCTACCTGCGCCTGCTCGAGCTCGCCTGCCTCGCCACGGTAAAGCGCACGCCGCCGAAGCCGCGCTTCGTCGCGCCGCGCCTCATCCCCGACCTCGGCATGCTGCAGGCGGTCATCGCGCACCGCTTCCACGTGCTCGCAAGCTACGCGCGCGCCATGCGCCGCATCCGCGTGGAGCAGGTCGAGCAACTGCGCACCATGGGGGCGATGCGCGCCGAGCTCGCCGCACTCTGGGAGCGCTCGATGGCCTCGCGCGACCAGCTCCTCAAGCGACTCCAGGACTGGTGCCGGCGCGCCGAGGCGAGCGGCATCGCTCCCCTCGCCGACTTCTCGCAGAGGCTGCGCCGCTACGCCTGACCCGGCGCGGCCGGCTCAGGCCGGCGCCGGCCCGTAGTCGTTGTCGCCCTCGCTCGGCTGCACCGCGAAGTAGAGGAGGATGAGCGGGCCGATCAGCGGCACGAAGCCGATCAGCACCCACCAGCCGCTCTTGCCGATGTCGTGCAGCCGGCGGATGCCGACCGTGAGGCTCGGCAGGAGGAGCGCGAGGACCACGACCGAGCCGAGCGTCTCCTTGATGGCGCCCGTGGCGCCGACGGCGATGAACCAGAAGAGCAGGTACCACCAGTACTCGGTGCGCGTCGCCCGGCCGGCGAAGTCGACGTAGCCCTTGAGCGCGGCGATCACGGCCTCGATCGGCCCGGAAGGCGCGGCGCTCCGCGCGGGCGCGTAGCCCTGCGGCGCGGTGGCGCTGGCCGATGCGGCCGCACCTCCCGCCTTGGCGTAGGCGACGCCGCACCCCGGGCACTGCCAGTCAGGCGCGGTCTCGTGGGCGGTGCGGATGTAGCTGCACTTCGGGCAGACCTTCCCTACGGTTGCGTCAGCCATGCTTCCTCCCCTTGTAGGCGCTCTTCAAGCGCTCGGTGGCTAATATAGGCGCATGACGCGCATCCGCACCACGCATACCGGCAGCCTGCCGCGGCCGCGGCAGGTCCTGGAGGCGGTGCGCGAGCACTTCGCCACCGGCAAGCCGATGGACGAGGCGATGCTCGCGAAGACGGTCGGCGACATCGTGAAGAGACAGGTCAAGGCGGGCATCGACATCGTCACCGACGGCGAGATGAGCAAGCCCTCGTTCTTCGCCTACCTCGCCGAGCGCATGGAGGGCTTCGCGCCGCGCGAGCCCAAGGTGAAGGGGCGCATCGTCGGGCCGATGGACCTCGACGGGCGCGACGCGACGCAGTTCCCCGACTACTACGCCGGCTTCCTCGAGCACAGCCCGTTCGGCAACACCATCCGCGTCGCGGCGAACACCTGCGTCGCGCCGGTGAAGTACATCGGGCGCAAGTACCTCGAGCGCGACATCGCCAACCTCAAGCGCGCCGTGAAGGAGGCGGGTGCGAAGGAGGCCTTCATGCCCGCCGCCTCGCCGCTGCCCTTCATGGCGAACGAGCACTACAAGACCGACGAGGAGTACTTCGAGGCCTACGGCGAAGCGATGCGCGAGGAGTACAAGGCGATCCTCGACGCGGGTTTTTATTTGCAGGTGGACGACCCGCGCATGGTGAGCGAATGGGACTCGTTCAAGCACATGAGCCTCTCGCAATACCGCAGGTGGATGAAGGGCCGCGTCGCGCACATCAACCACGCGCTGCGCGGCCTGCCGCCCGAGCGCATGCGCTACCACACCTGCTACGGCGTCAACTTCGGCCCGCGCGTCTCGGACCTGCAGCTCGCCGACGTGCTCGACCTCCTCTTCACCATCGACGTCGGCGCGTACTCGTTCGAGGCGGCCAACCCGCGCCACGACCACGAGTGGCGCGTGCTCGCAAAGAAGAAGCTCCCGGCGGGGAAGAAGGTAATCCCGGGCGCGGTGACGCATTCCAACGTGACCATCGAGCACCCCGAGGTGGTCGCCGACCGCATGGAGCATTGGGTGAAGGCGGCGGGCGCGGCGAACGTGATGTTCGGCAACGACTGCGGCTTCTCCTCGACCGCCGGAAATACGGAAATACCCGAGACCGTCGCCTGGGCGAAGCTGAAGGCGCTCGCCGACGGCGCGCGTCTCGCTTCGTCCCGCAAGTAGCAAGAAGCGGAGCGCTTTCGCGGCGCCCGCCTCCTACACTGGGGGCGATGCTGCCTGCCGAAGGAATACGCGGCACGGAAATCGACTGGGAAAAAGTAGGCGCCGAGCTGGACGAGCGCGGCAGCGCCGTCGTCGAGCGCCTGCTCACGCCGGCGCAGTGCCGCGCGCTCGTCGGCCTTTATGTGAACGAGGATCTATTCCGCAGCCGGGTGGTGATGGCGCGCCACGGCTTCGGCCGCGGCGAGTACAAGTACTTCGCCTATCCGCTGCCGGAGCTCCTTGCGGCGAAGCGCACCGCCCTCTATCCGCCGCTCGCCGACATCGCCAACCGCTGGGACGCCACCATGGGCCTCGACGCGCGCTTCCCGCACGAGCACAAGGCGTTCCTCAGGCGCTGCCACGCGGCGGGCCAGCGGCGGCCGACGCCGCTCATCCTCAGGTACGAGGAGGGCGACTACAACTGCCTGCACCAGGACCTCTACGGCGAGCACGTCTTCCCGCTGCAGCTCACGATCCTCCTGTCGCAGCCCGGCCGCGACTTCACCGGCGGCGAGTTCGTCATGACCGAGCAGCGCCCGCGCATGCAGTCGCGCGCGGAGGTCGTGCCGCTCGAGCAGGGCGACGCGGTGATCTTCGCGGTGAACGAGCGTCCGGTGCGCGGCACGCGCGGCGCGTACCGCGTGAGGCTGCGCCACGGCGTGAGCCGCTTGCGCTCGGGAAGGCGCTACACCGCCGGCATCATCTTCCACGACGCGGCGTGATCGGCGCGGCAGGGCTCGAACCATGGTGCCGGAGCTGCGGGCCGCACCCGGACTTGAGCGTGCCCAGCACCTAGAATACGGCCTTCGGCCGCAGCGCTAGGGGAGGCGAGCGTGGATCGAAAATGGGAGCTCGACGAGGCGACCACCGTAACCGCGCATTTCGGCTGGTTCGGGAAGAAGGTCATCGACGTCAACGGGCGGAAGGCCTACGACGCCCGCAAGTACACGCGGAAGCGGGAGATCGAGTTCGCGATGCCCGACGGGCGCCCGGGCCTGCTCTCGGTCAATCCCGAGTTCATCGGCCGGCCGACCGTGCACCTGCGCGTCGGCGGCAATCTCGTCGTCGAGACGCCGAAGAAGGCGATCACGTGCGAGTCGTGCAGCGCGGTGGCGAAGCCCTACGACAAGTTCTGCGGCAAGTGCGGCAAGCCGATGCCGACCGCGCAGGACTACGAGCTGCGCGGCAACGTCTCGTCGGCGACGAACGCGATCAAGGCGCTCGCCGTGCTCTTCATCCTCGGCGGCCTGCTCATGTTCGCCGTCACCAAGAGCCAGACCGACGCGGCGCTCACCAGGATCCAGGCGATGCAGGACGACGCGACGTACCCGAAGCAGATCCAGGGCAGGACCTACAAGGTCGGCGAGCTGCGCAAGGAGCTCGAGTGGGAGCCGTGGGGCGTCCTGTCGATCAACCTGGTCCTCGCGGCGATCATGATCGGGCTCGCGATCTGGGCGCGGCGCGCGCCGCTGCCCGCGGTGCTGATCGCGACCGCGACCTACGTCGTGCTGATCGTCGCGAACGGCATCTCCGATCCGCGCTCGCTCGCGCAGGGCTGGATCATCAAGCTGATCGTCATCGCGTTCCTCATCAAGGGCATCAAGGCAGCGCTCGCGCTGCGCGACGCGCGTGCCTGAAGCGGGCATGCAGTGCCCCGCGTGCCAGCGCCAGGTGCGCAGCGGCACGCAGTTCTGCCCCGGCTGCGGGCAGAACCTGGCCGCGCCCGCGCCGGTCGTGGTCGGCATGGCGGCGGTAGGAGACGCGGCCGCCGTGACGCAGGCGGTCGAAATGACGATCACGCGCGCGCCGCGCTTCGTCCAGCACTGGGAAGAGCTCAAGCGCCTGGCATGGATCTTCGGCCTTTTCCTCGCCATCTCGTTCGCGTTCGGCATCGCCTGGCGCTCGGTCCACTCGCCGTGGCTCGACGTGGCGGCGACCGCGGCGCAGGCGCTGGTGGTTCTCGTCGCGGTCGGCTCGCGCTACCCGAAGCTCGCGTTCCTCTTCAGGTTCCATCCCGCGACCTTCCGCGATGCGCTGATCCTCGTCGCCATCTCGGCCGTGTTCGTGGCCCTCGCCACCTGGTATTTCCAGCTGCTCGCCTACTTCGGCGTGCCGATCTACACCGCCACCGCCCTCTTCACGGCGGCGGACTGGCCGCTGTGGTCGATCTTCCTCCTCGTGAGCCTTGCGCCCGCCGTCCTCGAGGAGCTCGCGTTCCGCGGCGTGATCCAGTCCTCGCTCGAGCGGATGCTCAACGCGCGCGACGCGTGGCTCATCCAGGCGGCGCTCTTCAGCGTGCTGCACCTGCATCCGCTCATCTTCCCGAGCCATTTCCTGATGGGGCTTTGCTTCGGCTACATGCGCCGGCGCTCTCGCAGCATCTATCCCGGCATGCTGCTGCACGCGTGCTGGAACGCGCTCGTCGTGCTGCAGGAGCTCACCGCCTGAGCCGGTAGTCGTTCGAGCGATAGGCCATCGCGAGCCGCGCACTATATGAACGGCCGGCGCCGCGTTCTAAAGTTGCAGGGCAGCACTCTCCAACCCCGCAAGTCAGGAAAGACCCCCGAAATGCAGAACCAATTCGTCGACATTTACCGCAACGGCGTGAAGACGGCCGCCGACGCGGCAACCTATTCGCTCGAGAAAGCGGTCGAGCTCCAGGAGCGGCAGCTCGGCATCCTGCGCACGATCGTGGACGAGAACAAGCGCTCGGTCGACAGCTTCGCCGAGGCGAAAAGCCTGGAAGACCTGCTGTCGCTGCAATCGCGCTTCGCGCGGGCGCAGCTCGAGCGCTCGGCGGAGATCTGGTCGAACTTCATCCAGGCGGCCGCGGAGCAGCAGAAGGCGTGGATCGAGCGCATGCAATCGCAGATCGGCCAGACCAAGGACCGCGTGCGCGACACCTACGACCTGACGAGCCGCACCTCCGAGGAGATCGCGCGCACGGCGGCGAGCCAGGTGTCGCGCGCCACGGGCTCGATCCGGGAGGCGGGCTCGGCCGCGCAGCCCGACCGGCACCGCAAGAGCGCCTAGCCTACGACGCGCGAGTGACGCGATTGGCGAGCACGCCGATCGCGTCGTTCGCCACTTCCACGAGGTCGCCCGGCTCGAGCGCGGGAAGCGTCGCGCCGTCGCAGCCGAGCCAGATCACGTCGCCCGGCCAGAGCGTGACGTAGGCGCTCATGCGGGCGATATAGTGCGCGAGCGAGAAGATCGCGCCGCCCGTGTTGTACGAGCTCGCCTCCTCGCCGTTCACGCGCACGGTGATCCGCTGGTTCGTCGGATCGAGGCCGCCGACCACCACCGGCCCCATCGGCTTGAAGGTGTCGATGTTCTTCGCGCGCCAGAGCGTGCGGTCGCTTTTCTGGAAGCTCCTCTCCGAAAGATCGTTGCCGAGCGTGTAGCCCGCGATGCAGCCGAGCGCGTTCGCCTCGGTCAGGTTCTTCGCCTTCCTGCCCACGACGGCGACGAGCTCGCCCTCGTAGTGCACCGGCCCCGGCGAATCCTGGGGGATCACGATCTCGGCGCCCGAGCCGACGAGCGCGTTCGGCGAGCGGTAGCCGATGTCGGCCTGCGCCGGCGGTTTCAGCGGCGTGCCGAGACACTCCGACGCCCAGGCGATGTGGTCGCGGAAGTTGACGCCGGCGGCGTAGAAGTTGTGCGGCATCACCGGCGGCAGGAATTTCGCGCTCTTAAGCGCCGCCTTTTTCCCGGTGCGCCGATGAGTCTCGTAAGGCGGGGCGTCGAGCAGCGCGATGCCCGCGCCCTCGACGATGCCGAACGCCGGCGCGCCATCGACTTCGATGCGGCACCACTTCATGGATTGAGTCTAAACTGCGAATCGTTTCGGGGAGGAAACGAATGAAGAGAAGCGTCGCATTTGCCGCGCTGTTTCTTGTCGCGGCGTCCGCCTTCGCCCAGCACTATCCGACGCACCCGATCCGGCTCGTCGTGCCGGCGGCGCCGGGCGGCGGCACCGACATGATCGAGCGCTGGAACCGCGTGCTCACCGCCGCAGGCGTGCAGCCGACGAACTGAGTCCTGCCACTTCGAGCGCGAGCGCTGGAGCGCCCTCGACTGAAGCACCGGCACCGCGCGACGCACCGCGCGCGTGCGAAGAACGCCGCCAGAACGCCGATTTCCCCGGAAAACGGCATGGCATAGCCCTTGCGTAGGGTTTGGCGCGAGGAGGCAGGCGCCAACAAGAAAGGGATGCCAATGCAACTGATGCATGTGTTCGAAGTGCTGCTCCTCGTCGCGATCGTTGCCGGCATATTCGTAGGCTGGAAAGAGCCCGCCAGGCACCAAAGCCGGCGCGCCGAGCCCTCCTCGACGCAGCATCAGCCCGTTCACCAGTAGAGTAGGCGCACGTCGCGCGAGCCGGCCGCGCGGCCTGACTCCAGAGGGGGAACCATGAAACGCCTTGCATTGCTCGTCCTCGGCGCAGCGCTCTTCTGCGCCGGCCATGTCATCGCGCAGCAGAAGCCCGCGCCCGAAATCCGGCGCGTGGTGACGAAGCTCGATTCATCCGGAAAAGCGGTGGTGATGATCGACGAGAAGACGCGGCTCGTTGCGCCGCGGCCGCCGAACCTGGTGGCCAACATCTGGGTCGCCGACAAGGCGCAGCCCGACTTCACCTCGACCGACGATCGCGGCAGGACGAAGGTCGGCGTTGCGCCGAAAGCGGGCTCGATCTTCCGCGTGGTGGACTTCGCGCCGGAGTCGGCGGGCGGCCATCCGACCGACGTCGACGCCATGATGAAGCTGATCGGCGCAGACGCGCCCAAGAAAGGCCTGCCGCCGCGCCATCCGGGCATGCACCGCACGCGCAGCCTCGACTACGCGGTGATCATCGCGGGCGAGATCGACATGCTGCTCGACGAAGGCGAGGTGCATCTGAAGGCGGGCGACGTCGTCGTGCAGCAGGCAACGAACCATTCGTGGGTGAACCGCGGCCACGAGCCTTGCCGTATCGCCTTCATCCTCATCGAGTCGCAGGAGCCGTAAGGCCATACCAGTCGACGCGGCGCGTGCCGAGCATCAGCGCGGCGAGCAGGGCGAAGAGGAGGAGCGAGCCGCCGAGGAGGGCGTAGTCCTCCGATTGCAGCAGGGCATAGAGCACGGCGTACAGGGCGGTGAGCCCGGCGCCGAAGAAAAAGGCGACCGCCTTGCCGATGCGCAAGAGGTACGCGGTGACGAGCGCGACGCAGGCGGCGGTCGCGAGGGCATAGGCCGCGCCGAAGCCGAGGTGCTCGGAGAGCGCGGTGAGGAGCAGGAAGAAGATGGCGAGCGCGAGGCCGACGAGCGCGTACTGGATCGGATGGATCGCGAGGCGCCGCAGCAGCTCGAGCAGCATGAACGCCGCCGCGGTGAGGCCGATGAAGAGGAAGCCGTACTTGGAGGCGCGCTCGAGCATCTGGTAGAGGCCGACGGGCTCGATGAACGAGACGGCGATGGCTTCGTTCTGGGCTCCGTGAGCGGCGAAGCGCGAGATTTTCCAGGCGGCGGTGAAGCCGCTCGCGCCGATGTCGTGCGACGCCGGCAGGAAGCGGCCCTGGAATGACGGATGCGGCCAGTCGGCGCGCATGGTCACGGCGGTATCGGCGCCCAGCGGCGCGAGCGCGAGCGCTTCTGAGCCGGCGAGCTCTAGGGTGAACGAGAAGGGCAGCACCTCGCGAGCCATGAACACGGCGCCTTCCATCACGGCGTGCAGGCCTTCCGGGTCTGGCCTGAAAGGATGCTCCTTGCCGCCGAGCGTCACGGCGGGCGCCGCGCGGATGCCGAGCGGATCGGAGATGCCGACGACGAGCTTCGGGTTGTGCCAGCGGTAGCGGCTCGTGCCGTCCTCGGCGCTTGCACGGGAAGGCACGTCGATCGTGCCGCTCGCCGCGATGTGCGCGGAGTACAGGCGCGCCTTGTAGATGCCGCGCGCCTTCTCCGAGAGCGTCGTGTCCACCGTCCACGACACGCTGGAGGCGGGCAGGCGCAGCACCTTCGCCTCGCGCTGCTCGGTGCGCGTCTCGCGCAGCCTTCCGTCGATGGTCTCGCGCCTGATGACGGTCCACTGGCGCTCGTAGGGAATCGCGAGGTAGGGGCTCGCCACGCTCTGGCGCTTGCCCCAGCCTTCGGCGATGCCGGCGATCGCCTCCTGGCTGCGCGCCTGCCGCTCGGCGACGAGCCCGCGGATCATGCCGACGGGAATCATGAGGACGAGGACGAGCGCGGCGATGAGCGCCGCCTTGGCGAAGAGGGGATGTCTCATGCCGCGATCCTCACGCGCGAAAAGGGCGCGCCGCAGGCGAATTCCGGACGGCGTGCGTAATTCTTTCTAGCGGCGCGAGCCTCGCCGCCGCTCGCGCATGTAGGTCATCCCCGCCCAGACGAACATGACGAGCGACACGGCGAAGAGGACCGGCAGCAGCGCGTTCTGCACCATGAAGGTGAACACGCCGGCGGCGATCGCGACCAGCAGGAAGAAGATCGCGGCGGTAAGGAGCATCCTGCCCCGCTCCTTGCACGATGCGTGCCGACTACTTGGTGCTCGGGTCTTGCCTCGCCAAGCTTCCTCCTCGGCCTACGTGCCGGGCACGGAATTGAGCGGGCTCTTCACGCGCATCACCACGCCCGAGCCGTCCTCGCGGTCGAGCGCCTCGGCGCTGCCGCCGTGGAACTCGGCGATGAGGCGCACGATGTAGAGCCCGAGGCCAAGGTGGGGCTCGGCGCTCGCGCCCTGGCGCATCGAGACCATCGACTCGAAGAGCTTGCCCGCCATGGCTTCCGGCAGGCGCGGCCCGCGGTTCGAGACCGTGAGCATCGCCATGTAGCCGCGCGCCTCGAGCCGCACGCGGAGCGGCTCCTCGCCCGTGGAGAAGTCGACCGCGTTCGCGACCAGCTTGTCGAGCATCTGCGCGTAGAGGTCGGGCGCGCCGCGCAGCCACACGGGATGGTCCGGTACGTCGATCTCGAATTTCTTCTGCGGATAGGCGTGGGCGCAGCCGCGCACCACGTCGCGCGCATCGAAGCGCTCGCGTTGCTCGGTGCGCACGAGCTGCTCGAGGCGCGTCGCCTCGGTCATGCGCGTGAGGATCGTGTCGAGGCGCCTCAGGCCGTCGTTCGCGCGCCCGAGGTAGACGCCGGCTTCGTCGGGCCGCGCGAGCTTCAGGTTCTCGAGGGAGGAGCGCACCACCGCGATCGGCGTGCGCAGCTCGTGCGAGAGCCGCCCGGCCATGTTCTCCAGGTACGCGTTGTACTGCGCGAGGCGCTCGAGCACGGTGGAGAAGCTCCGCGAGAGGTCGCCGATCTCGTCGCCGGCGGCCGAGCCGTGCAGGAGCCTGCGCACCCGGCCCTGCGAGTCGATGGCCGCCTCGGCCTCATCACGCAGGCGCGCGAGGCGCGTCGAGAGGCGCGTGGCGAAGGCGAGGAGCACCACCGCGCCGGCGAGGAACGCGATCAAGGTCACCGCCACGACCTGCTCGAGCGCGCGGTTGTAGACCGAGCGCGCGGCGTTGGTCGTCTCCTCGGCGACCACCGCCGCGATCACCTGCTCGCCCGACCAGATCGGGCTCGTGGCGGAAATGATCTGCGCGCGGCCGTCGACCGACTGCCGCGTGCGGCGCGCCGGCACGCCCTCGAGCGCGCGCGTCACCGCGGGGCTCGCGAACTCGGCCTCCGGCAGCGAATCGTCGAAGTCCTCGCTCGGCCGCTCGAGGAACGGCGCCGCGATCGGATGCACGAGCTTCGTCGCCCAGTCGGGCTCCTCCTGCGGCGGCTGCTTCTTGAGGTCGCCGACGAGCGCGAGCAGGCGCTGGTTCTGGTCGACGATCCAGACGCGCGACTCGGCGCGCGCCAGGCTTTTCAGGATGAGCTGCATCTCGTCCGACGCGGGCTCGTTCGGCCGCAGCTCGAGGAGCTGCGGCCGGTCGTGCAGCGCCATGCCGATGGCGCGCGCGGTGGCGCGCAGCGCCTGCTCCTGGCCCTCGCGCAGCAGCCGCTCGATCTGCTTCACATGGACATAGCCGACTGCCGGAATCACCGCGAGCACGAGCGCCACCAAGACGACCTTGGCGCGCAGGCTGACCCTCATTGCGACTGCCAGCGGTAGCCCATTCCGTAGACGGCGTCGATGGCGGCGAACTTCGCATCCACCGCCTGGAACTTGCGCCGGATGCGCTTCACGTGCGAGGTGATGGTCGCGTCGTCGACCACGATATGCGCGTCGCGCATCAGGCTGTCGCGATCCTTCACGTGCCCCGGGTAGCGGGCGAGCGAATGCACGAGCCAGAACTCGGTGAGCGTGAGGTCGACGGGCGCGTCGCGCCAGGTCGCCTGGAAGCGCTTCATGTCGAGCTTGAGGGGGCCGCGCTCGAGCATCTCCTCGGGCGCCGGCGGCTCGCGCAGGAGGTCGGCGCGGCGGAAGAGCGCGCTGATGCGCGCGAGGATCTGCGGCAGGCTCGCGTCCTTGGTGAGGTAGTCGTCGGCGCCCATGCGCAGGCCCGAGACGAGGTCGAAGTCGCTGTCGCGCGCCGTGAGGAAGATGATCGGCAGCGCGGCGGACAGCGCGCGCAGCTCGCGGCACAGCGTGAAGCCGCCGTCGGGCTCGTCGCCGAGGCCGATGTCGAGCACCGCGAGGTCGGGCAGGCGCGTGCGGAACGCGGCGAGCGCGGTCCTGCGATCGCCGAAGGCGTCCACCTGGTAGCCGTGCTTCTTCAGCATGTCGGCGTAATTCGCGCGGATCGCCGCGTCATCCTCGACGATGGCTACGGTGCGTGCCATGGCGCGGACTATACCGGCGGCTCGGCCTTGCCGCGGGCGTTGCCCGCGTTTTGCCACTATTGATCGGCGCTCGGCCCTTGAGCCGTCACCACCCGGCCGCGATGCGCTGGTGGAATGCTCCCAAGAACACGGGAGCGCACATGCGGATGGAACAGAGCCCAGTCAAAGTCACAACGCGCCAGGTCCTCGCCGACCTCGCCATCACCGCGCTCGCCGCCTTCGCCACCGGCGGCACGGTGGGCGGCATCGCGTTCATAGTCGTCCGATGGTTTGCGTAGCGACGCTGCGGGCTGGTGGCTGGGGCTTCACCTGGCTCCCCACCACGACGCAATGTGCGGCCCTGCACATTGGTGCCCCAGCCCCTAGCCCCCAGCGCCGCTAGAACGAGAAGATCGCCTTGACGGTCCAGCGGTCGGAGGCGTCGGTCAGGCCATAGCCGATGCCGAAGTTCACGCGCTCCGTGTCCGCGGTGAGATAAAGCACGCGCGACTGCTCGTTCCGCGGCGCAAGGTCCGACACGCGGCCCAGGTCCATGTAGTACTCGGCGCCGAGCGCCACGCCGGGCCAGGCGCGGCGCGAGAGCTTGAACGCCGGCGCGAAGGTGAAGTCGCCCTTGTTGTCGCCGGCGAGGTCGGTGCCGAGGATCGGGTTGAAGGAGAAGAGCCACTTCTCGCCGCGAAAGCCGATGATCGGCCGGATCTCCATCGTGCGCCCCGACTGCTCGAAGCGCTCCTGCACGAACGAGACCTCGACGTTGATGCCGGCGAAGAGGCCGCTGCCCCCTTCCGCGGGGCGCAGCGGCAGGTACTTCACCCGGAAGCGCGGCCCGGCGAAGAAGTACGCGCCGTCGCCGCTGCGCACGAACGGCAGGTAGACGCCGCCGTCCCAGTTCTCGGCGAGCCCCCACGAGATCTCCGGCGTGACGCGCAGGCCGCGGTGCGGCACGACTTCGCCGGGATACTCGGGCGTCGAGCGCCCGTTGGGCGTCGTGTTGACGTGGAGCTCGATGCCGCGGCTGCCGGCTTCCTCGAGGTCGTCGGTGTAGACCTGGATCTCGTCCGGCAGCGCCGCATGCGCCGGGACAGGCAGCGCAACGAGCGCAGCAAGAACTAGAAGCTTGACTTGGGCACCTCTCTAAGGAGCTTGGCGAGATCCATCTTCCAGAACTTGGCCTGCGCCGTCGTGCCGTGGCCGGCGGTGTCGGGGCTCCCCGGGATGAGGAGCGCGCGGCCGTGCCTCACGCGCTTGATCTCGCGCTCCATCACGCCCGTCTCCGGCGGATTGCGCTCGTCGTCGGCCGCATTGATGGCGAGCAGCGGGGCGGAGATGCGCTCCAGTCCGGGCGACGCGTTGTAGTCGCGCGAGGAATCCCAGGCATAGACGAAGTCGTTGGCGTCGGCGCGGAACGGCGCCGCCAGGCGCTGGTCGACGAGCTTGTCGGCGGCGTCCCGCGTCGGGGC
>Ga0134121_10002048_pt1 | contig 17927 bp, 16 predicted proteins | sample KB301_FD_96463 | JGI IMG/M metagenome (GOLD analysis project Ga0134121, IMG submission 96463) | Terrestrial soil microbial communities without Nitrogen fertilizer from Kellogg Biological Station, Michigan, USA - KB3-0-1 | ecosystem: Environmental > Terrestrial > Soil > Unclassified ... | reverse complement strand
GTCTCCCCCTCTCCCGGTGTGGGGGGTGGGAGGGGGCGGGAGAGGGGGCCGGGGGGTGAGGGTCCCGGTGAGGGGGGAACGACCGAGCAGCGCATCCTGCGCTCCACCTTCGCCTCCTACGCGATCCAGTTCGCCCGTCTGGCGGTGACCTTCGGGGCCAAGCTGGCCCTGCTGCGGCTGATCCTCCCCGAAGGCCACGGCGTCTACGAGCTCGCCCTGCGCATCGTGACCGTGGCCTCGGCAATCCGCGATCTCGGACTGCCGTACCACCTGGTGCGGGACCCGCGGCGGCCTTACGGCACCGTCTTCGCCTTTACGGCGATCTCCGGCGCCGGGCTTTCCCTGATTCTCCTGGGGTCGGCGTCAATCTTCGGCCACCTCCAGCCCGAGCTCCCGGCCGTGCTGCGCGTCTTTTGCCTTTGGATCTTCCTCGACGGCCTGGCCGTGGTGCCGAAGGCGTTCTTCGAGCGGGAGCTGACGATCGGAAACCTGGTCGCTCCCGAGATCTGGCGCGGCGCCGTCATCGCCGTCGTCTCCGTGGGCCTGGCCCTGCGCGGCTGGGGAGTTTGGAGCCTGATCTACGGCGACCTCGCCGGCGCCGCCCTCCTCGCCGCGTACTCCTGGTGGAAGGCGTGGGGGAGGGTGCCGCTCAAAGTCGAATGGAAGATCCTGCGAGACCTCCTGCGCCGCAGCTTCTCCCTTTTCCTGATCTGGATCACCCTGCAGCTCGTCACGTATATCGACGCCTTCATCGTCAACGGATTCCTCGACACGGCGACGGTCGGCCTCTACACCAAGTCCTACATGATCGTGTTCCTGGTCGCGACACTCGCCTATCCGCGGGCGCTTTTTCCTACCCTCGTCGAATATCTGAACGATCGCGTGCGATTCGTGGAGTTCTTCCGCCTGAGCACCATCCAGCTCTTGGGAATCCAGCTCCTGGCGAGCTACTTCCTGTTCTTCAACGCGGAGCGCGTGCTCCTGATCCTCGCCGGCCCGACCTGGCTGCCCGCGGCGCCGATCCTGCGGGTCCTCTCCTTCATCCCCTTCTTCGATCAATTCACCATCCTCGGCGGCGAGATGCTGAAGGCCGAACATCGCGACCGGCAATGGATCCTGATCGAAGTGCTCAACCTCGTCTCCCTGGTGGGCTTCGGCGTCTGGCTCATCCAGCGCTGGGGAGCGCCGGGGATGGGAGCCGCGAACTACCTGCTGGTGGGGAACCTCCTGATGGCCTGGGAAGTGGCGCGAGTCTTCGGCCCCCGCTTCAAGACCCTCCTGGCCGACCTCGCCCAGCTCTACCTCATCCCGCTGCCCTTTTTCTTCCTCGCCGCCTGGCTCTACCCGGCGGGATCATGGATGCGCTTCGGGGCCTCGGTGATGGCGGCAGTACTGGCGGGCGGGGCGCTGGTGGGGAGGTATTGGCGGCCTTTCCGGAGGTTCTTTGCGGGGTGAACGGTTTGCGCTTCAGTTCGAGTTGCGTCATCAAAACGCATGCACTATGATGATGGCGAAGGAGGTCAACCGATGCCATCCCTACAGATCCGTGATTTACCCGACGATGTCTACGAAGCGCTGTCGTACCGCGCCCAGACCGAGCACCGAAGCCTCGCGCAGCAGGCCATCGTGGAGCTGCGGCGTATCCCCGAGCTGACGGCAAGGGAACGGCGGCTCGAGGTTCTGAAGGAGCTGAAGAAGAGGATCGAGACCGAGCCGCCTCTCACGCTGTCCCGCTCTCCCGAGGATCTCATCCGCGAAGACCGGGAGCGTTGATGGGCCGCGTTGTCCTCGACGCCTCTGGTGCCGTGCACCTCGTCTTGAACGGCTTGCATGCGTCGAGCTTGGTCGCGAAGCTCGAAGACGCGGCAATCGTCACGGCTCCGGACCTCTTCTGCTGCGAGGTCGCGAGCGCTCTTCGGAAGTACGTTCAAGCGGGAGAGCTGACTCTTGACCAGGCCGTCACTCGGTTCGAGGAGTGCATGGGGCTCCCTGACAACCTCATTCTCGATCGCGCGCTGGCACCGGAGGCGCTGGTTTCCGCGACCCGGCACCAGCACAGCGTCTACGACATGATGTACGCTGTTCTGGCCCGGCGGTCGGGTGCGACCGTGGTCACCATGGACCGCCCCTTTGCCTTGCGTCTCCGGGATATGGAAATCGAGTTCTTCTGCCCTTTGGTCGAGGCCTGAAGAGCCGCGCTGTCGAACAGCTCGACCGGCCGGGTTCCATCGCACGAGAATTCGGAACACCTTCATCCGGCTTTCGGGCCGAAGGTCCGAGATCCCTCAGCCCAGCCCAACGGGCTGGGTTGGATCGGCCCAATCATCCACGTGCGCCCCAACGGGGCGCGATATTCGGCTCCGGATGCGACGCAGTCCTGTGAGACCACTCCGCCCACATATCGCGGCCCTTCAGGCCGCATCGAAAGGCATTCCCCGCAACCCAGGGCGGTGCCCTGGGCTCAGGAATCACGGCCCTTCAGGCCGGTCCTATTCGAACCGTTTGCGTGAAGACGAACCAAGCGCGAATCTTTCGGCAGAGAATTCAATCAGCTTCATCGCGCCGTCTTCGCGGTATCGCCCAGCTCTACCTCATCCTCTTCCCTGTCTTCTTCCTCGCCGCTTGGCTCTACCCGGCCGGTTCTTGGCTGCGCTTCGGGGCCTCGGTGATGGCGGCGGCACTGGCGGGGGGGCGTTGGCGGCGCGGTATTGGCGGCCTTTTCGGAGGTTCTTCGCGGGGTGAGCGGTTCGCATCATGGCGTTGTGCTACCGTCTTCTACGTTATGGATCTGCATCGACTGGGAGAGGAAAGAAGCGTCGCGTATCACGGCGCCATCGCAGAGCGCCTTCGAGACCATCCGGAGATCCTCGAAAACGCGCGCCAGCGCGTTCAGGAGTGGTTGGTGTCTCGTGAACGCGACCGCTTCTACGTCCGAAAATGGGAGGAGATTCTGAGCCGCGACGTGTCCGCTGTCGCTGCCTTCCTGGTCGACCGCAGCGAGCTCGCGACAGAGCTCCGTCAATCGAGCCCGTTCGCCGGGGCCCTGCGGCCACAGGAACGCTGGAAGATCTGGCGGGAGACGCGGGAGCGCTTCGAGCAAGTGCCATGACCCGAGACCAGCTCGAGCACCTTATTCGCGCTGCCGCAGTCATCGCCGACGACGATACGATCGTGATCGTCGGGAGCCAGTCGGTCTTGGGGTTAAGCTCCAAGAGCTATCAGGGCACCGCGGGCAGGTCGTCTAGAAGTTTCTTAACCCTTTCAAGCTTGGGCTGAAAGGTCTGGGGGTTCTGCTTGGCGAGCTCCTCGTAGATTTTGAGGGCCTCAAGGAGGGCTTCGCGCGCTTCAGCTTGCCGATTTTGTTGGCTAGCCAGATTGCCCACCACGGTGAGGGTGACCGCCAAGTCGGGTAAATAGGTTTCCGGATTCTTCGTCGCCAACTCGCGGCGGATTTTGAGCGCTTCTTCAGCGGCTTGGCGGGCCTCGTCCATTCGGTTCTGGAGGCTGTGCAGAATCCCCAGATTGCTGAGCATCTTGGCCAGATCCGGCAGATAGGTACTCGGGTTCTCCTTCGCCAATTTGCGGTAGGTCACGAGCGCCTCCTCGTAAACTTGGCTGGCCTCGGTCAGATGATTCTCGTTGAGATTCAGAGTGCCCAGGTTGTTGAGTGTGCCTGCCACGTATGGCAAATAGGAATCGGGATCCTTCTGCGCCAACTGCCGGTAGGCCTTGACTGCCTCCGCAAGGGCTTGGCGTGCCTCATTCGTTCGGTTCTGATCGCGGTACAGAGCACCCAGGTTGTTGAGCGTCCTGGCCACGTCGCTCAGATAAGCGTCCGGGTCCTTCTGCGCCAGCTCGCGGAAAATCTTGAGCGTCTCCTCATAGGCTTGGCGTGCTTCGTCCGGTCGGTTCTGGGCTTGGTGCAGAGCTCCCAGGTTGTTGAGCGTGGTTGCCACGTCCGGCAGATGGGTTTCCGGGTTTTGCTGCGCCAACTCGCGCCGAATCTTGAGCGTCTCCTCATAAGCTTGCTGCGCCTCGGCCATCCGGTTCTGGGCGCGGTGCAGAACGCCCAGGTTGTTGAGTAGGAGGGCCACGTAGCGCCGATAGGTTCCCGGGTTTTCCTGCGCAAACCCACGGAAGATCTTGAGCGCCTCCTCATAAGCTTGCCGCGCCTCGGCCATCCGGTTCTGCTCGCTGTCCAGACGTCCGAGGTTGTTGAGCGACTTCGCCACGTATGGTGAGTAGCTTTCCGGGCTTTTCTGCGCCAACTCGCGGTAAATCTTGAGCGTCTCCTCATAGGCTTGGCGCGCCTCATCCATCCGGTTTTGCTGGCGATGCAGGCTGCCCAGGTTGATCAGCGTCATGGCTACGTCGGGCTGATAGACCTTCGGAGCCTTCTGCGCCAAGCCACGGTAGAGCTTGAGCGCTTCCTCGAAGGCATGGCGTGTCTCGTCGGTCCGGTTCTCGGCGCGATACACAGTCCCCAGACTGTTCAGCGTAGTCGCCACATATTCCTCAGGTCCGTTTCGTCGCGCCAGCTCCAAGGAGCGAGAGTAAGCGGCGAGGGCCTTTGGGAACCTGTTCAGAGCCCAATTGAAGCCGGCAAATTCGAATTGAGCCTCGAAGCTGTCCGGCGCTGTCGTAATGGCATCCTGGTAGGTCTTTTCTGCTTCGGCGAAGCGAAACTGAGCCGTCAAGAGCTGAGCTCTGAGTAGATAGGTCTGTATGGCTTCCGCAATCTCTTTCTCGGCCTCGGCCTTCCTTTGGCGAGCCGCTTCCACAGATCGGCGAATCTTCTCCTCGTCGAGGAGCGTCAAGGCCTCTTCAGGTTTGCCCGCCAAGGACAGCGACATGGCCTGCCGGTAGAGCTCTGAGGTCGATTCCGGCTTCAGATGGGCCAGCTTTTCAGAGACCTTCTCCGCCAGTGCCTTCGCCTGATCTCGCTCCTTCCGAGCCTCTTCCAGGGCTCCCGTGGTGGCCTGGTTTTTCGCTTCCAGAGTCGTAATGCGCTTCTTGTAGTTCTGCTCGATCGCTTCGAAGCTCTTGAGGCGGTAGAAGCGCCGGGCCATCTCTTCGTGATCGTCCTCCCTGGACAGGACGAGAGTAAGAGGGACGGCCGTGGACTCCTTGGGAAGTGGTTGCAGCAACTGGAAATCGTTGACGACAACCAAGCCTTTCCTTTCCACAACGAGTTTTGCAAACTCGCCCGGCTCCTTGCGGGGGAACTTGAGGCTGAATGTGCCGTCAGAAAGCGAGGCCGTCGGGTTGGCGCCGTCTGCGGTGATTTGCACGTTGGGGACGGGTGGCCCGCCGATCTCGTTGGCGAGAGTCACACCCTTGAGCGATGCTCCTTGCAGATGGGAGGCGGCGCCGAGGAAGAGGAGGGTGATCGTGATTGAGTAACGCATGCTGGTACGTCAAGGTCGGCGCTTCAAAATCACGGCCAGATCGTTGCCGCCCGGGACGACCTTTTCATAATCAGGGACATAGCCACGGGCTACAGCCTGCAGCTTAAGCTCGTCCTGCACGAGGCGTCCTGGAATCAGGATCTCGAAGCGGCCGATCGCATTGGTGGTGGTTTGAATCCCTGCGATGGAGACGTTGGCACCTGCCACGGGGCTTCCTTCTTCGTCCTGAACATTGCCGGCGAATTGGGCAGACTTTTTACGCACGGGCAGGTAGAGACTGGTGCCGTCCAGGCGTCGTTGGGTCTTTGGATCCGCCATCTCGTAGTCGTCGACGCCGTCGATCGAGACGTTCACCATCTGTCCCCGGAAGCTCGCAGGGATCTCAGCGAAGTATGCCTGGCCTTTGGCACCGATCGGCTCGCTTCGGCGGTCCCCTCCCAGATCCAACATCACGGAACCCTTATCTCTAAGAACCAACTCGTGGGGTCCCGCTTCACCATGGACGAACACCGTCAGCGGGAGATTGGCGGTGGGGGGAGGGAGGAGGAAGCCGCCGATGACGACCAGCGCAAAGCCGACGACCGGTCCGCCCAATTCCAAGGCGCCGCCGAAATGGCGCCCCTGGTACCGCGCGTAAGACCGTAGCGCACCGAAGAGGAATCCTGCTACCGCGAGACCCAGAGGCAGGAGAATGAGGTAGTAGAAGTTGCCCGTCAGTCCCAGCCTTGCCAGCAGGTCGGCCTTCCAGAGCAGCAGGCCCACCAGAGCCAAGGCGGCGAGAAAGCTGCCCAGCGACAGCACGGCGTAGGGAGCGATCTTGGACCAGACTGTGGGTCTGATGACGGCCGGCTGCTTGGGCATAGCCTGAGTCCCTCCGGTCTACTCTTCTCAGTGGATCGGCACATAGGCTAGCAGAACCCCAATGGGTTACTCAACTGCGGGGATGTCTCATATCGCGGCCCTTCAGGCCGCATCGAAATGTAATCCCCACAACCCAGGGCGGTGCCCTGGGCTTAAGGATCACGGCCCTTCAGGCCGGGGCTTGGCCGGGCTTGACCCCGCGAGAATTCAATCGCCTTCAAGGTGCCGCCGCTTTCAGCGCCGGGGCCTTCACTACCTTCCGCATCCATTCCCCGAGCTGCTCGAAATACCCGGGAACGAAAGCTCGCAGGCTTGGATACTCGCTCTGCACGCCGGTCTCCGCCTGAAGGAAGAGGTGGTTCGCCTTGGGTAGGACGATGATCGTAGCGGCTGTGTGCCCGGCGCTCGCCAGGGTCTTTTCCAGGATCTCGCGGTTGGGCTGCGGCGGGACGTTGTGGTCCAGCTCTCCGAAGAAGGCGAGGACCGGACACTTCACTTGCCGCCAAGAGGGAACGGGATCGAAGTCCATCATCTTGCGGTACATCTTCCGGAACGAGGAATCGGCGGGTTGGGGCTCGGCGAGGAGCCAGGGTGCCTGGGCGTCGTGCGCTTTGCGGTGCGCTTCCTGGAGCCTCTCCCAGCCCTGGCCGGTGCGCGTGAAATTGTCGTCCAGCCTCTGGTAGGCCAGGGCCTTGGCGATCTCCTCTTCGGAGACCCCGTAGCCGCGCAGCTCGTGCTCGTAGAAGAGCTCTCCCTGCCGGAAGACCGGCACGGTGGCGCCGGCGTGGAGCACGATGAAGGCGACCGGGTTGCGTGAGGCCACGAGCGGCTCGATCCAGCCTCCCTGGCTGATGCCGAACAGGCCGATCCGCCGGGGATCGACGTCGGAGCGGCTCGCGAGGTAGCGGAACGCGGCCTCGGCGTCTCCCGCCAGCTCGTCGATGCCCGACTGTTGCCAATCCCCGCCCGAAGCACCCACACCCCGCTTGTCATAGGCGAGGACGGCCAAGCCCTGGCGTGCGAAGAAGTCGATCCAGGGTCCCAGGAAGTATCTGTCTTCGGGGCCCGAGCCGTGGATGAGCACGATGGCCGGGTGGCGTCCTGACTTCAGGGGGCGGGTCAGCATGCCGGCCAGCTTCACGTCGCCGTTGTGGAAAGAGATTTCCTCGCGCCCGAGATCCCGGCGTTTCGCGGGCACGAAGGGTTGGCTGCCCTCTTGATACAACAGGCCGGTGATCTTTCCTTGCTCGTTGGTCTGGAACGTCAGCGTCAGGGCGAGCGGAAGGAGGGGTGTCACGATCGCCGGCCCTCCGACGAACGTGGTCTGGGATCGCGGGTAGAGCGCGCCGAAGCGGCCCGAGGAGAAGTCGAGGACGTAGAAGTCGGCGCCGAACTCGCCGAAGGGACCCACCCAGATCACCCGGCCCGAATCGGTCTCGTAGTTGCCGGTGAAGGAGGCCCGCCGGCCGGGCTCGATCTCCACCAGGCGCATCATCTGAAAGCGGCCTTCGACTTCGCCGCGGCGGACCGCGCCGGCGATCTCCTCCGCGCCGAGCTGACCCGTGAGCTGAAGGGAGCCGGTTTCCAGAGGCAACTCGAAGCGCAGAATGGGCGGTTGCGACGTGAGCCCCCGGACCTGTAGGCCCGTAGGGCCGGACGGCAGCAGGTCCGCGGTCGCCTGAAGGGTCTGGTCCTGGCGGATTACGCTCAACCGGAAGACGGTCTTTTCACCTTGTAGGTCCAGCTCTCCGATCCAGCGGCCTGCGGGGATGGCTCCTCAGCCACAAGCCTGACGGCGAGAAGGGTCGAGCAGAGGAGCAGAAGGGCGAGCGTTCTGATCACCGGGCGTCCTCCCGTCGGATTGGATGCCGTAGACGGATATCCAAAGGAGGAACGCTCGCGAGATCCCCTTATTACGCTTGAATCTTGATCGTCATCCCGGCCGCGGGGCGGCCCAGCGCGAAGGATCGGTGTATAGGTGGAGGGGCTCCGGCGAGACGCGCACCTCGGCTTTGGCGCCGAACGGGAAGCGGTAGCTGGTGCGGGCACCGTCGAGAAAGAGCCAGCCGTCTTCCATCCGCGATTCCACGAAGAGCGTTTCACCCGGGGCGACGAAGCCGCTCGCCAGCGCATAGCTGCGTCCGGGCGCGTGATAGAGCTCACGGGCGCGGAACTGAATGCGCCGCGAGAGCAGCGGCATGCGGCGGCCGCCGGCCGAGGCGATCGCCGCCGTCGAGCCGGCAGGGCCCGCGATCCACAGGCCGGAGCTGCGGTGCTCCTCTTCCTTCTCACCCAATCGCAGCACGTAACGGCTGGTGGCGGCGGGGTGCTCGTGGACCGCCAGGACGTCGTTGAGCGCGGGCTCGGGAAGCAGCCGGCCGTCGAGCGTGACGCCCAGCCGGACGACTGAAAGGGGGCGCAATGTTCCCTGCAAAATTTGATCGAGAGTTGCCGCGAAGGTCTCGCGTCTCGCCAGTGAGAAGTAGCCCACGCTGTCGCTGGGTGCGGAGTTGACGCCCAGCAGATAGCCGTCTCGTATCCAATGCGAAGACGTTAGCAGGGTGCCGTCGCCGCCCACGGAGACCACCAGCCGCGCTCCGGCGAGCGCCCGCCGCGCCGGTGCGCCCAGGGAGTCCACCCGCTCCTGGCGCCAGGAGATACCGCGCTCGGTCAGGACTCTGCCGACCTCGGCGAGCGTCTGCTCATGCGTCAGCGCCGCTGTCAGAAGCTGCTGTGCGCTGCCCTGACCGGCCTGCGCCAGACGCGCCGGCTCTCCCCGGCGGTTGGCGACCGGAGTCTTCACCACGACTACACAGGGTGAGAGATCAAGGGAGAGGGTGGGAGGCATGGGGTAGCCAAGAAGTATGACATGGGCGAGGTCACCCCGAGATTCCTTCCTTGAGCGCCTCCTCCAGCGAGCGCCGGAAGGTGGCCGGATCGATCGCGGGGTAGCGATAGAGCTGGGGCTCGATCTCCTCGAATCGCCGGCGGAGCTCCTGCCGGTCGATCAGTCCCCGGTCGATCATCTGGTGGACGTCGGCACGGTCCCGGGAATGGCCTCTCTGGATTTTGGACAACGCCTGGGCATAGAGGTCGTAGTGGTAGAAGGAGAGGCGGCCCTCTCGAGCGATGAAGACGCTACGATCCCGCCAGCCGGAGAGCTCGGGGATGAACTGGTCGGGAGAGGCCAGCTCGACGTTCATCTCCAGCTTGTCTTTAATGCGCGGAAGGGCGCGAAAGAGCCTGTCGGTTTCGGGCTCCAGCTTGATGTCGACATCGACAGTTCCGGGACGCCAGCCGACCAGGACAGCGGTCGCTCCTCCGGTGAAGTAGAGGCGGACGTCTCGCTCCGCCTCTTCCCCAAGCTCCCGCATGAAGCGGCGGATCCGCTCCGCGTCTAAAGGCCGCCGCATTCCGCCGCATTCTCGAAGCTGACGAGCCGCCTCACCAGGGCGTTGTACCGGGAGTGGGCGGAGTCCGAATCGGATTCCGCCAGCTTCTCGTAGAGGCGAAGCTCCGGCTCACTGACCACGGCGTCGGGCACCGGCAGGCCGATCCGGCGCAGACGATAAGCCCCGATCGAGACCAGCAGCGAGGGGATCGACTCGATCCCCCGAGCCAGATCGGCGATCCCTTCCTGGACCAGATCGCCGCCGGGGAGAGCTTCGAGGTTCATACCTGAGAGTATAGCGGACCCTATCCCTTCGGACCGTTCTCCCCAATTCAAACGGCTGCGCCAACCGGCTCCTGCGCGTTGCCGCCTCGCGCTTCTCGGATCAGCTTCTCGACCTCGGCGATCAGCGCGTGGCGGTACCGGACCTCCTCGGCGTGGGCGGCGGCGGCCTTCTCGACGTCGGCGCCGCAGTGCGGGCAGATCTCTTCTCCCGGCCAGAAAAACCGGTTGCAGGCGCGGCAGATCTCGAGGCTGGGCGGCAGGCGCCCCTCGTCTTCGGAGCGGTGGGAAGGCTTCGCTTTCCGGCCGCCGATCTGAACCACTTTTTCGGCTCGCGCTGCCGTCGAAGTGGGGAACGCGGCCGCGGCCTCAGCTTCCCGGCCAGGAATGGGCTCGACGATCAGCTCGAACTCGCCGGTGGCGAACGACTGCATGGGGGCTTCCCGCGTCTTGACCACCCGTTCGCGCAACCCTTGCTTTTCGAGCTCCAGCACACGGTGATGACAGTAGGGATTGTTTCCGGGGCGGCCGAAGAGCGAGTCGGCGGTCCAGGTGCAGCCGCCGCGGCAGACGTCGGCGTAGTAGCAGGTGCGGCAGAATCCCCAGAGGTCTTCCACCGAGCGCAGCCGGCCGAAATGAATCGCCTCGCTGGAATTCCAGATCTCCTCCAACGAGAGGTCGCGGATGTTGCCGCCCGCATAGCCGACCGTCGCGAGCGAGGGGCAACCTTTCACCGTCCCGTCCGACTCCAGCCCGATCACCGTCTGGCCGGCGCTGCAGCCAGTCCAATGGGAGGATTCCTGCCCCAGGTTGCGCCAGAAGTGCTCGTAGGGGCCGAAGTAGCCAATATTGTTGCCCACGATCATCGTCAGGCCGCGGTCCATCCCTTCGTGATAGAGCCGCGCCAGCAGGGGCATGAGATCGAGAAGCCGGTAAGGCTGGAGCAGAAGCGCGTCGTTGTCGGCCGCGTTGCCCATGGCCACGGTGAGCTGGAGCTGCCAGTGGGTGGCGCCCGCGGCGATGATCCGGTCCATGATGGCCGGCATCTGCTCCACCGTGCGGGCGCCGATCTGAGTGTTGACACTGGTCCGCAGACCCGCCGTCTTGGCGTCCTTCAGGGCCTGGATCGCCATCTCGTAGGAGCCGGGGACGCCGCGCAGCTCGTCGTGCAGCTCCGGCAAGCCGTCGATGGAGACGCCGATGCCCTGCAACCCGGCCTCGGCCGCCTCGGCGATCCGGGCGGGGGTAAGATTGCGGGCACCGGTCTGCATCGCACAGTAGATGCCGTGGCCGCGGATGGCGCGGACGATCTCCGTCCAGTCACGCCGCAGGTAGGCCTCGCCGCCGATCAGGCTGATCTCCCGGGTGCCCAGGCGGGCGAGCTGATCGACGACCTCGAGGCACTCCTCCGTGCTCAGCTCGTTGGGGCGCGGCCTGCCGGCACGGGACCCGCAGTGCTGGCACTTGAGATTGCATGCGAGGGTGATCTCCCAGACGACGTGAACCGGGACGTGTCCCCGGAAGTCGTCGTCGGTACGGAAACGTGCGGGGCGATGGACGGGCTCGGCCATGAAAATCCCCTCTGGAGCGCTCAGCGCTCGGTGAATCCCGAAGAGAGGTCGCTTGCCGTTCAGCTCTTACCGTAAGGTTTCTTCTGCGCCTTGGAGATCTCCAGCTTGAGAGCCTCCAGGGAAGCGGGGACGTTGCCCCACTGCTGGACGTGCTCCTCCGCCTGGCGGGCGACTTCCTTCATCTTCGCGAGGTCGCCTGAAGCCACAGCCTCACAGATCGTCACTGCGTACAGAGGAATGGGAACGACAGTCTTCTTCTTGGCTGCTGCTGCCATGACGTATCTCCTCCTCGCTGAAGTGCCGGCGCGGAATCGCGCGGCGCGGTAAAGACTTCAGGCTCAACTGCGACGGTAAGGTTTCTTTTCCCGTTTGGAGATCTCCAGCTTGAGAGCTTCCAACGACGCGGGGACGTTGCCCCACTCCTGGAGATAGGCTTCGGCCTGCTTGGCAGCGTCCTTCATCTTCGCGAGATCGCCGGAGGCCACGGCCTCCTGGATGACGACGCCATACGGGGGAACTGACATTGCGTCACCTCCTTGGGAATGAGTTGAGCATAAATTTACTTATACTCGGCTCGCCACGATCCTGCAAGAGGGCCGGCGCCAATACCACGCCAATACCGGCCTCAATCCGCGCTCACGCCCCGTCCCGTCAGTACGGCACCATTTCGATCCGCAGGTTGGCGTACTGCCAGCCGTAGGTTGGCCATTCGTGGGCGGCGGCCTGGGCTGCTGTATTGCCGAACTGGACGTTGAAGCCGATGGCGGGAATGGTCAAGATGTTGTTCCTCGCCGTCGCGTTCTGAGTCATCGTCGCCGCCGGCACGCCGCCCGTCGAGACGGTGGTGGTGATCGTGGCATGCTCGGCGTCATAGACGTAGTGAATGTGGTACAGCGTCCCCTGTTGGAACGCCATCGAGGTCTCCTGGGCGGTGACGGCCGGCGGCGAGAGATCCACGTTCGAGGTGTTCTTGACGGTGCTGCGAGCGGGCCCGAAGGCGTTCATGTTGGCGATGGTGTTGGAGCGGTTCTTGCCGCGGTAGACCCAGATCAGCGCGTGGTTCTCGGCTTCGTGCCCGGCCGTGAAGGCAGCCGGGGTGATGTCCCAGTCGATGATCATGCTGCGCAGCGAGAGGGCCTGCGGCACCTGCACGACGAGCTGCTTGATCTCATGGCCCGGGGTGGGCGTGTGGAACAGGCCGTTCAGGGTGAAGATCACGGAGTTTCCCGGCGGTGGCGTCGTTCCCCCGCTGCCGAGGGTCGAGGCGCCGGAGCCCGTGGGCGTGGTGAAGAGCAGGCTGCCGGAGACCGGATTGAACACCGCGGCGTAGGGATAGAACGCCTTGTCGCAGGTGACCTGGGCGCGGGCGTCCAGCACGTCGGTCTCGCCCAGGATCCCCAGGGCATCGCTGAAGTGGCGCATCGAGAGCGCCTCGACGGGGATGGTGGCGGTGCCCGCGATCTGGGTACCGTCGGCGCGGAAGACGGAGACGGAGCAGTTCGCCGTACCCTGCCGGTCCAGGTTCGCCACCCCGAGATCGGAGTAGAAGCCGCCGCTCGAACGGCTCAACCCCAGGAGGTTGGCCTTGGCGCCGGCCGGAACCACGTTGGCCGAGGTGATGACGGGTACCGGGGTATAGGAGGACGAGCCGGCCCCCACCGTGTTGGCGAGGCGGGCTTCGACTTGGACGTCGGTGTCGGCGATGATCTCCAGCAGCCCGAACTGGCCGGGCGAGGTCACGCCGATGAGCTTTCCCGTGCGCCCGTTGAGGACCGTCGCCGCGGTTCCGGTGCCGGAGAGGGCCACGCCGCTCGCCCCGGTGGGCAGGAAGGTCGGCTTGAAATTGCGCGGCTGGCTGGCGGGGTTGGCGATCCAGACCTCCGTGCGCTGGTGGCTGGCGCCCACGCCGTCGCGGTCGAGCAGGGGGATATAGAGGTTTCCCGCCGCGGCCGGCAGACTCGCGGCCAGCAAGGTGAGACCGCCGAGGAGCATTCTTTTCATGGACCGGACCTCCAGGGGACTGAAAGGATTTCCCTTTGATGATCGAGTTTTCCCCACGTGAATGGTAGCACCTCGAGAACCGACTCGAACCGTTCTTGCTGTTCTCCCTTTTCTCCCGGTCGGGGGGAGGGCGATGGGAGAAGAGGGCCGGGGTGATGAGGGGGCAGGAGTGGTATGGCCCCCAACTTGTGGAACAATACGGCGCCCTTCGAGGCCGATACGACCATGACTACCGCGCCCCCCGACGCCCCCGACTCTCTCTCCCGCCGCCCTTGGGCGCTGTGGGCGCTCCTCCTTCTCCTCGCGGCCTGGGGCGGGTGGTTCATCTACCGCACCTCGTTCGCTCTCGACGGCCGGCGGTTCTTCTGCCTGTTCGACGACGCGATGATCTCGATGACCTACGCCCGCAACCTGGTGTATGGGCATGGCCTCAACTGGGCGCGGTGGGGCGAGCCGGTGGAAGGCTTCACCCACCCTCTGTGGACGTTCCTCATGATCCCCGTCAACGCCCTCCCGCTGCCGCCGCGCGACATGAGCCTGCCGGTCCAGCTCCTGTCGCTGCTCTGCCTGGGAGGCACGGTGGCCGTGGTGCGGCGGCTGGTGCTCGATCATTTCTCCGAGGACGAGGCGCGGCACTGGCTGCCCGCCGCCGTGCTCACGGCCTTTTACTATCCCCTCGCCTATTGGTCCCTGGTGGGCATGGAGAGCGGCCTCCAGGCGCTGCTGACGGTGCTCGCCGTTCATCTCTCGCTCGCCGCCGTTCACTCGGGGCGGGACCGCCACCTGCTGCTCTGGCTGGTGTGCACGGCGGCTTTCCTGCTGCGCATGGACATGTTGCTGCTGGTCGTGGCGGTGCAGGTGTATCTCCTCGTGCGGGGCGGCCTGCGTCCGGCCGGCCGGCGCGGTTGGCTCGGCGGGCTCGCCGTCTTCGTGGGGGTCTCGCTCGCCTATGGTCTCTTCCGCTGGTTCTATTTCCACGACGTCCTGCCCAATACCTATTACCTGAAGCTCTACGGCATTCCCCTCGTCGTGCGGCTGCTGCGCGGCCTGGCGCTGATGGGGGTGTTCCTTCGCGCCCATCTCGTCCTCGTCCTGGCGGCGGGGCTGGGCACCGCGGCGACGCTGGCGCGGCACCGGCGTCTCGCCCTGCCGGCGGCCGTGGTCGCCCTTTACTTCGCCTACAGCGTCTACGTCGGAGGCGACGTCTGGGAGAAGGACATCAACGTGCGGGCCAACCGTTTCGTGGTGTTCGTCATGCCGCTGCTCTTCGTGCTGCTGAGCTCGCTGCTCAACCAGGGGATGGCGGCCTGGCGCCGGCGCGCGGGGGATGCCGGGGGGCGTGAGGGAACGCCGGCGCAGCGCTTCGCCATCGCCGCCTTGACTGCCGCCGCGCTGCTTTCCGCCAATGGCCTGTGGTTCTCGGACAAGGAGGAGGACAACTGGGCCAACTTCCTGGTGACGCAGCGGCCGCCGCTGGTCGAGAGCCAGCGCCAGGTGGTCTGGCAGACGCTCTTCTTCCGCCAGCTCCTCAAACCCCAGGCCACGGTGGCCACGGCGTGGGCGGGCATCCCCGCCTATTTCACGAGCTACCGGATGATCGACATCCTTGGCTACAACGACCGGGTGATCGCGCGCCGGCTTCCCATCCATCCGGTCGACGAGGACAACTACGATTCCTTCATTCCCGGGCACGACAAGTACGACGAGATCCGCCTGCTCGAGGAGCAGCGGCCCGACGGCTTCTTCCAGATCTGGGGCATCAAGAAGGAACTCGGGCTGCCGACGGAAGTGATGCCGAAGCATGGCTACAAGAAGGTCGGCAGCTTCTGGCTGCGGGCGGACTCGCCGTACCTGCTGCCGCCGCCGACCCCCCTGCCGGTACCTCCGCCGGCGCCGTGGGACGAGACGGCCCCGGCCCGGAAGCGCCGGGGCCGGCAGGCGGCGCAGGACGAGCCGCCGGCCACGAGCTGGCCCGGACAATGAGCATTGCTCCCTCTTCTCCCGGTGAGGGGGGTGCGGAGGGGGCGGGAGAAGAGGGCCGGGGTGATGAGGGTCCTCCTACTGCGGCACGAACTCGATCCGCAGGTTGAGGTACTGCCAGCCGTAGCTCGCGACCTCCGGTCCGGACTGGTTGGCGTAGTGGCCGAACTCCACCGTCATGCCCTGGGTGGGAATGGAGATCGCCTTCTGCTTCGAGGTGCCCGTCATCGCCATGCTCTTCACCGTCTGGCCACCCGAGGTGAGATCGCAGGTGATCGAGTTCGCCGCGAAATCGTAGACGTAGTGAAGGTGGTACAGCGTGCCCTTTTGCCAGGGGACCGGAACCTCCTTGGCCGCGACGCCGCCCTGTGGCAGGTCGAGGTTCTCGTTCATCTTCAGCGAAATCCGGGGGGGCCCGAAGGCATTGACGTTGGCGATCGTGTTGCCGCGGAACTTGCCGCGATACAGCCAGATGAGAGCGTGATTGGCGTTCTGCTTGGCGGTGTTCCATGCGCCGGGGATGACGTCCAGGTCCACGATCACCTTCTTCGAGGTGATGGCGTGGTTGAGACCGATCAGGTATTGCTTCTTCTCATGGCCCACGGACGGCGTGTGAAACAGGCCCTGGACCTGGAACACGTTGCCGGTGACGGTGGGCGTGGGAGTCGGCGGGGGCGGAGGAGGCGGTGGCGGCGGCGGTGGAGGGGGCGGCGGTGACGGCGGCGGGGGAGTCGCACCGCCCGGAGCCGTGAGCGTAGAGCCCGCGGCCGCGGGGTTCAGGAACAGGAGCTGCGACGTCGCCCCCGAGAAGAACGTGCCATAGATGTAGAACGACTGGTTGCAGGTCACCTGCACCCGCACGTCCACGGCGTTGAGCTCGCTGAGGAGGCCCAGCGTGTCGGAGAAGTAAAGGAAGGAGAGCGGCTTGAGCGCGAGCGAAACCGCCGAGGCGATCTGCGAGCCGTCGGCGCGGAAGACCTTGGCCGTGCACTGCGCCGCCTGCTGGCCGAGGTTGACGATCCCGAGGCTGGAGACGTCGCCCGTCTGGGCATCGCGCCCCAGGCCCTGAACCGTAGCCGTCTTGCCGCTCGCGAAGAGGTTCGCCGAGGAGATCACCGGCAGCTCGGAGTAGGCGAACAGGCCCCCCTTGCCCAGCGAGGTCAGCCGGGCGTTGATCGCCACGTCCGCGGAGGTGGTGGCAATCTCCAGCAGCCCCACCTTGCCGGCGATGCCGGAACCGCTGAAGAGGATGGTCTGGCCCGGCGCGAGAGTGCTCGGCGTCCCCGGCCCCGTGCGCTGGGTGCCGTTGGTGTCGGCTTCCAGGAAAGTGTTCGTGACGGTGGTCTGCGCCGTTCCGGAGTTGCTCAGCCAGATCTTCACCGAGCTGGCGCTGCCGCTGAGGCCACCCGGATCGGGGATTGGAATGTAGACAGTGCCCGCGAAGGCTGGCCCGGCGATTCCCAGCAGCCCCAGTAGCGGCGGTAAGAGACGGCTCAAGAACGCTCTCGATGCTCTCTTCATGGCACTTCACCTCCTGCGAAGCGTGTTACGGCAGCAAAACATCTCCTCCCGCGGGGCTCCGCGGTTTGGTGAAACGAATTGAAACTTGTGCATGATAGCGCGAGGCCCGGCGAGGAGCAAGCCCAAAATGCTTTGTCTGGAGGGTACTTAGGCGGGATTCCCTAAGGAAAAAGTTCAGGCTGTTGCTCGACCCCGCTGCCCAAGGCGACGTGAACTGGAGCGATCGCCGCTCCGGCGAGGCCCTCATCACCCCGGCCCTCTTCTCCCAGCCTCCCCCCCGTCCGCCGGGAGAAGAGGGAGAACAGCCACCGCGACTCCGCCTTTGTTGGACTTCCGGCTCCCCTCTCTCCCGGCCGGCGGGGGGAGGCTGGGAGAGAGGGGCTGGGGGAGTGAGGGCCCGACGCGGCGGAAGGAGGTCCCTCCACCAAGTCGGGCCGGCGTCACGATCCGGGCTTTGTCCGCTTCTACTTCTGGATCATCTCCACCCGCAGGTTGCTGTAGCTCCAGCCCCAGGTCGGCACCTCGGGCCCCTTCTGGGTGCTGTAGTGGCCGAACTCGCTGATCATTCCTCCGGCCGGCACGGTGAGCGTGCCGTTGGCCGCCGAGGCCGGCAGACGGATGGTCCTGAGGGTATGGCCGTCCTGGGATATCAGGACGACGATGGATTTCGAGGCCATGTCGTAGACGTAGTGGAAGTGGTAGACCTTGCCTTGCGTCAGTTGCATGTTGCCCGAGGCGTTGGTGTTCGCGCCCTGGGGCAGATCGATGTTCTGGTTGACTTTCACGAAATTCTTGTTCGGGCCGTAGAAGTTGACGTTGGCCACGGTGTTGCTGCGGAACTTGCCGCGGTACAGCCAGATGAGGGCGTGAGCGCCCGCCCGGTTCTTCGTGCTCCAGGGCCCGGGGGTCACG
>Ga0134121_10002047_pt1 | contig 17932 bp, 15 predicted proteins | sample KB301_FD_96463 | JGI IMG/M metagenome (GOLD analysis project Ga0134121, IMG submission 96463) | Terrestrial soil microbial communities without Nitrogen fertilizer from Kellogg Biological Station, Michigan, USA - KB3-0-1 | ecosystem: Environmental > Terrestrial > Soil > Unclassified ... | reverse complement strand
CTTCGGCAAGGACATCCAGACCGGAGCGAAGGAGATCCGCGGCCTGATGGGCTACATGCCCGAGAACGACGCCTTCATCGCCGGCATGACCGGCATCCGCTTCGTCCGCCTCATGGGCGAGCTTTCCGGGCTGCCGTCGGAGCAGGCCCTGGAGCGCTCCCACGAGGCGCTCTTCTACGTCGGGCTGGGCGAGGCGCGCTACCGCAAGGTGGACTCCTACTCGCTCGGCATGAAACAGATGGCCAAGCTCGCCCAGGCCCTCGTCCACGGCCCGCGCCTGATCTTCCTCGACGAGCCCACCAACGGCCTCGATCCCGCGGCCCGCGAGCGCATGCTCAAGCTGGTGCGCGACATCCGCGACGAGGGGAAGGTGAACATCATCCTCTCCTCCCACCTGCTGCGCGACGTCGAGGACTGCTGCGAGGAGGTGCTGGTGCTCAAGGACGGCCGGGTGGCCACCTACTGCAACCTGCAAGCCGAGCGTGAAGCCAACCGCAAGTTCCTGCAGCTCGAGGTGCGGGGCGGCGACGAAGCCGCCTTCACCACCGCCGTCGAGGCCCTGGGGTGCGAGATGGCGGTCGACGGCAAGCAGCGTTTCAAGCTCGTGCTGCCCGAAGGGGTGGAGATCCGCGAGCTCTATCGTGTCGCCGCCGAGCGGCAGGTGCAGATCCGCCGCCTCGACTCCAAGCGAGATTCCCTTCAGGACATCTTCCTGAAGGCCATGGAGACGGAGGTCGCCGGCCATGGCCGTGTATGACCGCAACTTCGGTATCTACCAGGGGGAGCGCACTCCCACCTGGTCGCGCTTCCTGATCATTCCCCGCTTCGCCTACCAGGAGGTGTTCCAGAGCCGCCTGTTCGTGGCGTTCCTGGGCTTCTGCTTCCTGCTGCCCTTCGCCGGGCTGTTGATCATCTACCTGCACCACAACCTGGCGGCGCTGAGCTTCATCAACGTGCCGCTGGACCGGGTGCAGGAAGTGCTGCCGATCAACGCCACGTTCTTCCGCCGGGGATTGGAGTTTCAAGGCTTCCTGTGCTTCGTGCTCTCGCTGATGGTGGGGCCGGCGCTGATCTCCCCGGACCTGCGCAACAACGGCCTGCCGCTCTACCTCTCGCGGCCGTTCTCACGCACCGAGTACGTGTTGGGCAAGGCCGCGGTGCTGGCCCTTCTGATGAGCGCCATCACCTGGGTGCCGGGGCTGCTGCTGTTCTTCTTCCAGAGCTACCTGGACGGCGCCTCGTGGATGGGGAACAACCTGGGGATCGGCATGGCCATCTTCGTCGGCAGTTGGATCTGGATCGCGGTGCTCTCCCTGCTTTCGCTCGCCGTCTCGGCGTGGGTGAAGTGGAAGCCGGTGGCGCGGATCTCGCTCCTCATCCTCTTCTATGTACCCTGGGGCTTCGCGCAAGTGCTGAACGCCACCCAGGATACCTGGTGGGGGTTCCTGGTGGCCCTGTGGCCAACCATGACCACGGTGTGGACGCGCCTCTTCGGGCTCCCCCTGGAAGCGTCCGAGTACCACGGCAATCCCATGCCGCTCGGCGCGGCGTGGTTCGCCCTGATCGCCTGCTGCCTGATCTCCCTCTGGCTGCTGTCCCGGCGTATCCGGGCCTATGAGGTGGTGCGATGAGCGACCGCCAGGTTGTTTTCGAGAACGTCTCCAAGTTCTATGGCGAGGTGCTGGGCGTCAACCGGGTGAGCCTCGCCATTCCGCCGGGGATCACCGGCCTGGTGGGACCGAACGGCTCGGGGAAGACCACCCTGATGAACCTCATGGTGGGTCTGCTGCGCCCGTCGCGGGGAAGGATCTCGGTGTTGGGGATGGACCCGCGGCATCCCGAGGAGCTCTTCAAGCACGTCGGCTACTCGACGCAGTACGACGCCTTCCCGCCGGGCCTCACCGGTTCTCAGTTCATCCGCACCTACCTGCGGGTGCATGGCTATACGGCCGCCGAAGCCGAGACGCTGACCTGGAAGGCGCTGGAGAGGGTGGGGCTCACCGAGGCCGCCGGCCGCAAGGTGGCGGGTTACAGCAAAGGCATGCGGCAGCGGGTGAAGCTGGCGCAGGCCATCTCGCATCAGCCCTCGGTGCTGGTGCTGGACGAGCCGCTCAACGGCCTCGATCCGATGGCGAGAGCCGAGGTCATCAGCCTGTTCCGCGAGTTGGCGGACGGCGGACTGCACGTCATCGTCTCCAGCCACATCCTGCACGAGGTGGACTTGATCTCGGATCAGGTCGTCCTGATTCACGGCGGCTATGTCATTGCCGAGGGCGACATCGCCAACGTTCGCGACGAGATGGAGGAGGAGCACCCGGCGCAGGTTTCCATCCGCTGCGACCGGCCGTCGCTGCTCGCCTCCCAGGTTTTCGCGCTCGACTCGGTGATGGAAGCGCGCATCGACGACGACGGCAAGGGCGTGCTGGTGCGCACCCGCGACGCCGACCGCTTCCACCTGCTGCTCAACCAGGTGGTGCTGGAAAACGGCCTCGCCGTCGAGGCGGTGGCTCCGGCCGACGCCGACGTCAACGCCGTCTATCAGTACCTGATCGGCTCGAACGGAGAAAAGTCATGAGCGAAACCGCCTACCTGGCTTCCCCGGGACCGGCCGCGCCGGCGGCCGCGGGCCTGCCCTGGCGCCGCTGGGCCTCGCAGGCCGGCGCCGTCATCCGCCTCGATCTGCGCAAAGGCTTCCGCCGGCCCGTGGGTCTCTTGCTGCTGGCCGCGGCGCCGATCGCCATCGCCTTGATCCGGGTGCTCTTCTCCGCCCACGCCGTGCACGACCGCGGCGACGTCGCCGTAGGCACCAACTTCTACGCCTGGATGTACCAGGTCCTGATCCTCCGGCTGGAGCTCTTCCTCGCCGGCGTGGCGGTCTTCGGCAACCTCATTCGCCGCGAGGTCCTGGACCGCACGCTTCACTACTACTTCCTGTCGCCCATCCGGCGGGATCTGCTGGTGGCGGCCAAGTTTCTGACCGGCGTCCTCGTCACCTTCACCCTGTTCGGCCTGTCGACGGTGGTCTCCTTCGCCCTCGCCTACCTGCCGCACGATTGGACGGCCGTCAGCCACTTCCTCTTCCATGGCCCGGGCCTGCAACAACTGGCCTCGTACCTGTTGGTGACCTTCCTCGCCTGCGTGGGCTACGGCGCCGTCTTCCTCGCCCTGGGCTTCTTCTTCAAGAGCCCCGCCGTGCCGGCCCTGGGAATGTTTGGCTGGGAGTCGATCCACTTCCTGCTGCCGCCGCTGCTCAAGCAGTTCAGCGTCATCCACTATCTCCAGTCGCTCTGCCCGGTGCCGATCTCCGAGGGGCCGCTCGCAGTGCTCTCCGACGCGCCGTCGCCCTGGGTCTCCGTGGTGGGCCTCCTCGCACTGGCCGTGTTGCTGGTGGCGGTCTCGGGCTGGCGCATCCGCCGTATGGAGATCAGCTACGACGAGTCGTAGGGCGGGACCCGAGGTGGTCACAGATTGTGACCACCTCGGCGACAACTCTTTTACTCCCAATTGGTTAAGGCTCTTTTTGCCGGGAGGTGGTCACAATCTGTGACCACCTCCCATGGGCATTCATATTCAAGCCGCAGCTAAAGCTGAGCGATACGAGGCGTTTTTTCCGTTCTTAGAGGGATAACCCTTGAACGACGGAAAGGAGGCCTTGATGGCCGATCGGAAGGAAAAGTCCGCGACGGCGTTGGTAGAGGTGCATCGGATCGAACGGGCGATCCTGTGGATCCGGAAACGCAGGGTCATGCTCGACACGGACCTCGCGGCCCTGTACGGGGTGCCGACGAAGGTGCTGAACCAGGCGGTCAAGCGCAACAAGGAACGCTTCCCGCCGGACTTCATGTTCCGCCTCAACCGGCGTGAGAAAGAGAAGGTGGTCACAGATTGTGACCACCTCGGCCGGCTGCGCTACTCGCCGTCCCTGCCTCAGGCCTTCACGGAGCATGGGGCCGTCATGCTGGCCAGCGTGCTCAATAGCCCCAAGGCGATCGAGGTGAGCCTGGAGGTGGTGCGCACCTTCCTGCGGCTGCGCGAGATGTTCTCTTCGCACGTCGAGCTGGCGCGCCGCCTTGACGAGCTGGAGAAGCGGCACGGCGGGCAGCTCACCCAGGTCTTTGCGATTCTGCACGAGTTGCTGGAGCCGGCGCCGGGCGGGGGGAAACGGATCGGTTTCGGACAAGGGTAGACTCTCTCCGGCAAACTCGGAACCGGGGGGAGTAAACTTCCCCAGGCATCCGGCGTATTCAAGCTGGGGCCTCGACATCCGCCCTGTGGCAACGCATTCAAACCCAACCGAGGAGAAATCCATGACCCGCAAGACTTTTGCGTGGCTGCTCGCGGCCGGCCTGATCAGTGCCGCCGCGTGGGCCCAGACGGCTGACGAAATTATTGCAAAGCACGAGAAGGCGATGGGCGGCAAGGACAAGATCAAGGCCGTTCAATCCGAGCGCGTCACCGGCAAGATGGTGATGGGACAGGGGATGGAGGCGCCGTTCACGATGGAAATGGCGCGGCCGGACAAGATGCGCATGGAGTTCACCGTCCAGGGTATGACCGGCGTGCAGGCTTTCGACGGCAAGACCGGCTGGTCGGTGATGCCCTTCATGGGCAAGACCGATCCCGAAGCCGCGCCTGAGGAAGAATCGAAGAAGATGCAGGAGCAGGGGAACATGGACGGCCTGCTGATGGACTACAAGGACTTCGGACGTACCGTCGAGCTGGTAGGCAAGGAAGACCTCGAAGGCACACCGGTCTACAAGCTCAAGGTGACCCAGAAGAGCGGCGACGTCGTCTACATCTACATCGACGCCGAGAATTTCATGCTGCTCAAGCAGACCGGCAAGACCAAGGTCCGCGGCCAGGAGATCGAGAGCGAGATGATTTTCGGCGACTTCAAGCCCGTCGACGGCCTGGTTTTCCCGCACTCCATCGAGCAGAAGGTCACGGGCATGCCGGGCGGCATGGTGATGACCGTCTCGAAGATCGAGCTCAACCCGGGCGTCGCCGACTCCCGCTTCACGATGCCGGCGGCGGCCGAGAAGAAACCGGCGGTCCCCGAAAAGAAGCCGGACGTGCCGCCCGCGAAGCCGCCGCAGCAGTAGGAGCGACGCCGATGCAGCCGAGATCCAAGATTCTTCTCTGCCTGGCGGTCGCCGGAATGGCGCTTGCCGGCGCGCTGCAGGCCGCCGAGACGGAGGTCGATTCCAACACCTTCGGCGGCCTGGAGGCGCGGTCGATCGGTCCCGCCGTCATGGGCGGACGTATCGCGGCGATCGACGCCGTGCCCCAGTACCCGCTCACCATCTACGTTGGAGCGGCCGGCGGCGGCGTCTGGCGGTCGACCGACGGCGGCGTCGCCTGGAAACCGGTCTTCGACGACTACGCTCAGTCGATCGGCGCCATCGCCATCGATCCCAAGAATCCAAAGACCGTCTGGGTGGGCACGGGCGAGTCGTGGACCCGCAACAGCACCTCGGTAGGCGACGGTCTCTACAAGACGACCGACGGCGGCGACTCCTGGCAGCGGGTGGGCCTGGAGAATTCAGAGCGCATCGCCCGCATTCAGGTGAGTCCGGCCGACGGCAATACGGTCTGGGCCTGCGCCACCGGCCATCTGTGGGACAGCCATCCCGATCGCGGCGTCTACAAGACGGCCGACGGCGGCAAGACCTGGAAGAAGGTGCTGTTCGTCGACGCCGATACCGGCTGCTCCGACCTGGCTATCGATCCGCAGGACCCGTCGATCCTCTATGCGGGCATGTGGCAGTTCCGCCGCACCTCGTGGTCCTTCCGTTCCGGCGGCAAGGGCAGCGGCCTCTACAAGTCGACCGACGGCGGCGAGACCTGGCGGCTGTTGAAAACCGGCTTGCCGGCAGGGGACAAGGGGCGGATCGCCATCGCCGTTGCGCCGTCGCGGGCGAGCGTGGTCTATGCCCTGGTGGAGTCGGAAAAGACGGCTCTCTTCCGCTCCGACGACACCGGCGAGAGCTGGCGGGAGGTGAACTCCTCGTTCAACGTCCAGGCGCGCCCGTTCTACTTCGCTCGCCTGGCGGTCGATCCCAGCGACTTCAACACCATCTACAAGCCGGGTCTGATGCTGACCGTGAGCACCGACGGCGGCAAGTCTTTCACCTCCGCTTTCAGCATCGGCTTCGGCGGCCCGCACGGCGATCACCACGCGGTGTGGATCAACCCGCTGAACCCCAACGAGGTGCTGCTCGGCACCGATGGCGGCGTCTACATGTCGTACAACAAGGGGCTCCAGTGGCGCTTCCTCAAGGCCCTACCGGTGTCGCAGTTTTATCACGTCGGCTTCGACCTGCGGCGGCCCTACTGGCTCTGCGGCGGACTGCAGGACAACGGCTCGTGGTGCGGCCCCTCGGCGGGGCTCGGCGGCGGTATCGCCAACCGCGACTGGGTCAACGTCGGCGGCGGCGACGGTTTCCACGCTTTCCCCGATCCCACCGACCCCGACCTCGTCTACTCCGAGTATCAAGGCGGCGAGGTTTCGCGCCGGCGCCTGTCGACGGGCGAGTCGAAAACCATCAAGCCGTTGCCGGGAGCTGGCGATCCACCCTACCGGTTCAACTGGAACACGCCCATGCACGCCAGTCCCACCGAGCCGGGGACGATCTATATCGGCGCCCAGTTCCTCTTCCGCTCGCGCGACAAGGGAGATTCCTGGGAGCGGATCTCACCCGACCTCACCACCAACGACCCGAGCAAGCAGCAGCAGCAGAAATCGGGAGGCCTGACGGTCGACAACTCGACGGCCGAGAACTACACCACGATCTTCACCATCGCCGAGTCGCCGAAGAACGGCAAGGTGATCTGGGTGGGGACCGACGACGGCAACCTGCAGGTCACCCGCGACGGCGGCGCCCACTGGACCAATGTGGCTCCCAACGTGCCGGGCGTGGCGAAAGGAACGTGGGTGTCGAGCGTCGAGGCCGGCCGGTTTGACGAAGGTACGGCGTTTGCCACCTTCGACCACCACCAGACCGGCGACATGAAGACCTACGTCTACAGGACAGCTGACTTCGGCGCGACCTGGAAGCCGCTGGCGACCGAGGCCCTCGCCGGCTATGCCCACGTGGTCCGCCAGGACCTGGTCAATCCGGACCTTCTCTTCCTGGGCACCGAGCAGGGGCTGTTCGTCACCGTGGACGGCGGCGCCCGCTGGGCCCGCTTCACCGGCAAGCTGCCCAAGGTGGCGGTGCGCGATCTCGCCATCCACCCCCGCGAAGCGGACCTGATCATCGCCACCCACGGGCGCGGCGTCTACATCGTGGACGACATCACGCCGCTGCGGAAGCTGACCCGCGAGGTGCTCGAGGCGGAGGTGGCCATGCTGCCGTCGCGCAGCTCGGCGATGACCATCCCCTCCGACGTCCAGGAGTTCCCGGGCGGCGACGAGTTCTACGCCGTCAACCCGGAGGAGTCCGCCACCATCACCTACTACCTGAAAAAGCGGCACATCTTCGGCGACCTCAAGGTCGAGGTCTACGACCCGCAAGGCAAGCTCGTCTCGACTCTGCCGGCCGGCAAGCGGCGCGGCATCAACCGGGTTAGCTGGCCGATGCGGCTGCCGCCGCCCAAGCTGCCGCCTGCAAATTCGTTGGTGATCGGCTCGTCTTTCGCCATGTTCGGCCCGCGCGTGCCGCCAGGCACCTATACCGCCAAGCTGGTCGCTGCCGACAAGTCCTACACCGGGCAGGTGGAACTGGTGCCGGACCCCCGCGGCAATCACTCGGACGCGGACCGCGCCCTGCAACACGAGACGGCGATGAGCCTCTACGGCATGCTCGGGCGCCTGACCTACGTCGCCGACACCGTGAAGTCGCTGGAGGACTCGGGCAAGCAGCGGGCCGAGAAGCTGCCCAAGGGAGACAAGCTCCGCCGGCAGCTCGACTCACTCGGCGAAACGCTGGAGGGCTTTCGCGCCACTCTGGTCGCCACCAGCGAGGGCGGCTGGCTCTCCGGCGAGGAGCAGCTGCGGGAGAAAATGGCCAAGGTCTACGGCTCCGTCAACGGCTTTGACGGCCGCCCGACGAAGTCGCAGATCGACCACGCCAAAGTTCTCTCCGGGCAACTCGACAAAGCAACCGCCCGCTTGGAAGCCCTTCAGGCCGGAGAAGTGGCCGAGGTCAACCGGGAGCTCGCGAAACGCAAGCTCGAGCCACTGAAAACCAAGAGCCGCGAGGAGTGGGAGAAGGAGGCAGGAAAGCGGACGGCGGCACTGCCTGCACTGCTGCCGTTCTCCTTCCTCCCCTTGCATGCCGCTGAGGCCGACTGAATAAACAAAACGGGAGGAAGCCCTTAGGGGCTCCTCCCGTTTCGAATTGCGCTGACCGGCTTCTTCAGGCCAGACCCTGGCGGCGCTCCTCCAGCAGCTTCCGCATGATCTTCTTACGGGCTTGAATGGCCTTGCGCTTGCGCTTTACCGAGGGCTTCTCGAAGTGCTGACGCTTACGCAGCTCGGTCAGAATCCCTGACTTCTCGACCTTGCGCTTGAAGCGGCGCAACGCGTTCTCGAAGCTCTCTTCCTCGCGCACGTGAACAACGGGCATCCGATCTCACCTCTTTTCTTTTCCGGATGAAAGCGCCCCCCAAAACTCGGGGGGCGTAAGCCCAATGACTTTGTCTCACAAACCGCCGGAAGTCAAGTCGCGGGCGGCGCGGGCAGATCGCGGGCGGGGGCCGGGGGCTTGATGGCGTCGAAGTCGAAGAGATAGGCGGCGTAGCGGCCATCGCTCTTCGCGAACCAGACGGCGGCCGCCGCGCCGCTGGCGTCCTTGGGATAGAACCAGCCCACGACCCCACGGTCCGGGTACTCCCGCACGCTGTGGGGATTCGGCGCGCCGAGCAGGCCGCGGACCTCGTCCTGGCTCATTCCCTTCTGCACCTGGGCGAAGGTCGCGCTCGCCATGTAGCGCCGGCCTCGAGCCTTCGCCAGCTCACCCTCCAACCGCGGATCGCCGGGATCGACCGCCAGATCCTCCTCGTAGATGGCGATGGCGCGCTGGTAGTCGCCGCCTTCGTCGATGAGCTGGCGGGCGAGGACGATGTCCTCTTCGCTTTTCATGCGGAGGGCCGCCTTCTGCCGCTCGGTCATCGGCTGGCCCTGTACCGGTGGGTCGGCGTTGATGAACGCGACCAAGCGGCGGTCGAGTTCGCCGGCCAGAGCGGCGGCCTGCTTGCGCAGGGCCTCGCGGGCGGCGCTGGAAGCGGGGGTGGGAGTGGGATCGGCCACGGCCAACCGGGCGCGCTGCTCCTCCAGGGACTTCCGGGTCTTCTCCAGCCAGGCCCACTCCGCGTCGGCCGCCGGACTGCGCCGGTCCCCGGTCTGCTTTCCCGCCGGACCGCAGCCGCTAGCGAGGGTGGCGGCTGCCAGGAGGACGCAGAGCAGAGCCTTCCCGAGGTGGCGGCTGAGGGACCGTCTGCGGCCGGGGCTTCCTTCCATCGAGCCGACCGTAACACAGGCCTCGAAAGCCCGACAAGTTGGCTCGAACCTCAAGCCCGGCGCGTTCGCTAAGCCCTTGTCTCAGAGGCATTTTCGGCCGGCATCAACTTGACACCGTCCGCCCGCCTACAGAATAATCAGGGTCCTTTAGTTAGAAGTGACTCCACGAGGACGGCCGCGGAGAGCAACGGATGTCCCTTTCGGAAAGAATCGAACTGTTGAATCAGGCGATCGGCTCGTCAGTCGAGCGATCGATCGCTGAGCTGCGCGAGGAGATCTCCCGGCGGCTGCGGTCGAGCGGCGAGGAGATCCAGCGCCGGATCGAGGAAATCACCCCCCGGTTGCCCGCTGCCTTCATTTCCCATGCAGACTTTGCCCCTCATGAGCGCGAAGTGGGCTCGACGGCCCGGCAAGCCGCCTTTAGCGACCTGCGGGACGGTGTCGCCGCCGTCGACCGCGCCCGCACCCAGGCCGATATCCTCACGTCGCTGCTGCGCGAATCGGTGCGCCACGCCTCCCGGGCCGCCCTGCTCCTGGTGCGGGTCGACGAGCTCCGGGGCTGGGGAAGCCAAGGTTTCGGCGACGCCGAGGGAGCGGTACGCGAGCTGGCGCTCAAACCCCAGGAAGGCCCCTGGAGCCAGCTCCTCCAGAGCCAGGGCGCCCTTCGCCTCTCGGCCGCCGAATGTGCCGAGCTGTGCAGCCGCGTCGAGGCCCCTCTCCCCCAGGGCGGCGTGCTCATTCCCCTGGTGCTGCGCGACCGCGTCGCCGCCGGCCTCTACGCCGATCGGTTGGGCGATGCCGAGCTCGACGTCGAGGCCCTCCAGATCCTCGCCCACACGGCGGCCCTCGGGATCGAGACCCTACCCTTCCGCGAGCGCGCCGAAACGCCGACGTTGAATCTGGTTGGCGGCGAGCCTGTCGCAACCGGCACCGCTGCCGCCTCGGCCGCTCCGGCACCTGCCGAAACCGCGGCGGTTGCCACCTCCGTTACGGCAGAACCACCCCCTCCCGCTCCGATTGCCGAGGAAGAGCCGGAGGTGGAAGTGGAGCCGGAGCCCGCCGCCGGTGCGCCCTGGACCGCTGAGGACGAGGAATCGGCCGTCTCGCTCGACGACGCCGTTGCCGCCGACACCTCCGATACCGCCCATGCTGCCGATGCTGCCGACACCGCCGCCGATGATACGGCGCCCGCCGTCCCGAGCTGGCAGCCGGTCGAGACCGCCGCCTCGTCGCCCTACACCGAAGAGCTGTCGCTGGACTCGATCGCGGCGGCCACTTCGGCGCCTGAGCCGCAGGCGAGCCCGCTCACCACCCAGCACACCGCCGCCATGACGGAGGACGTTCCCCGCTATCCCCGTTCCGTGGAGCCCGAGGCTCCGCCGCCCGCGGCGCAGCCCAAGGACGCGAGCCCCGACGCCACCGTGCTGCTGCAACGCTCGACCCTGCCGTTCTCCGAGCCTGCCCCGGCCGCTCCACCGCCCGCGCCGCCCGCGCCGCTGCGGCCGGTGCCCGCACCGGAGCCGGCACCCTCAGAGCGCCCGGCCCCCGCGGCAGGGACGCCCGAGGTGCGGCCGCCCAGCGGCGTGGACGGTCCCGGTTGGGCCTTTGCCACCACCCGGGTGCCGGTCTCACCCAGCGAGGAGGCCCTGCACGAGGAGGCCCGCCGGCTCGCCCGCCTGCTGGTGAGCGAGATCAAGCTGTACAACGAGGAGCAGGTCGAGGAAGGCCGGCGCAACCGGGACATCTACGAGCGCCTCAAAGAGGACATCGACCGCTCGCGCCAGATGTACGACGAGCGGGTCGACCCCAAGATCCTGCGCTCGACCGACTATTTCTACCAAGAGTTGGTGCGCATCCTGGCATCGGGCGATTCCCGGGCCCTGGGAATCTGAGGCGCCGGCCGCGTCGCGAGGCTCCGGCTTCCTCCGGAGTCGCTGTTGAGGTCGCAAGAGGTACTGAAGTTGAGAAGTAGAAAACTGTTCTGGCACCGCACCGCGCCTCTCTTCCTGGTTCCCCTGCTCCTGGGCGCCGCCTCGGCGCCGCCGCGCACCGCCGTACCGCTGCCCGGCCACTCCGACCTGGCGGCGCTCGCTTATGCCGACGCCGCCGCGGCAGTGCGCAGGAAGGACTGCCCCGCCGCCTATAAGGCCCTTCAGCCCATCCTGGCAGGAAAAGGCCAGGAGGCCCGCTTCGCTCAGCTCCTCCTCGGCTTTTACTCGCACTCCTGCGAGCAGGTGGCGTATGCCGAGGACCGCCTTTTCGCCGCCGCCAATCCCGACGGTCCCCTGGAAGACTGGCGGCTCTACATCCTGAGCGACGCCGCGGCAGCCCGCGGCCATGTGCTCCTGGCCCAGACCTCCCTCGCCCGCCTGCTGGGCGACTATCCTGGCTCGGTGCTGCGGCCCCGCGCCCTGGTCAAGGCGGCGAGCCTCGCCTGGCAGCGCGGCGACGCTTCCCGCGCCCTGGAGCTGGTGCAGGCGGCGCGCAGCGAGGAGATGACGGGCGACGAGGCGGCTCAGCTCGAGGCCCTCGCCTGGGAGATCGGCGGCAAGACGGGCGACCGTAAGGTGCAGGCCGAGGCGGCCCGGCGCCTCCTGGTGAGCTTCCCGCCCAAGGCAGCCGAGCTCAAGGTTGCGGAGCTGTTCCGGGAGACCGGCGTCACGCTGGACCTCTCGCGGGTCCTCGACACAGAGCAGCTCAAGCGGCGAGCCCGCAGCCTGCTCGACCTGAAGCTCGAACCGAACGCTCTCTCCTCCCTGGACGCCGTGCCGGCGGCCCGGCGCGACCTCGACTGGGTGCTGCTCGCGGCCCAGGCCCTCACTCGCTCCCACCGCGGCGGCGAGGCCCTGCAGCTCCTCTCCGGCCGCGACTCCACCGACCCGCGCAAGCAGAGCGCCATCGCCTGGGCCCTGGCCCAGGCCGCCGAGGAGGCGGCCACCGCCCAGCGTGGCCGCGCCAACCTGGCCGCCGCCGACCGCCAGCAACTACGCCTCTACTCCCAGCAGTGTCTCGAACGGGTCGCTCAGGCCGGTGCCGACCCGGCCCTCGCCGCCCCGGCCCTCAGGCTGCTCTACGCCGAGTACCAGGACGAGGGCCGCTTCGACCGCGCCATCGAGGTGCTGCGGCGGCTGCGCCGCCTCGATCCCCGGGACACCACCGGCGCCAGCAACCTCTGGCAGCTGGGCTGGCGGGAGTACGGCAAGAAGAACTACACCGGCGGCGTGGGCTACTGGACCGAGCTTTTCGCCCTCTATCCCGAGGACGCCAACGCTCGCCGCGGTCGCTATTGGACGGCGCGGTCCTTCGACGCCCTGGGTGAAACGGAGCGGGCGCAGCAGATCTACACCGAGATCGCCCAGGCCGACACCACCGACTTCTATCGCAAGAATGCTCTTTCCCGCATCCGAGGCAGTGCCGCGACCGTCGCGGCTCTCGCCGCCGCGGCCCAGCTCCGCAAGGACCCCTGGCCCGTCGAGCCCGGTCTCGACCGCGCCCGGTTGCTCTCCGATCTCGGGCTGGACGACCTCGCCCTCTCCGAGAGCGAGCTGGTGAAGGAAAAGGTGCAGCCGCGCTCGTTGCGCGCCCTGGAGGCCGTGATCCTCTCCCGCCGGGGCGACCGCCGCAAAAGCGTGCAGGTGATTCGCGACGCCTTCCCTTCCCTCGGCGGCGCCTTCCAGGCCAACGTCCCCGACGAAGCCCGGCGGCTCTACTACCCCATCGACTTCCAGGACGCCATCCGTACCTGGTCGGGGCTCAACCATCTCCCCTCCTACCTGGTGTGCGGCATCATTCGCCAGGAGAGCGCCTTCGACAACTCCGCCCAAAGCTGGGCCGGAGCCCGCGGCCTCATGCAGCTCATGCCCTCCACGGCCAAGGAGCTGGCGCTGCGCAACGGCCTCACCTACTCGCACGACCTGCTGGGCGACCCGTCGTTCAACGTCCGTCTCGGCACCACCTACTTCCGGCAGGTGTACACCATGTTCGGTGAAAATCTGGAGCTCTCCCTCGCCGGCTACAACGGCGGACCGTACCGCATCAAGCGGCTCTGGAACGAGTCCGGCGGCGGCGATATCGACCGCTTCCTCGAGAACCTCGGGGTCGAGGAGTCGAAGATCTACGTCAAGCGGATCCTCGTCCTCTCGGACAGCTACCGCCAGCTCTATCCGCAGGTCGGGTGAGGCCAGGCTCTCTGCGCGGCGCGTTCCCGGCTTTCCTTCTGGGTGGGCTCCTCCTGGCCTCGTGCCACGGCGGCACGCCGCCCGGGAAAGGCCCGCCCATCGTGCTCATCACCTTCGACTCCCTGCGCGCGGATGTGGTGGGAAACCTCGGCGGTGAGCCGGGGCTGACGCCGAACCTCGACGCGCTGTTCCGCGGCGCGAGTTGGTCCGGCCGCGCGATCGCACCGTCCAGTCTCGGCGTCTCGTCCATGGCCTCGTTGTTCACCGGCCTGCGCCCCTGGCAGCATCAGGTGCTCCACGACCGGCAGTCCCATCTCGCCAAAGCGCTGCTCACCCTGCCCAAGGCCCTGAAGGCGCTGGGCTACGCCACCGCGGGCTTCTCGGGTGAGACCTCCTATTCCAAGGCCTTTGGCTACGATCAGGGATTCGACCAACTCGGAGAGCTGGAGAAAGGGACCGCGGCGATCGACCGGCTGAAGTCTCTGCGCGGCCGGCAGTTCGTGTGGATCCACATTCCGGAGCCGGCGCCACCCTATCTCCGGCGGCCGAACTTCGAAGATCGAGTCGACGTCAAGGGACTCGATCTCCCCCCGCGGGTGCAGCCCAACGAGCTCGCTCCGTACTTCGATCCCGCCGTCCCCCTGCCGCCCGAGCTGCGGCAGCGCTTCTGCGCGATGTACCGCCTCAACGTCGCCTTTGCCGACGACCGGCTGGGACACTTCCTCCAAGCTCTGCGCGAGAGCGGCCAGTGGGACCAGACGCTGTTGGTGGTCACCTCCACCCACGGCGAGGAGCTGGGCGAGAAGCACCAGATCCTGAACGGCGGCAACCTCGGCCGCCAGCTCCTGGAGGTGCCTTTGGCCGTCAAGCTCCCCGCCGGCTCGAGTCTCAGGATCGCGGTGCCGGGGGGCCAGCGGCCGGCGGCAGCGCGAATCTGGGCCACCTTGGTGGAAGCGGCCGGCGGAGAGGTGCCGCCTGCCTTCTCGCCCAGCCTCTTCCACGAGCTCCGCGGCGCGCCGGCCGCCGTCCTCTCGGAGCTCTACTTCACCAACGGCACGAACCAGTTCTCTCTATTGGACGGCGACGATCAGCTCCTCCGGGAGTCGCGCTTCGCGCCGCCGCAGCCGGAGTACTATCGCGCCCGCCTGGCGGAGATGGGCCGCGGCAACGCCGAGCTCGCACGCTCGCTCCTTTCCGAGCCGCCGGAGGCGATCTTCGGCCGGCTCCTGGCGCGCTTCAGGTCCACGCCCCCCTTCACCGGTCAGGGCGCACCGAAGTTGACGCTGGAGCGCTGGCGAGCGGGTTCGGGAGTGGGGAGCGTACAAGTCGAGGATCCCGGCCGGAAGGCCGCGCTGGCCCGGATACTGACGCAGAGATGGAACCAGTTCCTTCCAGGAGAGACGACGCCGGAAGCCGAGGCTCGTGAATGGTATACTGCCGAATTGCACTGAAGTGCGGGCTCCCCGGGTCCATAGCTCAGCGGTTAGAGCATCCGGCTCATAACCGGACGGTCCCTGGTTCGAACCCAGGTGGACCCACTTTGGCACTCTCCGAGCCATGGACGAAATGGGAGTCGCGGCCCTTAAGGCCTGACGATTGAGCGAGGTGATTTTCTTTGGAGAGGAGCGAACACTCTAGATGAGTCAAAACCTCCAGACGGTCCTGGAGCTCCAGCAAGCACTCAGCCAACTCCGGGACGCCGAACAACGGCTCCATGGAATTCCAGACTGGATGCGCGAGCTACACGAAGAGCACGAAACCCGAAAAGCCGAAATCGACAACATCGAAGCAGCCGCGGCGGAGGCAGCCCGAGAACGCAGGACAGCCGAAGCCGCCGTGCAGGATTCCCAGGAAAAGCTCAAGAAATACCAGCAACAGATCAACAAAGTGAGCACGCAGCGCGAATATGGTGCGTTGCTGCAAGAGATTGACACCGTCAAGGGCCAGATCTCCAGCGGCGAAGAGCAGGCGCTCTCCTCGCTGGACATATCCGAGAAGGCGCAGAAGGATCTCGAAACCTTGCGCGATGGTTTTCGCGAGATCGAAGAGCGTTACGCGGCCGAGCAAACCCGCTGGGACGCCGAAAAGCCCGGAATCTCCAAGCAGGTCGAAAAACTGCAAGCACGGATTGCCACCTTGCGCCAGCAGCTCCCCCGCAACGTCGTGGCGAACTTCGAACGCATCCTCGAACGCTATCCTTCCGGAGCGGTGGCGCCGGTGCGCATCATCGAGCGGCCGGGGCAGAAGCAGCGCGAATGGCACTGTGCGGCCTGCAACTACCGGGTCCGGCCCCAGGTGGTGGTGGAGATCCGCAACGGCGGCAGCCTGATCCAGTGCGAGTCGTGCAAGCGCATCCTCTACCTGGAGCCGGCCGAGGCCGACTGAGCGCTGACTTAAGTCCATGAACGACGAGGCGCCGGTAAAAGAGCGCTATGCCTGGATTCTTGACCGTATCGAGAACGCCTGCCGGCGCAGCGGTCGCCCGGCCGGCAGCGTGACCCTGGTAGGCGCCAGCAAGACCCAGCCCCCGGCGCTTCTGGCCGAGGCCTGGGCGGCTGGACTGCGTGTCTTTGGCGAAAACCGTGTGCAGGAGGCGGTCGCCAAGAGCCGCGAGTTGTCCCCCCACATCCAGGAGATCGAGTGGCACCTGATCGGCCCGTTGCAGAGCAACAAGGTCCGGCCGGCGGTCGAGCTGTTCCGGGCCGTCCATTCCATCGACCGGCCGCGGATCGCCGAAGCTCTCGACCGCGAGGCCGCCTCCCGCGGCCTGAGGCTCGACGGTTTCCTCGAGATCAACCTTGGCCACGAGGAGAGCAAGCACGGCTTCGTCGCCGAGGGGCTGGCGGATGCCGTTCGCCCTTTGGCAGGTCTCGCCCACCTGCGCATCGCCGGCTTGATGGCGATCCCGCCCCCGGGGAAGACTCCGGAAGATTCCCGCCCCTGGTTCCGCAAGCTCCGCGAGTTGCGCGACAACCTCGCCAACCACCCTGAATGGCAGGGCTTTCCCGGCTGGCTCTCCATGGGGATGAGCGACGACTTCGAGGTGGCCGTCGAGGAGGGGGCCACCCACGTGCGAGTGGGAAGCGCGTTGTTCGGACCGCGCCGGACCTGAGTCGTGGAGTCATGCTAGGATAGCTATCCTTTTTTCAAGATGTTTCTCAGCACTCGCGACCAGCAGGGGCTGTTCCGAAGGAGATCCAAGCATGGCGATCACGCCTCTCGAAATCCAAAAGATGCGCTTCTCGCAGAAGATGAGGGGCTACGATCCCACGGAGGTGGAGGGTTTTCTCTCCCTGCTGGCCGAGGATCTCGCCACCCGCCTTGCCCAGGTCGAGAAGCTCGAACGGGAGAACAACTACTTCAAGCAGCGCTTGGAGGAGACGGAACATCGCGAGCACCAGCTTCAGCAGACTCTGCTGCGGGCCCAGAAGGTCTCTGAGGACATCACGGCCAACGCCCGCCGTGAAGCCGAGCTGACGGTCAAAGAGGCCGAGATGATGGCCGACAAGATCGTGCAGCAGGCGGTCGACCAGTCCACCCGCTACGAAGGCAAGATCATGGAGCTGCGCGCCGCCCGCCGCGAGCTGCAACTCAAGTTCAAGAACACCTTGGATCTCTTCCAGCGCATCCTCGAGGCGGAAATGGATGACGAGCGGAGCACTGCCACGGTCCACACGCTGAGCGCCCAGCGTAAGAAGCGGGAGGCCGGGGCTTGAGATTTTCTGCCAGGGCGGCCGGAGCCCGGCGTCTCTTTCCCCATTTCGAGGAGGACGAGCTGGACCTCCAGCACAGCCGCTCGCTGATCCTTACGCGCTTGCTGGAGGACGGCGACGGCGCCGATCTCGCCTGGCTCACGGCGGCCCTACCCGAGGCGGAGATCGGCGAATGGTTCGCTCGTCACGGCGGCCGCCAGCTCTCCGTCCGCAGCCGCGAGCTCTGGCGCGTCGTATTCGGCCGCGAGCCTGGCCCCGTTCACCCGCAGGCCCGGGCCCTGTGGCCACTCTGAAGCCATGGTGACGCTGGGCCACCTCGAATCGCTGGCCCCCCGTTCCCAGGAGTTGCTGGAGCGTCTCGCCCGGCAGCCCTGGACCGAGGATTTCTACCTCGCAGGCTCGGCCGCTCTGGCCCTCTACACCGGACACCGCCCGGTGACGGATCTGGACCTCATGTCCAACGCCAACCGGCTCACCAGCCCGGACCGGCGCGACCTGCTCGCGTCGCTGCTCGCCCTCTCTCCCGAAACGGAGGTCGAGACCGCTCGCGACGGCTATCTCTTCGTCCGCATGGGCGG
>Ga0134121_10002046_pt1 | contig 17932 bp, 21 predicted proteins | sample KB301_FD_96463 | JGI IMG/M metagenome (GOLD analysis project Ga0134121, IMG submission 96463) | Terrestrial soil microbial communities without Nitrogen fertilizer from Kellogg Biological Station, Michigan, USA - KB3-0-1 | ecosystem: Environmental > Terrestrial > Soil > Unclassified ... | reverse complement strand
TTCTGGTCGATGACCGGGAAGCGCGAGTGAGCGGTGGCCATGACGCGCGGGATGAAGGTCTCCACCGGCTCGTGGATGTCGATGAAGTCGACCTGCGCGCGCGGCACCATGATGTCGCGCACCTGCATCTCGGAGACGGTGAGCGCGCCCTCGATGATCGTGAGGGCGTCGGCGTCGAGCAGGTTGCGGGAATACGCCGAATGCAGGAGCTCGACCAGCTGCTCGCGATCGCTCGGCTCGCGCATCAGCATCGCCGAGAGGCGCTCGAGCAGGCTGGGGCGCGCGGGATCGTTCATCCGGACGCGGTCATTTTATCGTGTAGGGGTCGGCGAAGCCGAAGCGGGCCAGCACGCGAATTTCGCGCGCTTCCATGCGGCGCGCGCTTGCTTTGTCATCGTGCGCGTGACCGCGCAGGTGCAGCACGCCGTGCACTACCAGGTGCGCGTAGTGCGCGCGCACGCTTTTTCCCTGTGCGCGCGCCTCGCGCGCGACCACCGGATGGCACAGCACGATGTCGCCCCTCATGTTCCCATAGCTAAAACTGAGCACGTTGGTCGCGTAGCCCTTCCTGCGGTATTCGCGATTCAGCCGGCGGCCTTCGCGCGCGCCGACGATGCGCAGCGTGATTGCCTTCGCGCCGGCCGCTCGCGCCCAGGTGCGCAGCGCGGCGGCGCCGGGCACGCCGCGCCGCGGCACCGCGTACTGCACGCCGACGCTATTCCTGGGCAGTGTTGGCGTCGTACGCATCGATGATGCGCGCGACCAGCGGATGGCGCACCACGTCCTGCGCGCCGAACTGGGTGAAGGCGATGCCGCGCACGCCGTCCAAGATGCGGCGCGCCTCGATCAGGCCGCTCTTCTGGCCGCGTGCGAGGTCGATCTGCGTGACGTCGCCGTTCACCACGGCCTTGGCGCCGAAGCCGATGCGCGTCAGGAACATCTTCATCTGTTCGGGGGTGGTGTTCTGCGCCTCGTCCAGGATGACGAAGGCGTGGTTCAGCGTGCGCCCGCGCATGTAGGCGAGCGGCGCCAGCTCGATCGTGCCGCGCTCGAGGAGCTTGCCGGTCTTCTCGAAGCCCATCAGGTCGTAGAGCGCGTCGTAGAGCGGCCGCAGGTACGGATCGACCTTCTGCGCGAGGTCGCCCGGCAGGAAGCCGAGACGCTCGCCGGCCTCGACCGCGGGTCGCGCAAGGATGATGCGCTTCACCTTGTCGCGCTCGAGCGCGTCGACGGCGCAAGCCACCGCGAGATACGTCTTTCCCGTACCCGCCGGCCCGATGCCGAAGGTGAGGTCGTGCGCGAGGATCTTCTCGAGGTACTCGACCTGGTGGGGCGTGCGGCCGTGCAGATCGGTGCGCCGCGTCAGGAGCTGCGGCCCCTCGGTCGGCGGCTTGACGTCGCGCAGGATTTCCGTGAGCCCGAGTTGCACGTCGTCGAGCGTCAGGTCGCCGGTGGCGCGGTCGTAGAAATGCTCGAGGGCCTGCGCGGCGCGATTGGCCTGCTCGCCGCGCACGGTGAACTTCGCGCCGCGCCGGGCGATGGTGACGTCGAGCGCCGACTCGATCTGGCGGAGGTTCTCGTCCAGCGCGCCGCACAGGCGCGCAAGGCGCTGGTTGTCGACGGGATCGAGGCGCACCTCGACCGGCTTCGCCCTCATCGAGCCAGCTCGCCCCTCAGCGAGTGCGGCTGGCGCCCCGTGATGCGCACGTCGACGAAGCGGTGCACCAGGTCGGTCGATCCAGGGAAGTTGACAATACGGTTATTGCCGGTGCGTCCCGCCACCTCGTGGGCACGGCGTCGCGACGTGCCTTCCACGAGCACGCGCGCGGTCGTCCCCACCATGCGCTCGGCAACCACGTCGGCCTGCGCTTGAATCTGCGCCTGCAGGCGCTGCAGCCGCTCGCGTTTCACATCCGCCGCAATCTGGTCCGGCAGCTCGGCCGCCGGCGTTCCCGGGCGTGGGCTATAGATGAAGCAGTACGAATCGTCGAACTCGAGCTCGCGCGCGAGCTCGAGCGTCGCCTCGAAATCTGCATCGGTTTCGCCCGGGAAGCCGACGATGAAATCGGAGCTCACGCTGACGTCGGGCCGCGCGGCGCGCAGCCGGCGAATGATCGAACGGTATTCGAGCGCGGTGTAGCCGCGCTTCATCGCTGCCAGCATGCGATCGGAGCCCGATTGCACCGGCAGGTGCACGTGCGGCGCGAGCTTCGGCAGGTCGGCATGCGCGTCGATTAGCCGCTGCGTGAATTCGCGCGGATGTGAGGTGGTATAGCGGATGCGCTCGATGCCCTCGATCTCGTTCACGAATGCGAGGAGCTCGGCAAAGTCGCTCATCTCGCCGCCGATGGCGCCGCGCCACGCATTCACGTTCTGGCCGAGCAGCGTCGCCTCCCGCACGCCTTGGCCGGCAAGCTTCGCGATCTCGGCCATGACGTCGGCGAACGGGCGCGAGACCTCCTCGCCGCGCGTGTAGGGCACGACGCAGAAGCTGCAGTACTTGCTGCAGCCTTCCATGATCGAGACGAAGGCGCGCGCGCCCTCGGCTTTTGGCTCGGGCAGGCGGTCGAACTTCTCGATGAGCGGGAAGCTGATGTCGACCTGCGGCGTGCCGCTCGCGCGGCGCCGCTCGAGGAGCTCGGGCAGCCGGTGCAGCGTCTGCGGACCGAACACCACGTCGACGAAAGGCGAGCGCTCGACGATCGCGGCGCCTTCCTGGCTGGCGACGCAGCCGCCCACGGCGATCATCAGCCCGGGTTTCGCGCGCTTGAGATGCCGCACGCGCCCGAGGTCGGCGAACACCTTCTCCTGCGCCTTCTCGCGCACGGAACAAGTGTTGAAGACGATTACATCGGCCTCTTCGGGCCGCTCGGTGCGTTCGGCGCCTTCTGCCGCGCGCATCACGTCGGCGATCTTCTCCGAGTCGTACTCGTTCATCTGGCAGCCGAAGGTGCGCAGGTAAAGCTTCTTCACCGGGTCAGCTCCTGGCGGGTCACGAGCCAGATGTCATGCACCTGGCCCAGCTCGTTCAGGCGGTACTTGACGAGCGCGCCTGCCGGCAGCGCGACCGGCATGATGATGCGGTTCGACGTGTCGCGGATCTGCGCGCCCGGCGCGAGCTGCACCTGCCGGCCGTTTAGCTCGACGACGTTCGCCTGCACGTGGCGAATCTCGGCGAGCCTCGCGTCCTGCGGGATCGTGCGCACCTGGGCCGCCGCCGGGATGGCGAGCGAAGCGCTGAGCAGAACGGCAAGTGCTCTCATTCTCATAGGGCGCAGAAGGGAAAAATGGTGGCGAATCAGGGACTCGAACCCCGGACACACGGATTATGATTCCGCTGCTCTAACCAGCTGAGCTAATTCGCCACGTCAAGGGACGGCATTATAAACCCGCAGGCCTTCGATCTCGCCGTCATCGGCGGCGGTCCGGTCGGCGCGAGCCTGGTGCGCGCGCTAAAGGGCCACTCCATCGCTTTCATTGCGCCACCGGCTCAGGCGGCGGCGCGTGCCGGGTTCGATCCGCGCGTCTACGCGCTGAGCCCGGGCAACGTCGAATTCCTGCGCACGCTCGGTGTGTGGCAGAGCATGCCGGCGGAGCGGCTCGCGCGCGTCGAGGCGATGCACATCTTCGGCGACGACAAGCGCGCCGTGCTCGAATTCGATGCATACGAAGCGGGTGTGCGCGAGCTCGCGTGGATCGTCGAGGACAGCGAGTTGCAGCGCGCGCTGTGGTCGGGCCTATCGGGCATGGCGCTGTGCTGCGAGAGTCTCGAGGCGGGCGGCGCGCACACGGTGATTTCGTTTACTGACGGCGCGCCGCTTGCCGCGCGGCTCGTCGTCGGCGCCGATGGCGCGCATTCCTTCGTGCGTCGCGCCGCCGGCATCGCCGCCAAGGAGCGCGGGTTCGGCCAGACGGCGGTGGTGGCCAACTTCCATTGCACGAGGGCGCATCGCAACATCGCCTATCAATGGTTCCAGGGCGGGCCCGTGCTCGCCCTCCTGCCATTGCCCGGCGAGCAGGTTTCGATGGTCTGGTCGCTCCCGCAAGAAGAGGCGCAACGCATCGCAGCGCTGCCGGCCGCGGCGCTCGCCGCGGAGGTGACGAGCGCCGCGCACGGGATCCTCGGGCGATTGGAGATCGCATCGGCGGCGCGCAGCTTTCCCTTGCAGCGCCTGTCGGCGCAACGGCTGATCGGGCCGCGCATCGCGCTCGTCGGCGATGCAGCGCACGTCGTGCATCCGCTGGCCGGGCAGGGGCTCAATCTCGGGCTGCAGGACGCGCGGGCGCTCGCCGGCGTGATCGCCGGGCGCGCACCGGGCCGCGACCCCGGCGACGAGCGGCTCCTGCGGCGTTATGAGCGCGCCCGCGCAGAGCCTATACTGGCGATGGACGCAGTCATTTCCGGCCTCTTCTCCCTCTACGGCACCGGCAATCCGGTGGCGGGGCGGGTGCGCAACGCCGGATTGAACCTGACCGACCGGCTTCCGGTCCTAAAGAACATCCTTATTCGACAGGCGATGAGCTGATGATCAAGTTTCTGCTTGCGGTATTCGTGCTCGCCACCGCCGCCATGGGCGCGAACGCCGACGAGGCGCAGATCCGCAAGGTGGTGGCCGAGAAGCTCGGCGTGAAAGTCGAGGGCGTGCAGCCCGGGCCGCTCGGCCTCTACGAGGTGCGCTACAAGTCGCAGGGCGGCGGCATGCGCATCGTCTACACCGACGCCAACGCAACGCACATCATCGTCGGCAAGATCTACGAGGCGGCGAGCGAGCGCGATCTCACCGAAGAGCGCATGCGCAAGCTGAACGCGATCAAGTTCGATTCCCTGCCGCTCGACCAGGCGGTGAAGATCCAGCGCGGCAACGGCAAGCGCGTCCTCGCGATGTTCTCCGACCCGCACTGCCCGGCCTGCCGGGCTTTCGAGCAAACGCTCCAGCAGGTAGACGACATCACCATCTACGTCTTCATGTTCCCGGTGATCCGGCCCGAGCTCGCCGATCACTCGAAGTCGGTGTGGTGCTCGCCGGATCGCGCCAAGGCCTGGCTCGACGTGGCGCTGCGCACGAAGACGCCGAGCGCGCCGGCAAGCTGCGCGAACCCGGTGGAGAAGAACCTGCAGCTCGGCCGCACTCTCGGCGTGAACAGCACGCCGACGCTGATCCTCGCCAACGGCGAACGCATCGCCGGCGCGCTCAGCAAGGCCGACCTGAACGACGTCCTCGACGCGAAGAACTAGTCGGTCCTCGGCAGCGGCTCGCCGCGCGGCCAGAGCAGCCACATCTTGCCCGGCTGGCGCATGCGGCCGGCCGGGACCGCCGCCTCGGGCCCCGTGCCCCAGAAGAAATCCGCGCGAACTGCACCGCGGATCGCCCCGCCGACATCGTGCGCGAATGCGAGGCGGGACAGGGGCTGGTCGGAGAGCGGATAGGTCGTGCTCAGGAAGATCGGCGCGCCGAGCGGAATGAAGCGGCGATCGACGGCGAGGCTGTACTGCGGCACGAGCGGCACGCCGAGCGCGCCGACCACGCCACGCGGATCGGTCGATTCGCGGAAGAATACATAGCTTGCGTTCACATTCAGCGCGTCCTGCAGCTTGCCCGGGTTGGCGGCGGCCCAGGTCTTGATGCCCTGCATGGAAGCCTGGTCCAGCGTGAGCTCGCCCCGATCGACGAGATAGCGGCCGAGAGAGCGATAGGGATGGCCGTTCTGGTCGGCATAGCCCAGGCGCACGCGATCGCCGTTCTCGAGCTCGAGCTGGCCCGAACCCTGAATCTGCAGGAAGAAGAGCTCGATCGGATCCGACGTCCAGCCGATGATCGGCGCCTTGAACGTCTCGCCTCGGGCATCGATCTCGGCGCGGGTGTAGTAGGGGACGAGGCGCCGGCCGTCGACGCGGCCGCGCAAGCGCAGGTTGCGCGTCTCCGGCGCGACGTTCGCCAGATCGACCACGATCAGGTCATCGGGCACGCCGAAGACAGGAAAACGATTCACGCCGTCGCGCGTCCGGCTGCCGCGCAGCACAGGCTCGTAGTAGCCGGTGATGGTGCCGGTGTCGCCCGTTTCCGAGCTGACGATGGCGTAGGGCGTGAAGTAGGTTTCGAAGAAGCGGCGCGCGCCTTCTTCGTCGCCCACGGCGATGGTCGTCGCGGTACCGCACGGCCCGAGCAGAACTGCGGGGACGCGCGCGCAACCTGCGAGGTACGCGCGCAGGCTCGGTTCGAGCCGCGTCGTGCTCCAGCCGGGCAGCGCGCTGAACGCGCTCTGGACGTACGTGGCGCGCTCCGGTCCGGGAGGCTTGGGCGGCGGCTTTTCCGGCAACTGCTGGCATGCGGCGATCAGTAGAATCGCCACGACCGAAGCGAACCGAGACATGTGGGTCGTCTACCTCGAAATGGCGTTTGCGCTGGTGGTGGCCGTGCTGGTCGTGTGGTTCACGTGGCCGCGCAAGAAGTGAATCAGTGCAGCAGCGGGTGTATCAATGCAGCACCCTAGGCACTGACAGGGTGAATTCCGGTATCGGCGCCTCGAAGCGCGTGCCGTCCGCCGCCACCATCTGGTAGCTGCCCTTCATCGTGCCGACAGGCGTCGCGATCGATGCGCCGCTCGTGTATTCGTAGCTCTCGCCCGGCTGCAATAGCGGCTGCGCGCCCACCACGCCGAGGCCGCGCACTTCCTGCACCAGGCCCTGCGAGTCGGTGATGATCCAGTGGCGGCTGATGAGCTGCGCGGCGACGGTGCCGGCATTGCGCAGGGTGATGGTGTAGGCGAAGACGTAGCGTCCGGCCGTTTCGTCGGACTGGTCGGCGAGGTACTGCGTCTTGGCGCTCACGCCAACTTCGTATTGTTTTTGCTGCGCCATCGCCGCATTGTAAACTCCGCCGCCATGGCTTATCGCATCGCGCCCAGCATTCTCTCGGCAGACTTTGCGAAGCTGGGCGAGGAAGTAAAGGCCGTCGAGCGCGCCGGCGCCGACCTGATCCATTTCGACGTGATGGACAACCACTACGTGCCGAACCTCACGGTCGGCCCGGTGGTGTGCGCGGCGTTGCGCCCGCAGGTGAAGCTGCCGCTCGACGTGCACCTGATGGTGAAGCCGGTCGACGCGCTGGTGCCGGAATTCGCCAAGGCCGGCGCGAGCATCATCAGCTTCCACCCGGAAGCGACCGAGCACGTCGATCGCACCATCGCCCTCATCAAGCAGCACGGCTGCAAGGCCGGCCTCGTCCTCAACCCGGCCACGCCTGCCTCCTATCTCGACTACACGCTCGAGAAGCTCGACTTGGTGCTGCTCATGTCGGTGAACCCGGGCTTCGGCGGCCAGCAGTTCATTGCCTCGGTGCTGCCCAAGATCGCCGACGTGCGCAAGCGCATCGAGCGCAGCGGCAAGCAAATCTGGCTCGAAGTCGACGGCGGCATCAAGACCGACAACATCGCCGAGGCCGCGCGGGCGGGCGCCGACACTTTCGTCGCCGGCTCGGCGATCTTCGGCTCGAAGGACTACGCCGCCACGATCCGCGACATGCGCGACCGGCTGGCCAAGGCTGGCTAGCCTGACTTCCTGACCCAGAACTGATACATCCGGGCGAAGGTCTCCGGATGGTCCTCCTCGAAGCGGTGCCAATAGGCGAGATTCGCGAGCGCCGCATCGTCCGGATACAGGGCGCGGTAGCGCGATGCGGTGATGCCGCTGTCGGGGAATTCGAAGCCGAGGAACTGCAGGCCGAGCGTTTCGATCATCGCGGCGATCTGCGGCAGCGTGAAGCGCAGCTCCTGCACGTGGAAGAGCAGGTCGCGACAACCGCTCAGGCTGTAGAAGTCCTCGCTGCGCGCGACTGCGGCGAGCAACGCGTCGTCCTTTGCGGCAAGGATGGCGGCGCGCGCCTGCCTGATGCCTTGAGCAGTGGCGTCGAAGCCGCGTGCGGCGATGAACTCTCGCGCGTGCGTGACGTGGCGCCGGCCGCGCTCGCTGTAGAGGCCGATGCGCATGAAGCCGCCCGCTTCGACGAGCTCGGCGAGAGCCCGCCAGCCGGCGAGGGCGTCTTCCAGGTGATGCAGCACGCCGGAGGCTTCCACGAGCTGGAAGCGCTCGCCGAGTGCACCGAGCGCGAGGAGATCCGCATGCCGGTAGGTGATGTTGGACAGGCCGAGCTCGTCGGTCTTGCGCTTGGCATAGCCGAGGCTCGCGAGGCTCAAGTCGACCGCGAGAACCGCCGAATCGGCGAAGCGGCGCGCGGTGGCGATCGCGTTTTGCCCGGTGCCGCAGCCCGCAACGAGGATGCGCGCCGCGCCTGGCCTGGCTGCGACGCTGGGGAAAAGCTCGCGCACGATCTCGGCGAGCGGCGCGGCGGCAAAGCGCGTCTGCGTGCGGATCCAGCGCGGATAGGGATTGGCCTCGTACTGCTCGCGCACGGCGGCCGACACTGCGCTCTTCGGCTCGCCCATCGAAGGAATTGCCGCAGCCAGGCGCCGCTCTTGCATCGGCTCGAGGATCTGCCGTCGCGCGAGCAGCGCGAGCGGCGTTCCGGCAAGCTCAGCGGCAATGCGCTCGGCATCGGGCAGCGTGTAGAGCGGCCGGCAGGCGGCGTAGAGCGCGTACTCGGCCGGGCTCTTCGGCTGCGTCGCAAGCGGCGCCTCGTCCAGCAAATACTCGGTGTTGAAGCATTGATGGGCCAGTGCGACGAGCGCCTCGAGCGGAATCTCCGCGCCGGCGAGCGCACGGCGTCGCTCGATGCCAATCACCTCCTGCAAGCGCGCATCGCGCACGATCGCGTCCTGCATCAGGCGCAGGAGCAGCGGCTCTGCGAATGCGTTGTCGCGCGAGAGCGCGGTGCTGGTAATCGGTCGCACCAGCTCGCCGGGATCGACCGCCGGATGCTCGAGCGCACGCTCGAGGAGCACGCGGATGCGTTCATCCAAGGGGTGGCGGAAATTGAAGAAGCGGATCACTTCGCCGAATTGCGCCCACAGCGCATCGAGGTGCGGCGCGAGCTCGAGCGCTCGCATCAGGTGCTCGAGCGCAGGCGCGAAGGCGGATTGCGCGAGCAGAGCCCGGGCCTGCTCGGCGAGCGCAAGCGCCGGCCGGTCGTCGCGCCGGCCGTTGGCCGCCGCCTGCGTTCGCCTTTTCTTCTCGCCCATCGTCCAAGTATCTCGGCTACAATGCTCCGCGTGAAGCTGTCGACCGTTCTCCTTCCGCTCCTCTGGCGCTGGCGTTCGCCAACCGCCTAGATCCCCATGGCCGTGCCGGGCCTAAAGCGGCGAATCCCGCAGCAGAACCAAACCACCCTATATAGCGAGGGAAGAGAGCTATGAAGCAGATCACGATCGCAGAAGCCATCCAGCGCACCGTCGAGCACCGCGAGGTGTTCCACGACGAGATGCTGCACATCATGCGCCAGATCATGCGCGGCGAGCTGACCCCGGCGCAGATCGCCGGCTTCATCACCGGCTTGCGCGTCAAGAAGGAGACCATCGGCGAGATCGCCGCCGCCGCGCAAGTGATGCGCGAGCTCGCCACGCCGGTCGAGGTCAAGGACGACCGTCATCTGGTCGATACCTGCGGCACCGGGGGCGATTCGGCGCATACCTTCAACGTCTCGACCTGCTCGGCGTTCGTGGCCGCCGCCGCCGGCGCGAAGGTGGCGAAGCACATGGGACGCTCGGTGTCGTCCTCTTCCGGCAGTGCCGAGGTGCTCGAGGCGCTCGGCGCACAGATCAACCTCACGCCCGCACAGACCGGCGAGGCGCTCGAGAAACTCGGCATCGGCTTCATGTTCGCGCCGGCGCACCATGCGGCGATGAAATACGCGGCGCCGGTGAGGAAAGAGCTCGGCGTGCGCACCCTTTTCAACATCCTTGGTCCGCTCACCAATCCGGCCGGCGCCAAGCGGCAGGTGATGGGCGTATTCCACCCCGACCTCGTCGGCATCCAGGTGCGCGTGCTGCAGCGGCTCGGCTCGAAGCACGTCATGGTCGTCTACGGCATCGACGGCCTCGACGAGATTTCGATCTCGGGCGAGACGATGATCGGCGAGCTCGTCAAGGGCGAGATCAACGAGTACCTGGTGCATCCGTCGCAGTTCGGGCTCGAGCTCTTCGACCGGCGCGCCATCCAGGTCAACACGGTGGAGGAATCGAAAGCCATGATCCAGGCGGTGCTCGACAACCAGCCGGGCCCGGCGCACAACATCGCCGCGATGAACGCTGGCGCGGCGCTCTACGTCGCCGGGGTCGCGTCGAGCCTGAAGGACGGTGTCGAGCGGGCGAGCAAGGCCATCAAGAGCGGTGCCGCCAAGCAGAAGTTGGAGGAGTTCGTCGCCTTCACCCAAAAAGCGGCGAAGTGACGATTCTCGAGCGCATCCTCGAGGTGAAGCGCGGCGAAATCGCCGCCGCGAAGGAGCGCTCGCCGCTCTCTGCGCTGGAGGCAAAGGCGCGCTGCGCGCCGAAGCCGAGAGATTTTGTCGGCGCCTTGCGCGCGAAAAGGCCGGCAGTGATCGCCGAGATCAAGAAGGCGAGCCCTTCGCGCGGCCTGTTGCGTGAAAACTTCGATGCGGCGGCGATTGCCGCGAGCTACGAGCGTGCGGGTGCCGCATGCATTTCCGTCCTCACCGACCGGCAGTTCTTCCAGGGTGACGCGAGCCATCTCCCGGCGGCGCGGGCCGCGTGCGCGCTCCCGGTGCTGCGCAAGGACTTCGTCGTCGAGCCCTACCAGGTGTACGAATCGCGCGCGCTCGGCGCCGATTGCATCCTCCTGATCGTCGCCTGCTTGAAGAAAGAGGAAATGCTCGAGCTCGAGCGGGTTGCCAGGCGCCTCGCGATGGCCGTGCTGGTCGAAGTGCACGACGCGCGGGAGCTCGAAACGGCGCTTGCGCTCGAGACGCCGCTCATCGGCGTCAACAATCGCGACCTGAAGACGTTCGAAACGCGGCTGGAAACGACGCTCGATCTGCTGCCGCGCCTGCCGCAGGGCCGGCTCATCGTCACCGAGAGCGGCATCCTCTCCATGGACGAGGTGGCACGGATGCGAGAAGCCGGCGTCGAGACCTTCCTCGTCGGCGAAGCGTTCATGCGAGCGCCCGACCCCGGAGGTGCACTAAAGCGCCTATTCGCCCTGTAGCCACTCTGTTGCAGCGCAGCATTTCTTGTTGGGTATTTGCAACGTCGCAGTAGGGAATTCGCTATCAAGCAAGGGGTGGCCTTGGTCGCCTAACAATCCTTTCGGCACACTGCCTTGGACTTCTCGACTGAGGGGTTGGCGGGGGCCACGTCGGCACATCGCCTGGTTTAAACCAGAGAGGAGTAAGCATGCAGAAGAAACTTCTAACGTTAGCAGTGGCGGGCGCATTGGCCGCGCCGTGCATCGCGATGGGGCAAGGGTCGGGACCACCCGCTGCCGCCGTTGAGGTGTATGGCACGATCAACATGGCGTTCGGCAAGTTCAAGTACGGCGGCGCAACCGCTTCGAACGTTCCCGACGTCTCGAAGTGGGACGTGTCGCAGGGCGCGTCGAACTACGGTGTGCGTGGCAGGGAGAGCCTGGGTGGTGGCCTGACCGCCTGGTTCCAGATCGAGCAGAACGCGCCGATGGAGCGGTCGAACAACATCGCGATCACTCCGGCTTCGCGTAACTCCGCAGTCGGCATCCAGGGCGGCTGGGGTAACCTCTTCCTCGGCCAGTGGACCACGCCGTGGGCGGACCTCGATGCGTTGTGGGGCATTGGTACGGTGGGCTATTGGGGCCCGGTGACGTCGATCATCGGCCGTCGCGAGACGACCGGTACGGCGCCGAACCCGAACTGCATCAACAACCAGAGCTCCGGCGGCTTCATCGCGCCGGGTGTCGCGGCTGCCGGCGTGGTGTGCGACGCCGTCGAAGCGGGTGGTGGCGTAGGCCATGCATTCTGGCGTCGCGCTTCGCAGGCGGTCAGCTACCAGTCGCCTGTGTTCAGCGGCATGCAGTTCAAAGTCCTCTACCAGACGGACGAAGGCAAAGCCACGATGGGCACGACTACCGCCGATCCTTCGCTGATCTCCACGTCGTTGCAGTGGGCCGGCATGGGCGGCAGGGCGCGCGTCGGCGTCGCGTTGGATCGCCACAAGGACTTCACCGTGGCGGGCAAGACCGACACCGGCTACACCATCAAGGGCGGCTGGAACTTTGGCGTCGTGGACATCGGCCTCGCGTACGAGAACATGACCTACAAGACCGCGCTGAGCGATTGCAAGACGAGCAACTACGGCGTTGCGCTCGCGGTACCTGTCGGCATGGGCACGATCCGCGCTTCGTACTCCAAGGCGAAATCGATCGACGGCACGTACGGCGGTGTTGCGCCGGCGGGCACGGTCGGTGCGACCTCGTGCGGTGCAGCGGTAACGGCGGCCAACCAGGCCGACCAGAACGGCGCGAAGCAGTACAACATCGGCTACGAGCATCGGTTCTCGAAGCGCACCAACGTCGGCGTGGGCTATGCGGCGATCAAGAACGATCCGGCCGCGGTGTTCACCTGGACGGGCGCGCCACCGACCTCCGACGGCGCGAACAACACGCCGTTCGCGGGTCAGGACCCGAGCACGTACTTCATCAGCATTACGCACCGGTTCTAACCGGAGCGAGCAACCCTCGACGGGCGCCTTCGGGCGCCCGTTTTTTTTCTGCTAGTCTCATCGGATGGACCGCCTGATCACCGAATTCGACCGCGCGCTGCGCGCGATTGCCGGAGTAGCAAACGCGGCACGTCCCTCGCCTGCGGAAGAGAAGCCGAATGCCGAGCTGACCGAGGCCGAGCGGGCGCACGCCGCGGCGCTGATGCGCGTCAACCACGTCGGTGAGATCTGCGCGCAGGCGCTCTATCAGGGCCAGGCGCTGACGGCGCGCGATCCGGGCCACAAGGCGGCGCTCGAGCAAGCCGCGCGCGAGGAAGAAGACCATCTGGCCTGGAGCGCCGAGCGCATCCGCGAGCTCGGCGGGCGGCCGAGCCTGCTGAATCCCCTCTGGTACGCCGGCTCGCTCGCCATGGGCGCGATCGCCGGGGCGCTCGGCGACCGCTGGAATCTTGCGTTCCTCGCCGAGACGGAGCGCCAGGTCGAGGAGCATCTCACGGCGCATCTCGAGGCGCTGCCGGCCGCCGATGAGCGCACGCGTGCCGTGGTAGATGCCATGCGCACCGACGAAGCCAAGCACCGCGATACGGCGCTCGCGCTCGGCGCCGCCGAGCTGCCGGAAGCGGGCAAGGCCGCGATGCGGCTCGCCTCGAAGGTGATGACGACGGTCGCCTACCGCATCTAGGTAATGCTGCAGGTCTACATCGGCTACGATCCGAGGGAATCGGTCGCGTTCTATACGCTCGCGCACTCGATCTTCGCGCGCTCGTCGATTCCGCTGTCGATCGCGCCGCTCATGCGGCGCCATCTCGGCCACCTTTACACGCGCTCGCGCGGTCCGACCGAATCGACCGAATTCAGCCTGACGCGCTTCCTCGTGCCGGCGCTCGCCGGCTATCGCGGCTGGTCGATCTACATGGACTGCGACATGCTGTGCCGCGCCGACATCGCCGAGCTCGCGGTGCTGATCGACAAGAATGCGGACAAGGCGGTGCTCGTGTGCCAGCACGACTATGTGCCGAAGACCGAACGGAAGTTCCTCAACCAGGTACAGACCCAATACACGCGCAAGAACTGGTCGAGCCTGATGCTGTTCAACAACGAGCGCTGCGGGGCTCTGACATCCGCGTATGTCAATTCCGCGTCCGGCCTCGACCTGCATCGTTTCGCATGGATCGACGACGCGCTCATCGGCACCATCGCGCTCGAGTGGAACTGGCTCGTCTCCGAATATCCCAAGCGCGCCGACGCGAAGATCGTGCATTTCACCCGGGGCGGCCCCTACTTTCCCGAGTACGAGGACTGCGACTACGCCGGGGAGTGGCGAGCGGAGTTCGAAGCCATGCGCAGCCGGGACGAGAAATGAACTTGATCGATTTTTGCTTGACGAGGCGCCCGCACGCGACCTAGTCTCGCGCGCGCGGCGCAAATTTCTCGGGGGATGGGGATATGAAAAGAACGATTTGTCGGCTTCTGATCGCGCTGTCGATCTGGACGCCGTATCAAGTGGCGAACGCAGGCATGATCGCGACCGATCGGCCCGTTGTCTCTGATGAGCGTGCAGCGCTCAATGCCGTCCTCGCGCGCGCCGACGTCGCGGCCCAGTTGCAGGCGCTCGGCATCGATGCGGCGGCCGCAAAAGCGCGCGTCGCTGCCTTGTCGGATGCGGAAGCGCGCACGCTCGCGGTGCAGGTCGCCAATGCGCCGGCGGGCGGCGTCTACTCCGCCGGGATCATCGCGATCATCCTGATCGCGCTCGTGGCGTGGGCGATCTACAAGGAACGCAATCCCTGGTAGGCGGGATCAGGTCTCGACGAGCTCGAAGTCCCGGGTCATCTCGGCGGTCTTGCCGAGCATTGCCGAAGCGGAGCAGTACTTTTCGTGCGACAGGCGGATTGCCTGCTCGACGAGGTTGCGCTTGAGCGCGCGACCGCGCACCACGAAGTGCATGTGGATCTTGGTGAACACCTTCGGGTCGGTCGCGGCCCGCTCCGCGCGAACGCCTACGTCGCAGCCGCGCACGTCCTGGCCGCTCTTCTTGAGGATCACTACCACGTCGTAGGCGGTGCAGCCTCCGGTGCCGACGAGGACGAGCTCCATAGGTCGGGGGGCGAGGTTCCGGCCGCCGCCCTCAGGCGCGCCGTCGATTGCAACCACGTGATTGCTCCCGGTTTCGGCGAGGAAGGTCATTCCCTCGCCCGTCCAGCGTACGGTGCACTCCATCGCTATCCTTCCCAGTCAGGAATATTGCTTCGCAGTAGCGGGTTTTTTGTGTAAAATCCGCGGCTTTTCGTAATTCTGCGCATGAAAACCTATACCGCCAAGGCCAGCGAAGTCGAGCACGGCTGGTTCGTCGTCGACGCCCAGAACAAGGTGCTCGGGCGTCTTGCCGTCCAGATCGCTGCGCGCCTGCGCGGCAAGCACAAGCCGACGTACACGCCGCACGTCGACACCGGCGACTTCATCGTCGTCCTCAACGCCGCGAAGCTCCGCGTGACCGGCCGCAAGAGCGAGCGCAAGGTCTACTACCGGCACAGCGGCTATCCCGGCGGCCTCAAGGAAACGACCTTCGGCAAGCTGCAGGCGTCGCATCCCGAGCGCGTGCTGCAGAAGGCGGTGAAGGGCATGCTGCCGAAAGGTCCGCTCGGCTACGCGATGCTGCGCAAGCTGAAGATCTATTCGGGCGCGACGCATCCGCATTCGGCGCAGCAACCCAAAAATCTCGAGATCGGATAGGTATTCCCATGGTGGGTGACTACTACTACGGCACGGGCCGGCGCAAGAGCGCCGTGGCGCGTGTGTTCCTGAAGCCCGGCAAGGGCGGCTTCGTGGTCAACGGCAAGCCGATCGACCAGTTTTTCGCCCGCGAGACCGGTCGCATGGTGGTGCGCCAGCCGCTCGAGCTGACGAAGAATCTGGCGGCCTTCGACATCCTGGTGAACGTGTACGGCGGCGGCGAGAGCGGGCAGGCCGGCGCCGTGCGCCACGGTATCGCGCGTGCCTTGATCGAGTATGATGCAGCACTGAAACCTACGCTCAGCGCCGCGGGCCTCGTGACGCGCGACGCGCGAGAAGTCGAGCGAAAGAAAGTGGGACTGCACAAAGCGAGGCGGCGCAAGCAGTACTCCAAACGTTAATCGAAGCGCATCCGGTCATCGAAAGCCGCCTGATTGGCGGCTTTTTGTTTTTGGGGTGTAGCGAATGGTGAAAGTGGGCATCGTCGGCGGCACTGGCTACACGGGCGTAGAGCTCCTGCGGCTGCTTGCGCAGCATCCCGAGGTCGACCTGCGCGCGATCACCTCGCGCAAGGAAGCCGGCACGCCGGTCGCAGCGATGTTTCCGGGGCTGCGGCGGCACGTTGATCTCAAATTCAGCGAGCCGACGCCGCAGACACTGCGCGGCTGCGACCTGGTGTTCTTCGCCACGCCGAACGGCGTGGCGATGGGCGAGGCGCGCGCGGTGCTCGATGCCGGCGCCCGCATCGTCGATCTGTCAGCGGATTTTCGGATCCGCGACATCGCCGAATGGGAGCGCTGGTACAAAACCAAGCACGCGGCGCCCGAGCTCGTGCGCGAGGCGGTCTACGGCCTGCCTGAGGTAAACCGCGAGGCGGTGCGGCGCGCGCGGCTGGTGGCAAACCCGGGCTGCTATCCGACCGCGGTGCAGCTCGGGTTCCTGCCGCTGATCGAGAGCGGCGTCGTCGATTGTGACCATCTCATCGCCGACGCCAAGTCCGGCGTGAGCGGCGCGGGGCGCAAGGCCGAGCTGCATCTCGCCTTCGCTGAGGCTTCGGACAACTTCATGGCCTACAACGTGCCCGGACATCGCCACTGGCCGGAGATCCGGCAAGGGCTTGCCCAGGCGGCAAGGCGCGAAGTCGGCCTCACTTTCACGACGCACCTGCTGCCGATCATTCGCGGCATCCACGCGACGCTCTACGCACGGGTGACGAAGGAAGCGGACTTCCAGGCGCTTTATGAGAAGCGCTATGCCAACGAAGCGTTCGTCGACGTGATGCCCGCGGGCAGCCATCCCGATACGCGCTCGGTGCGCGCGGCGAACATGTGCCGCATCGCGCTGCACCGCCCGCCGCAAGGCTCCGGCAAGAGCGACACGCTGGTGATCCTGTCAGTGATCGACAACCTTACGAAGGGCGCGGCGGGGCAGGCCGTGCAGAACATGAATCTCATGTTCGGCTTCGCCGAAACCACCGGCCTTTCACAGCCTCCGGTCGTGCCGTGAGGCGCGACATCTCCGGGCGCTGGCTCAAGATTCAGCAGCGCTTCGGCATCGCCGCGCCGCGCGTCGCGGTCTACTCCCATACGCCGTGGTATTGGCGCTGGCTCTGGCTCGTAGTGCTGCTCATGATCTCGGCAGTCGCCGCGAAGTGGGTCTACGACGCCGGGCGTCGCTTCGCCGGATTCGACCAGAGCGAGGTGGAGAGCGAGCTCGCGGTCGCCAAGCGCGATCTCGCCGCGGCACAGGCCGAGCTCGAGCGGCTGCGCGCCATCGCCAACGCGGCGGAGAACCGCCTGTCCATCGAGCGCACGGCGCAGCAAAAGCTTGCGCAGCAGATTCGCAGCCTCGAGCAGGACAACGCGAAGGTGCGCGAGGATCTGGCGACGTTCGAGAGCATGATTTCGTCCGATGCGCGCAGCGGCAACACGCTCGCCGTCTACCGCTTCAAGGTGGAGCCGGATGTCTTGCCCGGCGAGTATCGCTACCACCTACTGCTCGTCACGCCGCGCGCGCGGCGCGAGCGTGAGTTCACCGGCAGGCTTGAGCTAGTGGTCACTCTGACGGACCGCGGCCAGAATGCTATGATCTCCTTCCCGGAACCAGGGGACGCAGGGGCGTCAGAATTCCGGTTGGCATTCAAGTACTTCCGCCGTGTGGAGGGCATCTTCCGGGTGAACCCCAAGGCGAAGGTCGAGAATGTCCAAGTGCGCGTCTACGAGACAGGGTCGAACCAGCCGCGCGCGACGATGACCGCAACGCTGTAGGGAGGTGCAGAGCATGTTCAGCAACAAGACGAGCAAGCCGCAAAACCGGATCGACAGCCTGATCGGGGCGACGACGCGCATCGAAGGCAATGTGATTTTCAGCGGCGGGTTGCGCGTGGACGGGATGGTCCGCGGCAACGTCGGCGCCCTCGCCGACCAGCCGGCGACTCTGGTCGTCTCGTCCGACGCGCGCATCGACGGCGAAGTGCAGGCCGCGCACATCGTAGTGAACGGGACCATCAATGGCCCGGTTCATGCTACCGAAACGCTCGAACTACAGTCGGGCTCGAGGGTCAAAGGGGATGTGTACTACAAGACCATCGAAATCCATC
>Ga0134121_10002045_pt1 | contig 17932 bp, 14 predicted proteins | sample KB301_FD_96463 | JGI IMG/M metagenome (GOLD analysis project Ga0134121, IMG submission 96463) | Terrestrial soil microbial communities without Nitrogen fertilizer from Kellogg Biological Station, Michigan, USA - KB3-0-1 | ecosystem: Environmental > Terrestrial > Soil > Unclassified ... | reverse complement strand
TCAATTTCTCGAGGAGCACGCCGCCGGTGTGCCCGGGGGCCGTCTTGAAATACGCCTCGATCAGCAGATTCGACGTGTAGACCTGCGGGTTCTTCAACGCCTCGCCGTCGATCGTGCAGGGCTCGGGCTTCGCTCCTTCGTGGAGGCTTTTCTTTCGGTCGCTGAACGTGAACGGAGCCATCATCTCGGCGTTGGCGAGCGTGGCGTACTGCTTCCGGGCGGGGCTGAAGGTGAGCGCCCCGGCAATCCAATCCTCCAGCGGACCCCGGACGTAGTCACCGGGACCCGCATTCACGGCCTTGAGCGGATACATGGGTCGCTCGTGATACGTGTCGCGGGTGACGTGGTAATCGGTCATGTACCAATGTTCGTCCGGAATCCGCGACGGGTCCCCGCCCGCCGGGTAGAAGTTCCACTCTCCCACCACGCCCGAGAGGGCCCACGGCACGAACACCTGGACCCCCTTCCCGGTTCCCGGAGAGCCCGGCGCCGGCCGGAAGTCTCCTTTCGAAGGGTCCTTGAGGAGCGGGGTCGCGCTCACCTCTCCCAGTTCCGACAGCAGGCCCTTGTTCTTCTCCAGGGCGGCCCGGAACGCGTCGAAGTCCATGAGCCAGCGGCCGGAAGGTTCGAGGACGCCCATCCGCTTGAAGTCGTGGAAGACGTTTCGGCTGTAGGCGTTGAGCTCCAGGGCGAAATGTTCCTTCTGCGGACCCGCGTCCTTGGCATTGCCGTCGGCGGCGGTCCGGGCCGGATCGGCATGACGCAGGACGAATTCGCCGATCCCGTCCCAGACATTGCCCAGGTACTTGTTGCGCCCGGCCGACGGCTCCTGCCGCCGCGATCCGGTATGGAAGTTGTAGACGGTGTTGTTGAAGAAGGTGTTCTGATAGCTGATGATCTCCTGAAAGGCGGCACAGTTGACGACGGGACTGGACGCCTCCTTGCCCTTGCCCCAGGCGATGTTGTTGAAATGGTAGTTCTTGAAGGCGCCGTCGAGGTAGTAGGCGTGGCCGAAGCCGGCGTCGGTCCCGCTGTAGCGCTCCCAGTTCCGATATCCCAGCGCATTGTAGGAGAGGTTGTCGAAGACGTAGGCCGGACCTCCCTGCCAGGTCTCGATGCCGCCGTAGTCGTTGCAGTTCAGCATCGACTCCCACACCTTGTTGTGGTGGATCAGGATGCGGGTGAACGGGACGTCTCCCCACATGCCGCTGGGTTTCGCCCCGGAGACGTCGATGCCCTGGGCGTAGGAGCGTTCGATCACGTTCCCCGCGATTTCGACCGTGCGCGCACCGGCCACGTGGATGCCCGTCCCCGTGTTGTAGCGGGAGGGGCGTGTCCCCGTCTCCAGGGAGTGGTTGCGATAGATGCGCACGTCTCCCAGCAGCCCGCGGGGCTTCGCGTAGCCCCACGCGGAACCATCCTCGACGGACAGGATGCCGAGGTCCGTCCGGCGGAAGTCGTTGTCCTCGATCCGCACGTCGTCCATGCGCTGCCCCTCGAGCAGCGCTTTCACCCGGATCGGGAAGCAGACGTCCTCGAAGGAGCAGTTGGCCACCCGGAGATCGCGGCCCGCGCCCCAGATCCGCACGCAGCCCGGGTGGGTATCGGAGCGGAGGCCCCAGGGGGTGGTGCTCCAGTTCCACGTGGGCGCCGTGATATCCCAGGGAGCCGTCGTGAAACGGAACGTCAGGCCGCTCACATGGAGATGCTCCACCTTGTCGCCGCTGACCAGGTTGGACCGCTTGCCGGCTTCCACGTGGGCCGCATTCGGATCGGCATCGCCCGGCAGGCGCAAGTAGAGCCGTCCGCCCTTCCCCTTCCGGTCGAACCAGTACTCGCCGTCCGGATCGTCGAGGTAGTGCGGCTTGTCCTCGAGGTAGTACCGCATGTTGCTCATGATCACGCCCGCGGTCCCGCCCGTCCATCCGGCGAAGCCCAGGCTGTGGCGCTCGAGATCGACGACTTCCACCGGAGTGGGATACGGCCCGCTCATGACCCAGCCGTACTCGGGCCAGATCAGGGCGCCCTTGAAGTAGTCCGCCGGCTTATCCTTGATGTGCTTGGGGTCGATGCCCAGGTGGATCGTCTGGCCGCCGGCATTCTTGACGGTGTTCCCGAAGGGTTTGCCGGGATTCTCCCACACCCACCATTCGCTCTTCACGTCGTCCGGATTCGAGCGCTTCCAGTTGGGCGTGCGGGCGAGCGGGATCCGGAAGGGTTCGCCTTCCTTGCGCACCAGCCACATGCTCCGCGGCGCGAAGTCCAGGTCCGCAACCCAGACTTTGTCGGGCTCGGGGATGTCCTTGTGATCGGCGCCTTTCTTCCAGACCGTGACGCGCTCGGCGCCCGAGAGCACGGCCTGGCCCTTCCCCCAGGACGGATCCCGGGTGAGACGGATCGGCTGCCCGGGCTTGCCCGATTCGGCGACGGCGAGCTCGCCGCGATAGACGATGCCGCCCTTGAAGACGTAGGTGTGGATCCCGCGGCAGGCCCGCGCGGTCCCCTGAGCCGCCGAATCCCAAGGGTGGTGTTTCCAAGGCTTCTCCTTGGTAGTGCCGTCGGCGTTGTCCTCCCCGCTTTCAAAATCGATATAGCGGACCGAGTCGCCCTTTTCGAAGACGAAGGGCGCCGGCTTCCAGGCGAGATCGCCTTTCGGGCTCACGTCCGCCTGGCTCTTCTGCCAGCTCCACTCCGACGCGCGCGGCGGGATCGCTTGCTCCTCGGAGGAAAAACCGCACGGGGCGGCAAGAAGCGATAGCACCAGCACTCCGATCTTCCTGGTCATGCGACGATCTCCCATCACGCTCGTGGATAGAGTGCGGGATGCACCCGTTCGTACAGGAAATCTCAATTCGACCCTGAACTGACCCCGGAGACCGCGGCAGGGTGTAAGAGGAGTGTCGTGCGAAACGATCCCGCCTCGCTCGAGGAAACCGATCTCATTTCCCGCTGCGTCTCGTGGGACAAGGCGGGATGGGACCTCTTCGTCGCACGCTACTCCCCCTTCGTGCAGGCGGAGGCGCGCCGGCAGCTGCTGCGCTATCGGGGGAAAGCCGCACCTGCCGACCTCGAGGATGTTTATCAGGAGGTCTTCGCCCAACTCCTCCGGGACGACGCCCGGACGCTCCGACAGTTCCGCCAGGACTCGTCGCTGTCGACCTGGCTCGCCTACGTCGTCCGCAGCGTCTGCCGCCTGGTCGCCGGACGAGAGCGAGGGGCCCCGCCGGTCCCGGCGGACCTTGCGATCCCTCCTCCCACCGAGGAAGATCTCCCTCTCGACGGTCTGAAGGAAGCCATCGCCGGACTTCCCTCCAGGGATCAAAGGCTCCTGCGTCTGTTCTTCCACGAGGGGAAGAAATACCGCGAGATCGCCCTCGAGCTGGGCGTCTCGGTCAACTCGGTCGGCCCGCTCCTCTCGCGCGCCCTCAGCGCGGCAAGGCGAAGACTCGCCCGATGATTCCCAACTTCTTTAGTTGTACGAATCCTTCCTCCGGGGTCTCTAACCTCGCAACGCCATGAAGTCGCCGTGCCCGGAAGAGGAAACCTGGCTCGCGCTCTATTCCGGCGAGCTGGACGAGGCTCGGACGGAACAGTCCGCGGCTCACCTCCAGGAATGCACTCCTTGCCAGGATGAATTCGACCGGCTCTGTCGCCTGGGCGCGGGACTTCGGGGAGCGTTCGGCGAGATTCCCCGCGCCCGCGCGATCCGTCGGCGCCGCCTCCCTCCCCCGGCGCGCGGTTCCGGACGGAGGGTCCTGACCTTGGTCGCGGCAGCGCTCCTGGTGGCCGCCGTGGGGCTCGTCCTCCGGGCGCGGCCCTCGACGCCCGTCACGGCGGCTCCGGTTTTCCAGGTTGCCGAAGTCCCTCCGCCTCCGGACCGCCCGAGTTCACCCTCTGCCCCGGCCTTCCCCCGGGAACAACGGCCGATCGACGACTTTACCACGACCAAGTTCCTCCCCTCTCCGGCGCCGCCGGGTCCCGCGACCGAGCCCGAGCTGCCGCCGCCCGCCCCGGCAGAGCCAAGGAGGACGCAACTCACGATTGCCGGCGTTTCCATCGCTACCGTTGAGCGGCCAGGGGGATCGCAGCCCCTGCTCGACGGCCAGGGGGTGAAGGGCCGCGGGGTCGTCCACTTCGCCGACGGAACCCGGATGGACCTTTCGGAGAAGACGTCGATCGCCCGGATCTCCGACCGCGGCGGAGCCTCGGGAACGGGGATCGCGGTGGAACTCGCCGAAGGCACGCTGGCGATCGAAGCGGCGCACCAACCGACCGGACGCGCGATGGTGATCGCCACACCCCACGGCGAAGCGCGCATCCTCGGGACGACGCTCCGCCTGAGCGTGGACCCCGACTCCACCCGCCTCGACGTCCTTGAAGGAAAGGTCCGGCTCTCGCGGCCCGGAGCCGCCGCAACCGACGTGATCGGGGGCCACTTCGCGGTCGCGGCCGAGGGCGTCGAACTCGCCCCGCGGCCGCACCCGAGAATGGTCGTGGAGCCCGTCTTCCGTTTCAGCTTCGAAGACGGAAAGCTTCCTCGGGCGTTCACGGCCGGGATCGTCGAGCGCGGCCCGGAGCGATCGGGCAGCCGCTTCTCGCTCGCCGGCGTGCTCGACCCGGGCAGCACGGCGGGAGGGCGCGTGGCGCTCTCGGAGCTCCAGGCAGGCAAAGGTCTGTTCCCCTACTCCGAGGACCTGGTCCTCAGCTTCGACTATTGGGCCGATGACGCGGTGCGGACGCTCGACCTGCTGGTCTGGAGCCGCGCGCAGCAGATCAGCTTCGGCACGACGGTCTGGGAGACGCCGCGAGAGCAATGGGTCCACATCGCGGTTCCTCTCCGGGACTTCGGCGGAGGAGGGCCGGATCGCGCGCTTCACCTGAGGCCCGGCGAGTCGGTGCCGACTCTTTGGATCCAGACGGGACAGACCGGCGGGAAGCTGGTCGTCGACAATCTCGAGCTCGCCCGGATTTACGGTCCGCCAGGGAAGGCGAAGGACGGGCGGAGATGATGCGCCGCGAGGTCCTTTCGATTCCCGGCGCTGCTACTTGACGGGTGCGGCGGGCAGACGGTCGCCGAGTCCGGTCAGCTCGAAAGGGGCCCACTTCACGATGGTCGCCCCCTTCCGGATCATGTCGCACTGAGCTTGCCTCAGGGAGGTCGCGGGGCTTCCCGTGGCCGACAGGTTCTTGTGGAAGAGGGTCATGAGTTCGATCGTCGCCTCGTTCTCCACGGGCCAGAGGCTGCCGACGACGTTCGGGATCCCGGCGACCTGGAAGGCCCGGGTCAGGCCCGTCACTTCGTCGCCGTTGCCGTAGTCCCCGACCGAGGACACGCACGCGCTCATCACGAGGAGTTGGGTGCTTTCCAGGCGCATCTTGTAGATGTCCCGGGCCCTCAGGAGTTCGTCGCCGCGGCCTCCGGGTCCCGCGAAGACGAGTCCCGAACCCAGGGGCAGCCAGGGGTTGTAGTAGCCGTGCGAAGAAACGTGGATCAAGCGGGATCCCGGAGCGCGCTCTTTGAAGGACTTCACGGTGGCCTCGCGCCGGAGGATGAACCCCGCGTCGGGATAGTGCTCCTGGAGGGCTTTGCTCTCCGTTTTCGAAAAGGGCGACGTCGGGTCGTCCGTCAGGATCGGGTCGAAGACGGTCACGCCCGCGGCGGGGCCGGCCTTGCGACGCTTCAGCTCCACCAGAGCGCTGGCGCTGGCGGCGTAGAAGAGCTCGCGCCCCTCGATGAGGAACTCCTTTCCGTCGTGCAGCGCCTGGAAGGGAACGTAGTGCAGGGTCCGGTGCGGAATGATGCAGACGCGCTTCTGCGGGGGCAGCTTGTCCGCCACCGGCGCCCAGACCCGCTGGTAAAGATCCTTCGCGGCGGTGAGGGCGTCGGCGCGTCCCGGCAACTTCAGCACCTTGTCCTTCAGCAACACGCTCTGCAGGGAGATGGCGCCCAGGAAGAGCTCGACGGAGTTGTCCGTGCTGGCGGGGGTCCAGGGCAGCGAGATCAGGTCGCTCCGTCCGCCGGCCACGACCCAGACCAGGAGGCGGTCGGCCAGCTGGTAGTACACGACGACGCTCTCCTGAGGGCAGGCGTCGATCAGGGAAGCCAGGTCCTCCGACGGTCGCGCGCGGGCGCCGTCCGAATTCGCGCCCATCTCGTCGAGAAAGGACCTGGCGCGGGACCTCTCGGCGATCCGAAAGGCGTCGGCCGGGTCGTTCCGCTCCAGGGCCAGGAGCATTCCGAGCTCGTAGGCCTCGTACTTGTTCTCGTTCAGCGAGCGGCGGCGGGCGAAGTCCTGGAGGCTCGCGCGCTCGGCGTCGATCGAATCCAGGCAGCGGTCGATCCACGTCCTGGCGCCCGGCGCGTCCTTCCGCCCCCACGCGCACTTGGCCTTGCCGAGCTGCCAGACCCAGTTGTACGTCGTGCCGACGGCCTTCCCGGCAAGCTCCGCATATTCGTCGTAGGCCTTCTCGGCCTCGTCGTAGCGGCGGAGCTCGGCCAGGGCGAATCCGAGCCCCTTGAGCGAGTTCATGCGCGCCGTCAGGTCGATGGTGTACCCGGCCCCGACCTCCTTGACGGGCGCGAGGGCCTGGCGGAAGGCCTTGACCGCTTCGTTGTAGCGCTTGAGCTGGAGCAGGCATTCGCCCCAGCTCATGAAGTCGCTGGGCACGTTCGAGAAGAGCCGAAGACTGAGGGCCCGCTCCGCGTCCTCCTTCAGGGTCGGTTCGACGTCGGCCGCACTGCCGGTCTTGGCGAGCGCCCGGCACGTGGACGATTTGGCGCTTTGTTCCAGCTCGGAGTAGCCGATCGAGCGGGCCAGCGCGAGGCCCTCGGCGTAGCAATCGACCGCGCGGCGGTAGTCGGCGAGCTTCTCCAGGAGGGAGCCCTTCATCATCACCGCCCAGCCGCGTTCGGGGATGCCCTTGCTGCGGGCGGCGAGTCGCCCGGCTTCCTCGGTCGCTTCAAACGCGCGCTCCAGTTCGCCCCGCTGGCGGAGCACGCGGATGAGGGTGGTGAGCGCCTCAAACTCCGGGATCAGGCCCTCGGGCTTCGCCAGCTGCAGGCTTCGTTCGGCCTGCCGGAGCGCGATCTCGGTGTCGCTGCGGTTGAGGGAGTCGACCGCGCGGTAGCGCAGCGCCGCCGCCGGCACTTTGCTGTCCTTGCAGAGGGGATCCGCGGCGGTGAGCAGGGCGGCGGGAGGCTCGACGCCGGCTTTCCGATAGGTCTCGACGACCCCCTGGAGACGGTTCTCCGTGATCCAATGCCAAGAATTCTCCAGCAGCGCGCTGAACCACGGCAGCTCGCCTCGGCCGGCGGCGCGGCGGAGCAGGTCGCAGAGGGTCTCCTGCATGTAGTTGCGATCGCCGGGGAGAATGCCGTGGAGCATCGCTTCGCGCTGCGCGGTGAGCATTTCCTGGAAATTACGATCGACGAGCCAGGCGGTCCGGAAGCGGTCGCCGTAGAGCTGGCAGGCGACGTTGGTCGCCATGAGCCCCCACTTCCTCCGCGCGTCGGTGTAAAGCCGGACCGCTTCCTCGTGGCGTCCCAGGCGGACGAGGCCGCCGACGTAGGTCATGATCGCGTCGTAGCCGGGCTTGCCCCCCGCGGCGAGGTAGCGATCCATGAAGGGGACGATCCGCGTGCAGATCCGCTTGCCGCCGAGCACGAAGACGATTTCGCCCAGGATCGCCAAGTTGCGCGGATTCCGCTCGAGGTTCGGGACGACGTCCGCGAGCCAGTCGCGAAAGTCGTCCTCGATCGTCTGGCTGTGGTTCTCGACGGGAGGCTTGGTCTTCAGGGAGCCGAGCCCGTCGTTCTGGAAGGCCTTGGGATAGGCCAGCTCGACGTACCCGTACTTGCCGACCAGGTCCGTGTCGATATACGGGGTGATGAGCCTCGGGGTCGCCGGATCGAGGCGATCCTGGCCCTGCTGCGCGGGGGCCGCGGTTCCCAAGATCGCGGAAAGGACGACGAACGTCAACAGTCGCGTCACGGTCCCCCCAAGTTCTGCCCGTTCGGGTCCTAGAATTGTACTCCTCGACCCGGCACAGGAAGTTCAAAATCCCTTGGGTGGGACCGGGCGACGGGGATGCGTGCGCCGACAGCGGTCGATGAGGCCACGGCCTCGAGATCAGCTCTGGGCCGATCCCGCGACGGACGGCTTTCCCTCACCTGCCAGGAAATCGAGCAGGTCCTGGACGATCGCCGTGAGGGCCTTCGCGTCTCCCGGCTTGGAGAAATAACCGTCGGCGCCGAGAGAGGTCGCGCGGTCGACGTCCGACTTTTCCGAGGACGAGCTCAAGATGAACACGGGAATGTCCTTAAGTCCTGGACGCGTTTTCATCCACTCCAAGACTTCCAGGCCCGTCATCCTGGGAAGCTTCAGGTCCATCAGGACCAGATCCGGCAGGGGATGGGTCGTGCGATCCTCAAACGGAGCGGAACCGAGCAAGTAATCCTGGGCTTCCTTCCCGTCCGAAACCGCAAGCAGCCTGTCCTTGGGTGCCGCCTTTCGGAATGCGTGGCGGACGAAAAACACGTCGTCGGGATTGTCTTCGACGTGAAGAAATATCGAACCCTTGGAACCCGAGTCAGGGCTTGGCATCTTCGGAGTCTTTCGCTCTCGGCCCACCCAATTCGATCCAGAAACGACTGCCTTTCCCTTCTTCGGAAATCACCCCGGTCGTGCCGCTCATGCGTTCGAGCGCGCGGCGGACGATGGCCAAACCAATCCCGGTGCCCGGGTACGTGTCGGCGGCGTGAAGACGCTCGAACACCCGGAAAAGCCGGTCGTGATACTCCCCGGAGATCCCGATCCCGTTATCTTCGACCCAGATCCGCACGTGCCCCCCTCGCGACTCCGCCCGGATGATGACCCGGGGCTCTTTCTCCGGAGCAACGAACTTGAGTCCATTCGAGACCAGATTCGTCAGCGCCTGTCGAAGCATGGTTTCGTTGCCCAGAACCGCGGGCAGCGGCCCCTCCGCCCGGACCTCTCCGCGCGAGGAGGAGAGGTCGTCTTCCAGGTCCCGGAGCATCGCCGGCAGGATCGAATTCAAGTCGACGGGGGCGAGGGTCACTTCCTCCCGCGACAGGCGGCTGTAGGCCAGGAGATCCCGGATCAGGGCGTCCATCCGCTCCCCCGCTCGGGCGATCCGGGAAGCCAGGTCGCGTCCGAACTCCCCCAGCTGCGGCGAGCACTCTTCGAGGAGCAAGTCCGCCGAAGTCTGCATGGCGCGGATGGGGGCGCGGAGGTCGTGCGCCACCGTATAGGCGAACGTATTCAGTTCCCGGATCAATTCTTCCAGCGACGCCGTCCGCTCCCGCACCCGCTTCTCAAGGTCGTCGTTCAGGCGCCGGACCTCGGAGATCGTTTTCGACCGCTCGATCAGATCGGCGGCCTGCCGAGCCAGAACGTCGAGCAGGCGCAGCTCGCCTTCGGCCGGCTGGTGAGGACGGCGCCAATGAGTCGAAATCATCCCGAGCAATTGACCGCCTCGGGAAAGGAGCGGCGTGGACTGCACGGCGTGGATCCCGGTCTCGAGGTAGGTCCTCAGATCCTCGCTCCCCGCCATGAAGTCGCACGTCTCGACATCCGCAACGACGACCCGCTCCCGCGACATCAGGGCGATCCCGCACGTGCTCTCCGAGGCCGGTCGCACCCACTCCCAGAAGCGGGCGGCGTTGGCGTTGAATCCCCTGAAGCCCAGAAGTCGGAGCTCGCCCGCGGGACCCCGCTCCGGGTAGTACATCTGGATGCTCGCGTACTCGGAGCGCATGATCGCGGTCGCGGCGTCGAGAATCTGCTCGTAGAGCGACTGAGGGTTCTCCTCGCTGATCATCCGGGTGCTGACCTGCTGAAGGCGCCGGAAGGACTCCAGCTCGGCGGCGAGCCGCCGCTCGCTGGCGACGAGGGCTTCCGTCCGCTCCTCCACGCGCCGGGCCAGCTCCTGCTTGGACCGGAAGAGATCCACGAAGACCCGGACCTTCGTGCGAAGCACGGGGGCGATCAGCGGCTTCACCACAAAATCCACGGCGCCCAGGTTGTAGGCGCCTTCCAGTTCATCCCGCGCAGGCTCGAAGGCCGAAATGAAGATGATCGGGAGCTCTTTCGAACGCTGCCGGATCAGGCGGGCGACTTCGAAGCCGTCCATGTCCGGCATGCGGACATCGAGCAGGACGACGGCGAATTCATGCTCGAGGAGAGCGGCCAGCGCTTCCTGGCCGGATCGTGCTCTCACCAGGGTTTCGCCCAGCACTTCAAGGACTGATTCCAGGGCGACCAGGTTGGCATCAGAGTCGTCGACGAGCAGGACTCTGGGGATAATGAGACTGGGCTTGAGAGCCGAGGTCGTCTGTGCGCCGAGCTTGTTCGTCCCCAAGGCGTCTGGTCCCAGAGAGAGTGTGGGCAAGACCCCGCCTCGCTTCCCTAGGTGCGGGCACCCTCCCCAAGGTCGTACTGATGCGCCAGGGCGCTTTCCGTTACGAGGAAAGTATTACCGCCAGAACTGTGATCACCGTCCGAGAAGCTCTCCTGCCTGGCCGACCAAGTCGTCCGGACAGAAGGGTTTTCGGATGATTCTGTAGAGATGGGTTGTGAGGAACGCCTTCAGATTTTCCGGCTTGGCGTAGGAGGAGCAGACGATCACGGGAAGTCCCGGGGCGTTCTCGCGCACCCATTCGAGAACTTCGAAGCCGGTGCCCTCCTCCATCATGAGATCGGTGATCAGAAGGTCGTAGCGCTTTTCCTTCAAGCGGGCCAGAGCTTTGTGCCCGCTGGAGGATTCATCCACGTGGTGACCGGCCTGCGCCAAGGCCTGTTCTATTTGTGCTCTTTGCTGGGCTTCGTCATCAACGACCAGCACGGTTGCCATACAATCCCCTATCCCAGTCGTTCAGCAAGTCTACACCAGCCCCGGCCCGCGTGCATATCTCATGTACGACCTTCCGGAGCAAGGTTTGCATTGAAACGGGTCGAAATCTTCGGCCTTCAGGGGTCCCTGAGGAATCTGCCGCCATGCCGGAAGGTCTCACGGGGCTTCCGCGTTACAACTGTTAGAGTGGCCAGGTGGTCCGCTCCGGAGACCTCGCCGCCTCGCTCCGCGAGAGCGCGGCGGCAAGGCCCCGCGGCGCGTCCCTCGTGGCCTCCCGGCCACACCCTCCCTATCCGCGTCGCGGGGCCTTTTTTTTCTCAACTGCATCGTCCCGCCCGCCCGGACTCGAACCCGCCTTCGGTCCTGCGCTTCGGCGGGCAAGCCGGGAACCAAGGGATGATGAGGGCGAAAGTGGGCTGTATGGAATCAAGCCGGCCGTTTCTTATTTGCCCGTCGACTCGATTCTGGCTGCGAATCCGAGGACGGATCTGCCTTCGGGAGTGAGCGCCGTCCCGCCCCCTCCCTTCCCCCCGTGCGTGCGGGCGATCAGCGGAGAGTCCCACAGGTCGTTCACTTCCTTCGCCCAAATCCAGGAGGTGCGGTAGGTGATGCCCAGGTCCTTGGCCGCGGCAGACAACGAGCCCGTGCGCCCGATCGCCTTCAGGAAGTCGATCCTCTCGTAATCGAGCATCCCCCGTTTCCCCACCAGCGATACCCGATACTTCGCCTCGACCGGCACCTCGGGCGTCACGACGACGGCTTTGATGATCGCGAACAGGGGCGTCCCCCGCCGGATCCGGAGTTCCTTCGCCGCGGCGCGCGTCACGACCGCCGAGAGCGGGAAGCCGACATTCAGGTCGACCCGAATCCCTCCCGGCACGAACTGCACCGACTTCACGTGACCCGGCAGCACATTCCGGGCGCTGACCCGACCGGGGTGGCCCTCGCAGAGGAGCACGTCTTCCGGCCGGATCTGCACTCCGATCTTCTGGCCCTGCCGGATTCCGTCCCAGCGGCGGGCGGCGATCTTCGTCCGCCCCAGGGAAAGCCACGCATGGGAGTCCCGGCGATCGCAGGAGTCCACCGTGACCGAGAATTGATTGGTGCTCATAGGCGCCCCAGGTCGGACGCGTCCCTCAGCAAGGTGAAAGTTAGTACATATCGCATATTCATTGCCCTTCGTTATGTGTAAGAGTATACAAGTTCGGCCGTTGACGGAAAGGGAGAACGCATGACGAAAGGACGCTCCGCGGGGGCGATCGCGCTGCTGGCGGCAGCCTTTGCTGCGGCCTTGTCGGCCCCGGCCTGGGCGCACGGGGACGACGGCCCGGAGGCGCTTCCGCGTGAACTCTCCCTCCAGGAGACCCAGGAGGAGCGCCTCAAGCGGATCGAGGATCAGCTCAAGCGTCAGCAGGACAAGATCGACGAGCAGCAGAGGAAGATCGACCAGCTGGAGAAGCAGAAGGGCGACAGGAAAGGCTTCCAGCTCTACGCGACGTTCACCGAGGGCTTCCACCTGATGGACGACGAGGGGAATTTCGACCTGCATATCGGCGGCCGAGTGCTTCTGCACCTCCGGGACGTCATGGGTCTGCCCCACTCGTTCGCGGCGCCTCCCGCGGGACGCACGCAGCCCGATACGCTGTACGTCAACTCGTTCTACCTCATCAGCGAAGGGACGATCTTCAGGGAGTGGGGCTACCGGGTGACGGGAGAGATCGGCACCAACCAGGCCGGACCGATCGCCCGGCCCGAGACGAACTACGTGGAATGGAAGCGGTTCAAGGAGTTCTCCGTCCGCGCCGGCAACCTCAAGGTCCCGATCAGCCCGGACACCATCGCATCGCCGCTCTTCCTTGACGAGATTGAACGGTCCGTCCTGGCGTTCTTCGTCCCCAACTTCGAGCTCGCGATCATGTCCTACGGCAGCCTTTGGGAGAGCGTGGTGACCTGGCAGGCGGCCGTCTCCAACGGCCGAAGCTTCACCGCCGGACAGGGACGGGGCCGCAACGACGACGACGGCACCAAGGAATGGATCGGCCGCATCACGGTCGCCCCGTTCGTCCAGGACAAGGAGAGCATCCTCCGACTCCTGCGCGTGGGCATTGCGGGCACCACCGGGCGTGCGACCGATGTGCCGATGCAGGCGAACTTCGCTCCCACGTCGACCGAGCTCGCGGTGACCTGGCTCACGCCCAACACCGGCAACTTCCTCAACGGCCGCCGGATGCGGGCGGCCCTGGACTTTTCCTGGTCGTACGGCCCCGTTTCCCTCCGCGCGGAGGGCCTCTACCGGACCGACAAAGTCACGCGGCCCCCGGCTGTCGACGAGCGGCTCCTGACCAAGGCCTGGTACGCCCAGGCGGGATTCGTCCTGACCGGGGAGGACAAGCTGCTCGACGCGCGGATCAAGCCCCTCCACCCCGTCGGCAACGGCGGTTTCGGCGCGGTCGAGTTGGTCGGACGCGTCGCGCTGGGCTCCGTGGAAAGGGAGACCCTCGAGGCGCTGGCGACCGATCTGACGGCCAATACCAACCGCATGGCCAGCGTGACGATCGGCATGAACTGGTGGCCCGTCCAGAACATCCGCATCTCGATCGACGGGATCCGCGAGCAGTACTACGGGGGAATCACGTTCCCCCCCAACAACAGCCGAGAAAGCCACCTCTACGGAATCTTGGCCCGATTCCAGGTCGACTTCTAGGAGGGATCAGTAGTCGTACACGGGGTACATGCCCGACGCCGGGTCGTAGTAGCGGGCGGGGTGGGCGTCGAACTTCCGGGCGCAGTCCTCCGAGTCGAAGTAGTAGGCCTTCCGAAGGAGCTCGCGTTCGGCGACCGCCTCTTTTTTCTCGACCACCTTACCGCACACGGGGTCCCGGACCGATTCCGCCAGCCGGTCGTTCAGCGTGCAACCGCCGATCACGCTCGAGACGATCACCAGCAGGACTGAGGGAAGCATTCCCCTCCAGGGGACCCATGCGTTGATGCGGGGAGACGATTTCACCGGAGCCCCCCAGGTAATCCTGAAACTATCCTAATGCCTCCGGGAGGGGTCCGCCAACGAAATGGGTGTTCGGTCGAAAACGGGCTAGAGTGGGATAGAACGGGCGTTTGACGCGTTTTACGCGAAGTCGATTTCGGGCTTAATCAGGCCTGTTTGGGCGCTGAAGTTGGCACAAGTACGGCACAAAGGTCCGCCCGTGACCGTCGATTCAAATCATGACGTTCAAACGATTCCTCGCCACCTATCTGCAAGAGCCGTGCCATGCCTCCTTGGCCCCAAGCAGGCCGTTTCGCCGTCCGTGCTGCGAGGAATCGTGCAAAGCGCGGGGGGATTTCCGCGCCCGCCGTCGTGGTCCCTCCCGGAGAGCTTCTAGCAATGGAATTGCGGTCCATAGGGATGTGGTCCGTTAAGACAAGGAGGGAGTTATGCGTCGATGTCTGAGCTGGCTGGCCGCGGCGGCGCTGGCCGTGGGACTGGCCGGTTACGCAAGTACCGGCGGCGCGAACGTGCCCTGCGAGAAGTGCGACTCCGGCTACGTCTATCTGGGCAAGCGCTCCGAGCCGAAGAAGTGGTGCAACACGAGCGGGGATAAGCCGACCTGCTGCATCAAGGACGGCAAGATCCTGGATTGCACGAAGAACCCGGCCGAATGCCCCGAGTGCGCCAAGAACGCCGGAAAGTAGCCCCGAGAAGAGCAGGATTCGGCACGACGCCGAATCCTGCCTCTCGAAGTCCGGACGTCCGCCTTATTTCCCCGCGGCCGCGGCGATCTTCTGGAGATGCTTCTCGGGGTCCTTGTTGAAGTCTTTCTCGCAGCCCTTGCAGCAGAGCTTGACCTCCTGGCCCTTGTAGGTCAGCCGATAGGGTTCGCCCATTTTCCCGAGCTCCTCGCCGGAGACGAGGCACGTCTTGAGCGGGTAAGGTTTTGCGTTGGGGTCCAGCGGGGCCGGGACCTCGGGCGTCTTGGCCGCTCCGCTTCCCTTCTGAGGTGCTCCGTCGCGTCCATCGCCACAGCCGGCAAGCCACCAGAGCCCCGCAGCCGCAACAAACAGCACCACCATCGTTTTCTTCATGAGCAGGTTCCTTCCTTCAAGGATGGCCATCATAGTTCCCGGGGTTGAGAGGGGCCCCGAAATAGCGGGGCCCCTCTCGGACGAGTCGGGCTACTTCATGCAGCCGGAGCCTTCGCCGGCCTTCGGGACCTTCGATTCGCAGTGCGAGTCGACAGGCTTCTTCTCAGCCTGGCCGGTGCCCGAGGGATGATGGTCCTTCATCCCATGGTGCATCTGCTCGCAGCAGTTGTCGGGCTTGGGGCTGCAACAGGACTCCGTGGGTTTGGCACAACACTCTTCCTGGGCCTTCTTGGGTTCCGACTGCACCAGGCCGAAGAGGCCGGCGATCCCGAAAGCCGTCAGAGCGCTCAAAATCATCGTGTTCATAGAATCCTCTCGTTCAGATCTCTGAGCCGTAACGATGATCTGCGAACAGACGCAGATCCGGACAATGGAGGGACGCCGAGAGGATTAGATCAGGAAGACTTCGTTGCGGAGATAGAGAGGCGGGCCTTCGGCCCGGGAGGCGGCTTGCTCCGCGATCAGATCGGCGGACTCGGGCCGCCACGGAGAGAACGTCTCGTCTTCGGTGAGCAGGTCGACAACGATCGGCGTCTGCGGAACCTCATTCCGGGGCACCACCAGCTCGACGTCCTTCTGGGCTTCGAGAGACGTGCAGCAGTCCGGACGGGGAGACGTGTCGCGTTCCCCGGCATCGCCGCACCCGTGACAATCCGTATTCCGGGGGGAAGGCATCTCCGAGCAGCACGCCTGCGCGGCGAAGCCCTGAGCTCCGGCGAGCCACAAGCCCAACGAGAGAACCGCGAGTTTCGCGCTCACACCCTCTAGACCGCGGGCGCAGGGTTTCTATTCCTGCAAAAAAACAACGTAAGGTCGCCGACGAGCTGTGCGTCGCTGCCGGCCACCGCACGCAAAAGAGCGCTGGGACGAGCAGCGCTTTTCTTGTTGAGGGAAGCGTCATCCCAGCCATCCCCCCAAGCACTCTGGTCGAACTTCGGGCACCGATACCCCGCCTGCACTATCCGCCTCCGGCCGTCCGCAAGTGCTCGCCGAGGATCCGCCGGAACGCGTCTCTCACGGCGTCGGGCGGGTCGTCTCTCCGGCGGATGATCACCACCCGCTCGCGGCCGAAGAGGCGCGAGAGGTCCCGTGTCTCGAGCTTCCACCGAGGGGCGACCTCCGTCACGAAAGAGCCGATCCCGACGCCCATCCCCATCTTCACGAATTCGAGGATCATGAGCGCGTTGGTCGTGTCCACCGAGAGATGGGGCTCGCGGCCGACGACCTCTTCGCGGAACACGCGTTCCACCCGGCTCCGCGCGAGCGAGCCCTTCGCCATGAGGACGAGCGGAAAGCCCAGGAGATCGCGGAGCCTGATCCGCGAGCCCCGGGCCAGGGGATGGCCGGGCCGGTAGACGGCCCGGAAGGGACAGGACGCGAGCGTCTCGACCTCCAGGAGCGGATGCACCGGGTCTTCCTCGAGGTGGCCCACCACGCCCAACTCCGTCGCCCCCTCCGTCACCAGCTTGACCGCCTCGGCCGAGGCCCGGTCGAGGAAGGTCAGCTGGATCTCCGGGTGGCGCCGCCGGAACTCCCGGATCGGCGCCTGGAGGAGGCCCGCCAGGAGCCCCGACGTGGTGGCCACCGCCAGCCGCCGCAGCTTCTCGCCCCGGCGCTCCTCGAACCGCGTCCGGAGCGACCCGAACCCCGAGACGAGGGGAGCGACGAGCTCGGCGAGGAGCCGGCCCTCGCGCGTCAACTCGAGGCGGTTGCCTTTCCGGAGGAGGAAGGCCGCGCCGAACTCGCGCTCGAGGGCGCGGATCTGCTGCCAGACGGCGGGACGGCTCACGCCCAGCGCCACCGCCGCGCGGGCGAAGCTCCCGGTCGATGCCGCCTCGCCGAAGGCCCGGAGCTGCTGGAACCGGATCTGCTTGAACGCAGGCCAGGCCATCGGTGTCCTCCGTCGGGTAGTTAAGCTGCACTTAACAGAAGGCTTCCAAATTAAACTACACTTACCGTGGCGGGAGAGTGTTGAGTAGCCGACGGCGGAGGTGGAAATGTTGAGACTGCACCGTTCCGAGCGAACGAGGTTCTGTGACGGGCTTTCGCGCCGCGACTTCCTCAGGATCGGAGGTCTCGGAACGGCCGGCCTGACGCTGGCCGATGTGCTGAGGCTGCGGGCGGAGGCGGCGGATTCGGCGCCGTCTCCCAAGTCCGTCATCATGATCTACTTGCCCGGGGGGCCAAGTCACCTCGACATGTACGACATGAAGCCGGAGGCGCCCTCGGAGTATCGCGGCGAGTTCCATCCCATCGGCACCAATGTTCCGGGCATGCGGATCTGCGAACTCATGCCCCTGCAGGCCAGGATCGCCGACAAACTGGCGATCGTCCGAGGCCTGAAGACCCAGGGGGCTCACGATCCTTACGAACTGGTGACCGGAAGTCCCGGGCGTTCCCGCAACACCGGGCAGAATCCGTCCAACCCGTTGCCGGCGTTCGGTTGCGTGGCCAGCCGGGTGCGGGGGTACAGCCGCGGCATGCCGCCGCATGTCGGGATCAAGAATCTGCGGCTGCTTCCCTCCTACGACGATCCGGATACCCCCGCCTTCCTGGGGTCGGCTCACCAGGCCTTCCGGACCGACGGGCCGGGGCTGGCCGATCTGTCCCTGCCGCAGGGCGTCACGCTCGATCGCCTGAACGACCGCAAGGCATTGCTGGGTGGACTGGACCGGCTCCAGCGGACCCTGGACCAGGACAAATCCGGGGTTCTGGCCGAGATGGACACCTACACCCGGCAGGCGCTGGACATCATCAGTTCCAGCAAGGTGCGGGACGCCTTTGACATCAGCCGGGAACCCGAGCGGACCCGGGCCGAGTACGGCGAGGCCACCGATCTGCTGCTCGCGCGCCGGCTGGTGGAGGCGGGGGTCTCGGTGGTCACGTTGCCCCTGCGGATCCCCGTCCGATTCGGCAACGG
>Ga0134121_10002044_pt1 | contig 17941 bp, 15 predicted proteins | sample KB301_FD_96463 | JGI IMG/M metagenome (GOLD analysis project Ga0134121, IMG submission 96463) | Terrestrial soil microbial communities without Nitrogen fertilizer from Kellogg Biological Station, Michigan, USA - KB3-0-1 | ecosystem: Environmental > Terrestrial > Soil > Unclassified ... | reverse complement strand
CTCGTGCTGCGGGCTGGCGAAGATCGCCTCAGGCGTGCCGCGCTCGACGATCTCGCCCGAGCGCATCACCAGCACCTCGTCCGACATGTACTTCACCACCGCGAGGTCGTGCGAGATGAAGAGGTAGGCGAGCCCGAGGCTCTCCTGCAGGTCGAGGAGCAGGTTCAGCACGGTGGCCTGCACCGATACGTCGAGCGCCGACACCGGCTCGTCGCAGATCAGCACTTCGGGCTCGACGGCGAGCGCGCGCGCGATGGCGATGCGCTGGCGCTGCCCGCCGGAAAACTCGTGCGGGTAGCGCTGCATCGCCTCGGCGGGCAAGCCCACGCGCTCCAGAAGTTTTATTGCACGGGTAAACCGGTCGGCGTCATCCGCGCCCAGCCCGTGGATGCGCATCGGCTCGACCAGCGTCCGGCCGATCGAGCGGCGCGGATTCAGGCTCGCGTACGGGTTCTGGAACACGATCTGGATGCGGCGGCGGTACGCCATCATCTGCGCGGGCGTAAGCGCGAGGAGATCGGTGCCTTCGAGCCTCGCCTCGCCACCGCTCGCGTCCACCAGGCGCATGGCGAGCATCGCCACGGTGGTCTTGCCGGATCCTGATTCGCCGACGAGGCCCACGGTGCGGCCCTTGCCGACGTCGAACGAGACGTCGTCCACGGCGACGAGCTGCTTGGTTTTGAACAGCCCCGTGCGCAACCGGAACTCCTTTCGCAGATGCCTCGCCTCGACGAGCGGCTTTCCAGCGGCCGGGCGCGCGAGCGGTGTATCGCTTATGGGAGTGCCGCGCATGAAGTCATCGATCACGGGCAGGCGCCGCGGCCGCGAGTCGAGCCGCGGACGGCAAGCCAGCAGAGCGCGCGTATAGGCGTCCTGCGGGGCGCGGAAGATCCGCTCCACCGGACCCGCCTCGCGCACGATGCCCTCGCGCATCACCACCACGTCGTCAGCCAGCTCGCCGACGAGGCCGAGGTCGTGGCTGATGAAGAGGACGCTCATGCGATGGCGCTGGCGCAGGCGGGCGATGAGCTCCAGCACCTGGCGCTGCACCGTCACGTCGAGCGCGGTCGTCGGCTCGTCGGCGATGAGGAGCTTCGGCTCGTTGGCGATGGCGATCGCGATCATCACGCGCTGCTGCTGGCCGCCGGAGAGCTCGTGCGGATAGGCGCGCAGGCGCGCACGGGGTTCCGGGATGCCGACTTCATTCAGCAGCTCGGCCGCACGCTCCAGCGCCTGTCGCACGCTCATGCGCCCGTGCAGGCGAAGCACTTCGGCCACCTGCTCGCCGACGGTGAGCACCGGGTTGAGCGAGGTCATCGGTTCCTGGAACACGGCGCTGATATCCCGACCGCGCAGCTGCCTCATGCGCGCCGCCGGCGCCGCCAGCAGATTCTCGCCGCGGTACGCGATGCGGCTCTCCGGGCTGATGACCGCGTTCTCCGGCAGGAGGCGCAGGATTGACATCGCCGACACCGTCTTGCCGCTGCCCGATTCGCCGACGATGGCGAGCGTCGCATCCTCGCGCACCTCGAAGCTCACGCCGCGCACCGCCTCCACGGTGCGTTGGCGCGTGACGAACGAGACCCGCAGGTTGGAAACGCTGATCACCGCAGCTTCGGATCGAGCGCGTCGCGCAGGCTGTCGGTCAGCATCGAGAAGGCGGTGAGGAAGATCGCCATGAACACCGTCGCCGCGGCGAGCTGCCACCACTTGCCGATGATGAGCTCGGTCTGCGCCTCCGCGAGCATGGTGCCCCACGAGACCATGTCGATCGGTACACCGAGGCCGAGGAACGAGAGGATCACTTCCACCTTGATGAAGGCCACGACGAGGAGCGAGAGCTGCACGAGGATCACGTGGCTCACGTTCGGCAGGATGTGCACGAACATGCGCGAGGCGGCAGAGGCGCCAATCGCCTGCGCGGCAAGCACGTATTCACGCGAGCGGTGCTTCATGTACTCCGCCCGGACGAGGCGGTACATCCCGGTCCAGCCGGTCACCGCAAGGATGATCACGACCATCCAGATGCCGCTCGCGAAGACTTGGCCGAGCGGGCCGCTACGGAGGACGGCAGCGAGCGCAAACACAAGCAGGATGGTCGGTATCGACGTGAAGACGTTGTAGACCCATTCGAGGAAGTCGCTGACCCATCGCCCGTAGAACCCCGCCAGCGCGCCCAGCAGCGTGCCTATCAAGGTGGCGAACAGCGCGGCAAATACGCCGACCGCGATGGAGACCTGCGAGCCCTTGATCGCCTTGGCGAGGACATCGCGGCCAAACTGGTCGCCGCCCCAGGGAAGCGTCAGGGTGCGTTCGCGCTGCGTCGTCTTCAGCTGCTCGGTGCGCTTCTCCCACTCACCGTATTTCGGCGCGAGCGGGTCCACTGCACTGAGGTCGGGCACGTGCCCCCGCTGCCTCTTCGCCCGCTGCGCAAGGGCGGCCTCCAGATTCGGGCGATCGCCGAGAAACGCAGGATTGGCGTAGGGCACGCCGACTTCCTCACTCCAGCCACCGGCGAGATACCCGACGGCCGCCAGCAGGATCATGAAGAGATAGAGGGCGACGATCGCTAGCGATATCGCGCCCGCGCGATCTTGCTGCAACCGACGCCCCAGCGCGACCCAGGCATTTTCCGGGGTGATGTCGAGGATGGCCGCCATCAGAGAAGCTGGATCCGCGGATCGACGAGCCGGTAAAGCAGATCCGCAGCGAGGTTGATGAACATCGTGATGACCGCGAGATAGGCCGTAAATGCCTGGATCACCGGATAGTCGCTCCGGTTGACCGCGATGTAGACCTCACGGCCGAGGCCCGGGATCGAGAAGAAGATTTCGAGCAGGAAGCTGCCGACGAAGACGCCCGGGAGCAGAAGGGCGACGTTCGTGAGCACCGGCACCATCGCATTCGGCAGCACGTGGCGGCGCAGGATCGTCGGATCGGAAAGTCCCTTCGCCCGCGCCGTGCGCACATAGTCGTTCTTCGTCTCGTCGAGGAAGAATGAGCGATAGAGGCGGGTCTGCGGCGCGAGACTGACGAGCGTGGCGAGGATGATCGGCAGCGGCGCATAGGCGACGAGGTTCTTCCAGAAGCTGTCGCCCCAGCCCTGGACCGGGAACCAGCCGAGCTCGAAGCCGAAGACATACTGCCCGACGATGATGTAGACGAGGAAGGAGATCGACATCGCGGCGACGCAAATCGCCATCAGCACGCGATCGAGCAGCGCGCCGCGGTGGTAAGCGACGAGCATCGCGATGGGGATGGCGAGCGACACCTCGAGGAGCAGGATCGGGATGGTGATGGTGAGCGTCGCCGGCAGCCGCGTGAGGAAGATGTCGGAGACCTGCTCGCGGGTCATCCAGCTCTTGCCGAAGTCGAAGGTAAAGATGTCGCGCACGAAGATGCCGAGCTGCACGTACCAGGGCTGGTCTAGCCCCAGGCTGCGCCGGATGACGTCGATCTGTTCCTGGCTTGCGACCTGTCCGGCGAGGATCTGCGCCGGATCGCCGCCGAAGAACTTGAAGACGAAGAAGATGAGCAGGATGACGCCGGCGAGCGTAGGCACCATCTGCCAAAGCCTGCGTAAGATATAGCCCGCCATGCGTCTCCTCCTGCGCGCCGCGATTCTAGCCTGCATGCTGATCGCGCCGGGCGCGAATGCCGAGAAGGTCCTGCGCTACGCGTTCCAGATCGCCGAGACCGGATTCGATCCCGCACAGATCAACGACGTTTATTCAGCGATCATCTTCTGCCACATCTTCGACTCGCCCTTCCAGTACGACTATCTCGCCCGCCCGTTCAAGATCAAGCCCAACACCGCGGCGTCGATGCCCGAAGTCTCGGCCGACGGCAGGACCTGGACGATCCGCATCCGTCCGGGGATCTACTTCGCCGACGATCCTGCGTTCAAGGGGAAGAGGCGCGAACTCACTGCGCAGGACTACGTCTACTCGCTCAAGCGGCACTTCGACCCGGCGAACAAGTCGGTGCAGCTCTATCTCATCGACAAGCGCATCGTGGGAATGGACGCGGTGCGCGCGGCGGCTCTGAAGGGCGCCAAGTTCGATTACGACCGCGACGTCGAAGGCCTTCGCGCCATCGATCGCTACACGTTTCGCGTGGTATTCAAGGAGCCCAAGCCGACATTCGTCTATGACCTTGCCTTTCCGAACCTGACCGGCGCCGTCGCGCGCGAGGTCATCGAGGCCTATGCCGAACGCACGATGGAACACCCCGTGGGCACGGGCCCCTATCGCCTCATGCAGTGGAAGCGCTCATCGCGCATGGTGCTCGAGCGCAACCCGCGTTATCGCGAGCACATCTACAGCGAGGAGGCCTCGCCCGACGATGCGGCTGGCCAGGCGATCGCAGCGAAGATGCAGGGCAAGCATCTGCCGCTGATCGATCGGGTCGAGGTGTACGTCATCGAGGAGCCCCAGCCGCGCTGGCTCGCCTTCCTGAACGGCGAGCATGACCTCATCGACCGCACGCCGGAGGAATACGTGAACCTCGGCGCGCCCGGCGGCAAGCTCGCGCCGAACCTGCAAAAGAAGAAGATGCAGCTCGATCGAACGCAGGACCTGGACCTCGCGTTCTTCTATTTCGGCATGACGCATCCGGTCGTGGGCGGCTATACGCCCGAGAAGGTCGCGCTGCGCCGCGCGATCTCGCTTGCGTTCGATACCGACGAAGCGATTCGCGCCCTCTACCGTGGACAGGCGCTCGTCGCCCAGTCGACCGTGCCGCCGCAGGCCATCGGCGGCGACCCGGATCTGGTCGGGCCGCTGTCGGAGTTCAACCCGGCGAAGGCCAAGGCCCTCTTGGACGTGTACGGCTACGTAGACCGGGATGGGGACGGGTACCGCGAAGCGCCGGACGGCTCGAAGCTCGTGCTGGAGATCGCGACCACGCCGGACACGCGCGGCAAGATCACCGACGAGCTCTTCCACAAGTTCCTGGAGCGCGTCGGCCTGAAGAGCGCGATTCGCAAGGCGAAGTGGCCGGAGCACCTGCGCGACGGGCGCGCCGGCAAGCTCATGATCTGGCAGCTCGGCTGGCTCTCGTCCAACCCGGACGCGGAGACCTTCTACGAGATCGTCTACGGCCCGAACAAGGGCCAGTCCAATCTCGCGCGCTTCGACCTGCCGCAGTTGAATGCGCTATTCGACAAAGCGAAGGTTCTCGATCCCAGCAACCCCGAGCGCGACCGGCTCTACCGGGAGATGGACGATCTGATCTTCGCCTATGCGCCGGTGCGCCCGATCGCGCATCGCATCGTCACCGGCTTTGCGCAGCCTTGGGTCGTCGGCTATCGCCGGAACCCTGTAAGGCGGGATTTCTGGCAGTTCCTGGATATCGACGAGTCAGCTCTGCCATTACCGCAGTCTCGAGGAGCTTCGGCGGCAGCAGCCCCTGCGCGATGATCAAGTCGTGGAACTCGCGCTGATCGAATTTATCGCCGAGCGCGATCTCCGCCTTCATGCGTAGCTCGCGCAGCCGCGTATAGCCGTAGAGGTAGGACACCGCCTGGCCGGGGCTCCAGAACGCATAGCGGTCGGCCTCCTGCTTCGACATCGGCTCGGAGAGCGTCACCTCGCGCATCAGGAACGCCTGCGCTTCGTCTGCGGAGATCATGCCGAGGTTCACCATCGGATCGAGGAATTCGCGCGCCGCGCGCATCATGCGCAGCTGCAGCCCGAACAGGCGGCCTTCGGGCGGAAAGTACGGCAGCATGATCGCTTCGGCGTAAAGCCCCCAGCCTTCGGCGTTTGTACTGTTCGCCGCGAAGACTGCGCGGGCGACCGAGACGCCGCCTTCCACCATGGAGACGTACTGCAGCTCGTGGCCCGGGCGTGCCTCGTGCGCAATCAGCGCCCACGCCGGCGCCGGCGCGGTGAAATCGTCGGGGCGCGCACTGCTCTTCGAGTTCGGATTGGAAAGCGGCAGCACGAACTCGCCGACCTCGCCCTGGTTGCCGATCAGGCGCGGCACGCTGAAGTACGGCGCCGGAATGGCGGCCGACTCGGCGTCGGTGGCGAGCCGGATCGTCGCCGGGCGCTTGGGCAGCGTGATGAGCTTCTGCTCTTCGATGATGCGCTCGATGTCGGACAGGCGCTGCTTGTAGTAGGGCAGGATCGCGTCGGGCGCCAGCGCTTCTTTCTTCAGGTCTCGCAATACGGCGCGATAGTCGGCCGAACCGAGCTTGCGCTCGTGCGCGATGTCGGCGGCCAGCAGCCTCATCTGGTCGCGCACCTCGGCGAAGGTGCTGGTGCCGAGCTGGATCGCCTGCGAGGGCGTGATGTCCACGCCGAAGCCCTTCAGGCGATTGGCATACACCTCGCGCGGCAGCATCGGCGTTGCCCGCGCGTGCGGCAGGACGTCCGTCTTCACCCAGTCGCAATGCGCGCGCACCTGCGAGGCAAGCCGCTTCTGCGCCTCTTCCCAGCCTTGCACGCCGCTCGTGCGGAAGAGGTCGGCAACGCCGGACATGTAGCGATCGCAATTGTTGACGACCTGCTCGACCTGTCCCTTGTAGGGCCAGAGGAGCTTCGCGTTCGCCGCGCGCTCCTGGAAGCGCTCGCGGGCGAGTTGCGTGATGCCAGCGTAGTTGCGCGCAAGCGCCAGCGCGTGCGCGCGCCGCGCGGGCGGATTGCGCGGGTCGAGAAGATTCTGCAGCGAGAAGAAGATCTGGCGCGGCAGATCGTCGAACGGAACGAGGAAGCGCCCCTCCAGCGTTTCGTTGCGCCGCACCCGGTCGAGGGCTTCGACGACGATGTCGATGTCCTGGCGCACGCGCGCGTCCTTCTCGCCCGCCTTGAGGCCGGCGAAACGCTTCGCCGCGGCCGCCAGCGCGGCATCGATGCGCTTCACTCGATCGGGCTTGAGGTCCATTGCCGCGGTATCGAACTTCTCGACGCCGATCGAGGACATCCATTCCGGATAGAACGCGCCGAGCGTGTCGAATACCATGGCGGTATTGCGGTCGCTGCGCTCGATCCACGAGCGCCCATCGGCCGCCGATGCACTGCAAGCGATGAAGACGAAAGCCGAGATCCAGATCGAAAGTCCGCGCGCCAAGGGGGTGCCTGAGCTCATTCGTGCCCTCGATGATTATTTGAGCTCATTGTATCCACCGACGAGCAACCACTTCCTCGATCTCGACCAGCTTGCGCAGCCCGACATTCGGCTCTTCGTCGCGCGGCGCGACGGCTCACCGCTCGCTTGCGGGGCGCTGCGCATGGCGAGCGGCTATGGCGAGGTGAAGCGCATGTACGTCTCGCCGGCGGCGCGCGGCGAGGGCCTCGGGCGGGCGATCCTGGCAAGGATCGAAAGCGAGGCGCGCCGCGCGGGCCTGCGGGTGATGCGCCTCGAGACCGGCAACCGGCAGACCGAGGCGCTATCGCTTTATAAGAGCGCCGGCTACGTCGACTGCGGGCCCTTCGGCGAGTACCGCCCGGACCCGCTCAGCCGGTTCATGGAAAAGCAGCTTCAGGCATAGACCGGGAAGCGGGCGCAAAGCGCCTTCACTTCGCCGGCGACGCGCTCCAGGTTCGCGCTCTCGTGCGGGTTGTCGAGCACGTCGGCGATCAGGTTGGCGAGGAGCTCGGCCTCGGCGCGGCGAAAGCCGCGCGTGGTCATCGCCGGGCTGCCGATGCGCACGCCGCTCGTCACCGCGGGCTTCTCCGGGTCGTTGGGGATGGCGTTCTTGTTCACCGTGATATGAGCGCGGCCGAGCGCCGTCTCCGCATCCTTGCCCGTGATTTTTTTCGGACGCAGGTCGACGAGGAACATATGGCAGTCGGTGCGCCCGGAAACCACGCGCAGCCCGCGCTCGACCAGCACCTGCGCCATCGTCTTCGCGTTCTCGAGCACGCGCTGCTGGTAGGTCTTGAATTCCGGCTTCAATGCTTCGCCGAGCGCCACCGCCTTCGCCGCGATGACGTGCATCAGCGGCCCGCCCTGCAGGCCAGGGAAGATGGCGCTCGCGATCGCCTTCTCCTGCTCCGGCAGGCCGAAGACCATGCCGCCGCGCGGCCCCCGCAGCGTCTTGTGCGTGGTGGTGGTGACGAAGTCGGCGATGCCGATCGGCGACGGATAAAGCCCCGTGGCGATGAGACCGGCATAGTGCGCGATGTCGGCCATGAGGAGCGCGCCGCATTTGTCGGCGATGGCGCGGAAGCGCTGCCAGTCGATGGCGAGCGCATACGCCGACGCGCCGGTGACGATCAGCTTCGGCTTCTCGGCCATCGCGATGCGCTCGGCGGCTTCGTAGTCGATCTCCTCCCTTTGCGTGAGGCCGTACGAGACCACGCGGTACAGCTTGCCGGAGAGGTTCACCGGCGAGCCGTGCGTCAGGTGACCGCCCATCGCGAGCGACATGCCGAGGATCGTCTCGCCGGGCTTGAGCAGCGCCGTATAGACCGCCTGGTTCGCCTGCGAGCCCGAATGCGGCTGCACGTTCGCCCACGGCGCGCCGAAGAGCTTCTTCGCGCGCTCGATGGCGATCGTCTCGGCGATATCGACGTATTCACAGCCGCCGTAGTAGCGCTTGCCCGGGTAGCCCTCGGCGTACTTGTTGGTGAGCTGGCTGCCCTGCGCGATCAGCACCTGGCGGCTGACGTAGTTCTCGGACGCGATCAGCTCGACGTGATCTTCCTGGCGCTGGTTTTCGAGGCGGATCGCATTCCACAGTTCCGGATCGGACTGGGCAAGGAGGTTTGGCGCAAGCATTTGCTGGCCGATTCTACGGTATGTTCATGGCGTGAAATTCGCGCTCGCCGCCCTTCTGCTCTTCGTCACGCAAGCACACGCTTATCCCGACAAGCCGGTGCGCGTCATCGTCGCTTTCACGCCGGGCGGCGTGACCGACATCATCGCGCGCACGCTGATGCCGAAGCTCGCCGAGCTGTGGAGGCAGCCGGTCGTGGTCGAGAACCGGCCGGGCGCCGGCGGCTCGCTCGCCGCGCAGGTGGTCTCCCGCTCGGCCGCCGACGGCTATACGCTGCTCGTGCATTCGTCAGGCTATGCGATCAACGCGGCGCTCCAGCCCACGCTTCCCTACGACCGCAAGGACCTCGTCGACGTGGCGCCCCTCGCAAGCCAGGCGCAGGTGCTGGTGGTGAATCCCGCCTCCGGCATCAAGAGCGTCGGCGAACTCATTGCGGCGGCGAAAGCGAAGCCCGGCGAGGTGACCTACGGCTCCGCCGGCATCGGCAGCGGCGCCCACTTCAACGCCGAGAAATTCCGCATCGCCGCCGGCATCGACCTGCTGCACATTCCCTACAAGGGCGGCGTCGAGGCGATCAACGACACCGTGGCCGGCCGCCTGGTCTTCACCTTCAATACCGTCACCCTTGCCCTGCCCTATATCCGCGACGGGCGCCTCGCCGTGCTCGGGGTGAGCTCGACGCAGCGCTCGGCGCTCCTGCCCGACGTCCCGACGATCGCGGAGAGCGGGCTGCCCGGCTTCGAATTCACCTTCTGGAACGGACTGTGGGCACCGGCGGGCACGCCCGCCGCGATCACGGACCAGCTCGCGCGCGACCTCGCACAAGTCGTCGCCATGCCGGACGTGCGCGAGCGCCTTTCTCGCCTGGGTGCCGAGCCGATGGCGATGACGCCGAAAGAGTTCTCGCGCTTCGTCGAAGCGGAGATCGAAGCCGCGCAGCGCATCGTCAAGGTCTCCGGCATCAAAGCTCAGTGATTGTTTTCGTCTGTACCGGCAACATCTTCCGCAGCCTCACCGCGGAATATGCGCTGCGCCGCGAGCTGGGTCCGGCCAGCGCGATCGCGGTCGGCTCCGCCGGCACCGATGACTATCCGCACGTCGTGCGGCCGAATGTGCGCGACTACCTGCTGGCGAAGGGCCTCGACGTTCGCGCGCACCAGCGCCGGACCGTGACGCGCGAGATCCTCATGGGCGCGCAGCTCGTCGTCGCGATGAGCACCGACCATCAGCGCTTCCTGCGCGAGAAGTTCGGCTGCGGCGCGCCGCTATTCCTCGAGGCGTGCGGCGGCGCCTGCGCGCCGCTACCGGATATCGAGGAAGTCGTCCTCGACTACCGCACGAACAGCGCGGCTGTGGATGCGCATGTGCGCAAGACCATCGACACCATCGTCGATTGGATGCCGCGTCTCGCAGCGCGCGTTCAGGATTTCCGCTCCAGCCGGTAGCGAATGACGTGATCGCCGTGGTTGGCGGCGGTCTTGCCGACGCCGATCCAGCCGCGCTCGCCGAGCACCGCTTCGCTGCGCCGCAGGCGCACTTCCTGCGTCGTGCCGTCGACCATCAGGAAGGTGCCGTTGGTCGACTGGTCGGCAATGACGAAGTGCCCGTCCTTGTTGAAGATGCGAGCGTGCAGGCGAGACGCGTTCTCGGTGGCCACGACGACCTCGTTGCTCGCGTCGCGTCCGAGCCGTGCCGTGGCAGCCTCGTCGAAGATGAAGGTCTCGCCCTGGTAAGTGAGCTTGAGTACGTACTTCCACGTCGCCCGCGGCGAGGTATCGGTGCCGAAAGTGTTGACGCGCGTCTTGTCGGGGTCGGATTTCCACAGCACTTCGCATACCATCACCTCGGTCTGGCGGCCGCGCACCTTGGTGGCATAGAGCTCGCGGCAGCGGCCGCGCGATTCGTCCGACAGCGAGTCGACCGTTTCGCGCGTCGTCAGGACCTGCTGCGGGTTCGCGAGCGAAGCGAGGCGCGCGCACACGTTGACGGTGTCGCCGAAGACGTCGTTGTCCTTCAGCACGACCGCCCCGTAGGTGTAGCCGATCTTGATCTTGAGCCCGCTTTTTTCCCTGAAATCGACGGCCGCCGCCGCCTCCTGCATGCCGCACGCGGCGCGGAACGCGCCCTCGGCGTCGCGGAACTGGCACACCATGCCGTCGCCGAGCGTCTTGACGATGACGCCGCCATTCACGTTCACCTGCTTGTCGAGCGACTTGAAGAGGTTGTTGATCAGCGCGAGCGCCTTCGCGTCGCCGAGCTTCTCGTAGAACGAGGTGCTCTCGCAGACGTCGGCGAAGAGAATTGCGCGCTGTTCGTTCGTCTCGCTGATGAACTCCGCTCCCAGGACGGCCCAGTCGATATTAAACCTTGAAGCCGTGCTTCCGAAACCAGCGCGCCGCGCCCGGGTGGAGCGGGACGTCGCGCGGCGTGGCCTCGGTCTCCTCGCCCAGCGCGCCGATGCCTTGATAGGGCGCCCAGGCGTTGAAGTTCTCCCAGACGATCTCTTTCTGGCGGGCGTGGATCGCGTCGACGATCTTGTAGGCGTCCTCGTCGGGCAGGTCCGTGCGCGCATAGAGCGGCCAGGCGCTGTAGTCGAGGCAGGCGTGGTCGGCCTCGAGGCCCTTGTAGAGGCCCTTGGGCATCACCACGCGCCGCCAACCCATCTCCCCGAGCTTGGCAAACGTTTCCGGCTCGAGCGTGAGCGGCTGATAGCCCCCGGCGAGGGCCTTCTCCAGCCAGAGCGCGAGCCCCTCGTCCATGACGATGTCGACCGCGCCTTCGGCGATCGCCTTCAGGCGCCGCGGGTCGCCCGGGCCGCCGTTCAACTGCAGGCTCCCGCCCCAGCGCTCGACGTCCTTGAGCGAGTAGCCGTAGAGCTCGAGCACCTGGCCGATCAGGTCGCGGGTCGAATGCGTCGGGTCCTCGCGCGTCGAGATGCGCACCGGCAAGCGTTTCGCCTTTACGTCGGCCAGCGAGCGGATGCCCGAGCGCGGATGCACCGCGAAGACGAAGCGATCCCACGACGGGTAGTTGGCCACGATGCAAAGCGGCAGCGGTCTTGCGAAGAGTCCCCTGCCGCGCACTGCCTGCGTGAGCATCGCCGACGGGTTGACGATCGCCGCCTCGAGCTCGCCGCGCGCCACCGCGTGCGCGAGGATCGGCGAGCCGCACGACATGCGCAGCCACGGCTTGTACTTGTCGCCCGAGCCGCTGCCCACCGTGACGCAGATGTCGCGGTTGCCGGTATACGGCGTGAGCGGATTGCCGGCGATATGCAGGCCGATTTCCCACAGAAATTTCGCGCGGATGAAGTTCGCGCCCTTGGGCAGATAGTCCATGAGTTATGTCCGGATGGGAGGAAGCAGGTCCGCCGGCGTGTCGATGTCGCGGATGACACCGGGATCGCCGATGGGGATCTTGACGAGCTCGCGCTCGTGCGCGGCCAGGATGCTCTTTGCGCCCGCGTCGCCGTGAAGTGCGAGCAGCTGCTCTTGGAAGCGCCCGGCAATGCCGACCGGGTGCCCGCGGCGGGCGTGCCAGTAAGGCGCCACGAGCGCGGCGCCGCCTTCAAGCGCCTGGCGCACCGCCGCGATCGAGGTGCGGCGCAGGTACGGCATATCGGCGAGGGCCACCAGGTAGCCATCGCGCGCGCCGGCGGCGCGCACGGCGCACGCGAGGCTCGCGCCCATGCCCTCGGCGGCCCGCTCGCAAATGACCGGTTGGCATTCGGCGCCAAAGAGCTCGGCATCGCCCGGCTTGACGGCGGCGAACACCTCGTCCACCTCCGGCTTCAGGTTGCGCAGCGCCTGCACCGCGATCGGCACGCCATGCGCGAGCCGATGGCGCAGCTTGTCGGAGCCGAAGCGGGACGCAGAGCCTGCCGCGAGCAGCAGGCCGACGATGTTCAAGCCTGTTTTACTTCGCAGGCCGAGGGATCGAAGCGTCTTTGCGGCTTGGCGGCCCAGCTCGGCTCGGACACGCCGTGGCGCACCGCCGTCATCTCCGCGAGGATCGCCACCGCGATCTCCGGCGGCGTCTTCGAGCCGATGTACAGGCCGACGGGGCCGCGCAGCCGCGCGATCTCGTCAGCCGAGACGTCGAATTCCTTGAGCCGCTCGCGGCGCGCGTCGTTGTTTTTCTTCGAGCCGATGGCGCCGACGTAGAACGCGGCCGACTTGAGGCCCTCCATCAGCGCGAGATCGTCGAGCTTCGGGTCGTGCGTGAGCGCGACGAGCGCGCTGTGGCCGTCGAGCTGGAGCTCGCGCACGATGTCGTCGGGCATGCCGCGGTTGATCGGCACCGACGCGAGATCCCAGCCATTCGCATATTCCTCGCGCGGATCGATCACCACCACGTGGTAATCGAGCATGCGCGCCATCTCGGCGAGATAGCGCGTGAGCTGCCCGGCGCCGATGAGCACCAGGCGCCAGCGCGGCCCGTGCACCGTGGAGAGCACGCGACCGTCGAACTCGAGCACGTCCTGCCAGCGCCCCGGCTCGAGCGTGGCGCGGCCGCTGTCCATCTCGACGCGGCGCTTCACGAGCTGCTGCGACTGGACCTTCGCCAAGAGCTCGGCGAGGCCGCTCCTGTCGGTGACCGGCTCGAGCACGAGCTCGAGCGTGCCGCCGCACGGCAGGCCCCAGCGGGTGGCCTCCTCGTTGGTCACGCCGTAGGTGACGAGCTCGGGCTTCTTCGCGGCGGCGAATTTCTCCTTCACTTTCTCGACGAGATCGTCCTCGACGCAGCCGCCGGACACGGAGCCGACGATCTGGCCGTCGCCGCGGATCGCCACCATGGCGCCGATCGGGCGCGGCGCCGAGCCCCAGGTCCTGACGATCGTGCCGAGCGCCGCGCGATGACCATTCTTGCGCCAGTCCTCGGCGGTGCGCAGCACTTCGATATCGACGCTATCCATGCGGAAATGTTATCGCAACGCGACAGCCCCGATTGCCCGATTCGGCCGACGCGCCCTCGGTAATAGCAATGCTCGCGCCATGGCCGGCGGCGATTTCGCGCACGATGGCGAGGCCGAGTCCGCTGCCGGTGCCGGTCGTGCCCGGCACGCGGTAGAAGCGCTCGAGCACGCGCTCGCGCTCGGTGGACGGAATGCCCGGCCCGTCGTCCTCCACCTCGAGGAACGCATGGCCATTCGCGCGCCCGGTGCGCACGGTGACATGGCCGCCGCGCTGCGAGTACTCGATCGCGTTGTGCACGAGGTTGGCGAGCGCTTCGCGCAGCAGAAACGCGTCGCCCTGCACCGGCGACCACTCGAGCTCGAAGCCGAGGTCGACGTCGCGCGCGAGCGCCTGGTGCACCCAGCCGTCGGCCTCGCCTTCCGCGAGCGCCTTGAGGTTGACTTCGGCGGCGCTGCCGCGCGCGCCCGGCTCGGCGCGCGCGAGCGCAAGCAGCTGGTTGGCAAGACGCCCGGTGCGGATGGTCGCCTGGTGCACCTGCTCGAGCTCGGCGCGCACTTCCGCCGGCAGCGGCTTGGCGAGCGCGAGCTCGGTATGCGCCTGCAGGCCGGCGAGCGGGGTGCGCAGCTGGTGCGCGGCGTTGGCGAGGAAGCGCTGCTGGTTGCGGCTCGCCTGCGAGACCTCGTCGAGCAGGCCGTTCAGCGCGCTGACGAGGGGCCGCGTTTCCTCGGGCGTGCCTTCGGCCGGAATCGGCCGCAGGTCGCCGGGCGAGCGCGCCTTGATCTCGTCCGAGAGCTTGGCGAGCGGGCCGAGGCCGCGCTTCACGCCGAACCACACGATGAGCACGGTGGCGAGCGCAATCATCATCTCAGGAAGCAGCGACGAGAACAGGATGTCGCGCGCCATGCGCCGTCTCTTCACGGTGGTCTCCGCCACGAGCACGCTGCACGAGGCCACGCCGCATTTCGCCGGCAGCGCCACCACGCGCACTTTCTGCCCCTTGTAGGACGTGTCGTAGGAAACGAAGCCGTCGCGCGCGTCGATCTCGGGCGGCGGCCCCGGCAGGCCCTCGTCGCCGGCGATCTCCTCGCCCTTCGGCCCGAGCACGCGGTAGTAGACGTTGTCGTAGCTGTCGCGGCGCAGGACCTGGTCCACCGCCACCGGCAGCTCGAGGCGATAGCCGAGCTCGTTCGAGCGGATGTAGGTGCCGAGCGAGATGCCGACGTCGATCAGGCCCTGGTCGTACGCCGTGGTCGCGGGCTCGATAGACGGGTAATAGGCGACGAGCGCGCCGAGAACGAGGAGCGCCGCGATCGGCGGGAGCAGCATCCGCAGCAGGTGCGCGCGGAGGCTGCGGGCAGCCACGGTCAATTCCCTTTGTACTCTTCCAGCATGTAGCCGAAGCCGCGCACCGTGCGGATCTTGATGCCGGCGGGCTCGAGCTTCGAGCGCAGGCGCGAGACGTAGACCTCGATCGCGTTCGGCGAGAGGTCGTCGCCCCAGCCGGCGACCGCCTGGATGATCGCTTCCTTCGAGACGATCTTCTCCACCTTGCCGAGCAGCACCTCGAGCACCGCCCATTCGCGCGCGGCAAGCTCGAGCGGCTCGTTGCGCAGGAACGCGCGGCGCGCGACCGTGTCGAGCGCGAGCGGACCATGGACGATGCGCGGGCCGCCGTGCGCCTGCGAGCGGCGCAGGAGCGCGCGCACGCGCGCGGTGAGCTCCGGCATGGCGAACGGCTTCACCATGTAGTCGTCGGCGCCGAGGTCGAGGCCGCGCACGCGGTCATCCACCGCGTCGCGCGCGGTCAGCACCAGCACGGGCATCGGGCCGTTCTTGTCCGGCGAGCCGGCGCGCAGGCGGCGCAGCACCTCGAAGCCGTCCATCTGCGGCAGGCCGATGTCGAGGATCACCAGGTCGAAACGCTCCTGCGCGGCGGCAAGCACGGCCTGCTCGCCCCGGGAGGTGACGTCGACGGCGTGTCCTTCGGCTTCGAGGATCCTGCGCAGACCCGTGGCCAAAGGCGCGTCGTCTTCTACGATCAACAATCGCACTGTGACAAATGCTACGATTTCCCTCCCCCGGAATGCAATCCTGAGGAGGATCCCCAGCATGTCGGTCAAAGTTTCCATGAAGGTCAATGGGAAGCCGGTGTCCGCCGAGATCGAGGAGCGGACGCTCCTCGTCACGCTTATCCGCGAAAACCTGCGGCTCACAGGCACGCATGTCGGCTGCGACACCGCCCAGTGCGGCGCCTGCACCGTGCATATGAACGGAAAAGCGATCAAAAGCTGCTCGATCGTCGCCATGCAGGCCGAAGGCGCCGACATCCTCACCATCGAGGGCGTCGCGCATGCCGACGGAACCTTGCATCCGATGCAAGCAGCGTTCAAGGAAAACCACGGCCTGCAGTGCGGCTTCTGCACGCCAGGCATGGTGATGAACGCGCTCGATTTCGCAAAAAGCCATCCCAGCCCGACGGAGCAGGAAGTGCGCGAGAGCCTCGAAGGCAATCTGTGCCGCTGCACCGGCTATCACAACATCGTGAAAAGCATCATGGCGGGCGCACGCGCCATGGCCGCCAGCAAGTAGCGAAATGAGGATGGAGGCCGCCAATGACCACTTCGTTGATCGGCGCGCGGGTCGCGCGCAAAGAGGACTATCGCTTTCTCACTGGCGCCGGCCAGTACACCGATGACGTAGCCCTTCCCAGGCAGACTTACGCCGCGTTCGTGCGCTCGCCGCACGCGCATGCGACGCTGAAATCGATCCGCACCGACAAGGCGAAGAAGGCGCCGGGCGTCGTCGCCGTCTATACCGGCGCCGATCTCGCCGCCGCCAAGGTCGGCGGCCTGCCCTGCGGCTGGCTCATCACCGACGTCAAGGGCCAGCCGATGAAGGAGCCGCCGTATCCATCGCTCGCGCAGGGCAAGGTGCGCCACGTCGGCGATCGCGTCGCCGTCGTCGTCGCCGAGACCGCGGCCCAAGCGAGAGACGCGGCGGAGCTGATCGAAGTCGATTACGGCACGCTGCCGGCGGTCGTAAATCCGGCGAAGGCGAAGAACGGACCGGCGCTGCACGAGATCGCGCCTGACAACACCTGTTATGTCTGGGCGCTCGGCGACAAGAACGCGGTCGACGCCGCGTTTTCCAAGGCGGCGCACGTGACGAAGCTCGACTTCGTCAACAACCGCCTGGTGCCGAATGCCATCGAGCCGCGCTCGGCCAACGCCACGTATTCGCGCTCCGACGACGCCTACACGCTCTATGTCGCGAGCCAGAACCCGCACGTCGAGCGCCTGCTGATGACGGCGTTCGTGCTCGGCCTGCCGGAGAACAAGGTTCGCGTCGTCGCGCCCGACGTGGGCGGCGGCTTCGGCTCGAAGATCTACCTGTACGCCGAAGACGTCGTCGTGACGTGGGCGTCGCGCCAGCTCGCGCGGCCGGTGAAGTGGACCTCCGACCGCTCGGAGGCCTTCGTCTCCGATGCGCACGGCCGCGACCACGTGACGACGGCCGAGCTCGCGCTCGACAAGGATGGCAAGTTCCTGGCGATGCGCGTGCGCACGACCGCCAACCTGGGGGCTTACCTCTCGACCTTCGCCTCCTGCATCCCGACGATCCTGTACGCCACGCTCCTCGCCGGCCAGTACACGACGCCGGTGATCTATTGCGAAGTCACGGCGGTGTTCACCAATACGACGCCGGTGGACGCGTATCGCGGCGCCGGCAGGCCGGAAGCGACGTACGTGGTCGAGCGGCTGGTCGAGACCGCGGCGCGCGAGATGAAGATGGATCCGGCGCAGCTGCGCCGCAAGAATTTCATCCGCCAGTTCCCCTACCAGACGCCGGTCGCGCTCCTCTACGACACCGGCAATTACGACGCGACGCTCGATGCGGCGATGAAGATCGCCGACGTGGCGGGCTTCAAGGACCGCCGCGAGCAATCCCTGCGCAAGGGCAAGCTCCGCGGCCTGGGCTACGCCTGCTACATCGAGGCGTGCGGCATCGCGCCCTCCAATGTCGCCGGCAGCCTCGGCGCGCGCGCCGGCCTCTTCGAGGCGGGCGAGATCCGCGTGCATCCGACGGGCACCGTCACCGTCTTCACCGGCTCGCACGCGCACGGCCAGGGACACGAGACCACCTTCGCGCAGGTGGTGGCCGATCGCCTCGGCTTGACCATCGAACAGGTCGACATCGTGCACGGCGACACGTCGAAGGTCCTCTTCGGCATGGGCACCTACGGCTCGCGCTCCATCGCGGTCGGCGGCACGGCGATCGTCAAGGCGCTGGACAAGGTGAT
>Ga0134121_10002043_pt1 | contig 17958 bp, 9 predicted proteins | sample KB301_FD_96463 | JGI IMG/M metagenome (GOLD analysis project Ga0134121, IMG submission 96463) | Terrestrial soil microbial communities without Nitrogen fertilizer from Kellogg Biological Station, Michigan, USA - KB3-0-1 | ecosystem: Environmental > Terrestrial > Soil > Unclassified ... | reverse complement strand
CATGAAGTATAGCACGGCTTTATTTTACGGCTTTGCTGCAGAGCATTGACTTTAGCAACAAAATGTTATATAATATACACAAATCTGACAGAATGAAACGAACATTGTTATTTTTCATCATCGCATGCATGTTTATGGCCTGCGAAAAAAGCGAGGGCAAGAAAAAAATGCCTCAAATGCTTTCGAGAGCCCTGGACGAGCAAAAAGATACGCTCGATCCCGGCATCGTTATCACGGTAAAAAACGGCAAGGTCACGGCAGAAAAAGTCACGCTGAGCAGACACTGCTTGAATCCCGTAACTCCTGACATAAGCAAGCTGCCTGACACCATGATCATCATGAATCTGAAAACAGGAGAAGCGACGGGATATTAGACTCTCCCCCTCTCCAAAAATCAAAGGAGCGCACCTGGTGCGTTCCTTTTTCTGTCTGTGGATAAGTTGACAAAACACAAATAAATGGTAACCTAAAAGCGACATATCGATCTTTCACAAAAAACCAAATATATGGAAACACCAATCAACATCGAATTGATGTCAGAAAAAACCAGCATCACTTCAAATTGGCTCAAGCATCTGCTCGGAATCTCGCTTGAGACGCCTTGTACAGCTCTCACCATAGAAGCGGCACTCCAGGAATACAACAAAGCGGGGGTAGCCTCCGATGCTGAAATGGCGGCGGGGATAAAAGTGCGCGAACTTGTACTTGAAAAAATAAAGTCACTCAGTCTCGCGAGCGAAGCTGAAGATCTATTCAACACTCTCACAGACTATCGTGCGTTTGAAGCACTACTCATACCCTTACTCGACAGATGGACAACCCTGTGCTCGATGCTTCCTGAGCTGAATAGGCTCTATGCGAACGCAACCTCATCAGAGACCCGGAAAAAAATTATCCGGAGAATGATTGTTCTGGTTGAAACCGCGAACGAAAAAGATGCGCTTGAATCCCTGAAACTCGTAAACGGAGACGATGACGATGCTCCGGTGGAAAATGAATTCAAGGCGCTCGTTGAAAAGATCGCGGTTTGCTTTTTTAAAGAGACAGAAGCAGTGCCCGCAATGTAAGAAGAATAGCTATCGCAATTAAAAAATACCGCTCAAGAGCGGTATTTTTCTTTTGCCGATTTTTAGTATCCCATGGCTTTTGCCACCCGCTCGAGCGCTACGATGAACGCGGCGCGGCGCAGGTCGGTCTTTGCCGAGACGGATTTTTCGTGGATCAGATACGCTTCGCCCTCGAGCATTTCCTTGAGCTTGCCGAAGACGTCCGCTTCGCTCCAGTGCTCCCCTTTCAGGTTCTGCTCCCATTCGAATGTGGAGACGGTCACCCCGCCCGAATTGGCAAGAATGTCCGGCACGACCGGAATGCCGCGCTTGTAGAGGATTTCGTCGGCCTCAGGCGTGGTCGGACCGTTCGCAAGCTCAAGAATGAATTTTGCTTTGACGCGCTCGGCGTTTTCGGCGGTCAGCTGGCTCTCAAGCGCAGCCGGAATGAGCACATCGCATTCGAGCTCGAGAAGCTCGGCGTTGGTGATGGTGCGCGAGCCGGGGAACCCGGCGAGCGTGCCGTTTTCTTTTTTCCATGATTCAAGCGCTTTCGGATCGATGCCCGCCTCTGCCACAATGCCTCCCTTCGAGTCGGATGTTGCGATGATCTTGTATCCGTTTTTGGCAAAGATCTCCGCCGCATGGCCGCCTGCATTGCCGAATCCCTGGATCACCACAGTCGCTCCCTCGGCGATAGCATATTTTTTTCGCAGCATGTCAAAGACATAATAGCCGCCCTGCGCCGTTGCGGTGCCCCGGCCTTCCGATCCGCCGTTTGCGAGCGTCTTTCCGGTAATGACGGCACCGGAAGCGTCTCCGGTGATCTTTGCATACTCGTCGGCGATCCAGTCCATGATCTCGGGCGTCGTGTTCACGTCAGGCGCAGGCACGTCTTTCTTCGGTCCGAGGATATCCGCCATGCCGCGGGCCCATCCGCGCGAAAGCTTTTCGAGTTCGGTCTTTGAGAGCTTCTTCGGATCAACCGTGATGCCGCCCTTGCCGCCGCCCATGGGAATGTTCGTGACGGCGCATTTGAGCGTCATCCAGAAGGCCAGTGCCTTCACTTCGTTGATGTCGGTATCGTGATGGTACCTGATGCCGCCCTTGTACGGACCGCGGGCATTGTTGTGCTCGACGCGGTAGCCTTCGAATATTTCCAGCCTGCCGTCGTCCATTTCGACCGGGATCGAAATCCGAACCTGGCGGTTCGGCTCGCTGAGGCGGCGGATAAAAGCTTCCGGAAAAGCCTGGACGGCTGCTGCGCGCTTGAGCTGGGTCAGTGCGTTTTCAAATGGGTTTTGCATATGATTCTCGAGTATTTAATTGCTAACTGTCGGCCAAAGAAACTTCAGTATACACCCGAGGGCAGCCCTGTCCAAAATAGCTCTCGCAGACGGTCTATTTCTTCTTTTTTGATCCGAGAAAAGAAAGCCCGACGATCAGAAGCATTACGATCGGCGAAACCCATTCGGGGATTTCGTGTCCGAAGGCGCCCAAGAGCATGATGACCGAGAGCGCGCCGATGGCATACATGGCGCCATTCTTTAAGAACTTGTATTTCTTGATCGTCTCGATGTTCTTGAGCGTAAGCTCGCGGAGGACGAAGGCGCCGATGCCGTTGCCGATGAGGATATACGGTACGGAGAGCGTGAACGCGAACGCGCCGAGAATTCCGTCTATCGAAAACGAAGCATCGATGATCTCAAGATAGAGAATCTTTGAAAGATCGGAGCGGCGGCTCGCGCCGTCGGCAGAGAGCGAGCCCTTCTTCATGCGCTCTTCGGCATGCTCGGCTTTTTCCTTGAAGCCATGCATGATGAAGAATGCAGTCGAGCCGATGACGGCGCCGAAAGCCATGAACGGATTTGTTTTGAGACCGTACCAGACGACGACAGAGAGCACCGCGGCAGACACCGCATAGAACCATATCCCCTGCTTAAGGAAGAAGCGTTCATGCCGAAGGCCGAGCGCTTTGGGCTCAAGGAAGAGCCAGTGAAGAAAGAGAAACGCAAGAAAGATCGCGCCGCCGGCAAGCAGAAGCGGAGCGGAGCGCGCGATTGATGCCGCAACGAGAGGATCGCTTGAGAGCGCGGCGGTAAAGGAATGTATGAGGCCGAGACCCGGATTGGCCGCCCAAATGATGATCCACGGCAAAAGTCCGCGTATGGCAAAAACAGCAAAGAGAAAGCCCCAGAGCATGAACCATTTTTTCCCTTTCGGGCCCATGGTGTCGAGGATCTCCGCATTAATGACGGCATTGTCGATCGATGAGACGATTTCAAAGACCGCAAGGCCGAGGATCGTGAGTATGGCTGTAAGAATATGCATACAGGTATTCTGGCATACTTCTATCGAAGGGGCCTAATCGGAGACTTTCGGGTTGTCGCGCCGCATGAGCGCAGCGGTCTTTGCCTCAAGCTTCTGATAGCGGCGCTCGAGGCGGATAATGAAGAAGATGGCGATCATAAGGAGGATGAGGAGGAAGACGAGAAGCGCATTCGGATCAAGGAGGAACGAGAGGATGTGAACGAAGAATCCCTGGGTGACGGAAACAGAGATCTCATCCGACGGGCCGCTCTTCTGTCCGTCTTCCATTACTGCGCGCGCGGTGATCTTGTAGAGGCCGTGCGGCAGGCGGTCCTGGTAGGCAAAGGTGAAGACTCCGCTCGCATCGCTTGTCGTCTCAGCAGTAAGCGTCGTGCCGGCGATCACGTAGACCATCGGGCCAAGCAGGCTGTCGCGGACCGGCAGCTCGCGCACAAGCGAGAACTCGACTTTCGTATTCGGATATGTCGCGCCACGGACCACAAGGAAGTCCTGATCGCGAAGCGTTTTCTGGTAGTCAGTGATCGTCGGCGGCATGAGCTTCGTTATTTCAAACGATCCGTCGGTCGAAGCGGCATTGCCGGCGCGGTCATATGCTTTGACGACAAACTTGTGCGTACCCGTTCCGAGCGCTTCGCTCGCATAGTTGGTCACGGGACCGGCAGCGGGAACGAATGTCTCCGGGCCTCCGTCGACAGAGACGCCGAATTTCGCAATGCCGGAGAGCGCATCGCTCGCAGAGAGCGCAAGCGTTCCGGTCACGCTGTCGGCATCGGAAATATCCTTGGCGGAGACGCTTGTCGGAGGAGTGCCGTCGATCTGCGTCTTGAAATCGGCAACGGGACCGCGGCCGGCGGCGTTTTTGAATTGGACGTGCGTATACCACACGCCGTCGGCAAGCGTCGGGGTAGCGCGGCCCTTGGCAAGCCCGAAGGCATTTGCCGGAACATCAGCCGTGCGGGCATTAGTCGTGTAATAGACGCTTGAGACATCAGACGGAAGACTCCAGGAAAGCTGCGCGACACGGACCGAATACCATGCAAGCTGATCAGGGTGCGTGGACGACGTGATGATCGGAAGCGAAGGCAGGTTGGCCGATACGGCCGGCTCCGGAGCGGGAGCCGGCGCTGCGCCCGGCACAAGAGTAAACGAAGCGGTGCCGGTGGAAGAAATGACGCTCGTGCCCTGGCCGTCGTTTGCAAGGATCGATGCCGAATTGAATTTGAGCGTAGCGGCGCCTTCGGCGAGAGCACGGAATGTGACCCGGACAATCTCGCCGTGCGTGCCGGTGTATCCGGGATTGAGCGCGACTCCTTCATAGTGGACCGTGCCGTTCCCAAAGCTCGGATCAACAGTCCAGAAGTTTACAATCGAGCCCGTTTTTGAGACTGAGGTGACGGAAAGCTTGTCGCTCGAATATGAGACGTCGCCCGAAAAGGCATTCACCGCCTGGTCCGAAGAGGAAGCGAGAATATCGACGGAAAATGTCTTGCCGACGGCGTAGGTTCCCGTGCTCGGAGAGAAGATGAAGGTTGCCGCGTCCGCGCCCTGCACGAAAAAGAACAGTGTGCATACTGCAAGGACCGGGAAAATCAAAAATATTCTTCGCATCATAGAATGATTATTCTGCTTTCGCTTTTTCAAAAACACATGCTTCTGAGCCGTCTCTCTACCTCATTGAGTATACTATCCCACCCGCCCGAGCGACAAGGCGCAACTCTCAGGAAATCTTCTGCACGCGCCCTCGAATGGCGCCTCTCAAGAAATATGCTCCGAGCGCAATCACAGAGATAATAAGGATGAGGATTGCAAAGAGACGCTCATACACGCCGAACGGTTTCTGCGCGGAAACAATGCTGTCTTTTTCGTTTCCGCTCTTGTCATAAGCTTTTACGAGGATCGGCGCGTCCAATTTCTGATCTTTGAGCTCATACGGGCTTGTCGCAGGAGTGCACCGGTACGGAAGGGCTCCCTCGCACACTTCATATCGGTCGATGCCGACGCCCTTGTCCTGGGCCGCAAACGAAAGGAAGAAACGTCCCTCGAAGAGATCCGGCGATGCAGAGACTGCCGCGGTGAATGATTCCGGAGCAGTCGTATCTCTCATGTTTGCCGACACCGGGATCGGAATAATAGGCGTACTGATCGCAGCGGCAACATCTGCTTCTGTAGGTACGACTGAAATATTCGATAGAGCGACCGCAACCGCGCTCGGCGTGCCTTTGCCGTCATCGAGCATGGCAGAAATATCAACCGGGCTTACCGTTCCCGAACCGAGCGCTTTCGTCCGGAATGTTATGGCAAACACGAATCCTTCTTTGCCGTTATAGCCGCCCGCCGTCACTCCCGAAAATGAGATCGTGCCGGGGGTGTCGACTGCGGGCGGCTTGAGCCAGAAATTGATGACCGAGCTTCCGTTGTCGATCTTGCTCACGGTTACGAGATCCCGGGGATAGGTGATCGTACCCTCAAGCGCATTGATCGCCTGCATCTCTGTATCCAAAAAAACGCTTGCCGTGAATTCATGTCCGGCCACGGCGGCGCTTGCCGCGGGATTGACGAAGATCACCGCCGCAGAGACCTGCCCGACAGACAGAAGGAAGAGCGCAAGCCCGGCAAAAAGCTTCAGCGAGAAATTATTTTTTTGAGAATAGGTGTTCATAGGGTGCTCGAGCATGATTATGCCGTCCAGTAATACATCATGATGCTGAAGTCGACGATATTGATCTTTCCGTCGCCATTTATGTCAAACCGCACCGGAAAGCCGGACTTCTTGTACCAGAATGCGAGCATGGAAAAGTCGACGATGTTGACGCGGGTGTCGCAGTTGAGGTCGGCCTTGCCGCATGTTCCGAGCTTGTTGAGAATGTCCGTGTCCCCCACCTGGAACGAGAGGAGCGACGAAAGCGTGCTGATGTCAGTCGGGCTTGTCGAGCGCGCCTGCGTCGTATGGCTTCCGTATTCGAGGACGCTCGTATCAAGCTTGTAGAGCCACGCGCCGCCTGCGCTCGAAAGAACGCTCGTGGTTATGGGATTCGTGGAATGGAAATACACCGTCACTTGGGCAGACGGGATGGTCTGACCGAGCACGGTGAGGATCTCGCCCTGCTTGACCTGCGTCTTGTCGATGCTTATGGTCGGCGGGAGGAAGATGCCGGAGATGACGGTCGTCGTGCCTGCCGTGACTGTCACCGGAAATGTCTGAAGTATGGATTTTACGCCGTTATTGTCCACCGATGAGACGCCGAAGATATAGGACCCGGCATTGAGATTCGAAATGGTAATCTCAAAGCTCGCATCGGGGCCCGCCGGCGAAGAGAGCACAGCAGCGCCGTCTTTGGTGAGCGTCACGAGGCTTCCCGGATATGCTTTGCCTTTGAATACGGCCGTCGCGAGAGAGTTTCCTCCCCCGCCGGTGCCTCCGCCGCCGCCCGTCCCCGGACCCGTGCCGGTCGTCGTGCCGGTACCCGTCGTGCCTCCGACCGTGATATGGAAAATGCCTCCGGTGCTGACATAGCCGTTGCCGGTGACGACCGATGAGATCGGCAATCCGTCAGAGCGCGCGTTGAATCCGCTTCCCGAGATAATGCCGGGAATCGGCGTAATCTCGTCATACACAGTGTATCCGCCTCCCGTCTGCGTGGCCGAAGTGCCCATTGGCATCATGGCCAAAAGAACTATTCCAAGTATTCCCAGAATGAGAGGAGATACTTTTTTCATATATCCGATTACTTCGATGCGGCAGGAGTTTGGCTTGCCGGAGTCGTGCCGGAATTCACCACGAACGGCCCCGAGTTTACGATGACATTGCGCGATGGCGAATAGATGATGGCTTTCTGGCTTTTTGGAAAGATGAGCAGCTTGTCGCCATTCTGGCTTCCGGCATAGAACGGCTGCTCCTTGGTGAGCACGTCTGCCTGGTTGATGGTCGCAACGACCGGCTGCTCGTTTGGAATGATCATGAGCTTGCCGACCGACTGCAGAAGGCGCGCATCCTGCATGGCCGCGACTTTTTCCGGAGTGACATGGCGAAGGCTGTAGGTAGCCACGGCAATCAGGGCAAGCACGATGAATATGCTCGCGAACATCTTAAAGGTGAAGCGCGACCTTGGCTGCGGCGACGTGGTTGTTTCAGTATCCATACTTATTTTTTTGCAGGAGTCTTCGGAGCAGCAGTGTCCGGAGCAACTGCTCCCTGCTGTCCGCTTCCGACCGACGGAGCCTGATTATTCGTCACCGGAGCGACGTTGATGATCTTGTTGAGCGACGGGCGATAGAGAATAGCCTCCGTCTGAAAGACGAGGACCTGATCTCCGTTCTGTGCCTTGTCGAAGAACGGCTGATTCTCTTTGAGCGTTGCCGCGTCGGTCACAGTCGCGATCTGGGGCGTGCCCTCGGGAAGCTCGATCAGGCGGCCGACCGTATTGGTGATATCAGCGGTCTGCTTCTCGAGCATTTTCTGCTGATAGTCGGGCTTCTTGATGATATACAGCTCGTAGCTCGAATACACCGCGACTGCCGTGACCGCGAGGACGAGAAGCATGCCGGCAGCTCGGAGAATCTTTTTCTTCATCGGCGCTTTGCGGCTCATTTCTTGAGCTGGCGCCTCTGTATCTGCGGACTGCGGCTTTGTTCTTCGCACGGTCTGGATTTCATCTAACATAGTTTGTATAACTGATTACTTAATAATAAGATAACGTTAATTTGATGCGGGAGCGGCATCGCTTGGTGCACTGTCGCCTGCTCCGCTCTCTCCTCCTATAGTACCACTACTGCCGTCGGTTGCGCTACTTGTGGAATCCGGCGTTACCGTAGGATCAGGCGAAGGAATCGGATCAGTGGGTGTCGGATCGGGTGTCGGTGTCGGGGATGGGTCCGGAGATGGAATTGGAATCGGAGCCGCTCCCCCGACACTTGCGGTGCCGCTGGTGTTCACCAAGTTCTGCAGCTGATCTCCGTTGACGCAGATCTCCGAGCCGTCAGACTTCTTCACGCAGATCTCTGCAGTGTGGACTTTTTTGGCAAAGACCTCGTCGAAGTATCCGCGAATTCCGGTCACCCGTGCGGCAACCAGATCAGTGAGGACTTTTGCCTTGGCGGAAACCACGGCCACAGGATCGTGAGCGGCTTCCGACTGAATGCTTGAGACAAGCGTAGTGAGTCCGCCTTCTGTGCTTGCGTTTCCGATGAGATCGCCAAGCGATGCGTCGCCGAGATTGATCGTATTCGCCGTGACCGTATCAGCAAGCACTTTCGGCGTGATGACTTCCACTCCCGCGGTTACCCGGTCGGCGAGAAGCTCGGAAAGATTCTTCTGGGTAAGCGTCGCCGGAGCGGAAGCGATGAGCTTGGCAAGGACGAGAGTGTCGAAGTTCGACTGCGTCGGGTCAAGCTCCTTGAAGGCATTCGCAAGGCTTACTCCGTTGTAGTATCCGGTATGCACCAAGACCAATACGGTGTTTTTTCCGCCGGTGCCGTCCCAATTCTCAAGCGCCTTACCGACGATCTCTCCCGCATGCACCGCTTTCATGGCAACGCCCGGAGTCGATGAAGCGGTGACATAATCTCCCGCTTTGATAGGGCCGTTTTCAAGCGATACTTTCACGGGCGTACGTCCGGCAAGCGTCAGCTGGCGTTCGTTTGGCCCGGTGAGAATATCGGTATCCATAGCATCTTTATCAGCGTGCATGAGGAAGCCCGGGCTTGTGGAGATGACGCCAAGGACCGGAGAATCATACGGGGCATCGCTCTTTTTTGCCTTGAAGTTGTCATACATGCTGCCGTCGCCGACTGCCGCATCGTCAATGGTGACGACATCGCCGGCCTCAATGCTCAGATCCGATACGGGAATATTTTCCGCAAGGTCAGGCGTGCTGGTTCCTGTAACAGCACCTCTCGCAGTTACCACTCCCGCTTGGGTGATAGACATAACTGACTGAGAAGCCACGAAACCAGTTTCGGAAAACATCAGCTTTGCCGCTACGTTCGATGTTGGGATCGTCTGCATGCTGAACGTACCGGTGACGTTCGTCGCCGTACCGTTAAATCCGTTGCCTTCAAGAATGATCTTCGGCGATGACGACTGCGTGCCGGTTACGATGTTCGAACCTCTCCATGAGCCGAGGCCGTTCGTATAGATTGCATTACCGGTAACGGATCCATTCGTGTCAGTAATATCGATGAGGCCTGTTGTCGTCGCAGTATATGCGGCAGTGTCGGAAATCTTCATTCCGGTACCGGTCGTAAGCGCGTTGAATGTGCCGAGTATCTGTACGCCTGCGGTTGAAGCCGAACCGACAAGATCCAACAAGACCCCAGAAGTCGTCGCGGTATCTACCGAGCTTGAACTGAGAGCAAGAAGCCCTCCGCCGTTTGTAATGACTGTCGATGTGTGTCCGATACTCATCGCGTTGCCCGTCGTAAGAGCGTTTGCCGTGATGTTGAAGGCGTTGCCATTTGTCGTATTCACGCTCGTGATATTGAGGATATTTCCCGTGCCGGTTGTGCTTGAGCCAGTAATGTTGACGAAGTTGCCCGTGTAGCCTCCTGCGGTATTGGTCTGCGTTATATTGAGAGCCTCGGCTGTCGTTTGATTGGTCCCCGACATTGCAATCATCTGGCCGTAACAGACGGTGCAGGCAGAATTAGTAAGATTGACAAGCACTCCCGCAAGTATGCCGGTATCCACGGCGCTTGAGTTTATATCAAGCAAACTTCCGCTTGTGTTGATGACTCCAGTCGTATGCGTGATAGCGATTCCGTTCCCGCCGGCGCCGAGAGCATTCACATTGATCGCAAGCGCGGTGCCGGTCGTAAGCGCATTGGCATTGATCGCCATCGTCGTTGCCACAGTCGTGGAAATATCATCGATCTGGAAGGCATTGCCTGCGCCGGTGCGGTTGCCGCTGAAGTTGAAGCGCACGAGACCGTTGGAAGGAGTCCCCGTAGAGGCATTGGTCACAAGAATTGATTGGGTAAGCTGGGCCGCTCCGGAAGAGTTGAGGTTGAGAAGCGCGCCGGTATTGGCGACGGCAGTACCTGAGAAGTTGATGCTTGCCAATGATCCGGTGAAAGCCGTGGTCGCGCCGGAAGCCGTGAGGTTAAGAAGCGAACCGGTGTTGGCTCCGGCAGTCGTGATGCCGGTACCAGTGTTTGCGATGTTCAGTCCCAGGCCCGTCGTGAGCGAGTTGGCATTGACCTTCATCACGGTCGCAACGGTCGTCGAAATGTCATCGATCTGGAATCCGGCGCCGGCTGTGGTACGGGCGCCGTTGAAGTTGAATCGCACGAGACCGTTGGAAGGAGCACTCGTAGTAGCGGTCGCAACCGAAAGCGCATTTCCCGTAAGCGTACCCGCAGTGGCAGAAATGGCGAGGGCATTACCGGTCGTGAGCGAGTTGGCATTGATCGCCATCGTGGTCGCAAGCGTTGTAGAAATATCATCGATCTGGAAGGCGTTGCCTGCCGTAGTACGCGCGCCGTTAAAGTTGAAGCGTACGAGACCGTTGGAAACAGTTGCCGTTGAACCTGTTGTAACGGAAAGTGCGTTGCCAGTAAGTCCGGCAGCCGTTGCAGAAACAGCAAGTCCGGCCGTACCGGTCGTGAGGGAGTTTGCATTTACCGTGAGCGCCGTACCGGCAGTGGTATCAGTAGAGTTGAACGTGGCATCGCCGCCGGTCGCGATCGTGAAGCGCTGCTGGAAGTCGCTCGCGCCGGCCGTAGCTGTCTGATAGACGCTGAACGAATCATCGGCAAACTGGAACATGCCCGTCTTGTGCCCACCGTCAGGAATGATCCATGCCGTACCGTTGAACCATCCGTTGGTACCATAGTCGGCATAGCGTCCGCCGTTGCCGCTTGAGAGATATGCATTGCCGATGCGAAGCGCGGAATTTTGGGCAAGATCGAGCGACACTCCAGGATTTGTGGCGCCGATACCGGTATACCCGATGTTCGCCGTGTTTGGAGCATATTCGATCACATAGGCGCCGGACTTTGTCAGAGAGTTCGTAACCGTTATGTGCGTTGCATCGGTAAAGGCAGTGATCGCTCCGGCCGAAGTACCGTCAGCATAGATGAGCGTTCCGCCCACCATGCTTGCATTAAATACGGTTGAAGTACCGACAACGGTCGTACTGGCGGTTTGCGCCGCCGTTCCCGTGTTGTATTGAATGCCATACGTCACCATATTGTTAAAGCTCATCGTATATGCCTGTGATGAGACTGTCTGAGATTCGGATACAACCACATGAGTCAAGTCGGTAACGGTTATGATCGGCCCGGTCGTCACGCCGTTTGCAAAGACAATCTGTCCGCCAACCATATCTGAATTCCATTTCGTTCCCGAACCCGTGACGGTAAGACCCGACTGCGATGCCGTTCCCGGAGTGTACTGCAGCGTAGCGCCGTAACTCAGCTTGTAGGCCTGGCTTCCCACCGTTTGGCTTGTGGCGACAAACAGTACCGTACTGCTGACCACTGCCGTAATTTGTCCGGAAGCTGTTCCGTCGGCAAAGAAAACCTGTCCGCCGAGCATAGCCGATGTCCAAGTTGTTCCCGAACCGGTCACGATAGTCGTAGCTTGAGAAGCTGTTCCGGTTGCGTATGTTGCCGCTGCTACCGTCTGCGGCTGCGCAACGACAGTTCCGATCATTCCCGGAGAAGTCGCGCCTGCTCCCGCGGCGCCGCCAGCAAGCGTGAGCGTGCCGCCGTTGCCGCCGAAGTTCGTAGAGCCCGAAGCCGAGTTGCCGCCCGCGCCGGTGGTGAGCGTGATCGCTCCGCCGTTGCCGCCGATGCCGACGCCGGCACCCGAAGATGCTCCGCCTTGTCCTGTCGTAAGCGTATATGCTCCGCCTGCGCCGCCGGTCGAAGCCGTTGCGCCCGAAGCGCCTCCGCCGGCACCCGAAGTCAACGAGAGAAGTCCGCCGACGCCTCCCACCTGAGAAGCTGCCGTTGTCGCTCCGCCTTGTCCGGCAAGGACGGAAAGTCCGAGTGTTCCGATAGTTCCCGCTCCTGCTCCGACCGATGCCGGAGTAGCGATGCTCGTGATTGTGAAGCTGTTATCCAAAGAAGTTGCGCCGTGAAGCGTGAGAGCTCCCGGCGTCGTGGAAGATCCGATCGTATTGATAGAAGATGCGCCCGATCCGAACGTGTTCGTAAGCGATGTTCCGGTGCCGAGCGTGGTCGCTCCGCTTGAGGTGAGCGTAGTGAACGATCCCGCTCCTGCGGTAATGCTGCCCGTTCCCGTGATCGTCGGCGACGTGAGCGTCTTGTTCGTCAAAGTTTGCGCTGTGTTAATGAGATCCACTGTATCCGAAGCCGCATTCGGGAACGTGATGGTGTTCGCGGTCGTACCGAAAGCGAGCGTGTGAGCGACGTTGCCCATATCAAGGGTGAGCGTGCGGCCGGCTGAGAGCGTGGCTGAGGTGGAAGTCGCGGCAAGAGTTACGTCGAACGCGGCTGTGGTGTCGCGGACTGCGAGGTTGGTGAGTCCCGTATGAGTACCTCCGTTAATGGTCGGAGTCGTGAGTGTTTTGTTCGTGAGCGTCTGCGCCGCGCCGATCATTGTTACCGTGTCCGACGCCACATTCGGGAATGTGATCGTGTTGGCGGTAGTGCCGAGCGCAAGCGTGTGCGCGACGTTGCCGACATCGAGCGTGACGGTTCGGCCGGCTGAGAGCGTGGCGGAGGTCGATGTCGCAGCAAGGGTTACGTCGAATGCTGCCGTGGTGTCGCGGACTGCAAGGCCGGTCAGAGCAGTAAGCGCTCCGCCGTTGATTGTCGGCGAAGTCAGGGTCTTGTTGGTAAGGGTCTGGGCCGCAGCGATCAGATCAACCGTATCGGACGCCACGTTCGGGAATGTGATGGTGTTTGCGGTCGTTCCGAATTTTACCGTGTGGGCGACGTTACCGACATCAAGCGTAAGCGTTCGGCCTGCGGACAATGTTGCCGATGTCGATGTTGCAGCAATTGTGACGTCGAATGCAGCCGTGGTGTCGCGGACTGCAAGGCCGGTCAAGCCGGCGAGACTTCCGCCCTGAACAGTACCGACAGTGGTAAGCGTCGAGCCGCTGAAGGAGAATGTTCCGGCTGCGAATGTGCCGGCCGTGATCTGGCTCGCAGCAATGCTCTTGCCGGTGAGCGTCTGGGCGGCGCCAAGCATGACTACCGTATCCGAAGCCACATTCGGGAACGTAATGGTATTGGCAGTGGTTCCAAGCGCGAGCGTATGGGCGACGTTGCCGACATCGAGCGTCACCGTTCGGCCGGCGCTCAATGTTGAAGAGGTGGATGTCGCGGCAAGCGTGACATCGAAGGCTGCCGTGGTGTCGCGGATCGCAAGACCGGTGAGCCCGGCGAGGGTTCCGCCCGTGATCGTCGGCGACGTGAGCGTCTTGTTGGTCAGCGTCTGCGTTGCACCGATCATTGTTACCGTATCAGAAGCTACGCTCGGAAATGTGATCGTGTTGGCCGTCGTTCCGAATTTTACGGTATGCGCCACGTTGCCCATATCAAGGGTGAGCGTGCGGCCGGCTGAGAGCGTGGCGGAAGTGGATGTCGCGGCAAGGGTTACGTCGAATGCAGCCGTGGTGTCGCGGATGCCTACCGTTGGCGCACCGGAAATGTTTCCGGATCCGTCGATGTTGATCGATGACGTCGCCAAAATCTTATCCCATCCCGTGCCGACATTGATCGCGTTTTCGGCACTGCCGCCGGCAGAAGCGAGATTGGCAATTTTGATGCCGTTCAGCGTTCCTGCGGCAGGACCGGAAGTTGTCGGCGCCGTGACAAGAAGGCCGTTCATTGTGCCGCCGGTGACAATCGCGCCGGATGCCGGAACAACGAGTTCAATGCCGTTTGACGCTCCTGTTCCCGCTGTCTGCGTCAGAACTCCGAGCGCTACTTTCAGACCGTCAGAGGTGATAGTGCTTCCGGTGAAGTTCGGCGTCGATGCCGGCATAGCAATATTCTGTCCTGTCCAATTCACTGTTCCCGCTGCAGAGGTACCGAGCGATCCTCCCGTGATCAGTGCTCCGTTCACGTTTGCCGTTCCGCTTGTCGCAAGCGAGACAGCGTGCGTGCTCAGCAAGACATTGCTCAATGTGCCGCTTATTCCGTTATCCGGAAAGATCGATCCTCCGATGACGTTCATGCCATCGACGGTCGCGCCTGCTGCATTGGCGTTTGTGACATAGTAATCCCCTTGATGAATCTGAAGTCCGTCAGAGGTAATGCTCGTGCCTCCAATGCCAGTCGTAACAGCAGGCGTTGTGAGATTGATGCCCGCGTAGTTAATGACTCCGGCTGCAACTGTGTTATTGAGAGATCCTGCGCTTGCCAAGTTGATTCCATTGATTGTTTGCGTAGTTGCCGTTGAGAGCGAGATGAACTGAGTCGTAAGCTGGATATCGTTTGTTGTGACATTTCCAGCCGAAGTGCCGTTTATAGAGCTGCCCGTAATATTGATGCCGTTCGCAACAGGATAACCGGACAAATTATTAATACTTGGCATACTCAGGGTAATGCCATCTTCATTGATCGCGCTCAGGGAAGAATTTGTCGTTATGTTCGGCTGAGTTAGATTGATGCCCGAGTAATTAATGGTGCCGTCGGCATTCGTGAGAAATCCTCCGCCTGTCGTTGTTTGCTGGATGCCGTTCATACTGACAGTATCTGCCGTGGCAAGTGTAACTGAAGGAACGATAAGCTTAACGTTGTTTTCCGTAAGCGAGATCGAACTTGGAGCGTTGGCGGCAACCGTAAGTCCGTTCCACACCGCAGCTCCCCCGCCCGTCGTGCCCGGCGTCAAAGTTATCTTCGCTCCCGAACCTTCAACTGCGGCCGCACCTCCGACATAGCTGACCGAGAGGCCATTGACCGCAGTAGTCACGCCTTGGCCGGCATTCGTGATCGCAACCATGTCTGCAGCCGGCACGCCTGTTGCCGTTATCTGAAAATTCGTATTCGCGTCAGGATTTATCACCACATCGCCCGAACCGCCCGGAGCAAGCGTGAGATTTCCGTTTGAACCGGTTATGAGCGAGAGCGCGCCGGAATCAGTGATCGTGTTTGCGGTGAATGTGTCCGTGCCGATAACAGAGCTTGCTGCAAGGGTCTTCGCTCCCCCGAATGTCTGCGTGCCGTTTATGACTACGCCGCCATGCGTGGCATCGGCCGGCTCAAGGTTGAGCACTGTGCCGGTGATCGTTGCGCCGTTATTGTTCGGAGAAGAGCCGATAGCAGAAAGCGATGTGACTCCGGCGAATGTTGATGAAGCGACTTTTTCGATTACGCCTGTTGCGGTGTTTCGGGTGAGCACATCGTAGCTGCCGGCGGAGGTTGCGGGCGTAGCGGAAAGCGTCGTCGTGCCGTTCAATGAAATCGCGCCGGTGCCGGTGCTGAATGTTCCCGTGCCCGTCTGGCTGAAATTATTGGTGAGCGTCAGCGCGCCGGTGCCGCTAATCGAGGCAAGCACGGCGGACGAGCTGTCCAGCCATTCCTGAAGGTTCGACGTCTGCGTGCCATTCGCCTGGACGGAGAGCTGCGGCACGTCTTCCCAGCCCCAAATCGAAACCATGCCGGCTGGCGCTGCAGCGCCGCTTATATAATGATCGCCGAATCCCACGCGCCGCGTCGCGGTATTTATTGCCAAAACTGCATGGTTCGGCACTGAAAATCCCGCCCAGTTATGCCCCGGATCGGCAAAATCTCCGAAGTAGAGCGGCCCGCCAGAATTTGTCTTAAATCCAAATTGAGCGCTAGGATCGATAAACAAGTTCGCGCTGCCGGAAAGATTCCACTCTTCCATATTCGACGAGCCGTTGATGAAATGCTTCATTGTCGCGCCGTCGTATGTCGCATTCGCGCTTCCGGTGATGCCGCTCGTTCCATTGCCATAGACCAGCTGGTTTGTCGTGATCGCCGGAGCTTGCGCAATGGTTCCCGAACCGTTCGCATAGAGGACGCCGCCATTGCTCGTGAGGCCTGCCAATGTGAGCGTCTTGCCTGAAGCGACGGTAGTATTGCCGTTGAGAGAGACTGCGCCGGTGCCCGTACCGAATGTTCCGCTTCCTGTCTGCGTGAAGCTGCCGGTGTTTGTCTGAAGGCCGGTGACGTTGAGCGCGCCTCCCGCGGTGAGATCGCCGCTTGCAGCGACGAGCACATTCGCGGAACCGCCGACGAATGTCAGATCATTTCCGGCAAGCGTAACGGCGCGCGCGCCCGAGAGCGAGCCGTCGGAGTTGTAGATATTGGTTCCAGAACCGGTCACCCATGCAGGCGCGGTAGCTCCGCCGTTTGTCTGCAGGAACTGCCCCGCAGTTCCGATGCCGAGCGACACCCAGTCTGTACCGTTGTAGTACATAAGATCGCCTGCTGCGCCCGAGCCGAGATCGATCTTTGCGCCATTGACCGCATTGTTGGCGATATCGCTTGTTGCGACTTGTCCGAATGTCGGCGTTCCAGAAGCATTGCCGTGAAGAACCGTCGTTGTCGTGCCAGCGGTCGTTCCAAGAACTCCAGCCGATGTGTTCGTAACAACGCCTGCGGTAGAAAGGCCGGAGAATGTAGCGGTACCGCTCGAAGTAACTCCTGTTGCCGCGATAATCGCTCCGGAAGAATTAACTTGAAATTGCGAGCTTGGTCCGACAGAGAGGAGCGACAAAGGATTCGTCGCCCCGATACCGACATTTCCAACTCCATCGATTCGGAGCCGTTCTGCCTGGGATCCCGTCGTGCCGGTACGCATGGTGAACTGGTATCCAGAAAACGTCGGCCCGACTCCTGCTTGGTTCCAGAAATATCCTCCCGTTGCATCGTTGGGATCGGAAGGATTGGTGGTGACCGCCAAGACTCCGGCTACGTCCAATTTTTGGCGAGGCGTTGCCGTGCCAACACCCAATTTGTCATTGACTTCATCATACGCAGAAGTGCCAAAAAGTATGTTTCCTTTGGTTGCGTTGCTTGTCGAGGAGAGCGTGAGGTTTTCGCCGCTTCCCGTGCCGCCGATGATCGTCTGTCCGCCCGAGAGGCCGGTGAGAAGATTGTTGGTGATGGTGCCTGTTGCGTTCGTAAGACCGGTTGAGAACGTATAGCCGGTCGAAACTCCGGTGCCTCCGTTGGCAACGGGGAGAATTCCGGTCACCGCAGAACTCGACGCAAGATTGAGCGCTCCGAATGCAAGCGCGGTGCCGGCAGCGTTTACGACGAGCGTTTGATTGGCCGTACCGGCAATATCGGCAACATTTCCGGTAGAGTTCGCGCTTCTTCCGACGACAGAGGTCCCTGCGCTCGTGCGGAATTTTGCATTCGTCACGGCGTTGTTGGCAATCGCCGTCGCAAGGCTTCCGGCGGAAGTAGTGATGTCGCCGGTGAGCGCCGGGAATCTGCCGGCTGCGAGCATGCCGGTGGCATTCGTGCCTGAAAGATCGACTGCATTCAACGTGAGAACTTGACCAGAGCGAGAGATATAATTTTCGCCTGAGAGCGTGACGTCGCCGGTGTTGGTGCCGGAGAAATTGCTTCCTGAAATTGCACCGGTGACGGCAAGCGCTCCGCCGAGAAGCGTATTGCCGGATGCTACTTG
>Ga0134121_10002041_pt1 | contig 17974 bp, 34 predicted proteins | sample KB301_FD_96463 | JGI IMG/M metagenome (GOLD analysis project Ga0134121, IMG submission 96463) | Terrestrial soil microbial communities without Nitrogen fertilizer from Kellogg Biological Station, Michigan, USA - KB3-0-1 | ecosystem: Environmental > Terrestrial > Soil > Unclassified ... | reverse complement strand
CTCCGACAGCAATGTTCAGCGACTCGAACGAGAGCCCTGTCTTTAGTCCCGCAACCCGAGCTTCTCGCGCGTTTTTCGGTCGGCATCCTCGGCAGCCAGCTCGCGCTCGGATGCTGGCTCGGCCGTGATGGACACCAGCTCGTCGTCAGACTCCTCGTCGGCGATGGCACTGTGCTGCAGCCCGAGCACCATCACCGCCTCAACGACAGGCGTGACCACTACTGCCAGGAGACCAGCAAGCGCGATTTCGAGCCACCTGTGCGGCGCCGCGACCGGGCGGACCCCCAAGGCCCCGAGCCCGAGCCCGAGCCACCAGCCGGAGCACGCCGGGCAGCGCAGCAGCTCGCCAAGGAGACCGCGGGCACGAGACCACAGCGGCCGTGCAATTCTAGACCGTGCGACGAGCCAGTGTACTGACGTGCTCAGCAGCCCGAGCAGCATGAGCTGGTGAACGTCGAGCGTCATCGGTCGCGACGCCACCTACGCCACAGGCGGACGCTACCCTGTGCGACCGCTTCCAGCGCAAGGAAGGCGGCGAGCCCCACCCCGACCCACTTGATCTCGCCAGTAATTTTTGGAAGCCAGTTCACAGCCCTACCGACGCGTCATCCGATCTTGCAGCTCTGTCAGTCGTTTGGTGGGCACCCACGCTTCGCAAGTGGCCATGGCCTCGGTCGGGATCATATCGCGGCGGCAGAAGCCGTAGTTTTTCGGGTCGAGGATCATCGGCTTGCGGCCCGGGTAGTCCTTCGCGATCGGCGTCGTGAACCGCCCGTCGGGGAGCTGTTCGAGCTTGCGCGAGTAGATAAAATATTCCACCACGCGTCGGGTCTCGACGTTTTCCCACTTTCGACACATCAGGCAAGGCTTGGTTTCTTTGCCGGTCGCCAGCTCGATGAGCCCTGTGGCTTGCTGGTCTCCATCACCGCCAACTACGCGGATCGGTTGCCAACACGTGCCACTTCCCGCTTGATTGCAAGCGAGGCAAGGAGCGGTACCGTGATCATCGTGTCCGCACGCCGTGCAAGCCATTGTGCAAAGAGACTGCCAGCGTCCACCACGCGCGTCAAGCTATCAATCAAGCCGCTTGACTTGTGCCAACGTTGCGGTCCATTCTCCGCGGCTGTGCCAGTCTCCATTGAAATGCCAGTCTCACAATGAGGTGATCTGATGGCCGTCTCCGCGACTCCACCGGTAATCAAGAGCGAGCCCGATGTCACAAAGCTCAACGGGTTCACCGGGCGTACAACGCAAGTGTCGAAGTATTTGCAGGCTCGTGGCGGCACCGGGCAGATGATTGTGCCGCCGTCTGAGATGCCCGTGAACGAGATTCTTCGGCTGATGACGACGCTTCCGATCGCGCACGGGCCGGGGTTCTACAAATTCTCTGTGGCAGACACTGGAGGCACAGGCGACGAAGTTTGGATGACTCGGCTCGGTCCACCAGAACAGGAGAATTCGATGGCGTTGAACGGTTTGCCCACAGGCTCCACTCCAGGCGCGGCCGGCGCTCCGCTCAGTGAAGGCGTGCGCGTGATTGGTCGCGGGTTCACGTACGATTCCGAGCTGGGCGTGCTCACGACCCCGTGGGGCACTGGTGTGAACTGGCGGCCGGGCGATCAGTTTCCGACGCCGCCGACAGCGTTGAGCGGTGCTGCTGCAACTCCGTGGAACGGTCCGGGCGGGCAGAACGGTCAAGGCGGCTGGGGCAACTGGCCGGCAGTCGACTCCGGTCCGTCAGCGCGAGAGAAGGCGCTCGAAGAGCGGCTCGCGGCGCAGGATCGGCAACGTGAGATGGACAAATTGCGTGAGGACACACGACGTGCGCAAGAGGAGACGGCCAAGCTGGTCGCCGCCGCGCTCGAAAAGATGACCTTGGCGTTGACGGCGAAGCCGAGTGGCCCCGATCCCGAAGTGCAGCGTCGTCTCGATGAAGCCGAGCGAAAAGCAGAAGCAGCCGAGCGCCGTGCGGAAGACGAGCGCCGCGAGACAGCTCGTCGCGAAGAGATGCGAGCCATGAACGAGCGCTTCGAGCGCGGCTTACGGGAGGCGACAGCGAACAAGGCTGACCCGATGATGCCGATGCTGCTGCAGTTGATGCAGTCAGGGCAGCAGGCGGCGACCGAGAGCGTGAAGGCGATTCAAGCAGCGGCAGCACAGACCGCAGCAGCCTCCGAGCGCGGTGTGACGCAGTTGGTGGCGTCGATGGCTGGAAACAACATCGGGCCGTTGCAGCTCGTGTCGCTGTTGCAAACTGCCAAGAGCGATTCGGCTGACGCGGCGAAGACGATCATGGAGACCGCGAAGGACGCGCTCTCGATGCAGAAGGAAACGCTGATGGGCTTGATCGACGCCACTGGACAAGGCAACCAGCCAGCGTGGGTCGGCGTGGCGTCCGCGGCGCTCGACCGGCTCGGGGCGCTCGGTGCAGCTCTCGCCGAACGGAATGCACAACAGGCGCAGCAGGTGCAAGTGCAGCAACAGCAACAGATGGCTCAACGGCAGCAGCGCCAGCCGCAGCAGTTTCGTCCCATGACGGTGCCGGCGCAGCCTCAGGTCGGGCACATGAACGGCGCGAGCGGCACGCCTGCGCTGAGCCCGACGGCGCCGATTGTGATCCCGTCGACTCCTGGAGCGGATCGACCAGGACGTGTCGATACTGGCGGGCGCCCCGAGGGGACCGAGTACGACGGCACGACCGACGAATTCATCATGACGGATGGGCGGCGGATCAAGAACAGCGACGTGGCGGCGCACGGCTGGAAGGCTGTGCTGACTCAGCCGAACAAGTTCAAGTCGTCGGCGGTGGTTGACAAGCCAACTGAAGCTCCTGCGGCATTCGTCGATCAGACCGCGCCTGTGGCTCCTGTAGCAGCTCCTGTGACGCTCGTGTCCGTTCCGACTGGCACTGCCGCAGAGAAACCGAAGCGCGGAAAGAAGAAAGACGAGCCGCCTGCGCACGTGCCAATGTCCATCGAACAGTTGCAGGATCAGGACGCGGACGAGCTGTTCGTGGTGTGCAGCAAGTTCCCTGACGAGGTGTTCTTCGGCGCGACGTTGCTGCCGTACGTGAAACAACTGCGAGACAGCCGTCCCGCGCCGGCAGACGTCGCGAAGTACGTGGTCGATGCGCAGAAGAGAATCACAGAGGCGCACCTTCCTGTGCCGTTGGCGATGGATATCCTTTCGGCTCTGCAGGTCGAGGTGCTGGCCGCGCGATTGTTCCCTGATGGAGACGAGTACGGAGCCGCGGTGGTTGAGGCACTCAAGAGCTTGCTCGGGATCATAGACGAAGAGGACGACGATGAAGGTCCGGTGACGTGAGCGCAATCGACAATTGGCGAGCAGGCGTGCGCACCGAAGCGGAATTTCGAGCACGTGTCGCCGAGCTAGAAGCGAAGCTCGCCGCACCGATCCCGATGATCTTGCACTGCCCGGAGTGCAGCGAGCGGCACATCGACGAAGGCGAGTTCGCGACAAGGGTCCATGCGACCCACGCCTGTCAGCATTGTGGTACGTGCTGGCGTCCTGCTATCGAGCCGACAGTTGGCGTGTGGTTCTTGCCTGGCCTCAAGAACACAGGAGATCCTCCGCGCGTGCCGCCTGGTTGACACGCCTCGCGTCGTAGGCTTACGCTCTTCGACATGGCAAGACGACGCAAGAAAATCTTCGGACTCTTCGGCAAGTCGAAGCGGCGCGGGCGCAAGCAGAACATCCCAGCGAAGTGCAAGACCGGGCTTTCGCACTGCATGAAGGGCGGGGGCAAGCGCCGCGCTGGTCCGTGCATGCGGGCGTTCTGGGCCTGCCGTCGATCCGCGGCCTGAGTCGTCGATGCCGGTGCGCAAGAAGAAGCGGTTCACCTACGCAGGTGGCCGCTCGATTCATTGCGATGGGGTGCCGTTCATCGGCATCTCGCGCGAGGGATCGTCATCGCCGGCCGACGTCGATGCAGCGGCGCACAAGATCGTCGGGCTGTTGAATCGCTCGCGGATGAGCTGCACGCCATGGGCGGATTCGTACAGGCGGAGCAAAGGCTGATGGCTGCTCGTTGTTCCGCCTGGCGGAAAGCCGAGCACCACCTCTCATCGGGCGCGCTCGTGAGCCGCTGCGCCGATGGCGTGGAGCTGCAGGTTCGGCCGCTCGATCACGTTCGCTCACCGCAGGGGGCCACATCCTACGTGGTTCGCATCAACGGTGGGGTCGTGAAACACGGAACGGCGCGGACGCTCACGGCGGCGAAGCGAGCTGCGCGGAGGTTGATCTGATGGCCGCTCGGGCGCATTTGAAGTCGGACGCGTGCGTGATCCTGCGTGAGTTGGGGATTCCGCGCGGGGAAGACTTTCATGTGCTGCGCAGTTCGAAGGTTGGCGAGCTGCTGGAGGTCGCGGACCAGTACAAGTACCGAAAGCCCAAGAACGCGAACGGCTCGCGCGGGCGGTACTTCCATGACTACTTGCAGAGGGCGTGCAAGCGATGAAGCAACGGCAGCGAATGCGACGTGGCGGTCTCGGGGCATCGGACAGCGATCACGCGTCCGTCGGCACGCGACACATCAACGACGCCTGGCGTGATCTCGAACGCATGCCGCCAACCTGCGAGGGCGGCATTCAAGTCGCTTCGCAAGCTCTGGCGAACGCGCAGCGTGGGATGGCGCATCTTCAGGCGATTGAAGGCGAGGGGACGCGCGCCGGGCACAATGAAGCGTTCGGGCTCGGGAACCGCGCGACACGCGCCGCAGATGAAACGCTGCGGTTCTTTGCGAGAGTCTGCAAGGCACCACACGGCGAAGCGCGCGAGCGTCCGCTGTTCAGTCGCGGGAAGATTGCAGCCGAGGAAGCGAAGGCGAAAGCGGACGCCGCCCGGCGATTGAAACGGAGTAGGTTGCGATGAAGTCCTCTCTTCTCGGTCTCACCCTGGCGCTCGGCGCGGTCGGCGCGGGCGCGTACCTCATGCTGGGCGGCCACATGCCATCCATGCCTCACTTGAGCGGCTCGCGCGGACGGCGTCGTTCGGGGCAGCTGCGCGGTCACGCCGAGCAGTCCGAGCTGAAGCTCTACATCGACAACGACGGCGATCTCTATCGCCAGCAGACGCAGCCGATCATCAAGAACCTCCAGCGCAAGCTCGCGAAGGGCAAGTTCGACAAGAAGCTCTCAGAGAAGCTGTGGATGTACTTGGTCGAGAACGGCGCGAAGAAGTACGCCAAGGAGTCTGGTACGGGATCGGTGTGGCACAAGATGTTCTCGATGGAAGACCGCAAGGCGGTCGCTAAAGAGCTGGCCGACGACTTCGTGGCCGAGTACGCGTCTTAGCCCACCCCCACGAGAATCCAGTCGCGAATCACGCTTGGATCCACATCGAGTTCCGTGCTTGCGCTGACAAGTGAGACCGCCAGCTCGCCTAGGGTGTATCGTGCGCGGATGCGCGGCAGAGCAGCATACGCAGCGACCAGCCCGTTCGCGCGAGCGTCCTGGACTACGGCTGTGGCGTGATTGCAGGCGCTGGAGTGCTTCTCGGGCGCATCATCAACCGCAGCCGGACAGACCGCTCCGATGTAGCCGATGAGCGCGTGGCCGACCTGTCGTGGAGTTTTCATAGATGCCGCTCGATGGCAACACGCCCGCGTGCGATCCAGCGTACTGCCATATCGGGCTCCACCCACACGAAGCTCACGGCCGCGACGAGCGCGATCAGCGCCAGGCGCCGCAGCCAGCTCAACGGTCGCCAGAGGGACACCAGAACAGCGAGCGAGAAGATCACGACGAAGACTGCCTGGCCAGTCATGACGCCCTCTTCAGGATCTTGAGCGCGTCGCGAATCTGCTGCTCGGTGCCGCGGGTCCGGTCGATCTGCGTTAGCACTTCATCGATCTCCGTCCCGGCATAGCCGAGGAACTTGAGCCCGGCGCGAACCTCATCGTTCTGGGGCCGGAGCGGCAGCACCTTGGCTTTCTCGCGAACCGGTACTGGCGCAGGGCGTTCGTGTGAGGCTGCTCGACGGTTCGGCAGTGGCCTTCTGCGCACGTACTTGACCAACTCGCGCACGGTTCGGCTCACCGCGCCACTCGGTACGAGACAGACTGTGCCGCACAGGAACAGTATGGTGGTGAGCAGCACGACGCCTGTGGACCCTATCAGCAGGTGGAGCCCTCGCGCCACAGCGTGCCCGAGGAGCCCACACTGTGGCGATAAGATGACAGCGATAGCGGCGGCGATGAGCAGGAGACCGGCGAAGGGATGGTGTTTTCTCATTTGGCGTTTTCCTTTCTCCTGGTGGAGTAGCAAGGAGTATACCATAGGAGTGTTTGGTGGTGCGTGCGATGACACGTGAGGTCGAAGAAACGAGCCCTCTTCGCGGGGGGCTGATCCGCAGAGCAAGCGGTCGAAGAAACGATCCCTCTCCGCGGGGTTTGTCAAGCAGTGAGCCTAGATGGGGTGGCGGTGTTTCATACACGGCGGTCGGAGAAACGATCCCTCTCCACAGGGTTTGCTAGACGTACTAGATCCCTCTCGTAACGTCCGTCATTGAGTCGGAGAAACGATCCCTCTCCACAGGGTTTGCTAGGGCTTCTCGGTAAACTATTCTGTTTTCATGCGGTTACACGGTGTATTTCGAGCACCCGTCTGATGCGAGTGTAGCACTCGTTCCACGTCCGCTCAGCTTCGCTGAAAACAGTAATCATTCTGCTGGATCGAGCGACTCCGATGTCCCGCTCACCATCGAACCGCTCGCGAGCATGTTGATGGTGGCGTTATCGTCTTGATCCCACGTCGTGCCGCACGTCTTGCACGTGTGGACCGTCTCTGTCTTTTGATCCCACGGCTCCTCGCTTCCGCACGCCTGGCATCGTCGTGTCGTCATCGCTGGATCGACGAGCGTGATCTTCGCGCCGACTTTCTTTGCAGCGGCGATCAGACACAACCGGAGTTCGCTCGGAGCGCCTGTGCGTCGCCAGTATCGAAACGCTGACGGTCCTGTATCTTTCGTCGCGAAGGCGCTCAGGTCGAAATCTTCAAGCACCAGCTCTTTGCAATCGACGACGAGCTTCGACGCGAACACACAATAGAAGTCCTTGCGCGCTGCGAGCGCCTTATCGCGCTGAAACATACGCCAGTCTCGATAGTGCCAGAATCGGCGCACGCGCCACTCGTCCATCGTCGCGAAGATCAGCTCGTCGCCTGCGAACCTGTGCTCGCGCCACCACCAGACGTAGCTTGCGAGTGTGAGCGGCGACTGCCAGTGCGCTAGTGTCCCGGTGTAGCTCCTGTGCTCTTCCGGCAGCACCACGTCAGCACGCCACGCCAGCAGTTTCGCTTTCGCTCTTTCGAACCAGTTTGTCTCGATGCCAAGGAGCTGGTCAGGATAGTCGAGCGAGCTGAGCAGCTTGGCTGGTAGCCGTAGCTCTTCGTGCCTTCCGTCACTATCGCGCCAGTACGCCACGCGAAGACCGCCCGCACCTTTGTCAGTCACGCGCCACCCGAGATCGACAGCAACTCGGCGATGTGCCATGTCCTGCAACACACCTGCGAACGTCTGCGACTCCAGCGTGATCTGCAAGTCGTACAGGTAGTCTCGTCCGCGGCGCGTGCGTTTCAGCCGCGCCCACGTGATGCGGCTGTCGGCCGGGAGCTGACGATGGATGAAGACTTCGATCTCAGCCCATATCGGAGCGCGTCCATCTGATCCGATGCGGAGCTTGCAGATGTGCCGTTTGCGCGATCCTCCTGGCTTGGGCTCGATGCGCATGCGCGTGTCTTCCCCGCCGAACACGCCCGCGACTGTGGTGCCGCCTTGAAACTGCACGGCCAGGCGACCCTCACCTGTGTACCCGCGGTGCTTGGGGTCCATCTTCTCGTTTCGCTGTTGGTCGGCTGCGCGTTCGAGAATCAGATACGTGCCCCACGCGAGCCCAGACGCGGCCCGAGCCGCTTTCACCGCGACGACGTGGTCAGTGTTGGTCTTGTCGAGCGCGGCCTTCGTATTCGGATCAGTCGCGAAGAGACGTCGAGCTGCTTTCCAGGCGTCTCGGGCCGCACGAAGATCCTGCTTCGTCTGCGCGAGACGATCGCGCAACTCAGGCGGCAGTTTCTTGCTCCGTGTGGCTTGTTTGATTGCAGCTGCAGCGACGAGATCGTCTGTGAGGGCTTTCTCGTGCTGTGCGACGACTTCAGCCAGCTTGACTACGCCGGCATCCGTCGCGAGAACGGCGCGAACGGCCGCACGGCGTTGCAGTTCAAGCTCGACGAGTTTCTGCTGATAGGCGTGCGCTCTACGATACTGCTCCTCTACGAGATCAGCGTTTTTGGTGACACCGCGAAACGAACATCCGTAGGAGTAGACTCGTGTCGGGGCGGTCGTGGTTTTTCTTTGCATGGCTTTATCCGTTCTCTGTGATGGCCTTCTCGACCGCACGTGCGCGATAGAACAAGTTGGAGGGCTTTGGAGTGAACCGGAAGCAAAAAGCAGGGTAGTAGTCATTGCTGTTTTCGGTGCCGAACTCCAGCCACACGTAGTGGTCTGTTACGTCGATGAGTTGCCAGATCTGGTCAACTCTGCCGAAGTCGTCGGCTGACGGCGGTTTTGGTACACAGTGAACACGCGCGATCACTCGACGCGGCAGCACGAGCTTGTCGAGCTGCGCCTGATCAGTGACTGGCACGACGTCATCGAGCGCCGATCGATAGCCATCACTTTCATCTTCTTTTACCTCAAACACGTGGCGCGTTTGTCCGATGCGTACGGCAAAGAAATTGTTGTCGACGCCGTAGAGGCCCAAGACTCGATTCGTCAGCGTCGCGACTACTTTCGGTGTTGTGTCCATTTCTTCACCCGTTCTCTTTGATTGCTTGTTCGACCCACCGCCAGTGAAAGAGAGACTTTCCATACTCAGTCATCTCGACGAAGAGGTGCCCGGGGCGAGCTTCATGTTTGTGCCTGGCGGGAAATCTCCCGCAACACAACGCTATGAGGTGCGCGCAAGCGCTAGTCAGGAGCGTCTGCTCAGAATCTTGTGGTGTCCATGAAGTTGCACCACGACAACTACATAGTAGCGCTCGCCCGCGCTTGCCCAGCGACACCACGTAGTAGCACTTCGGCCCGACGAAAACACGGGCGATGGGCTTGCGCTGACGGAGCGTGTCCTGCTTCATCCGAATACACTGACGATCAAGTCTGCGAATGACTCCACCAATCCAACCGCTACGAACGCCGCGATCACGATCACCCACGGCTTGAGTGCGCTCAGGATGCTGTGTGTTCGCCCTGTCATGTCCATCAGTGCAAGCCTGTGCGCGGAACGACGTGTCCGATTAAGACCTCCGTACGCTTCTCAGCGATGAAAGCAAGCCGCTGTGCTCGGACGTGTGCGTGCCACCCGCGATGCGGATCGCGATTCCAGCGAGCTGCCGCTACTCGAATGGCGCGCTTGCCGGCCTCGACGCGAGCGAGAACACGCCTGATTTCGTCTACACGAGCGCTCACGATTTGCTCCCGACGAAGAGCGACTTGTGCGGGGTACGAGCCAGATGCTGTTCGAGCCGGTAGGTGACGCTGTCCCGGTCCTTCTGAAGCGCGGCGAGGTGCTTGCGTGGTTCGTCGAGGCGCTTGTCGCGGGCGGCAGTCTCGACGGCAAGCGCTTGTAGCGCGGATTCGTGGGCCGCACGCGCCACGCCCTGCGCGTCTTGAAAACGCTGCAACTGAATCAGCTTCTCGGCGAGCCGCTGACGGAGAGACGCAATCTCCTCTTGTGTGATTGCGACGCTCGCTGTTGCCCCGTCAAAACCCGTCTTGGCGTTTCTCGCGTCCGCTTCTCGCGCGAACATGCGGTCGTTCGCGTCGTTCATTGTCGCGCTGTGCTTGTCGTAGACCTGTGCGATCTCGACGTCGATCTCGTCGAGTCGCATCTGGAGCCGCTGGGTCTTTCGCTCGCGCGGCGAGAGCTTGGCAGGAGCGTTGGGGGCGGTCGTGGCAGAGCTAGGTTCTTGTGTCATGGGCGTTTTCCTTTCACGATTTTCGAGACGGCGTCGCGGAGTTTGGCCTTGTCCGTCTCCTCTTGCATCAGGATGGCAGCGAGCTTGGCCTTGTCGATGTGCTTGGCGAATGCAGCTCGGATGATGCGGGTCAGCTCGACAGGCGGAAGTGCATCAACCTCCCACGACTTGTCGCCGAACTTCGCGATATAGCTAGCTGCTCTCGGGTCGGTGATCTTCGCTGGGTTGGGCGGCGGGTTGAAGCGTTTCACCTGTGCCATCGTGAGGCCGATCTTCTCGACTTTGAGCCAGTACACGCCGAATTCTTTCAGGCGTGTGCTGATGTCGCGCACCATGTCTTCGCCGCTTGGATCGTGATCGCCGAGATAGAGAATGATAGGAGTGCGGAGAACGTTGCTGGTAACGACTCGCTTCTGTACGGCTGTCTTGATTTCGTCCCACGCCTCTTCGTCGTCCCCGCTCTCTTGCCATTCCTCTCGCGCGTATTTGAGTTCGGCGAGAAAGGCGTCAAGCTTTTCCTTGTCGAGAATGCACTGGCCGTTGATCCGGTCGGCTGACTCTTTCATGGCGCTGGCGCTCGAATACCCCTTGTTCACCATGAGCGTGGCGTGGTACTCGCGTGCGATTGGTGCGAGCACACCTGCGAGAGCCTGCTTCTCGACCCACAGCTCGACGTAGTTGTCCTGCCCTTTCCACCGCGGTAGGCGATACGCTCGGAGCGCTGACTCGGTTAGCGCGCCGATGTCGTTCCACTCGGAAGGCGTGGACGGTTCACGCCCGCGGTCTTCGATGACATCCCAATCGATGAGCCCTGCATAGCGAGCGTCCGTGAGCAGCGCTGTGAGCTTCTTGTACTCGACGGGCGTGTTCGGACAGTAGTCGCGCGACACGAACTGGTAGTAGAGCTGTCGGGCTGTGAGACGGAGGCCCTGCTGCTTGTATTCGTCAACGACTTCTTGCAGGCGTTCGATGCGTGCGAGAGAGTCGGCGCGAAAGGCAGTGTCTCGAAATTTTTGGCGAGCCATTTTACCCTCCCACGAGGTAGCCGACGCACGCGCAGATGGCGATGAATACGATCGAGGCGGCAGCAACCTTGAAGATGCGACGAGGTGCTGGTTGTTCGGTGCGCGTGAGGCTCTGTGCGGTGGCGCTCGGCTTGCCCTCTAGTGCATCACGAAGCGTGGCGAACTCGCCGCGCTTGACCTGCGCGCTGACTTTTTCGCTGAGTGCGCGCTGCGCGATGGTGGGCAGCTCGTCGACGACGATGCCGTCCACGGCCGTGATGTCGTCGACGACGATGCACTCCTCGTCTTGAACGACGTCGAACGGGACGCGTGGTGTCGGACGCTCGTGGATAGTCACGGCCGCACCTGGACCAACGCCAGCACGCGGACAGCCAGCTCTTTTGCGGGCGCCTCCCGCATGCGCTCTCGAATCAGCTCGGCGAGCCACTCGCCGCTCGGTAGGCGGATCTTCTCGTTCTGCAGCATCTCCATGAAACAGTGGTGTGCACACTTCTCGATGCTGTCGCACGGTGCGCCGAGATCAGCACATACGAGCTGTTCGACTGCTCGCGCGAGAATCTCCTGCACGAGCTTGTCGCCGATGCGCTTCGGACATTTCGCGTGGATGTTCTCGCGCGTCCACGGCTTGGTGACTTTCCACTGGAGCGCGTGGCAAGCCTCGTGGGCCGCGTCGCGCACATCGCTGATGTTGGTGGTCGTCCGGTCGTGCGGCGTGTACCCGCGGGCCTGGACGGCGTCCAAAAACTGGATGATGCGCTCGGCGCTGTGCTGGGTGGCTCGGACTTTTTCGGCGATAGTCATGTTTGGCGTTTTCCTTTCGGGTCTCCGATCGTTCGGCTGCAGTTGTCGAGCACCTGGCGCAGCTCCCACACGTCGACGATGACTGTGACACCGCGAAGCTGCAGGAGAACCACAGCGCCGCCCATACGTGAATCGAGTTTGAGCTTTTTCACTGGCGCGGTGTTGATGACGGACGCAATCTCTTCGTCCGCGAGTCGTGCGTCTTTCGAGCGTAAGACGTTGCATTCGACTGTGCGCACGTGCAGGGGGATGGCTGGTACAAACACGCGTACCGAGTCCTTCGGTTTCTCGGGCGTGTAGACTTTGTTGCGGATCACCCCACACCGCCGTGGAGAAATAGGTGGCGGGTGATCTGAATCAGCTCCTGCACGCGCCACACAGGAGCGTCGCTATTCTCGTAGCCGCAGATGACGTTGAGGACACTCGCCATGAGCAGCGCCTCGCGAACGTCGTGAGACAGCAGGTAGAAGGACGGGCCGAGGAACTGCCGCTGGGTTCGAATCAAGCCAGTAGCGACGTGGCTGCACCACGCGGTGTGCTTGGGGTCTGAGCCAATACCGGAGGCGATTTCGCCGGAGGCGCTGATGCAGGGGTTGCCGATGGTGGTCACGACTGCACCAGCGTTCTGATCTCACCGCACTGCCCGCATCCAATCGTAGGATTTTTCGTCCACCAGCCTAAGCGTATGCGTCGAAATCCTCCACACTTTGGACAGCCGGCACGTTCGAGTTGCTCGGCTTGTCGTTGGATTTCGCTGTCAGGCCATCGCGGTGCATCTGGAGCGATGAGCGTCTGCAGCTGCGTTGCGACAGCTTCCGCGCGACACATCGAGCACGGCTTGTCGGCGTTCTCGACGTTCCCGGACTCGTGACATGGTGCGGGATCGGGTCGGTGCGCAGGGCAGAAAATGTGTGAACCGATCTCGAAGTACCATCCTATAGCGCGAAGACCGACTGCACTGCCGCAGCCGACCACGCGGTTTTTACAGTCGGGGTGCTCGCACTCCCAGAGATTCACGACCGTCCCTCGCGCGAGAAGAGCAGCGGTGCGGGTACGCCTTCGACCAGGCGCTGATCGCGTCGTCGCAGCGGCACGATCGTGCGATCAACGCAGCGTGCTTCGATGCCCGGCCGCTCGGTGGTGAGCACGCGGAGAGCAGCCTCTTCGCTTGGAGCGACGGTGGAGAACGTGGTGCCGTCTCGACACACGTAGTGGTAGCGGTAGACCTCGTCGCAGTAGATGACGGCGAATCGTTCCTGATACTGGCGTTCGTTTTTCATTTGGCGTTTTCCTTTTCAGTCGATCTCATCTGCGAGCTGGCGGCTCTCGCGTGCTTGCTTTTCGAATTGCTCAGCCAGGCGTGGTTGGTTCGCCTCGCGTGCGACCTTGGCGTCTTCGTCGAAGCGATCAGCAGCCACACGAAGCGCGTGCACGGCGATGCCGCGGTCCTGATTGTCGAGGAGTGCGAGCCCGGACAAGTGCTTATCGCAGCGCGGGCACGACCAGCGCTGGTTGTACGGGATGCTCACGGCTGCACGCCCATGTCGATGAGCACTGCTTGGTACTTCGCGATTGCACGGCGCACGTGCGTGATGACGTGCGTTCTGATTTCAGCGTTCTCGACGGTAGCTGCCGCAGGTGCGTCCTGGATCACGTCGATGGCGGTTCCGTCACGGTATACGTCCACGACAAGCTGACGGCCGTAGTCGTGCGGTTGGATCGGCCCCATAGACAGCGTCTGGATGTTGCGGTGCTCGGGGCGGAGCACAAGCGTGTGCCGGATGACCTCGGTCCCGTCAGCAAGACGGAGCTGGCGTACGGAGTCCCATGTCCAAGAGGGCACGGGCGAACCGACGACGAAGTGGGTGAGCCTGGACGAGACTGGTGGTTTCAGCATTGGCGTTTTCCTTTTTACGCGCGAACGTCTGACAGTTCGCTCGCCTCGACCGCCAGCACTCCGCCTGCCAGGTCGGCGACAGTCACGAGCACCGTACCGGAATGGGGAGAAAGTCGAGCGCCACGGAAGTAGACAATCTCTCCTCCCATGTTGAGCGGGTGTCCCCTGCGGATGGACCCGTCGAAGAAATCGAGCGCCTCGGGCACCGCGAGACGATACTTGGCGTTTTCCATGGTTGGCGTTTTCCTTTCGAAGCCAATCCTACCAGCACTTCGCGTGCCGAGTCCACTTTCGCCTTCTTCGCTATCCAAGACTACACTTTTGTGTCCTTAGCGCCACACCTGTGCTATTCTCAGGTGTGTCAGATGGGCACTTTTAGTCACACCGCGTCGAAGGGGAAGCCCGCGGATCTGGCTAAGATAGGACTGGTATAAATCTGGCATCAAGCGCTCGATGTCTGATTCGAAAAGCTCTCACAAAAAGGAAAATGCCATGACCACCGAAGCCGTTATCGTCAAGTTCCTCTCTCTGGGTACCGGTAACACGACGGTCAAAACGGAAGAGTTCGTAGACGCAGGCAAGGCGAGCGCAGCTATCGTGGCGTATGCCATGACGGCCGGGTTCACCAACGTCAAGTCTGTTGCGGACGACGACTACAGCGTGCGCTTCACGGCTACGACGCCCGGCGGCCGGTCTGGACGAAACGTCGCGTTCATGGAGCCTGCCGACTTGACAGGCGAGTCTCTGGCTGACGAACACATGCGGGCCGTTCACGGTGACGGCAGCGAGTGCGAGGATGGCTGCGACCGAGCGGTGTTCGGGTCGCAGCCCGCTTACGACCAGTCCTAGCGTTGCGTGCGGCGCTCACAGAGCGCGGCGCGGAGCGGTGGACTCCAACTCTCTCTCGAAAGGAAAACGCCAAAATGAACCTGATGAACGTTCTGATCGCCGCCATGTTCTGTCGCTCGTCTGAGGAGCGTCGTGGAGTCACTTGCTGGGGGCTACCGTTGTTGATCTGGGGCGAGCCCGGCACCGGAAAGACCAGGCTCCTGAGCCGGCTCGCGAAACAGCTTGGGCTCGACGCCTACTTGCGCATGTCGCCAGCCGAACAAGGCGAAGGTCGGTTCGGCGTGGTGCCTGTGCCCGGTGCCGACGGCTACTTGCACTATCCGCCTCCGGCTGACGTAGCGAAGCGGTTCGAGACGGGCCGCGGGCTGCTCTTCCTAGATGAGCTGACGTGCGCAAGCCCAGCCCTTCAGGCTCCGCTGCTCGGACTCGTGCAACTCGGGATGCTCGGCGGATATGAGTTCTCACCTCACGTGCGTATCGTCGGCGCGACGAACGAGGTACAGGACGCGGCCGGTGGCTGGGATCCCTCTTCTGGGATCATGAATCGCTTCGGGCATCTGGACTTCGATGGGTTAGAGGCGCACATATGGGCCGGCGCGCTGCTCTCGAATTTCAGCAACGTGGATGACTACGCACTAGTCGAGTCCGCAGCGGCGCTCGAAGACAAGGTCATCGCGCAGTGGCCGACCGCGTACGCTCGCGCTGCCGGTCTCGTGTCGGGCTTCATCTCGCGCCGGCCCGATGTCCTGCACAAGCGGCCCACGAAGGGCTCGTCCGATAAGGCGTGGCCATCGCGGCGCTCCTGCCACTACGCCACGGTGGCGCTCGCGTCCGCCAAGATCCACGGTCTCACCGAACAGGAAGAGGATGTGCTGCTCAGCGCGTTCGTCGGCGCGGCGTGGGTGTCCGAGTTCCGGTATTGGGTCGACAACGCGGATCTCCCGGACGTCGCGGACCTAGCCGACAAGAAGATCAAGTTCGTGCACGACGAGCGGCGCCCTGATCGCACGTTGGCGGTGGTCGGTGCGTTCGCGGCGCTCGTGATCCCTGAGAAGGCTGAGAAGCGCGTCGATCGCGCCGTCGCGTACTATCAGCTCATCGCGGAGCTGGCCAAGGAGGTGCCCGACTACGTGATCGCGCCGACGAAGGCCGTGCTCGATGCCAAGCTCAACGTGACGACGCTCGGCAAGAGCGTCCAGGTGGTCGTGTCGCAAATCTTCCCGCTCATGCAGGCCGCGGGCTGGGTGAAGGTCCAAAAGTGATTACGGTTCAGCAGCAGCTCGGTATCGGGATGATGCAGGCGCTCAAGTGGGCGCCGTACTTCGGAGCATGCCTGCGCGGCCTGCTTCGGCGCCAGCTCGACGCGAACACGGAAGCGCTGTTGCGCGCTACTGGTCGGGCACCCACGCTCGCGGTCACCTCGACGGGCATCCTGTACTGGTCGGCCGCGTATGTGCAGAAGCTCTCGGCCGACGAGCTGGCGTTTCGGTTGCTGCATGAGGCGATGCACGTGCTTCTGCGCCACTTCGACCGCTCAAAGGCGATCGGTGTGACAGACGAGACGGCGCGAGCGGCGAACCTCGCACAGGACATGTGCATCAACGAGGGCCTTCGCAAGAACTGGCCGACGCTCGGCAAGGACGGCGTCTATCCGGAGACGCACAAGCAGCCGCTCGGGCTGATCTGGGAGGAGCGGTATCGGCTGCTGCTCAAGGAGCAAAAACAAAACGAGGGCGAGGGCAACGACGGGGAGGCTCCTGGTCAAGTCGCTGCTGGCGACTGCGGCAGCTGTGCAGCAGGCAAACCTATTCCTGGCGAGCAGCCTGGCGAGGGCCGATCTGAAGCGGCGCTGGAGCGCATGCGCAAGGAAGTTGCTCAGGCTGTGCAGACGTTCAAGCCTGACGCATCCAAAAACCAAGGCGATGTTCCTGCCGAGCTGAAACGGTGGGCAGACGAGATCCTCGCGCCAGCCAAGATCGATTGGCGCGTGAAGCTCGGGCAGGTCATTCGCGGCGCTGTGGCTTCGCGGCCTGATGCGAGCGCGCACACGTGGAACAAGATTTCACGGCGTCAGGCAGGGATTGGGTTCGGGGTTGGGAAGCCGATCGTGCCGGCGACGCACTCACCTCAGCCGCGTTGTGGCGTTGTAGTGGACACCTCAGGCAGTATGAGCAAAGAGGCGCTCACGGCTGCGATGGTGGAAGGGAACGGCGTCATCAAGGCTGTGGGCGGGCAGGTGACGTTCGCCATCGTGGACGCGGTGCTACACGCGTGCAAGCCGGTGAAGTCGATCGCCGAAGCGGTGGCGCTGCTCGCGGGCGGCGGCGGAACGTCGATGATTCCTGGCTTCGAGGCGCTCACCAAGCAGAAGGTCGATGTCGGCGTCGTTTTTACTGACGGTGCCATCGGCGATCCTGGCCCGGAGCCGCCGTATCGCGTGGTGTGGGTCATCATCGAGGGGGACACGAGCTTCGCGCCGCCGTTCGGTGAGGTGGTGTTCATCGACGCGTAGGATGTGTTGTGAATCGGCTTCCGAAGCTCCCGCCACGCGAGCAGCGGCTAGTCGATTCACTGTGGAGTGTGTATCACTCTCACGCGGACGGTCACGATTGTCGCCCGGCGCTGATCAACGAACTAGGCCCAGACGGACAACCGCGCGTTAGCGTTGTCGGTCCAGATTGTTTTGTCGAGACGCGGCTACTGCGATTCATCGCCGATCTCGAATACGACCTCAAGGTGCGCCGATGACCATCGACCAAAAGATCGAACGCATCGCAAAAGAGGTGAAGAAGCTCTCGGCTACAACACCAGACAAACCTATCTCGCGGCGTAACGCTAGGGCACGGGTTCTTTCCGCCCTCCGTGCCGTGCGGGCACACATCGACGAAGAGTTCCCGCCGATCGTCTCGCGTGAGGGCGTGAAGCGGCTGACACCAGAAGGTCGAATCGCACGGCTGAAGCGGCAAGGGTGGGTTAAGATCACCGGTTCGCTTCCTTCGTCGCAGGCTGGTGAGTTTTCACTTCACGGCGTGCCTGTGAAGACCGTACGCGTGTCGAATCCACAGCAGGACGGAAAGCCTATCAAGTGGTCGATGTACTTCGTCCCGCGGTGGGCCGACGAGATTGGCGTGGATGACCTCGCTAAACTCCGTGCCGCTGTCAAGAGTCGAACTTTTCGGCGTGCCGTCCTCACCGAGGCCGCGATCTTGCAGAACGGATAAGGAAGGAGACGCCAACAATGACCAACCAGCCGCTCTCGATCACCGATGAACAGATCCAAACTCTTTGCCGCGAATCTGCGGAGAAGGGCGACCAGGACATCGCGGATACCTGCGAAAAAGCCCTGCACGGCGATGAGGATGCCCGCACGACGTGTGCTGGCATTCTCGCCGAGCTGATGTCGGACGACTCCT